>Ga0102588_1000265_pt1 | contig 65895 bp, 67 predicted proteins | sample AraplaMF_Col_mMS_FD_76854 | JGI IMG/M metagenome (GOLD analysis project Ga0102588, IMG submission 76854) | Arabidopsis root microbial communities from the University of North Carolina, USA - plate scrape MF_Col_mMS (SPADES assembly) (version 2) | ecosystem: Host-associated > Plants > Roots >...
GGATGTAAAAGCTGCCCCAGACATAGACGCGGCCATTGGCGAAATTGAATTCTTCGCCACCCTTGTCATTCGGGCTCGCAATATCGAAAAGCGCGCGCCAGACATCGGTCCAGTCTTTCGGGATAAGCCAGCTCAGGAAGTCGAACAAATGTGGCAGGCGGTCGAAGAAGTGACCGGCATTGCTCTCGTCGGCAAAGCGCACGGAGCTGACGAAGGCGACGATGAGGATCACCAGGCCAAGGGCGGTGTAGAAACGCCGCCTGGCGATCATCTTGTCCCAAGCGGTGGCGATTTCCTTCGTGCTCTGCATCGGCACATGCGGCTGTGTATCGGCAATAGTCATGAACGCCTCGCCTACTGCATAATTCCTTAAATCGGGCTCGATTTAAGGATGAAATTATGCAGCAATTTAAAGTGCTACAGCGTCCTTTGCGCGTCTGACGCCCGGCGCTGTAGTCACAAGAAAAAGGGCGGCCGTCGCCGGCCGCCCCGCATACGGATGGCGCAATCAGCCGCCGATAGCAGCCTTACGAACCTCTACGACCGCGTTGTAGAAGTCGTGCTTGACCGGAGCGTAGCCCTTGTAGTCGCCGCCTTCGATGGCTGCGAAGCACTTGTGGTCCTTCTCCGGCAGGGCCGTGAAGAAGGCGGTGAGCTTCTTCTGCCACTCTTCGCCGAGAGCGTTGCGAACGACGAGCGGGCCGTTCGGGATCAGCGGCGAACGCCATACTTCGACCAGCTTGTTCGGGTCGACGGCGCCCTTGTCGACTTCCTTGCGGAAGGTACCGGAAGTGTAGCCGTCCTTGAAGTCGCCGATGCCCGAAGAGTCGTCGACAGCAACGTCAACCTTGCCGTCGTAGGCAGCGAGCAGGTTGTTCTCGTGACCGCCGTTGAACTGCGTGGAAGCGAAGAACTTGTCGTTCGGCATGCCGGTGTCCTTCGGGATCTGCGTCAGCGGAACGAGGTAGCCCGAGGTGGAGTCCGGATCGGCGTAGCCGAGCTTCTTGCCCTTGGCGTCCTTGATCGTCTTGATGCCGGAAGACTTCAGGGCGAGACCGATCGAGTAGTAACCCGTGGAACCGTCCTTCTGCTGCGTCGTCAGGATCGGCGTAACAGCCTTCGGGTCCTTGATGTAAACGGATGCGTAGCCGGAAGCGCCGAGTTCGGCGAAGTCGAGCGTGCCGCCGAGGAGGCCCTGGATAACGCCGTCATAGTCGGCGGCCGGGAAGAGCGAAACCTTCTCGAAGCCGAATTCCTGCTTCAGGTGGTCTGCAAGGCAGGCGTAGTTGCGCAGGCGGTCGGTTTCGTTTTCGCCGCCGAGGATGCCGACGCGGAATTCCTTGAGGTCAGCGGCATTGGCAGCGCTGGCTGCGAGCGACAGGATCGCCGTAGCCGCAAAAAGTGCTTTCTTCAACATGGGTTCTCTCCTGAATGACCGGGGACCCGGTCGTTTTGTTACGAAGAAATCTGCCCTTGACGCGGGCATTCGATCGCGGCCGCCCCTCTCACAGACCGGCCAGCGCCAGCGGTTGGTTGCCGGCGGATTGGTTTTCGGCTCCTTCCGGAACCATGTTGATGGCGGTCGACGTCATCGTTTCGTCGATGCCCGCGCCGTCCTTGTCCGTGCCATAGATTTCCTTCACGGCCTCAGTGGTCAGTTCGGAGGGCTTGCCGTCGAAAACGACGCGGCCGCCTGCCATGCCGACGATGCGTTCGCAGTAGTTGCGGGCCGTATCGAGCGTGTGCAGGTTGGTGATGACGGTGATGCCTTCGCGTTCGTTGATATCGCGCAGCGCGTCCATGACGATCTTGGCGTTCAGCGGGTCGAGCGAGGCGATCGGCTCGTCGGCGAGAACCATCTTCGGGTTCTGCATCAGCGCGCGGGCGATTGCCACGCGCTGCTGCTGACCGCCGGACAGTGTGCCGGCTGCCTGCAGCGCCGTCTGCTCGATGCCGAGGCGTTCGAGCGCCGCGATGGCCTGGATGCGCTCTTCACGGCTGAAGACGTTGAGCAGGCTCAGCATCGTCGAGCGGTGGTTCAGGCGGCCGAGCATGACGTTGGTGAGCACGTCGAGGCGCGGCACGAGATTGAACTGCTGGAAGATCATGGCGCAGTCGCGCTGCCAGTTGCGCAGTGCGTGACCGCGAAGGCCGGAAACCTCGACACCGCCGAAATGGATGGTGCCCGAGGAGGGCTCCTGCAGGCGGTTGATCATACGCAGGAGCGTGGACTTGCCGGCGCCCGAACGGCCGATGATGCCGACCATCTGGCCCTGAGGAATGTCCAGCGTTACGGAATCGACAGCGAGCTTTTTTCCGAACCGGCGTGTGACATTCTTCAGCTCGAACATCATGCTCTTCCCTCGTATTTCAGGCTTGCTTCTGGGATCGCATTAGTCTCGCTTCATGAACCTCGCGTGTCAGTTTTGTGTAAGTCCTGTCACAAAACTCTCCCCCGCAACATTCGGCTCAGCCGCCGTAGCGCGAGAGGAAGTCTTCAGCGCCAAGTGCCCGGAAATCAGGCAGCGCGCCGCGCAGCCGGTCGTGTTCCCAGTCCCACCAGGCAAGCCTGTCCATGCGCTCGCCGATCTCCTTCGGGAAGCGTTCGCGGATGAGCTTGGCCGGCACGCCGCCAACGATCGTGTAGGGAGCGACATCCTTCGAGACGACTGCGCCGGCGCCGATGACGGCCCCGTTGCCGACGGTCACGCCGGGCAGGATCGTGGCGCCATGACCGATCCAGACATCATTGCCGATCACGACGCGGTTCGACCGGCGCCATTCGAAGAAGTCCGTCTCCATATCGGCATCCGGCCAGTAATCGACGGCGCGATAGGTGAAGTGGTGCAGCGTCGCGCGCCAGGTCGGATGGTTGGTGGCGTTGATGCGTACCGCGGCGGCGATGTTGACGAACTTGCCGATCGTCGCGCACCAGATGGAGCCGTCCTCCATGATGTAGGAATAATCGCCGAATTCCACCTCGCTGATGCGGCAGCGCTCGGAGACTTCCGTATAGCGGCCGAAGCTCGAATTGGAGACGGAGGCGGTTTCATGGAAGTAGGGCTCGATGCCCAGCTTGCGGCTCATGCTGCAATCGCCTTTCGCGGGGAGAATTGCTGAACGTCGAGAATACGGTCGGCGACGGCTTCACGCACTTCCTCGTCGTGGAAGATGCCGAGCAGCGCGACGCCCGCCTTTTTCTTTTCCTCGATCATGCCGACGACGACAGCGCGATTTTTCGCGTCGAGCGAAGCGGTCGGCTCGTCGAGCAGCAGGATCCTGTGCTCGGTGATGAAGCCGCGGGCGATATTGACGCGCTGCTGCTCGCCGCCGGAGAAGGTCGCGGGCGGCAGCTGCCAGAGCGCTTCCGGCAGGTTGAGCTTTTCAAGCAGTGCTGCGGCCTTTTCCCTGGCGCCGGCGGCAGCTTCGCCGCGCGCGAGCAGCGGTTCGGCGACCACATCGAGTGCCGCAACGCGCGGCACCGTGCGCAGGAACTGGCTGACATAGCCGAGCGTCTGGCGTCGTACATCGAGAATGGTGCGTGGGTCGGCGGTGGCGAGATCGACGATCTTGCCCTTGTGGTCGACGAGGATCTGTCCGGTATCGACGGCATAATTGCCGTAGATCATCTTGAGCAGCGAGCTTTTGCCGATCCCCGACGGACCGCCGAGCACGACGCATTCGCCCGATGCCACCGAGAAGGAGACATCCGAGACAACAGGCAGCTTGATGCCGTCGCGCAGGTGCATAATGAAGCTCTTGGCGACTTCTGAAACGACGAGAGGCGTTGCCATGGTTCTTAAACCTGCAGGATCGAGGAAACGAGGAGCTGGGTATAGGGCTCGCGCGGGTCGTCCAGCACACGGTCGGTCAGGCCGTGCTCGATGACGAAGCCATCCTTCATAACCATCATGCGATGGGAAAGAAGGCGGGCGACGGCGAGATCGTGAGTGACGATGATGGCCGAGAGGCCGAGATCGTTGACGAGGCCGCGCACGAGATCGAGCAGGCGAGCCTGTACCGAGACGTCGAGACCGCCGGTCGGCTCGTCCATGAAGACGAGGCGTGGGCCGGTGACGAGATTGCGGGCAATCTGCAGGCGCTGGCGCATGCCGCCGGAAAAGGCTCGCGGCTGGTCGTCGATGCGGTCGGTATCGATCTCGACGCGCTCCAGCCAGTCGATGGCGGTGGAGCGGATCTTGCCGTAGTGCCGGTCGCCGATTGCCATAAGCCGCTCGCCGACATTGGCGCCGGCAGACACCGTCATGCGCAGCCCGTCAGCCGGGTTCTGGTGCACGAAGCCCCAGTCGGTGCGCATCAGGAAGCGGCGCTCGGCCTCGTTCATATGGTAGAGGTCGCGGTAGCTGCCGTCGCGCATGTGGTATTCGACACTGCCGGTCGTCGGCATCAGCCGGGTGGAGATGCAGTTCAGCAGCGTCGTCTTGCCCGATCCGGATTCGCCGACGATGGCGAGCACTTCGCCCGGCCAGAGCTCGAAGGAGACGTTACGGCAGCCGATGCGGTTGCCGTAGAACTTCGACAGGTCGTTGACTTTGAGAAGCGGTGTTTCGGTCATTCTGCAGCCTCCCTGGCCAGCATTTCGCCGGCATGTCCGTGCGTGCGGCGGTCTTCGCAATGGTCGGTATCGGAGCAGACGAACATGCGCCCGCCCTTGTCGTCGAGGATGACTTCGTCGAGATAGACCTCTTCCGCGCCGCAGAGCGCGCAGGGCTTGCCGAAGCGCTGGATTTCGAAGGGATGGTCTTCGAAATCGAGGCTGACGACGTCGGTATAGGGCGGCACGGCATAGATGCGCTTTTCGCGACCGGCGCCGAAAAGCTGCAGCGCCTCCGACCTGTGCATTTTCGGATTATCGAATTTCGGCGTCGGCGAGGGATCCATGACGTAACGACCGTGAACTTTGACCGGGTAGGCATAGGTCGTGGCGATGCGGCCGTTGCGGGCGATGTCCTCGTAGAGCTTCACATGCATGAGGCCGTATTCTTCGAGCGCATGCATCTTGCGGGTCTCGGTCTCGCGCGGTTCGAGGAAGCGCAGCGGTTCCGGGATCGGCACCTGATAGACGAGCACCTGCCCTTCGCCGAGCTTTTCCTCGGGGATGCGGTGGCGCGTCTGGATGATCGTCGCCTCCTTGGTGTGGGTCGTGACAGCGACATTGGCGACCTTCTGGAAGAAGGCGCGGATGGAGACGGCATTCGTCGTGTCGTCGGCGCCCTGGTCGATGACCTTGAGGACGTCGTCGGGTCCGATGATCGAGGCCGTCACCTGCACGCCGCCGGTACCCCAGCCGTAAGGCATCGGCATTTCTCTTGACGCAAAGGGCACCTGATAGCCGGGGATGGCGATCGCCTTCAGGATGGCGCGGCGGATCATGCGCTTGGTCTGTTCGTCGAGATAGGCGAAATTGTAGGTGGCGAGATCACTCATTCGGCGGCCTCCTTTTGGGTCTCGCCGCTGTTGCGGGCGGCTTCGAATTCGCGGCGCATGCGGCGGACGAGGTCGAGTTCGGCCTGGAAGTCCACATAGTGCGGAAGCTTCAGGTGCTCGACGAAGCCGGTCGCCTGCACGTTGTCGGAATGGGAAATGACGAATTCCTCGTCCTGCGCCGGCGCGGTGATGTCCTCGCCGAGCTCTTCAGCGCGCAGCGCGCGATCCACCAGCGACATAGCCATCGCCTTGCGCTCGCTCTGCCCGAAGACCAGGCCGTAGCCGCGGGTGAACTGCGGCGGAGCCTTGGCCGAACCCTTGAACTGGTTGACCATCTGGCATTCGGTGAGCTGGATCGTGCCGAGCGAAACGGCAAAGCCGAGTTCCGGCACGTCGAATTCCACTTCCACCTCGCCGATGCGGATTTCACCGGTGAAGGGGTGGTTGCGGCCGTAGCCGCGCTGCGTGGAATAGCCGAGCGCCAGCAGGAAGCCTTCGTCACCGCGCGCAAGCGCCTGCAGGCGAAGATCCCTGGTCATCGGAAATTCCATCGGCTCGCGCGTCAGGTCGCCCGTCTCGTGGTCCTCAGGAAGCTCGCCGTCGCTTTCGATCAGTCCTTCCTGGCCGAGGATTTCGGAGACGCGCATGACGCGGCCGCTCTCCGCCTCGCGCTGGGCGGGCTCTTCCACAGCCTCGTCCGTCAAAAGCGTCGGATCGAGCAGGCGGTGCGTATAATCGAAGGTCGGGCCGAGCAACTGGCCGCCCGGAAGATCCTTGTAGGTGGCGGAGATGCGGCGTTCGATCTGCATGTTGGCGGTATCGAGCGGTTTCGAATAGCCGAAGCGCGGCAGCGTCGTGCGATAGGCGCGCAGCAGGAAGATCGCCTCGATCATGTCGCCGCGCGACTGACGCACGGCAAGGGCGGCGAGCGTGCGGTCGAAGAGCGAGGCTTCAGCCATGACGCGGTCGACGGCGAGTGCCAGCTGTTCGACGATCTGCTCGATACCGATGGCGGGTACGGAGCGGTCGCCGCGCCGGCGGTCGGCGAGCAGGCGGTGGGCATTGGCGATGGCGGCCTCGCCACCCTTGACGGCAACATACATGAGCTCAGATCTCCGTTGCTGTGATCTTGGTCGTGCGCGGCAGGCAGAGGAAACGCTTGCCCGCCGTCAGCACGATGTCGATGCCGCGCGGGAAGAGCGCACGGTTTTCCGTCCAGAGGCGCAGGAAGGTTTCCGGCAGGCCGACAGGCGCGATCTCGGTCACGCTCTGGATGCCCGGCCCCATAAGGGCGAGACGGTGTCCGCCTTCCAGGTCGGCAAGTTCGATCACGACAGTCGTGGAACGATCAGGATATTCCTGAGTGCCCGCGGCAAACAGACCGAAGGTGGAAAGCGCCATGCCCGCCTCGACGAAAGCGAAGCGCGCTTCGGCCCTTTCACTGGTCAGCGGCGCGCCGGCGTGGAAGCCCAACCATTCCGGAACCGCCGACTTGGCGAGCCCTGCGGAAAGCCAGACGGGGGTGTCGTGGTCGCAGAGCGTCAGGCCGATAGCGCCAGCGGCGATGCCGAGTGGCGCAGGAGGCACAACATCGGGTGTGACAGACTGGATCGTGCCGGGCCGGGCCATGCCGTCCATCAGCATCTTGAACACGCTCTGCGCATCGAAAACCGGTTCAGCGAAGCCGCCGGTCAGAACATCGGTCTTGAGGTCCATCAATCTTCTCCCCGGACCATGGTGAAGAAATCGACGCGGGTCGCAGCCGTTTCCTCAGCCTTGCGATTGATTTCGTCGGCGATCCGCCGGGCGATCGGCGACAGCAGCCTTTCCTCGACGAAGCCCCTGGTTGCCGCCTCCTGCCAGAGCGCATCGAAGATCGCCGAAAACCGCGCCTTCTCACGGTCGGTGCCGAGCGCCTGGGCGTGGCCGACCGAGCCGGAGGCAAGGCGCACTGTCGCGCGCGTCACCGTCACTTCGCCGAGATTGAAGGGCGTTCCGCCGCCGCCGATGCGGCCACGGACCATGACGAGGCCGGTCGCCGGGCCGCGCACCGGCTGCACTACCGGCCGTTCGGCAAGCGCGTTCCACGCCGCAAGCAATTCCTGTGTTTCGGCGCGCGCGAGCAGGTCGACGGTGCGTTTACGCCCGCCTTCCGCTCGCGCCGCAGCTTCCGTCTTCTCCGCTGCCGTCATCATCTTTTCCTCGGAAAATGTCTATTGATATAGACAACCATACAAGATATACCTATCCCTAAATCGGCGAGGTGACAAGCGTGTGACACGACGCGCCTGATTTGGCTGGGCAGGGGTGCAATGGCAGGAATAAAGCAGGTACAGCGTCAGACGGGCGTGGCGCTCTGGCGCCAGATCGCCGACAGGATCCGCGAGGCGATCAGCCGTGGCGCTTACGACGAAACGGGCATGGTGCCGCCGGAAACGGTTCTGGCGCTGCAGTTCGGCGTCAACAGGCATACCGTCCGCAGTGCACTTGCAGCGCTTGCCCAGGAGGGCATCGTTCGCGCGGTGCAGGGTCGCGGCACGCTGATCGAGCGCAAGGAGCGCCTGAATTTTCCGATCAGCCGCCGTACGCGCTTCACCGATGGTATCAGGGATCAGGCGCGTGAGACGCGCGCGCTCCTGCTTGGCCATGCCGAGGAGGAGGCGGATTCAGAGGTGGCCCGCTGGCTGCACCTGGAGCAGGGCACGCCGGTGATCCGGCTGGAAACGGTGCGCGAAGCGGATAAACGTCCGGTTTCTCGGGCCACGAGCTGGTTCCCGGCCGCGCGCTTTGCCGGCATCGGCGAGGCCTATCAGACGGCGGGATCCATTACCAAAGCCTTCGCCGCCCTTGGTCTGTCGGATTACGTGCGCGCCACGACGGAAATTACCGCCGCCCACGCCGATTCCGCCGATATTGCCGATCTGGGATTGACGCCAGGCGCTATTCTCTTGATCACCAAGGCGATGAACACCGATCTGGAAGGTGTGCCGGTGCAATATTCGATCAGCCGCTTTGCGGCCGACCGTGTCCAGTTCACCATCGAAAACTGAAAATAGCGAGAATGGAAAAGGCCGGGCATAGCGAGCCCGGCCTTGGCTTTATCCGTGCCTGATTGTGATCAGTGCGCGCCCGACATGTCGCCGAGCACTTCCTTGGAAGCGACGGTCGAATCCGCCTTCAGCTTGTAGACCATGGGCACGCCCGTCGCCAGATTCAGCGACAGAACCTGCTCGCGGGTAAGGCGGTCGAGAACCATGACGAGCGAGCGCAGCGAATTGCCGTGCGCGGCAACCAGCACCTTTTCGCCACGCAGGACGCGCGGAAGGATTTCCGTCAGATAGTAAGGCCAGACGCGGGCGCCGGTGTCGCGCAGGCTTTCGCCGCCCGGAGGCGGAACGTCATAGGAGCGGCGCCAGACATGCACCTGCTCTTCGCCCCACTTGGCGCGGGCGTCGTCCTTGTTGAGGCCGGAGAGATCGCCGTAGTCGCGTTCGTTCAGCGCCTGGTCGCGGATCGTCTCAAGGTTCGGCTGGCCGACCTTGTCGAGGACGAGCTTCAGCGTGTGCTGCGCGCGCACCAGGGCGGAGGTGAAGGCGATATCGAACTTGATGCCGTAATCGGCAAGCGCCTGGCCGCCGGTCGTGGCTTCCTGGATGCCGAGCTCGGTCAGATCAGGGTCTTTCCAGCCGGTGAAGAGATTCTTGAGATTCCAGTCGCTCTGGCCGTGACGAACGAGGACGAGGGTACCGCTCATGAAAAATGCCTCCGAGAAATGGTCAATGGGAAGAAAGCTTGAGAACGTCGAGCATGGAATAGAGCCCCGGTTTCTTGTCGCGCGCCCAGAGTGCTGCCTTGATGGCGCCGCGCGCGAAAATCGAACGGTCGGTTGCGCTGTGCGAAAGGGTGACGGTTTCGCCTTCGCCGGCAAAGAGAACCGAATGTTCGCCGATAACGGAGCCGCCGCGCAGCGTCGCAAAGCCGATCGTGCCGGCTTCCCGCGCGCCGGTATGGCCGTCGCGCACGCGCACTGACCTCGAGGCTAGATCGATATTGCGGCCCTTTGCCGCCGCCTCGCCGAGCAGCAATGCGGTGCCGGAGGGCGCGTCGACCTTGCGCTTGTGATGCATTTCGAGAACTTCGATATCCCAGTCGGCGGGATCGAGAGCCTGTGCGGCCTGCTGCACGAGAACGCTGAGAAGGTTGACGCCGAGGCTCATATTGCCCGACTTGACGATGCGGGCGTGGCGCGAGGCCGCCGCGATCTTGGCGTTATGTTCATCGGAGCAGCCGGTTGTGCCGACGACGTGAACGATGCGTGCCTGCGCAGCAAGACCGGCGAATTCTACCGAACCATCCGGCGAGGTGAAGTCCAGTACGCCTTCGGCATGCAGGAAAGCCGCCAGCGGATCATCGCCGATAATGATGCCGGTGGCGCCAAGCCCGGCGATTTCGCCGGCATCCTTACCGACGAAGGGCGATCCAGGCCGCTCGATTGCCGCATGCAGGGTCACGCCGTCGATGGAATGGATAAGACGGATGAGCGTCTGTCCCATGCGCCCCGCCGCTCCGACCACAACCAGTTTCATCGCAGCGTCGCTCATGTCAGTCCGTCATCCCGATCAAAATGAATCAGAAGCCGAAGGCCTCTGCAGATTGTTGAGGCGAGCGTAAAGTCCGTTGCTGACCTTCGCAAGCGTCTCGTGATTGCCTTCTTCGACGACGCGGCCCTGCTGCATCACGATGATCTTGTCGGCGCGCACAACGGTCGAAAGCCGGTGAGCGATGACGACGACCGTTCGGCCGGTCATGGCTTCGTCGAGCGCCTTCTGCACGGCCGCTTCCGATTCCGTATCGAGTGCCGAAGTCGCCTCGTCGAGAAGCAGGATCGGCGCGTTGCGCACCAGCGCACGGGCGATCGACAGCCGCTGGCGCTGGCCGCCGGAAAGCGTCACGCCATTTTCGCCGACGGGCGTATCGTAGCCCTGCGGCTGCGCGAGGATGAAGTCATGCGCATAGGCAAGCCGCGCTGCCTTCTCGATATCCTCGTCCGTGGCTTCCGGACGGCCATAGCGGATATTGTCGCGGATCGTGCCTTCGAAGAGATAGGGCTGCTGTGAGACATAGGCGAGCTGCCGGCGCAGCGACCGCTTGGTGATATGTGCGATATCCTGTCCGTCGATCAGGATCTCGCCGTCCTTCGGATCGTAGAAGCGCGGAATGAGGCTGATGACGGTGGATTTGCCGGCGCCGGACGGGCCGACGAGCGCCGTCGTCTTGCCGCCCTCGGCCGTCAGCGTCACGCCGTCAAGCACGCTTTCATTGCCATAGGCGAAGGAAACGTTGCGGAATTCGATCTTCGCTTCGGTGACAACAAGCGGCTTGGCATCCGGCAGGTCGCGCTGGCGCGGTTCCATGTCGAGCAGCTCGTAGATCATCCGGGCGTTGACGACGGCGCGCTCCATCTGCACCTGCAGGCGGGCAAGGCGCCGGGCCGGATCGTAAGCGAGAAGCAATGCGGTGACGAAGGAGAAGAAGGCGCCCGGCGGCACACCCTGATAGATCGAGCGATAGGCGGCATAGGCAAGCACGCTCGCGACGGCAAAGCCGGCAAAGCTCTCCGTCAGCGGCGAGGTACGCTCGGAAAGTCGCGCGATACGGTTCGCCCGGCCCTCGGCGGCGCCGATCAGCTTGTTGACCTTGTTCTCCAGCGCTTCTTCCATCGTGAAGGCCTTCACGATGGAAATGCCCTGAATCGTCTCCTGCATGGCGCCGAGAACATGGCTGTTGAGGTCGACGGCCTCGCGGGTGGCCGAGCGCAGGCGTTTGGAAACGTAGCGCAGTGCATAAAGCAGCGGCGGCGCCAGAATGAAGACGGCAAGACTCAGCAGCGGATCCTGAAGCACCATGACGCCGATCAGCGAGACGAAGGTCAGGAGATCGCGCACCGTCGAGGTGATGGTGAGGTTCAGGACATCGCGGATGCCGCTGACATTCTGGCTGACCTGTGCGGCGATTTGGGCCGAGCGCGCCTCGTTGAAGAAGCCGACGGAGAGCGTCATCAGGTGCGAATAGAGCCGGCGCTGGTAGCGGGCGACAATGTCGTTGCCGATCCGCGACAGCGCCACACCCTGTCCGTAGCTCGCAAAACCGCGCAGCATGAAGGCGATGAAAATGGAAAGACAGATGATCCAGACGACATCCGCACGCCTGTTGGCGAAGGCCTCGTCGATGATCGCCCGCATGATCCAGGCGGTAAATGCCGTCGAAAGTGCCACGATGACAAGGCAGGAGATCGCGAAGACATAGCCCCAGAGATGGTCCCGGCCGTTTTCCGCAATGATGCGTTTCAGGATTCCGGTCACGGTATCGCTGTTGATGTGTGGCTTTCTGCTGTCGGCGGCTTCCAAAAATAGGCTTCCTGTCTCGGGGCCGCATGCCGCAGGCGCGGCACGCATATGCGCGGGCTCTATAAAGAGTTGGAGTGGCTTTGGCTAGACGGGCTCAGGCCCGCCAGCGCCGTCCATCCGTCGAAAGGCCGAAGTTTGCAGGCATGCGTGCATAGGAAGAAAGCCCGGCAAGAGCAGCCAGCGGATGCGTCACGACATAGGTCGGGATCGTCCGCAGCAGGGCGGAGTGCGGCGCCTTGTCTTCGAAGGCTGCCCGGAATTCCGGCTTTTTCAGCGCTGGGAGGATCTTCTGCGAGATGCCGCCCGACAGATAGACGCCGCCGCGGGCCATGAACACCAGCGCCATGTCACCCGCTACGCGGCCGAGATAGGTGGCAAACAGCGAAACGGTTTCGACCGCGGCCTTGTCGCTGCCGACGAGCGCATGCGACGTGATGTCCGCCGGGTCGCTCATCGTCGGCTCAGCGCCATCTGCCGCACAGATGGCGCGGTAGAGGTTGACGATGCCGCGGCCGCAGAGGATCTGCTCGGCCGAAATGCGGCCCTCGATCGTTTCGACATGCGGGAAGATTTCATAGTCGCGCTTGCTGCGCGGCCCGAGATCGACATGCCCGCCTTCGCCTGGAACCGGAATCCAGGTCGACTGGGTATGGACCAGACCACCGACGCCGAGGCCGGTGCCGGGTCCGAGCACGACGCGGGAGGCCACCATGTCACCCGAAGCGTTGCCGATACGCTCGCGATTGTCGTCGGAAAGTGCCGCGATCGCCAGCGCCTGCGCTTCAAAGTCGTTGACGACGAGCACGTCGACAAGGCCGAGGCCTTCGATCATCGTCTTCGGCCGCACCACCCAGGGGCAATTGGTCAGGGGGATTTCATCCGCCTTGATCGGGCCGGCGACGGCCAGGATCGCGGCGCGCGGCTGTACGGAGGTCTTGTCGAGCACACCCTTCTGGATCGCCTCGTCGATCGTCTCGTAATCGGCCGTGCGCACGTTGGGAAACTGCTTCGGCTCCGCATAGGCATCCGTCAGGATGGAGAAGCGGGCATTCGTGCCACCGATGTCGCCGATCAGGATCGGAAAGGGCAAGGGAGTAGAGGATGCAGTCATGGCCGGTTCCGTGCTGTAGCCCGAGGGATCAGGCGTTAAGGGTAGGGAGAAGCTTTTCGGCTGTCGACTCGTTCAGTGCCATCGGAATGTCGTAGACGATCGCAAGCCGCATCAGCGCCTTGACGTCGACATCATGCGGCATTGGCGTCAGCGGGTCCACGAAGAAGATCAGGGCGCTGACCTCGCCGGTGGAAATCAGTGCGCCGATCTGCTGGTCGCCGCCGAGCGGGCCGCTTTTCAGCCTGACCACGTGAAGGTCGGGAGCGGCGTCGAGCACGCGCCCGCCCGTCGTGCCGGTAGCGACGATTTTCCATTGGGCAAGGAGATCCCTGTTGCGGCGGGCAAATGCCGCCATATTGTCCTTCTTCTGGTCATGCGCAATCAATGCTAGGCATTTGCCGCCGGCCATGAACGGAACCTCCGCGAGCGTAATTCAATCGATTTGGCCGCTTCTACACCAGGCGTTTGCGATTTGAAAGACAGCCGCCCGCCCGCCTGTTTAGCCTCTCGGCCTATTGCACGACCGGCTTGTCGCTTGGAACCGGGCCGACGGACGGAAGCGCGCTGCCGGTATCGCCAGATGGTGCTGCAGCCGGGACTGCCGTCAGCGCACTCGCCGAGGAAGGACCGCTGTAGGTTCCGGCTTCCGTAAAGGCGATGGACGGGGCATCGACAACGGCAGAGCAGGCCTTCGGCAGATCGGAGACCATGACTTCACGCGGCGGCTTCGGCGGCTTTGCACCGGGTTGCGGCGGCTTCGGCGCCGCCCACGGCTCCTTGGTGAACCACCAGGCAAGCGACTTGTCGCAGCCGTCGCCGGCCGCCACCGGCGCCTGCCCTGTACAGCCCTTAGCTCCAACAGGGCACTTGATGCGGATATGGAAATGCGAATCGTGCCCGTATTCGGGCCGCAGCTTGCCGAGATTGGTGCGGTCGCCCGTCCAGGTGTCGCACATCTTCTTCTTGATCGCCGGGTTGACGAAGATGCGCTCGACCTGCGGATAGCTTGCCGCCAGCATCAAGAGTTCCGCCCGCTGCTCGCTCCATACTTTCGGATCGACGGTCAGGAACTTGTCCTTCTGCAACATCGTGGTGAAGGGCAGGTCTTCCCGCTGTTCGTAGCTCAAGCGCTGCGAGGGCATGGGTGTAAACCAGACATCGGCATCCAGCCCGATCTGGTGCGAGGCATGGCCATTGGCCATCGGCCCCCCGCGCGGCTGGGCGATATCGCCGACGAGGATCCCCGGCCAGCCGATCCTGGTGCGCGCATCCTGCGAGAATTTTTCCAGAAGCGATATCATCACCGGATTGCCCCAGCGCCGGTTGCGCGACAGGCGCATCGCCTGCCAGGTCGGCCCGTCGGCCGGCAGCGCCTCGGCACCGGTCATGCAGCCCTTGGCGTAGAAGCCGATCGGCTGCGCCGGCCCCTGCGTCGGCAATTTCTCGGCGCCGAAAATCGCCTTGGCGCTGCCGGGGCTCGGCGTCTTCTGCTGGGCGCCGACATCGCCGGCGACAAGACTTGCGCCCATTGCCCCGGCAAGCGTCAGCTTGCCAAAAGCCCTGAAATCGAATGTCAGTTTGCCGAAAGTCCTGAAAGCCTGAACCAAGCCGAAAGCCATGCCGTTCCCTTGCTGCGCCAAAGTGATTTGCAATCGAATCTATCGTGAAAAGCAATTTTGGTGAATCGATGTTTTGGCAGGCGGCGCGGGGACGGATCGCCGCAGCATCACGCGTTGGCTAGAATCTCGGTCGTTTTGCGCACGCGCGACAGGCGCGGCAGGATGCGCTCGCAGGACAGCGCGTGCATCTCGGCGGCGAAGGTGCTCATCGCATCCTCGACGGCGATGACAGCGTAATTATGGGCAAATGCATCGCGGATCGTCGCCTCGACGCCGAAATTCGTGGCGATGCCGGTCAGGATCACGGTCCTGATGCCGCGGCGGCGAAGCTGGAGATCCAGCTCCGTGCCGTAGAAGGCGCTCCACTGATGCTTGACGATATGGATGTCGACCGCGACCGCAGCGATTTCCGCTGGTGCCGCAAGCGCGGCCGCCGAAAGGCCGCCTTCGGGGAAAACCGCCGGCTCGTCCACCGGCTGGTTGACAGCATCGGCATAGTCCGGGGAGAATCCGACGGTAACGAGGATCACCGTCCCGCCTTCGGACTTCAGTTTGGTGGCAATGGCCGCGGTATTCTCGATCACCTGCCGGGCGGGATGGGGCGCAAGCTGCCGGCCGACGATGAAGCCTTGCAGGTCGATGGAAACGAGTGCGGTGGTCCTGGGATCGTAAAGGGACATGGGGAAACTCCGGGGGAAGAAAACATGAGGACATCCTCACAATGACAAATACGAGGATCGCCTCACAAAAATCAAGCCCGGAACCGCAAACCCGTGTGCCGAAACGCCAGCGCGGCCATGAACGCGTCGCGATCCTCCTTGAAGCGGCAGCCAGGGTCTTTCTCGAAAAAGGCTATGATGCCGCGACCATGACGGAGATTGCCGCAGCCGCAAATTCCTCGATCGGCTCGCTCTATCAATTCTTCCCGACGAAGCCTCTGCTTGCCGAGGCGCTGCATATCGATCGCCTGCAGCGCCTGAACAGCGGCCTTGCGGAACTCGCGGAGAAGACGCGAAGGAAGAGTGCCGCCGAGATCGGTGATGCGATTTTCACGCAGCTCGGTCGTTTCATCGAAGATTACCCGGAATTTCCCGTTCTCGCCGCGCGGCGCGATGTGCCCAAGGAGCGCAAGGCGAAATCCCGAGCGGAGCTTCGCGCCAATATCACGGCACTCTTGCGGAATGCCGAGCTCTCGGTGGAGCGCGATGTCGACCTCCTGGCGTCCCTCGTTCTGGAGCTCCTGCGCATCGTCGTCGCGGCCGCCTCGGACCCTGATGGCTCGGGCGACCCGCGCCTGGTTGGGGAGCTGCGTCGCATGCTCCGCAAGCGTCTCGAGGAAGTGACGCCCTGACCTCCACTGGTAAGGTCAAAATTTCGCGAGCCCGGCAAAAAACAAACTCTTTCCTGTTTTTCGCCTGCATTTTTCGTATTGTCGAATCCATCAATAATCAGGGGAAAATGTGAATGGCGGTTCTGTGGTCGAAGATCGGTCTGTTTCTGTCGCTTGCGGGTAGTCTTCTCCCGCTTTCGTCAATGGCTGAGGATCAACAGTTCCAAATCGGCAGCTCGGTCATCAGCGAGATGAAGTACAAGCCGGGCTTCGCTCATTTCGACTACGTCAATCCCGATGCCCCGAAGGGTGGCAACCTTCGTCTCTCGACGACGGGTACGTTCGATACGTTCAATCCTCTGCTGGATAAGGGCGAGGTGGCGACCGGCATTGCGCTGGTCTACGACACGCTGATGAAATCCGCCGATGACGAGCTTCTGGTTTCCTATGGCTTGCTTGCCGAAGGACTCTCCTTCCCCCCTGACGTTTCCAGCGTGACATTTCGCCTCCGCAAGGAGGCGAAATGGGCGGACGGCCAGCCGGTAACGCCGGAAGACGTGATATTCAGCTTCGAAAAGACCAAGGAGCTTAATCCGCTTACCTTCAATTATTACCGCCATGTGGTGAAGGCCGAAAAGACCGGCGAACGCGATGTCACCTTCACCTTCGACGAAAAGAACAACCGGGAGCTTCCGAATATTCTTGGCCAGCTGGTGGTCGTGCCGAAACATTGGTGGGAAGCGCCGGGACCGGACGGCAAGCTGCGCGACATCACCAAGACAACGCTGGAGCCCGTCATGGGTTCCGGTCCCTACAAGATCGCCGATTTTTCCCCGGGCGCGAGCACCCGCTTCGAACTGCGGGACGACTACTGGGGCAAGGATCTCGGCGTGAATGTCGGCCAGAACAATTTCCGCAACATTATCTACACTTATTTCGGTGATCGGGATGTCGAGTTCGAGGCTTTCCGTGCCGGCGACGTGGACTATCGCCAGGACAACCAGGCAAGCCGCTGGGCGACGGCTTACGATTTTCCTGCCGTGAAGGATGGCCGCGTCAAGCGCGAGGAGCCGACGAATGCGTTGCGCGCAACGGGCATCATGCAGGCTTTTGTACCCAACATGCGGCGCGACCTCTTCAAGGACATCAGGGTGCGCGAAGCATTGAACTATGCCTTCGACTTCGAAGACCTCAATCGCAACCTCGCCTACAACGCCTTCGAGCGGATTGACAGCTATTTCTGGAATACCGAACTCGCCTCCTCCGGCCTGCCGCAGGGACGTGAGCTGGAAATACTGCAGGGCCTGAAGGACAAGGTCCCCCCTGAGGTCTTCACGACGCCCTACACCAATCCTGTTGCAGGTGACCCGCAAAAGCTTCGCGACAACCTGCGCAAGGCCATCGCTCTTTTCAAGGAGGCGGGTTGGGAGCTCAAGGGCAATCGCATGGTCAACGTGACGACCGGCCAGCCGATGAGTTTCGAAATCCTCTTGTCCAACCCTTCTTTCGAACGTTCGGTACTTCCCTATGCTAATAACCTCAGGAAGATCGGCGTCGATGCCCGCCTGCGCACGGTCGATGCCTCGCAATATACGAACCGCGTCAGAAGCTTCGATTACGACATGATCTGGGGCATCTGGGGAGAGACGATGAATCCCGGTAACGAGCAGGCCGACTACTGGGGCTCCGAGGCAGCGAAACAGCAGGGTTCGCGCAACTATGCCGGCATCGCCGATCCAGCCGTAGATGCCCTGATCCGCATGGTGATTTTCGCGCCGAACCGAACCGAGCAGGTGGCGGCGATCAAGGCCTTGGACCGCGTCTTGCTCGCCAATCAGTACGTCATACCGCTGTTTTATTCCAGGACATCCCGCATCGCCTACTGGAACACGATCACCCGGCCGGCAGAGTTTCCGGCCTACGGCCTGGGCTTCCCTGAAGCCTGGTGGTCCACTTCGGCAAAATGAGCGGGCTTGCAATGAAGGGGGCCTGGGCTCCAAATGGCGCGAGCGAATCAGGACAAGCCGGCGGGGCCGGCAAGGGAAGGTTGACGGATTGAGCGGCATTAGACTGGACGGCGGGCAGACGAGAAAAACACTTCCGGAGGCTGAAGGCTGATGGGCGCCTATATCCTTCGCCGCCTGCTTCTGATGATACCGACCATTGTCGGCATCATGGCAATTTCCTTCATCGTCGTTCAATTCGCCCCCGGCGGTCCCGTCGAGCAGGTGGTCGCCCAATTGACCGGTCAGGCCGACAGCGCCGACCAGCGCCTGTCCGGCGGCGGCGATCTTCTTGGCCGCGGCAGCGACGAGGGTTCGAAATATCGCGGCGCCCAGGGGCTCGATCCGGAACTGATCGCCAAGCTCGAAAAGCAATTCGGCTTCGACAAGCCGCCGCTGACCCGCTTCGGCGAGATGATGTGGAATTACATCCGCTTCGATTTCGGCGAGAGCTTCTTCCGCAACACCTCCGTGCTCGACCTCATCAAGGAAAAGCTGCCGGTCTCGATCTCGCTCGGCATCTGGATCCTGATCTTTTCCTACGCCATTTCCATCCCGCTCGGCATCCGCAAGGCGGTGAAGGACGGCTCTTCCTTCGATGTCTGGACCTCGGCTGTCATCGTCGTCGGTTATGCCGTGCCGAGCTTCCTCTTCGGTATCCTGCTGATCGTGCTGTTCGCCGGCGGCTCCTTCTATGACTGGTTTCCGCTGCGCGGTCTGGTCTCGGATAATTTCGACCAGCTTGCCTGGTGGCAGAAGCCGCTCGACTACTTCTGGCATCTCACGCTGCCGCTGATCTCGCTGTCGCTGGCATCCTTCGCCACGACGACGCTGCTGACCAAGAATTCCTTCATCGACGAGATCAAGAAGCAATATGTCATCACCGCGCGCGCCAAGGGTCTCAATGAGCGTCAGGTGCTCTACGGCCATGTCTTCCGCAACGCCATGCTGATCGTCATTGCAAGCTTCCCGAGCGCCTTCATCTCCGCCTTCTTCACCGGTTCGCTGCTGATCGAGAACATCTTCTCGCTCGATGGCCTCGGCCGCCTCGGCTACCTCTCGGTCGTCAACCGCGATTATCCGATCGTCTTTGCGACGCTTTATATCTTCTCGCTGCTCGGTCTCTTCGTTGGTCTGGTTTCGGACCTGATCTACACCTGGATCGATCCGCGCATCGATTTCGAGCGGAGGGACGTCTGATGGATGCCGCCGCAAACCCGACGACATCAGCGCCGGTCCGCCCGCCCCGCAAGGGCCTGCTGTCGCCCACCAACATCAGGCGTTGGCAGAATTTCAAGGCGAACAGGCGCGGTTACTGGTCGCTCTGGCTGTTTCTCATCCTGTTCGTGCTCAGCCTGTTTGCCGAGTTCATCGCCAACGACAAGCCGATCATCGCCTCTTACAAGGGCGAGATCCTTTTCCCTGTTGTCGTCGATTATCCCGAGGAGAAGTTCGGCGGCTTCCTGGCCGAGACGGACTACCGCTCCTCCGTCATCTCAGATGAGATCAATGCGAATGGCTGGATGATCTGGCCGCCGATCCGCTATTCCTATCAGTCGGTCAATTCCAATATCCCACATTCGGCCCCGACCGCCCCTTTCTGGCTGATGTCGTCGGAAGAGCGCTGCTCGGCCTATCCGCAGGGCGTCAACGATCCCGGCTGCAGGCTCGGCAATCTCAACTGGCTCGGCACGGACGATCAGGCGCGCGATGTTCTGGCCCGGGTCATCTATGGTTTCCGCATTTCCGTTCTTTTCGGCCTGGTGCTCACCATCTGCTCGGCCGTGATCGGCGTGACGGCCGGCGCCGTCCAGGGTTATTTCGGCGGCTGGACGGACCTGTTTTTCCAGCGTTTCATCGAGATCTGGTCCTCGATGCCGGTGCTCTACATCCTGCTGATCATTGCCGCGATCCTGCCGCCCGGCTTCTTCGTGCTGCTCGGCATCATGCTGCTCTTTTCCTGGGTCGGCTTCGTCGGCGTCGTGCGCGCCGAGTTCCTGCGCGCCCGCAATTTCGAATATGTGCGGGCCGCTCGCGCCCTCGGCGTCAACAACCGCACCATCATGTGGCGGCACATGCTGCCGAATGCGATGGTCGCGACGCTGACCTTTCTGCCCTTCATCCTCTCCGGCTCGATCACCACGCTGACCTCGCTCGACTTCCTGGGCTTCGGCATGCCGCCGGGCTCTCCCTCGCTCGGTGAACTGATCGCCCAGGGCAAGGCCAATCTTCAGGCGCCATGGCTCGGGCTGACGGCCTTCTTCACCATGTCGATCATGCTGTCGCTGCTGATCTTCATCGGCGAAGCAGTGCGCGACGCCTTCGATCCGAGAAAGACGTTCCAATGAGTGAACCGCTGCTCTCCGTCCGCGATCTCTCCGTCGCCTTCCATCAGGGCGGCGAAACCTCGCTCGCCGTCGATCGCATCTCCTTCGATATCGGGAAGGGCGAGGTTGTCGCACTGGTCGGCGAATCCGGTTCCGGCAAGTCGGTGTCTGCAAACTCGATCCTGCGGCTTCTGCCCTATCCCTCGGCCAGTCATCCGGGCGGCGAGATCCTCTTCAAGGGCAAGGATCTGCTGAAGGCCTCCGACCGCGAATTGCGCGAAGTTCGCGGCAACGACATCACTATGATCTTCCAGGAGCCGATGACCTCGCTCAATCCGCTCCATACGATCGAAAAGCAGATTGCCGAAATCCTCGCACTGCATCAGGGCATGACCGGGCAGGCGGCGCGCGCCCGCGTGCTGGAATTGCTGAACCAAGTCGGCATCCGCGAGCCGGAAAAACGGCTGAAAGCCTATCCGCATGAACTCTCGGGCGGCCAGCGCCAGCGTGTGATGATCGCCATGGCGCTCGCCAATCGGCCGGAACTCCTGATCGCCGACGAGCCGACCACCGCGCTCGACGTCACCGTCCAGGCGCAGATCCTCGAACTCCTGCGCAAGCTGAAGGGCGAGCATGGCATGTCCATGCTCTTCATCACTCACGATCTCGGCATCGTGCGCAAGTTCGCGGATCGTGTGTGTGTGATGACCAAGGGCAAGATCGTCGAGACCGGGCCGGTGGAAGAAGTCTTCACCGATCCGAAGCATGACTACACCCGCCATTTGCTCGCCTCCGAACCGCGCGGCGAACCGCCGGTGACCGACCCCTCCAAGCCTGTTGTCATGGAAGGCAATGACATCAAGGTCTGGTTCCCGATCAAGGCCGGTTTCATGCGCAAGGTCGTCGATCACGTGAAGGCCGTCGATGGCATCGACCTGACGCTGCGCGCCGGCCAGACGCTCGGGGTCGTCGGCGAATCCGGTTCGGGCAAGACCACGCTCGGCCTGGCGCTCACGCGTCTCATCTCCTCGAAGGGGCGCATTTCCTTCGCCGGAAAAGATATAGCGAGCTATTCATTCACGGAGATGCGGCCGCTGCGCAACCAGCTTCAGGTCGTCTTCCAGGATCCCTACGGCTCGCTTAGCCCGCGCATGTCGGTCGGGGATATCGTCGCCGAAGGCCTGAAGGTGCATGAGCGTTCTCTCTCCGCTGATGAGCGCGACCAGCGCGTCTGCTGGGCGCTGGAGGAGGTCGGCCTCGATCCGCTCACCCGCTGGCGTTTTCCGCACGAATTCTCAGGCGGCCAACGCCAGCGCATCGCAATTGCCCGCGCCATGGTCTTGAAGCCGCGCTTCGTCATGCTCGACGAGCCGACATCGGCACTCGATATGAGCGTGCAGGCACAGGTCGTAGATCTGCTGCGCGATCTGCAGAGGAAGCACGATCTCGCCTATCTCTTCATCAGCCACGACCTGAAGGTGGTCAAGGCGCTCGCCAATGATGTCATCGTCATGCGCTTCGGCAAGGTCGTAGAGCAGGGGCCGTCGGCGCAAATCTTCCAGGCGCCGAAGGATGACTATACCAAGGCATTGATGGCCGCCGCCTTCAATATCGAGGCGGTGCCGACATCAGCCGTTCAGCAATAAAAACCGCCAGTAGTAAAGAAGATCATGTCATCAAGATCTCCCGTTCTCGTCGACCTCAAATTCGATCCCGAAACCACCGCCCGCATCTTGAAGACCGCCTTTGCCGACCGCGGCAGCATCAATGCCGCCGATCCCGCCAGCAAGGGGCTTGACCTGACAGGAGTGGACTACGCGCTGCTCTGGAAGCCGGATGCGGATATTTTTCAGCGCGCGCCGAACCTGAAGGTGCTCTTTTCGGGCGGCGCGGGGGTCGATAGCATTCTCTCCATTGCCGATTTGCCTGACATTCCGATTGTCCGTTTCGTCGATCGCAGCCTGACGACGCGCATGAGCGAATGGGTGGTCATGCAATGCCTCATGCATCTGCGCCTGCAGCGCGCACATGACCGGGACCAGCGCGATCGTGTCTGGGGCAAGCTCGTCCCGCCGGAAGCTGCCGAAATGACAGTCGGTGTCATGGGTCTCGGCATTCTCGGCCAGGATGCCGTCGCCAAGCTGCGCGTCATGGGTTTCAACGTGATCGGCTGGTCGCGCTCGAAGAAAGAGGTTGAAGGTATCGAAACCTTCGACGGTTCGGAGCTCGATACCTTCCTGTCGAAGACCGATATCGTCGTTGGCCTGCTGCCCCTGACGCCTGACACGACCGGCCTCTACGACAAGGCCTTCTTCGCCAAGCTTCGCCAGGGCGGCGCGCTCGGCAAGCCGGTCTTCATCAATGCCGGCCGCGGCAAGAGCCAGGTGCAGGCCGATATCGTCGCCGCGATCGAAAGCGGCGTGCTCGGCGGCGCCTCGCTCGATGTCTTCGAGGTCGAGCCGTTGCCGGCGGACGATCCGCTCTGGCATCTGGAGAATGTCTTCATCACCCCGCATGACGCCGCAACTTCCGAAGAGAACGCGCTTTTCCGTCATGTCGAGAGCCAGATAGCCCGCTTCGAACGCGGCGAGCCGCTGCAGTTCGTCGTCGATCGCGCAACGGGATACTGACCTCTCTCGGAACCATCCTCCATCGCTTCTCGTTTCTTTCGAGAAGCGCCGCAGGCTTGGCTTGCGGTTTACCGGAAGGAGACGATCATGGCGCATATGGGAACGCGTTGGGGAAGGTCCGATCAGAAGCTTCATGAAGAAAACCAGATTTCGTCGCTCAAGGCCAGGCAGGGCCGCATGGGCTACCGTATCCTGACCGTGCTGATTGCCGCGCTGGTGCTGGCATTTCTGGTCTGGATCCCCGTCGAAATCTGGGGCCGGAAGGAAGCCAATGACGTTGCCCCGCAGCAGCCGGGCCAGGAGACGCAGTCGCAGGTTCCGGCGGCTCCTGCGCAGAGCGGCGGCTCGACCCCGGCCCAGCCTGCCGTACCGGCGCAATAATGAGTTGATATCTGACATTTAAACGACGTCCCGCCACCTTTCCTGCTGCGGGACGTTGCCTGTTGTTTTTTCTGGACTTTGCCGATCGATTTTTCGATAAGAAGGCGCACGAGCCGGTTTTGTGCGCTGGCCGCAGACGGGGCCGCGCCTGACCGGATTGACGGACAGGCAGGAGTTTCATGGCCAGGACCGATATCGCAAGGCGCGTCTACAATCATACCTGGAAACTCGATCCGATCATCCGCAGTCTGATCGATACGGATTTCTACAAGCTTCTGATGCTGCAGATGATTTGGAAGCTCTATCCTGACGTGAACGCCTCCTTCACGCTCATCAACCGCACCAAGCGCGTGCGCCTCGCCGAACAGATCGACGAGGGCGAGCTGCGCGAGCAGCTCGATCACGCGCGCACGCTCAAGCTCGCCAAGAAGGAGATGATCTGGCTTGCCGGTAACAGTTTCTATGGCCGCGCCCAGATCTTCGAGCCGGAATTCCTCGCCTGGCTCTCCAATTTCCAGCTGCCGGAATACGAGCTCTCCAAGAAGGACGGCCAATACGTGCTCGATTTCCATGGGTCGTGGAAGGAAACGACCATGTGGGAAATCCCGGCGCTTGCCATCATCAACGAGCTGCGCTCGCGCACGGCCATGAAGGCGATGGGTCCCTTCACGCTCGATGTGCTCTATGCCCGCGCCAAGGCCAAGATGTGGGCCAAGGTGGAGAAGCTGCGTGCGCTGCCCGGCCTGCGCATTTCGGATTTCGGCACCCGTCGCCGCCACAGTTTCCTCTGGCAGCGCTGGTGCGTGGAAGCGCTGAAGGAAGGCATCGGCCCGGCCTTTACCGGCACCAGCAATGTATTGCTGGCTATGGATTCCGATCTCGAAGCCGTCGGCACCAATGCCCATGAGTTGCCCATGGTGGCCGCAGCGCTTGCCGAGACGGACGAGCAGCTCAGGAATGCGCCCTATAAGGTGCTGCGCGACTGGAACAAGCTTTATGGTGGCAACCTGCTGATCGTGCTGCCGGATGCCTTCGGAACGGCCGCGTTCCTGCGCGACGCGCCGGAATGGGTGGCCGACTGGACCGGCTTCCGCCCGGACAGCGCCCCGCCGATCGAAGGCGGCGAGAAGATCATCGACTGGTGGAAGAAGATGGGCCGCGACCCGCGCCAGAAGCTCTTGATCTTCTCCGATGGTCTCGATGTCGATGCGATCATCGACACTTACAAGCATTTCGAAGGCCGCGTGCGGATGAGCTTCGGCTGGGGCACGAACCTGACGAACGACTTCGCCGGCTGCGCACCGACCGATACGTCCGACTTCCTGCCGATTTCCATCGTCTGCAAGGTGAGCGACGCCAATGGCCGCCCGGCGGTCAAGCTCTCGGACAATCCGCAGAAGGCGACGGGCGAACCGGCCGAGGTCGAGCGTTACCTGAAATTCTTCGGCACCGAGGACCGGACCGACCAGGCAGTATTGGTCTAGAGCGCCGTGCGTCCATTCGGACGCACAAAGGACGCTCTAACTCTTTGAATCTACGCATCAGGCTTCCGAAAATCGATTCCGATTTTCGGGCCGATGCTGTAGGGCGCAGTGCGCGGTGCCGGCCAATGCCGGCGCGGCTCCTCAGCCGCCAGCTTGCCGCCACGGCGTTTCGGCTTGACGACGACACTGTCATCAGGCGGCAGGGCGACGCCGAGCTTCTCGGCGAGCGACCGGGCATCGGCTGGCGCCCGTACCTTCACGTCATTGTCGAAATAGACATAGACATCGCGCCCTCCGGCCGACCGTTTCAGCGGCGGCTTGATGCGGTTGGCGTCTTCGGGTTCTATCCCATGTATCCAGGCATCGATGCGCCCGGCCCAGCGATGAAGCGCCTCGTCGCTGTAGCCGCTGACGTAAAGCTGCTCGGAGCCGTGCAGGCGGCAATAGATGAAATCCGCCGTCGCATCCATCAGGAGCGGCCATTCCACCGTATCGGCAATCACCAGCCCGACCTTGTGTCCGCGCAACAAATCGATGAACTCGGGCGCGCAGAAGCTGTCATGGCGGATTTCCAGCGCGTGGCGCATCGGCTGCGTCGCATCGCTCTTCGTCCAGGCGCGGCCGTCAAGCCGGTCGTCATGCCGTTTCGCGATGTCGGCCGCTGCATCCGTGTCTTTCGGTAAGAGCGCCAGAAAGTGTTCGAACAGATCCGCATCGAATTTCAGGCTCGGCGGAAATTGCCAGAGGATCGGGCCGAGCTTCGGTCCCAGCCGCAGCAGGCCGGAGGCGAGGAAATTGGCGAGCGGCGTTTCGACGTCGCGCAGGCGTTTGAGATGGGTGATGTAGCGCGAGCCCTTGACCGAAAAGACGAAACCATCAGGCGTCTCGTCGCGCCAGCGGGCGAAAACATCGGGCTTCTGCAGCCCGTAAAACGTGCCGTTTATCTCGACGGAGGGAAACTGCCGGGAGGCATAGGCAAGCTCGCTCTTCTGAGCCAATCCCTTCGGGTAGAAGACCCCGCGCCAGGGCGCATAGGTCCATCCCGATATGCCGATGCGGATCGTGCCTGTTTTTGTCATGGCAAGGGAACTGTGCTGGTGCGCACTTGTTCCCGCATGAAAAAGGCGCCGCCTTGCCGGCAGCGCCCCGCATGTCTGTCGGAAAATATCAGCCGGCCGGCTTCAGCGAGCTGATGATGGCGATCAGCTCGTCGTCATGGGCGTCCTGCTTGCCCTTGGTGCCCCAGTAGGTGATCAGGAGCAGCTTGCCTTCACCGGGCGAAAGCACGGCGACGCCGATATTGACCGGGCCTTCCTTGTCCGCGCCGTCCCAGTCGAAGGTCTTCATCTTCATGCCGTTGATCTCGGCATCGGACTCCTTCTGGGTCTTCTCGTCGATGGTGACGCCGTTCTTCTGCAGGAAGGCGAAGGCCTCGTCGATGATCTTGTCGCTCGTCTTCTCATCGGCAACGTCGATCGAAAGATAGATCGCCTGGTCATCCGACGTTGCGTCGATCCCGGTCTCCGTTTCCTTCGGTCCCCAGCTGTCGGGAATGGTCACGGTCGCGACCGGCTCGTCGCTTGGAAATTCCAGCGTTTCGGCCTGGGCAATCACAGGCAGGAATGCCGCAAAGGCTGCAGCAATGATGAGTTTCTTCATGGTAGGTCCCCGGATGGCCGCGTCCCGGCGGGCAGCAGCCCTTGCCACCCCTCTCGCTCCGGATCGCGCCGCATCGGATCGTTACCGGCTTTTGCTTTGCCAAGCCTTACCAGGAGCGGGGGCACAGTCGTCCAGCGCCCGAAAGCGCGGTCCATTTTTGGTGCTGTCCAAAAAATCCCTCATGGCGGCCCGGGCAAGCTTCGCCCCGGAAGGAGCCGGCCCGGAGAATGACCCCATCGGAGTGACTTCGTCCCGACAACCGTCTGCCTCCTAGGGATACGGCCGGATACACAACCAGACTCGGAGAGAACAGGTGGAAGCCAGCCCGAAAATTCTGCTCAACATCAGGCAAGTCACAGAGGCGACCGGCATCAGCCGCGCCAGCATTTACCGGCAGATGAAGGCCGGCCAGCTTCCCTTCGTGAAACTCGGTTCGCGCACGCTGTTCCGCCCTCGGGATCTGCAGAGCTTCGTGGACCGGAACGTCCAGGCTTCGGACTAGCGCCTTCATCGGTCAGGTGTCTGTGGCCCCCTCATCCGCCCTTCGGGCACCTTCTCCCCACTGGGGAGAAGGGGGCGTGCCGTGGCGCCTGTTTTCCCCCTTCTCCCCTCGGGGAGAAGGTGCCCGAAGGGCGGATGAGGGGGCCACGGGCGATGCATCAAACGCCCTCGGCAAAAAAAGAATCAAGTCTTTAACTCACATGGAAAATCTCATGTACCGGATGCCTGAATACGCGTCGTCGAAGACCGGCGAACCTGACGATATCGAACGTCTGCGGCGGGGCGTGTCGCTGTCTTCGACCGTCACGCAATACGGCTACAAGCTCAGCCGCAATGGACGGGAGTTCGAAACCTGCTGCCCGTTCCATGCCGAAGACACGCCATCGTTCAAGGTTTTCACAGCACGCGATGGAATGGAGCGTTTCCATTGCTTCGGCTGCGGCAAGCAGGGCGATGTCCTTGATTTCGTGCAGGAGGTGAAGGGCGTCGATCTGCCTGAAGCCATCCGCATCCTCGGTGGCAGCATCGGCAGCCGGCCGAACGCCCGGCTGGAGCAGGCCAGGGCGCCGGATGTCTATGAGGGCATAACGGCCCTGCCGCAGCCGGCGGATCTGCTGCAGGCCGGCCGGCCTGTCAGGCTTTACAATCCGAAGCGTCGAGGCGGGCGCTCCGAATGGGGCTCCTTTGCGCCGTCGATGGTCTTTCCCTATCGCAACCCCGACGGTTCGCTTCTCGGCTATGTGCTGCGTCGTGATCTCTCTGACGGCGGCAAGGAAACGCCGATGGTCATGTTCGCCCGCCTGCCCGACGGGACGCAGACATGGTGCCGCTTCCCGTTCCCCAAGCCGCGGCCGCTCTATGGTCTGCAGGATATCGGCGAGGGAAAAGTGATTGTTGTCGAGGGCGAGAAGTGCCGCGACAGGCTGCGCCTGTCGAGCGGGCAGGCGGTCGTCTCCTGGGCGGGCGGGACGCAGGGCGTCAAGCACACCGATTGGTCGCCGCTATCAGGCTGCGACGTGCTGATATGGCCGGATTTCGATCGCCCGGGCATGGCGGCGGCAAATGAAATCGCGCTGCATCTGACTAGCCTCGGAGCGCGCATCCGGCTTGTCGGCCTTGCCGATGTCGGTGCCGCAAGCGAGCTCGAAACCTACCGTTTCGAGGACTGGCGCGCCGGTCTTTTTCCAGGCCGCGGCTGGGATTGCGCCGATGCGCTCGATGACGGATGGACGCAAGCCGAGATCGATGCCTTCATCCGTGCTACGCTGCGCCCCTTCGCGCCGGCGGGTGCTGAGGACGAAAAGTCTGCGGTCGAGGATGCGGGCCGCGCATCGCGCCGCAAAGCAGTCGTCCCTGACATGCCGTCACAAACCAGAGAGACGGACGACCGGCCGACGCTGCTCTTCGATGAAGCCGACCTTTCGGAAGCGGTAACGAGCGCCTGCCGCCTGGCGGTCGAAGCCGGCGCGCCGCTCTATGCGCGTGACACGGTCCTGTTTCACGCCGTCCGCATTGCGGGGAAGGAAAAGACGGTGCTGGTCCCAGCTGCTGAGGATGCGATGACCGAAATCCTGACGAAACACATACGCTGGCTGAAACCCGACGCGAGGACGACGCTCGGCTACAAGGCCGTATCCTGCCCGGCGCTGGTCGCCAGATCCGTCCTTGCACGGCACGGGGAATGGCCTTTCCCGCAGATCAGGGCGGTCGTGTCCCTGCCGACGATGCGCAGCGACGGGACCATCATCAACACCAGGGGTTTTGACCGGCAATCCGGCATACTCTTCGAATCGGACAGGACATGGCCCGAAATCCCCGAACGCCCGGACAGGGCAGCAGCCGTGACGGCGCTGGACAGCATCAGGAAGCTTGTCGCGAGCTTCCCCTTCGTCAGCGGCATCGATGAATCGGCAGTACTCGCCATGATCCTGACGGCGATCGTCCGCCCCAGCCTGAAAACCGCGCCGCTGTTCGGCGTGAATGCGACGGCGCCCGGCACGGGCAAATCCAAGCTGGTGGACGTTGCCGCCATTCTGGCGACCGGCCGGGCCGCAGCGGTCAACTCCTATGCGGGCGACGATGCCGAACTGCGCAAGGTTCTGGAGTCGCGGCTCCTGCAGGGCGACAGTTTCATCAATCTCGACAACCTGTCGGTGGCGCTCCGCTCCGATCACCTTTGCCAGGTCCTGTCCCAGGAGGAAGTCAACATTCGCCCGCTCGGCAAGACCGTCTCGCTGGATTCGGCAACGGCGGTCATGTTCTGCGCCACAGGCAACGGCCTGCGCTTTGCCGGCGACCTGACGCGGCGCGTGGTACTGATCAACCTCGATGCCGGCGTCGAGCGGCCGGAGGAGCGCGTCTTTGAGAGCGACGTCATCGAGGATACGCGCCGGCAGCGGGTGGAGATCGTCACATCAGCCTTGACGCTCCTGCGGGCCTTCGTCGCCAATGAGGCTGACAAGGTCTCGCCGGCGCTCGGTTCCTTCGAGCAATGGTCCAACCTTGTCCGCTCCGCGCTCGTCTGGCTCGGCCTGCCCGATCCGCTCGGCAATGCGGTAAAGATCCGCGACAACGACCCGGAGAAGGAAAGAACGTCGGCGATCATTTCAGCCCTGCCGGCCGGCAAGCCCTGGGTCGCGGCCGACATTGCCAGGATGGTGGACGAAGGGGCCTTCGATCCGATCGGCAACCGCCGGCACGAGGGGCTGGTGGAGGCGCTTTCGGATTTCATCGACCGCGGCCGGCTGAATACGACGCGGTTCAGCGGGTTCCTGCGCAAGAACTGCGGGCGGATCGTCGACGGGCAGATGATCGTCGGTGCGGGAAAGAACCGCGCCAATGCGGTCCTTTGGAAAGTCCAAGGTGCGGGCAAAAGTTGAGGCAAAGACGCTGCCTACGCGACGAGGCTAAGTTGCACGGATGCTTTCGTCGAAGTGGATGTTCTTCGCGGCAGTCAACCAATGTTCCCGCCCTGATGAGGGACTTTCAAATACCTCTCTGCATAGGATGCATAGGATGCATAGGATTTTTTATACGCCGTGTGGGAAATGTCAGATGGTGACATGACAGGCATTGAATCTGACAATTCCTGTAGAGCGCTGAAAACTGCCTATGCATCCTATGCATCCTATGCACCCAGCGAAGATTATCTACTTCGACAGCCAGCTTTCGAAATAGTGGCGCACAGCCGCGCCCGCGCCGAAATGATCGGTCGTATCCAGCCTCGCAACTGCGCCCCGCACGACATCCGCCATAACGGCTGCAGGCACGATGCCGGACTTGACCAGGGATTGAAACAGTTCCTCCACCAGGATGATCGTCCCGATCGCTTCGTCTTCAGCCTTGAAATTCGCCATCGCTGGTCTCCCCTCTGCGTCGTTGGCAATGAAGTGGTGATGTATCGAAAGTCTGGACCAACTTATCGTCTTACGGTCGCGTTGTGGAGGAGGCGTGGATTTCAGGGCGGAGCAGAGACCATCCAGAATGACGAGGCGTAAGGGTTGATGACGCGGACGGAAGATCCGTTTTCGGCGGCTAACACTTTGAACCTCGCCATACGTTCCCTGAGAACAGCCGGAAAATTCGCGATCGGGATCGTCCCTTCACCAAAATATGCCTCTAGTTCGCACCCGATCTTTTCCACGGTCTCTACTGTAAATTCGATATCTTCAATGAGCGCTTTACATATTTGCTGCGCCAGATCGTCCAGTTCATGCATCCGCGGAGCAACCGCTCGATATTGCTCGGCGGTCATGAAAGTCGTTCCAAGCGCTCCGCTCATCGAAGCAGGCATTACATCGGTGAGTTGGGTGCGGCGTTCATTGAAGGTTCGAACGGCTTCAATAAATGAATAGAACTTCTCCGAGAGGAGCATTAAATCGGTGGCCGCCTGCCCCTTCTTCATCGTGAATAATAGGGTTAGCTCGTCCTCATCAATTCGTGTTGGGTTAAGCGGTAATCCGCTCATCGGCTGGAGCTTTTGCCACAATGCAAGTTTTTGATTTCCACCTGCATGTGCTTCTTCGAGAGAGCCAAGGAACGTGGACAAGATGGAATAGAGCTGATTTGTAATAGAGAAGACCTTTGTCGTGATCTTCACGGCGGTTGCTTTCTGCCTTTCGAGCCGATCACCCTCTGCCAGTGCCTTGTTTCGCAAGAACTCTTGGTGAGAAACCAGCGCTTGAACAGCGCCGGCAACGATGGCGCCTACGACAGCGCCGATCAAGGTCGATACGGCCGTTATCCCGCTGTCCGTTGTCCAGTAATTCCAAGTCCAGATGCTCTTGGTTTCATCGCCGATCAGGAAGCGTCCGATCGCTTCAAGCACGCTGTCCTGCAAATTCTTCATCACGGCAGTCTTAAGGTTTTAGGGAAGGGCGGGCGCGCCTGTTTCAGCGCGCCCGTGATTTTCAAGAATTCAGGGTGACACGGCGCCAAGGTAACTGCGATGGATGGACGTTTCGCAGAAACCGGACAATATCCTGGCGACCGTAGGTTTCATGCCGCTGCGCGCCAAGGAGCACGACTGGCTGTCCCAACCGAACGGTTAGAGCCGAGATCACGCCATCCGCCTCTTGGCGATTATGGATGACATTGTCTCGAACCGCAGCTACCGCGAAGTTGATGCCTTGTTCACGCACGAGTGCTATTTCCCACTGAGACATTAGGCAGCACTCCTTCGGGATCTTGCGGCTGCTTCGCTGCCATCGTGCTTGTGGCCCTTGAGGATCTCATTGATCCGACCGGGATTGACGCCGTAGGTCGCCGCGGTGGTGTGCTGATATTCGCCTGCCCAATGGCGAAGCCAAACGTCGACGGCATCATCGAACGTCAGGCGGTAGGGCTGTGGATATTTACTCGACATGGTCAGTCCTATCTAAAAAGGACCGGTCAGGTCTTGACTGCTCCCGCCATTTGACTCAAGGTCCGGCGGTGATCACACAGCAACCTGACCGGGTTGCTACTTGCTTTGGATGGACGCGTGTATCAGACGTGTCCATCTAACCATCTGAGCGATTCGCGGTTGAAAATCGAATCCTATGGTTGCAAAGTTAGTCGCTAAGCGCCGCTTTCCACAGAATTCACAACATTGAAGCAAAACTACTAGGCTATGGCGATGTCAGTCTCCGTCATCCTCCTGCAATGCGAGGATGCAGTTACGTGCAGAACGAAGTCCTTGAAATTTTGCAGGGTATTCGAATTTTCCGTGGGGATGTTCGCTCAGCTAACCGGCTGCGGAGAACGCAGGTTAGGGAACCTTTAGGGTCGGATTTCCGTCGATTGAAAAGCGAAGCGAGATCAAAGGTTTGGTATAGAAAAATGGCGGACAGAGAGGGATTCGAACCCTCGGTACGCTTTCACGTACACACGCGTTCCAGGCGTGCGCCTTCAACCACTCGGCCACCTGTCCATTTTGCGTTTCGCACCGGAGAGGAGCAAATCGTCGGAACGGCGCGATATATACCGATGAATTTTTGCCGATCAACCCAAATCTAACAGTTTTTTGACTTCTTCCGATAAAACTGCGCGCATGCCGTCCATTGCGCCGTGTCTGCTGCGAACCTATCTCAGGGTTTGGGTAGACAAAGGCGCGGCTCGCCGGACATCAGGGCATTTACCGTCGTCGGAGGATTTGATGCGTTTCTTGTTGCGTCTTGCCAGTCTGTTTGCGCTGGCAGCTGCGGTCATTGCCGGAACCATCGATTCCATTCAGTCCGTCGCATCCTCGCAAGTGGTCATGACCCCGATGTCGGATGCCTGGGAGGATGTCAGCCCCGCAACGCTCGTCGCGCTGCAGTCGTCCCTGTCCTACTATATTCACCCGCGCTTCTACGCCTTCATCTTCCAGTGGCTCATGGTACAGCCGGCCTTTGCGGTGTTTCTGGTCCTGTCTTTGCTCTTGTGGATGATCGGCTACAAGAAGCCGCCGGTGGCCGGCCGCTTTACCGCATAGCTGAAGGGCTGGAGGGTCTGAAAAAGTGCAATCGGCAGTTCCTGAAATGGCGGGATGATGAGCTCGATGCCGCCAGGGCGCTGGTTAGAAAATCCGCATTTTAGCAGTCGATTTGCCCAGAATTCAGGACCTGTGGACTGATTTTCGGCAATAATGGCAAATCTTTACCAACCGAAAAATTTCTGGTGAATTTTTCGGTGAGCCATGCAAGGATGCACGCAGCCAGGCCTCCGGGGGGAGGTCGGTGGTTCCGCAGACATGCCTGAAAAAGGCTTGCGGGAGGACCCCAAACAAATAGCAACAACAGGGCTGCAAACTCATGAAAAAATCCCTTCTCACCCTCCTTGCCGTGGCAGCGATGTCGACGACGGCGCTTGCCGCCGACATCAAGCCGGCTCTCGTTTACGGCACCGGCGGGAAGTTCGATAAGTCCTTCAACGAAGCTGCCTTTAACGGCGCTGAAAAGTTCAAGAAGGAAACCGGCATCGCCTACCGCGATTTCGAGCCGACCGGCGACACCCAGGGCGAGCAGGCCATCCGCAACTTCGCAAGCCGCGGCTTCAACCCGGTCGTCGCCGTTTCCTTCGCCTGGACCTCGGCTGTCGAGAAGGTTGCCGCTGAATTCCCCGACACCAAGTTCATCATCGTCGACTCCGTCGTCGACAAGCCGAACGTCCGCTCTGTCCTCTACAAGGAAGAGGAAGGCTCCTATCTCGTCGGCGTTCTCGCCGGCATGGCGTCCAAGACCGGCAAGGTCGGTTTCGTCGGCGGCATGGACATTCCGTTGATCCGCAAGTTCGAATGCGGCTATGAGCAGGGTGCGCGCGCCGTCAAGGCTGACATCGAAGTCTTCCAGAACATGACCGGCACGACCGGTGCTGCCTGGAACGACCCGGTTCGCGGCGGTGAGCTCGCCAAGAACCAGATCGACCAGGGTGCCGATGTTGTTTACGCAGCAGCCGGTGCCACCGGTCTCGGCGTTCTGCAGACGGCAGCCGACAACAAGAAGCTGTCGATCGGCGTCGATTCCAACCAGAACCACCTGCATCCGGGTTCGGTTCTGACCTCGATGGTCAAGCGCGTCGATCTCGCCGTCTACAACGCCTATAACGACACCAAGAACGACAAGTTCACGGCTGGCGTCCAGGCCCTCGGCGTCAAGGAAGACGGTGTTTCCGCCGCGATCGACGAGAACAACAAGTCGCTGATCACGCCGGAAATGCAGGCTGCCGTCGACAAGGCCAAGGCCGACATCGTTGCAGGCACCATCAAGGTTCACGATTACACCACGGACAACGCTTGCCCGAAGTGAGTCGTAACTGAGATCGGGCGTATGGCGGACAAGGATTTTCGCCATACGCCCTTTTCTTATTTGGAGCCTGCTGTGACAGACCAGCCTGCTATCGAACTTGTCGGCATCGACAAGAAATTCGGCGCCGTTCACGCCAACAAGGACATCAACCTCACCGTCGCCAAGGGCTCGATCCACGGTATCATCGGTGAGAACGGCGCGGGCAAATCGACGCTGATGTCCATCATCTACGGTTTTTACCAGGCCGACAGCGGCGAGATCCGCGTCAACGGCCAGCCCATCACCATCCGTGACAGCCAGGCGGCCATCGCAGCCGGCATCGGCATGGTGCACCAGCATTTCATGCTGGTCGACAATTTCACCGTGCTCGAAAACATCATGCTCGGCGCCGAAGGCGGCGCGCTGCTGGCGAGGGGCGTTGCTTCCGCGCGCGCCGAACTCAAGCGGCTGGAGACGGAATATGGCCTGGAGGTCAATCCGGACGCGCTGATCGAGCAGCTTCCGGTCGGCCTGCAGCAGCGTGTGGAAATCCTCAAAGCCATGTATCGCGGCGCCGAGATCCTGATCCTCGACGAGCCGACAGGCGTGTTGACACCGGCCGAGGCCGATCACCTGTTCCGCATTCTCGGCGTGCTGCGCGACGAGGGCAAGACCGTTGTCCTCATCACCCACAAGCTGCGCGAAATCATGGCGATCACCGATACTGTCTCCGTCATGCGCCGCGGCGAGATGGTCGCCACCCGCAAGACCAGCGAGACGACGGTGGAAGAGCTTGCCGAACTCATGGTCGGCCGCCGCGTTCTGCTGCGTGTCCAGAAGGGCGAGGCAAAGCCTGCCGATGTCGTGCTGTCCGTCCGCAACCTCACGGTCAAGGATAACAGGGGCGTGACGATGGTCGACAACGTCTCCTTCGATGTCCGCGCCGGCGAGATCGTCGGCATTGCCGGTGTCGCCGGCAACGGCCAGTCGGAACTGCTGGAAGCGATCGCCGGTATCCGCAAGCCGGCGTCAGGCGAAATCCTGCTCGACGGCCAGACCATCGACAAGGCCGATCCGGCCCGCCTGCGTGAGCTCGGCCTCGCCCATATCCCCGAAGACCGCCACCATATGGGCCTCGTCCTGAAATTCGAGGAATACGAGAATGCCGTGCTCGGCTATCATCGCCGGCCGGATTACAGCCGCGGCCCGCTGCTCGATCTCGAAGCCATCCGCAAGGATGCCATGGAGAAGATCGAGAAATACGACATCCGCCCACCGAACCCGCGCCTGAAGACGGCGAATTTTTCCGGCGGCAACCAGCAGAAGATCGTCGTCGCCCGCGAAATCGAGCGCGACCCGAAGATGCTGATCATCGGCCAGCCGACCCGCGGCGTCGATATCGGCGCTATCGAATTCATCCATCGCCGGATCATCGAGATGCGCGATGCGGGCAAGGCCATTCTGCTCGTGTCGGTCGAACTCGACGAAATCCGTGCCCTTTCAGACCGTATCCTTGTCATGTTCGCCGGCCACGTCGTCGGCGAGAAGACGCCCGATGCCGGTGAACAGACCCTCGGCCTGATGATGGCCGGCATTGCCGCGTGAGGCCTTAATGAGCACTGCTTCCGTAACACTACCGAGATGGATCAATTACGGTCTGATCCCTCTTTTGAACCTGGTCGTTGCCTTCCTGATCTCCGGCTTCGTCGTCTGGCTGATCGGCGAAAGTCCGCTGGCCGCCCTCTCGCTGCTCATCGAAGGCGCTTTCGGCAGCGGCGAGGGCATCGGCTTCACGCTCTATTACGCCACGAGCTTCATCTTCACCGGCCTTTCCGTTGCCGTCGCCATCCATGCCGGCCTCTTCAACATCGGTTCGGAAGGCCAGGCCTATATTGGCGGCCTCGGCTGCGCGCTGGTGGCGCTGGCGCTCGACAAGTATGTGCCCTGGTACGTGACCATGCCGATCGCCGTTGTCGGCGCCGGCCTTTTCGGCGCCGCCTGGGCCTTCATTCCCGCCTTCCTGCAGGCCAAGCGCGGCAGCCATATCGTCATCACGACGATCATGTTCAATTATATCGCCGCAGCCCTCATGGTGTATCTGCTGGTGCATGTGCTGATCGTGCCGGGCAAGATGGCGCCGGAAACCCGCACCTTCCTCGAAGGCGGGCAGCTTCCGAAGCTCGGCTGGGTGATGACCATGTTCGGTTCCAAGCTCGGTGCAGCGCCCTTCAACGTCTCCTTCATCATCGCGCTCTTCGCCGCCTGGTTCGTCTGGGTCCTGGTCTGGCGCAGCAAGCTCGGCTTCGACATGCGCACGCTGGGCGCCAGCCCGACGGCTGCCTCCTATGCCGGCACGCCCCATGCGCGCACCATCATCATCGCCATGCTGCTCTCTGGCGCGCTCGCCGGCATGATGGCGCTGAACCCGGTCATGGGCTCGTCGGCCCGTCTGCAGGTGGAATTCGTCGGTGGTGCGGGCTTCGTCGGCATCGCCGTATCGCTGATGGGACGAAACCACCCGCTCGGCATCATCTTCGCCGCGATCCTCTTCGGCGTCCTCTATCAGGGCGGCGACTGGGTCTCTTTCGAAATGCCCAACATCACCCGCGAGATGATCCTCGTCATTCAGGGTCTGGTGATCCTGTTTGCCGGTGCGCTGGAATATATGTTCCGCCCGGCGATGGCGCTGATCTACCAGCAGTTCAAGCGAGCCTGAGGAACAGACGATGGAATATTATGACATTTTCATCAACGTTCTGAGCTCGACGATCCGGCTCTCCATTCCGCTGATTTTTACCGCACTTGCCGGCCTGTTTTCCGAGCGCGCCGGCATTTTCGACATCGGTCTCGAAGGCAAGATGCTGGGCTCGGCCTTCGCCGCCGCCTGTGTGGCCTATCTCACCGGCTCGGCCTGGGCCGGCCTCGGTGCCGGCGTGCTCTGCTCGGTGGCGTTGAGCCTCGTGCATGGCTTTGCCTCGATCACCAATCGCGGCAACCAGATCATCTCGGGCGTCGCCATCAATTTCTTCATCGCCGGTATCACCATCGTGCTCGGCCAGGCCTGGTTCGGGCAGGGCGGCCGCTCGCCGCAGCTGGAACCCGAGGCCCGCTTCGCGCCGATCATACTCCCCGGTGCCGATGCCATCCGTGGCGTGCCGATCGTCGGCCCGCTCTATGCCGGCGTGATCTCCGGCAACAATATCCTCACCTATCTCGCTTTCCTCGCCGTGCCCTTCTCCTGGTGGGTTCTCTACCGCACGCGTTTCGGCCTTCGCCTTCGCGCCGTCGGTGAAAATCCGGGAGCGGTGGATACGGCAGGCATTTCGGTGACCTGGCTGCGCTACCGCGCCGTCATGTGTGCCGGCATCCTCTGCGGCTTTTCCGGCACCTATCTGGCGATCGCCCAATCAGCTGCCTTCATCAAGGACATGTCTGCCGGCAAGGGCTATATCGCGCTCGCGGCACTCGTCTTCGCCAAGTGGAGGCCGGTGCCCGTCATGTTCGCCTGCCTGCTCTTCGGCTTCCTCGATGCGCTGGCGAATTTCATGCAGGGCAAGCAGGTGCCGCTGATCGGCGAGGTACCGGTTCAGGTTTTCCAGGCTCTGCCCTATATCCTGACCTGTGTTCTGCTCGCCGGCTTCATCGGCGTTGCAATCCCGCCGAAGGCCGGCGGAGTGCCCTATGTGAAGGAGCGTTGATATGTCTCACGACCTGTTCGAAGCTGCTCGCGGCGCCATGGCCTTCGCGCACGCGCCCTATTCCAAGTTCCCGGTCGGTGCGGCGATCCGCGCCGAGGACGGCAAGGTCTATACCGGCGCCAATATCGAAAACCTCTCCTTTCCGCAGGGCTGGTGCGCCGAGCCGACGGCGATCAGTGCCATGATCATGGGCGGCGCCAGGAAGATCGTCGAAATGGCCGTCATCGCCGAGAAGCTGCCGCTTTGCCCGCCTTGCGGCGGTTGCCGGCAGAAGATCTCGGAATTCGCCTCCAAGGACACGAAGATCTATCTCTGCGACGAAGCCGGCGTGAAGAAGACCATGACCATGGAAGAGCTTCTTCCCTTCAGCTTTGAGACCGAACTCGGATGAACGCGACCGTCAGTTTGCTCGCGGCTCTGCTCGGCGGGCTCAAGCCGCGCTACGGCATCGTGCTCGGCTCCGGCCTCGGCTCGCTCGTCGGCGAGCTTACCGATGTGGTGCGCATTCCCTACAAGGACCTGCCGGGTTTTCCGGTCAGCGCTGTCTCGGGTCATGCCGGAGAAGTGGTCGCAGGCCATCTCGGTTCGGTGCCGGTGATCATGCTCTCGGGTCGTGTCCACTATTACGAAAAGGGCGATGCCAACGCCATGCGCCTGCCGATCGAGGTCCTGCAGGCGCTTGGCGTCGAGGCCCTTATCCTCACCAATTCGGCGGGTTCGCTGAAAGAGGACATACCGCCCGGCTCGGTCATGCAGATCGCCGACCACATCAACTATTCCGGCATGAACCCGCTGATCGGGCAAGAGAGCGATCATCGTTTCGTCGGCATGACCAATGCCTATGATGCCGAACTTTCGGCGGCCATGCGAGATGCAGCCAAGACGCTCGGCATTCCGCTCGCAAGCGGTGTCTACATGTGGTTCTCAGGCCCGAGTTTCGAGACGCCGGCCGAAATCCGCATGGCCCGTATTCTCGGCGCCGATGCGGTCGGCATGTCGACAGTGCCCGAGGTCATCATTGCAAGAATGCTGGGCCTGAGGGTTGCGGCTGCCTCGGTAATCACCAACTATGGGGCTGGCATGACCGGAAACGAGCTCAGCCACGAGGAAACCAAGGATATGGCGCCGGTTGGCGGTGCCCGTCTCGCCGCCATACTCAAAGAGATGATTGCCGGTAACTGATTGCCGGCGGAGGAAGCGAAATGAATAGCCATTCCAGCCGGGAAACGGCCGCTGTCGCCCTTTCCCTTCTCGATTTCACCAATCTGAATGACGACTGCACGCAGGAGCAGATCGACACGCTTTGCGCCCGCGCGCAGACGCCTTATGGCAACAGCGCCGCGATCTGCATCTGGCCGCGTTTCGTAGCCCATGCCCGCACCGTGCTCGGCAAAGGCCATCCGGTCCACATCGCAACCGTCGTCAATTTTCCCTCCGGCGATCTGGAGATCGCCGATGTCGCCGCCGAAACACGTGAGGCGATCGCCGACGGCGCCGATGAGATCGATCTCGTCATCCCCTATCGCAAGCTGATTTCGGGCAACGAAAAGGCCGTCACCGATATGGTTTCGGCCGTGCGCGCCGAATGTGTCGCACCTGTGCTCTTGAAAGTCATCATCGAGACCGGTGAGCTGAAGGACGCGGCCCTCATCCGCCGCGCCTCTGAGCTTGCGATCGAAGCGGGCGCCGATTTTATCAAGACCTCCACAGGCAAGGTTTCCGTCAACGCCACGCTGGAAGCCGCCGACATCATGATCCGCTCTATCAGAGAAAGCGGCCGGAAGGTGGGTTTCAAGCCCGCCGGCGGTATCTCGACTGTCGCGGATGCGGCCCTTTATCTGAGCTTGGCCGAAACCATCATGACGCCGGACTGGCCGATGCCCTCCACCTTCCGTTTCGGTGCCTCCGGCCTGCTCGACCATATCCTGGTCGTCCTCAGCGGCACGGAACCGAAGCCGGCGGCTGTCTCGAGCTATTGATATGATCCCGCAGGAGATCATCCGCCAGAAACGCAACGGCGCCGAGTTGCCATCAGGCGATATCGACGCCTTCGTTGCTGCGCTTGCGGCCGGCGACCTCTCGGAAGGCCAGATCGGCGCCTTCGCCATGGCGGTCTGGTTCAAGGGCATGTCGCGCACGGAGACGGTCGCGCTGACGCTCGCCATGGCGCGGTCCGGTGACATGCTGTCCTGGAACGGTATCGACCGCCCAGTCGCCGACAAGCACTCGACCGGTGGTGTGGGCGATAATGTTTCGCTGATGCTTGCCCCGATCGCTGCTGCCTGCGGTCTGGCTGTGCCGATGATATCAGGTCGCGGCCTTGGTCATACCGGCGGCACGCTGGACAAGCTCGAATCCATTCCAGGCTATACAATCAACCCGGATGCCGCTCTCTTCCGCAAGGTGGTTAAGGAAGTCGGCTGCGCCATCATCGGTCCGACGGGTGCCTTGGCGCCAGCCGATGGACGGCTCTATGCGGTGCGCGATGTGACGGCAACCGTCGATTCCATCCCGCTGATAACAGCCTCGATCCTGTCCAAGAAACTTGCCGCCGGCCTTCAGACGCTGGTGCTCGATGTCAAGACCGGCAACGGCGCCTTCATGGCCGATCCGGAGCAGGCGATCATGCTGGCGCATTCGCTGGTCGAGGTCGCAAATGGCGCTGACGTGAAGACATCTGCGCTGATAACGGATATGAACCAGCCGCTTGCCGATAGCGCCGGCAATGCCGTGGAAGTTCGCAACTGTCTCGATTTCCTGGCTGGCCGAAAGGCCGGTACCCGCCTTGAAACCATAGTGCTTGCCTTTGCCGCCGAAATGCTCGTGCAGTCGGGTGTTGCCGGTTCGCTTATGGAGGCGGAGAGCAAGGCGCAGGACGCGCTTTCTTCCGGCAAAGCTGCGGAGATCTTCGCGCGCATGGTCCATATGCTCGGCGGCCCGGCCGATCTTCTGGAGCGGCCGGATGCCTATCTGCGCAGGGCGCCGATCGAACGGCCTGTTCCGGCCTCGCGCACCGGCTGGCTCGCGGCCTGCGATGCCCGCGATGTGGGCATGAGCGTGATCGATCTCGGCGGCGGGCGACGCCATCCGGCCGACAGGATCGACCACAGCGTCGGCTTCACCGGTCTGCTGCCGCTTGGAACGCATGTGAATGAGGGCGATCCGATAGCGCTCGTTCACGCTGCCGACGAGGCTTCGGCCGAACGGGCCGTCGTCGCACTTGCCGCAAACTATCGCATTGCAGACGAGAAGCCGGAACTTCCCCCAGTTATCGCCGGCCGTATCTGATGGAATTTACTGCTTGAGGCTGAGCGAACCGTCGGCGACGGAATAGGAGGCAAGCTTCTGCAGGAAGCTCATGCCGACCAGCGTGCCGCTCAGCGCCTCGTCTTTCAGCACGAAGGCTTCGACGTTGCGAACGCGAATGCCGCCGATTTCCACGCGGTCGAGCATCACATGCGCGGCCTTGGTCTGGCCGTTTGCCGTATTGACCGCATAGCGGAAATCGAGCTGATTGCCGCTGAAGCCGAGCCTGCGGGCAAGGCTTTCGTTCAGCGCGACATAGGTGGCGCCGGTATCGATCAGCCCCTGCACCGGCTTGCCGTTGATTTTGAAATTGCCGGTATAGTGGCCCTGCGCGTCGGCCTGCAGGCGGATCATGCCGCCGTCGGAAATCGTGGCCGACGTGTCAGGCGCGCTGTCTTCGGTCGAGACGAAATTTGCGGAGATCGTATTGCCGGGTTGCTGCGTTGTGCCGCTGAGCAGGGAGGGTACTTGTGTCGCCAGCGCAGCCGCTATGCTGGCAAATATGACGGTGCGCATGAGCATGGAACAGAAATCCTTCCTGCATAAACCCCGCCTCATGCGGGACCTCACGCTTCAAGCAGCTAAGCCATAAGTGCTGAAAAGTTGCTAACGGGGACATAAAAAGGCCCGGAACGAACCGCCCGGACCTTGGAAGTCTTTCGAATTGGTAAAGGAAGTCGAAATTATTTGGTGCCGTACATGCGGTCGCCGGCATCGCCGAGACCGGGCACGATATAACCCTTCTCGTTCAGATGACTGTCGATCGCCGCCGTGAAGACCGGAACGTCCGGATGGGCGGTACGGAAGTTCTTGATACCTTCAGGGGCGGCCAGCAGGCAGAGGAAGCGGATATTGTGGGCGCCGCGCTCCTTTAGCTTGTCGATCGCGGCAATCGAGGAATTGCCGGTCGCAAGCATCGGGTCGACGACGATGATCAGGCGCTCGGCCACATCCTCAGGCGCCTTGAAATAATATTCGACCGGCTGCAGCGTTTCATGGTCCCGGTAGACGCCGATATGCGAAACGCGGGCGGACGGCACGAGATCGAGCATGCCTTCCAGAAGACCGTTGCCGGCGCGCAGGATGGAGGCGAAAACCAGCTTCTTGCCCTCGAGGATCGGCGACTGCATCTGCTGGATCGGCGTTTCGATCGTCTCCATCGTCAGCTCCAGATCGCGGGTGACCTCATAACAAAGCAGTGTCGAGATTTCGCGCAAGAGCCGGCGGAAGCTGCCCGTCGAGGTTTCCTTGCGCCGCATGATGGTGAGTTTGTGCTGCACGAGCGGGTGATCGATGACTGTGACGCCGTCCATAGGGAAACCTTCCAATTCTTTGTTCTTATCGGCTGTTTCTTCCATGGAAACCGCCTTCACTTCAAGAGCGGAGGCAAATTTGCCTGGAGCTTTGACAATCCCATGCCCTTAAAGGCGGGCGAACAATGCCTTGCGGGTCTCTTCATCGACGAAGGCCGCCTCGATGGCCGTACGTGTCATCGCATTGATCTCAGCATCGCTTAAGCCGAAAGCCTCCGAGGCAAGCTCGTATTCCCGCTTGAGCGACGTGTGAAAGAACGGCGGATCATCGGAACTGATCGTCACTTTCACACCCGCATCCCTCAGGTTGCGCAGCGGGTGCAAAGTGAAATCCGGAAAGACCTTGAGCGCGATATTCGAACCGGGGCAGACCTCCAGAACCGTGCCGAGATCGGCAAGCCGCTTGACGAGATCGGCATCCTCGATTGCCCGCACGCCATGGCCGATACGTGACGGGCGCACGGCGTCCAGCGCGTCCGAAACACTGAAAGCGCCGCAAACTTCACCGGCATGGATGGTAAGGCCAAGTCCGGCATCGCGGGCAATGTCGAAAGCGCGCGCATAATCGGCAACGCGGCCCATCCGCTCTTCACCGGCAAGGTTGAAGCCGGTAATCAGCGGATTCTTGGCCTTCGCCGCATAGTCCGCAGCGCCGATCACGCTTTCCGGGCCGAAATGCCGTTCCCCGGTCACGATCAGTCGCGTTTCGATGCCGCTCCTTGCCTTCGCCCGACGGATGCCTTCGCATATGCCTTGTATATAGGCGTCGGCGCCGAGGCCGATGCGCTTGCCGTGATCGGGCGAAACGATGAGCTCGCTGTAGATCGTGCCGATGCCGGCAAGCTCCTCAAGGTAGGTTTCCGTCAGCAGCGCATAGTCTTCCTCGGTCTTGTAGACCTCGGAAACCTTGTCGTAGCATTTGAGAAAGCTCGCGAAATCATGCCAGACATAGATGCCGTCCTGCAGATAGGCACTGATGTCGATGCCGTATTTATGTGCCTGCGCTTCCGTCAGTGCCGGGGGAGCCGCACCTTCCAGATGACAGTGCAGCTCGACCTTCTTCAAATGCGACGTCACAGAAAACTCCTTCCATGCGGTCCGGAGGGAATACCCAAATGCCGCGCAACGCTCTCGCCGATATCGGCAAAGCTCCGGCGCATGCCGACAGAGCGCGATCTGATACCGGGACCGTAGGCGATAACAGGCACGCGCTCGCGCGTATGATCGGTGCCGCGCCAGGTCGGGTCGCAGCCGTGATCGGCGGTGAGGACCACGAGATCACCCTCCCGCAGCTTCTGATGAACCTCGCTCAGGCGCGCGTCGAAGGCTTCGAGGGCGGCCGCATAACCCGCAACGTCGCGGCGGTGGCCATAAAGCATGTCGAAATCGACGAAATTGGTGAAGATCAGGTCGCCATCGTCAGCTTCGTCGATGGCAGCAAGGGAGGCATCCATCAGCGCGTCGTTGCCATCAGCCTTGATGACCCGTGAAATGCCCTGATGGGCGAAGATATCGGCGATCTTGCCGACGGCGTGCACATTGCGGCCATGCTGGACGAGTCGGTCGAGCAGCGTCGGCTCCGGCGGCGGCACCGAGAAGTCGCGGCGGTTGCCCGTTCTCTGGAAGGTCGCCACACTTTGACCGACGAAGGGACGCGCGATGACGCGGCCGATATTGTAGGCATCGAGAAGACCGCGGGCGACCTGACAGAGGTTGAGCAGTCGGTCGAGGCCGAAATAGACCTCGTGAGCTGCTACCTGGAACACGGAATCCGCTGATGTGTAGCAGATCGGCTTGCCGCTGCGCATATGCTCTTCGCCGTAACGGGCGATGATCTCGGTTCCCGAAGCATGGCAGTTGCCGAGAACGCCGGGTACGTCAGCCGCGCGGCAGAGCGCTTCGATCAGTTCCTGCGGAAAGGCATCGCCCTTATCAGGAAAATAGCCCCAGTCGAAGGTAACAGGCGTTCCGGCGATTTCCCAATGTCCAGAAGGTGTGTCCTTGCCGCGTGAGGTTTCGTTGGCGGCGCCATAGACACCGTAGATCTTGTCCGGCAGCGGCATACCGGCGGGAAATTGCCCGGAGGCCGCTCGCGCAATATGCATGAGCCCGAGCGCCGACATGTTCGGGAGCGAAAGCGGGCCGGAACGCAGGCCGGCCCGGTCGGCAGCACCGGCCGCACAGAATTCGGCGATATGGCCGAGCGTATCGGCGCCCTCATCGCCATAGGCTGCCGCATCCGGTGCTCCGCCGACACCGAAGGAATCCAGAACGAAGAGAAAGGCACGCGCCATTTTTCACCCGTATTATCTGCTGTCGTCAGCCTATGGCTGGAACGATCCGATTGGCGCCCAGCCATATAATGACGGGACCCGCTTGGCAAATTTGAGGTGTGGAAGCGCTCTAGCAGTCGCCGCAGGGAATATTGTCGTTCTGTCGCTGGCGATAGAAATAGCTGCGGCTGATCGTGATGGTGCGCATCTCCGTCGGCATGAAGTTGGGTGCAAAGACGAACAGCGCATAGGGTATGCTGAGTTCGCTCCGGACGAGGAAGCTGTTGGCCTTCTTCATTTCTGTCGGAACGTCGGAAACCGTGCTGTTCTTGGCATAAGGCGCTGCCCCCGTTGATGCCCAGGACCACATGACCGTAGGATTGGAGCTGCCGTCGATTTGGATTGCGGTGACCTTCACCAACATGCCCGAGCTGTCGTAGGGCGAGTAGATTGCCGGCGCGGCTTTGGCGATATCTGTGAGCGAGCTCTTTGTGACGCTCTGTTGTTGGGTGACGATATCGGCGATCGAACCGGCGGCACGTGTCGTGCGCTTGCTGACGTTGAGCCCGATCGTGATCTCGAATGCGCCGAGATAGAGCATGACCAGAACCGGGAAGATGATGGCAAACTCGATGGCGCCGACACCCTTCCGGTCGCGTGCAAAGCGCCGCGTCGTCGAAGCCAGCCCTATGAGAAGTCCGCGACGCGCCATTATGGGTACTGCTCGTTCTGGAAGGCAGCCGTTGAGACGATCAAATATTCGCTCGGCATGGAACTGCCAGCCGGCCGCAGCCCTGTAATATAGGGGCGCACGAGATCGACAATGATGGACCAGCGATAATAGGCGCGCAGCATGTTGATCGAACCGGGGCCGCCGGGCGTGAATTTGAAGGCTGAAATCTTCAGATCGGAATATTTATCCGCAGACATTCGTGGGATCGCCGTTGGCATGGCAGCGAAAGTGGAAAAGCTCTGCACATCCAGATAGAGCTTGCCGGGCGTCGCCGCCTCTGTTTGCGAACAACGGATGATGATCGAAATTTCGTCGCAGAAGGCCTGCCGGAACTGGGTCTGCGTCTTGTAGCTCGCACGCGTGGGATCGACGAAGGTGATCTGCCCCGTCCGCATCTGGCGGCTCATCGTATCGACGGCGTTCGAGACGAGCTCTTCGGCTGCAAAGGCGATAAAAGTTTCCAGGATGGCGAATATGACGACGAAATAGGGAATGGCCAACAGCGCGAACTCGATCGCCGCGGAGCCGTCGCGCGAGCGGGCCAGGGCGCGAAGTCTGGATAAACGGAGGGACGCACGCACCTTGCCCGTCTCCTGCTGACTGATCGCCATAGTCTGGCCTCGAAAATCTTCTTCGAGCGCCACACTAAGGCGTGTTCGTTGATTTTCCGTTTCAGGCCGGAGCAGCTATTTTAACGAATGCGCGTGAGCTTCGTTGATGTCACCTAGTTTGCGGAAGCGGCTTCACCCTGCTGTGAATGCTGCTCGCAATTGGGAGTGCAGGAAAGAACTGAGCGCTCCGTCTGGCGAAAGACGCGCACCGTATTGCCTTCATCGATGGAGACGAGAATGCGTTCGTCCAGAATGGCGTTGCCGTCGCCATCGAGCAGTACGATGTTGGTGGTGCCGAAGGCGCGGCCCGTCAAGACGATCGTCCTGGCGTCGGCAACCGTCGCATCGGCAACCTTGGAATTGCCGACGATGACCTTGCTGACCGGACGGTCGAGCTTCAGGACGCGCGCGTGATCCATATAGACGCGCAGCATGTCTTCCTGGGCGGAGGCCGCGGATGCCGTAAGAGCCGCAATCACCCAGGCAAAGAAAACGGTCTTGCCGTTCGATGGCATTTTGGCCCTCTTTCACGATCGCAATGCAAATTGCAGATAGAATGGAAAAAAATGGTGAACGAAGCTTTAAGCTCCCCACGCCATGTTCATGAGTGAAGCGCCCTGGATCGTTTCGGTACGCCTCGATGAGGCATGAAATCGACGGGCAGCAGAAAGTCGTGCCATTTCTGGATGGCTTGAAAGCTATTGTCCCACTTTGCTCCCGGAAATTCCTTAGAAATGCAAGCAATGCCGTAAGGAGTTACTTACCCTGACTGGGCCGGTTGTCTCGTTTACACCTTGTTAACGTATTTCTTTAAGCCGATGGAAACGGCCATTCGCTAGGTTGCAGCCATCCGATCAACGGCAACAGTTGGCGGACGTGCTGAACATCAACTGGAGTTAGAGGTAACCATGACCAAGCTTTTTAGCCGTTTTCTGAAGGATGAATCCGGCGCGACCGCAATCGAATACGGCCTGATCGCCGCCCTCATTTCCGTAGCGCTCATTGCCGGCGCCACGACGCTCGGCGGCAAGCTCAACGACACGTTCACCGAACTGGGCAACAAGCTGGACAAGGCTGTCAAGCCTGCGGCGGCAACGCCCGCCAATCCGACGTAATTGTTGGGGCGCAGCTCTGGTATAGAAAAGATCAGGCTCACGAGCAAATGCCGTGAGCCTATTCGTCTTTGGCAGATGAGAACTTGGGATTGGTGAGAAGATGGTCGTAGCCGCGATCTTTCTGGTTTTTCCGCTCTGCCTTGCTTTTGCGGCCATATCCGATCTGTTGACGATGACGATCCCGAACAGGGTATCGTTGATTCTGATAATTGCATTCCCCGTGCTGGCGCTTCTGAGCGGTCTGGCCCCTCCGGCAATCGGAATGCACGTGCTTGGTGCTGCCATCGTGTTCGGCATTTGCTTTGCCCTCTTCGCGCTCAATGTGATGGGCGGTGGAGATGCGAAACTCTTGAGCGCGGCCGCGATTTGGTTTGGTTACGATCTCGCTCTTTTGTCTTTTCTGGTCTATGTCGGTATCATAGGTGGTTTGGTCACGTTGGCGATCCTGTCGATCCGGGCGCAGGCAAATACGATATTGGCCATCGGCCTACCCATTCCCAATTCGCTCCTGCTCGCCAAGAAGATTCCCTATGGCATCGCCATCGCGATCGGCGGCTTCATGGCCTTTCCGTCGTCGCCGCTATTCATAGCGGCCCTGGAAGGCCTGAAATAACGGCCTATTAATCGGCCGTTAACTTAAAATGTAAGTGTTGCATTAACTATAATTATACCAATTCCTGAGCATTCTGCGGGGCGAACGCGTTGTGCCCCAAGGAATGATCGATGAGACCGGCCCGCCTTATTATTCTAGCTGTCGCCGTGGTGGCAGCCGGCCTTGCCGGTCTTCTTGCGATGAACATGGCCGGTAGTGGCGGTGTCGTGACGAAAGTCCAATCCGTCATCGAGAAAGAGCCGACCGTCAACGTCCTGGTCTCCAGCGCCAATCTTCCCGTCGGTGCAAGGCTGGGCGAGAATTCCGTCCACTGGATGGCCTGGCCGCAGAACGGCGTTGTCCAAGGCTTCATTACCGAGACCGATCGGCCGGATGCCATCAAGGATCTGCAGGGCGCCGTCGTGCGCTTGCCCGTCTTCGAAGGAGAGCCGATCCGTCCGGAAAAGGTCGCCGATTCCAACAGCCGCATCCTGTCCTCGCTGCTGCCTGCCGGCAAGCGCGCCGTGGCGACCGAAATCTCCGTTGCGACCGGCGCCGGCGGCTTCATCCTCCCCAACGACCGCGTCGATGTCATCATGGTGCGCAAGGGGCAGGGCACGGACAAATACATAACCGAAACCGTGCTGAGCAATGTTCGCGTTCTCGCCATCGATCAGCAGATCGAAGAGAAGGAAGACGGCACCAAGGCCGCGGTCGGCACGACAGCAACGCTGGAACTGACCCCCGACCAGACCAAGGTTCTGGCCGTTGCCCAGCAGATGGCCGATCGCCTTTCCCTTGCCCTGCGCTCCGTCGCCGACGCGCAGGAGCAGGACACCAGCGCGGCAGACTATCTGCTGAGCGGCGATAATGGCAGCGCAATCATTCAGGTCATCAAGTCCGGCTCCATCGTCACGGATGCCACCGGCTCAGTGAAGCCGGAGTAAGGGAAATGCAGATGGGCAACTCAAAACAGCGCACCAGGCTTTTCCTGACCGGCTGCCTTTCCCTGGCGATGGCCGCGACGGGCGTTACGCCGCTTTCCTTTCATGCGCCCCTCAACGTGGAGCAGGCCAACGCCGCCTCCGAAAGCCTCATCCGCATTTCGCAAAGCGGCCCCGGCGCGCATCGCCGCGTGAAGCTCGGTCTCAACAAGGCTGTCGTCGTCGATCTGCCTGATGACGCGCACGATATTCTCGTTTCCGATCCGAGCATGGCCGATGCGGTGACCCGCACCTCGCGGCGCATCTATTTGTTCGGCAAGACGGTCGGGCAGACCAATATTTTCGTGTTCGGCGCCAGCGGCGAAGAGGTCGTCAGCCTCGATGTCGAGGTGGAGCGCGACGTCTCCGGTCTCGAGGCCAATCTGCGCCGCTTCATCCCGGACTCTGCCATCAAAGTCGAAATCGTCTCCGACAATATCGTACTGACCGGTACCGTTCGCACACCGCAGGATGCGACCCAAGCAGCGTCGCTCGCCATGGCCTTCCTGAAAGGCGGCGAGGCCACGACGCGCACGAGAACCGCTTCAGGGACCGGCGGTGACAGCGCAGTTGCGCTCTTTGTGGAAGGCCGTCAGCAGTCCCAGGTCGTCAACCTCCTGCAGATCCAGGGCGAGGACCAGGTCACGCTCAAGGTTACGATCGCCGAAGTTCGCCGTGAAGTCCTGAAACAGCTTGGTTTCGACAATCTCGTCACCAACTCCTCGGGCATGACGGTCGCCCAACTCGGCAGCCCATCGGCCGATAGCGCCACATCCGTCATCGGTGGCGGCCTGGCCGCGCTCTTCAAGAACTCGATCGGCAAATACGATATTTCGACTTACCTGAATGCGCTGGAACAGGGCAAGGTCGTTCGCACGCTGGCCGAACCGACGTTGACGGCGATCTCCGGCGAGGCTGCGACCTTCAATTCCGGCGGCCAGGTTCTCTATTCGACGACGGACAATAACGGCAACGTCACGGTCGTTCCCTATGATTACGGTATCAGTCTGGCGTTCAAACCGGTGGTCCTGTCTTCCGGCCGCATTAGCCTGCAGATCAACACAAACGTTTCGGAGCCGGCGCCGTCGGTATCGGGCGCAGCGCCCACCTATCAGCGCCGCTCGGCACAGACCTCGGTCGAGCTTCCCTCGGGGGGCTCGATCGCTCTTGCGGGCCTCATCCGCGACAACATCTCCCAGACGATGAACGGGACACCAGGCGTCTCGAAAATCCCGCTTCTCGGCACGCTGTTCCGCCAGAAGGGGGTCGAACGCCAGGAAACGGAACTCGTCATCATCGCGACGCCCTATCTGGTGCGTCCGGTGGCGCGCAATCAGCTTAACAGGCCGGATGACAATTTCAGCCCGACGAATGATGCGTCCGCCTTCTTCATGAACCGCGTCAACAAGGTTTACGGCAGCAGCCAGGCGCCGGTTGCCGATGCGCAGTTCCACGGCTCCATCGGATTTATCTACAAATGAGCGGGGCACGGTCTGAACCGATGAAAACGAACAGAGATCAGGCAATGGCCCTTTGGAACGCGAAACATTCCCGCACCGGAAAGCCTCTGCTCGTGGCTGCATCGCTCGCCGTTGCAATCCTTTCCGGCTGTGCCGGCCCGCGCGATCAGTTGACGACCGGCGGGATTCCCGACGATTACCGGGAGCGCCATCCCATCGTCGTGACGGAAGCCGAACAGACGGTTGATATTCCCGTTGCCTCCAGCGATCGCCGCCTGACGATCGCCCAGCGCGAGTTGATCCGTGGATTTGCGCAAAACTACGTGTCACGCGCGTCTGGCCCCGTCTACATCCTATCCCCCGAGGGGTCGGCGAATGCAGGAGCGGCCCGCGCCTTGCGCAGCCAGGTTCGCGCCGAACTTGCTTCTCGCGGCATCGCCAGCAGCAAGATCATCAATACGTCCTATGCGGCAACCGGCATTCTCGACGCCGCGCCGATACGCTTGAGCTTCACTGGCACGACGGCGGTAACGACCCAGTGCGGCCAATGGCCGAAGGATATCTCGGCGGATTTCACCAACCAGAATTACTACAATTTCGGCTGTGCCTCGCAGAACAACCTCGCCGCCCAGGTCGCCAATCCGGGAGATTTCGTCGCTCCCCGCGGCATGACCCCGATCGACGCAGAGCAGCGTAACGAGGTGATCAAGGAATACCGCGGGACAGAACAATGAGCACCGTCGATTACGAGATCAAGAATACCAGCGAACTCCGCCATGCCGAAGAGGCGATGCGCATGGGCGAGTTGGAAAACATGCGGCCGCTGCCGCGCATCTCCGTTCATGCCTTCTGCGAAAGCGAGGGGTTGCAGCGGGTCATGGAACGCTGTGCCAATGACCGGCGCATGTCGAAGGTCAGTCTGCGCATCACCAGCGGCGGCACGGCTGCCGCTGCGAACATGTTCTCCAGCGCGCCGACACCGAACCTGATCATCCTTGAAACCAGGGCGAACCCGGCCAGCCTGCTTGCCGAGCTCGTGCCGCTCGCCGCCGTCTGCGATCCCTCGACCAAGGTCATCATCGTCGGTTACTACAATGATATCGGTCTCTACCGCGATTTGATCCGCAACGGCATTTCCGAATACATGGTCCAACCTGTCGCCATGCCCGATATCATGGGCGCAATGGCGACGATCTTCGTCGATCCGGAAGCCGAGCCGCTTGGCCGCAGCATTGCCTTTATCGGCGCCAAGGGCGGTGTCGGCGCATCGACTGTTGCTCATAATTGCGCCTTCGGCATTTCGAACCTGTTCTCGACCGAAACGATCCTGGCCGATCTCGACCTGCCCTATGGCACGGCAAACATCGATTTCGATCAGGATCCGGCCCAGGGGATTGCCGAGGCCGTCTTTGCGCCGGAGCGGCTTGACGAGGTTTTCCTCGACCGCCTGCTGACCAAGTGCTCGGAGCATCTTTCACTGCTGGCCGCCCCCTCGCTTCTCGACCGCGCCTATGATTTCGAGGGCCAGGCCTTCCAGCCTGTCATGGATGTGCTGCAGCGCAGCGCGCCTGTAACGGTGCTCGACGTTCCGCATGCCTGGTCGGACTGGACCCGTTCGGTACTGTCGAGTGCCGACGAAGTGGTTATCTGCGCGGTTCCCGATCTCGCCAACCTGCGCAACACAAAGAACATGCTGGATGCGCTCCGCAAGATGCGCCCGAACGACAAGGTACCGCATCTCATTCTCAATCAGGTCGGCATGCCGAAGCGGCCGGAAATCTCGGTTTCCGATTTCTGCGAGCCGCTGGAGGTCGAACCGATTGCCATCATTCCCTTCGATATCGGCCTCTTCGGAAACGCCGCCAATAGCGGTCGGATGATTTCGGAGGTCGATCCGAAATCTCCGACATCAGAGACTTTTTCGCAGATCTCGCACATCGTCACGGGTCGCGTGGCGATCAAGAAATCCAGGAAGGGCGGCCTTCTCGGCCTTCTGAAGCGTAAGTGAACGAGTAGAATTGGATCGGATCAATGTTCGGAAAACGCGGAAATGAAGGTTTCGGAAAGGCCGGTGCCGGCGGTGTCGCCGCTCCGCCGCCGCCGATGCCGGCTGCCGCCCCGGCAGCCCCATCCGGTCCCGCGGTACTCGTTGAGCCGTCGCGCGAACCCGTCCGCCAGCAGGTGGCGCCGCCGCCGATGCAAACCCCGCAGCGCAAGCGCCCGGCCCGCACCGACGAATATTACGATACCAAGGCGCAGGTTTTTTCCGCGCTGATCGATACGATCGACCTCTCGCAGCTTTCCAAGCTGGATGGCGAAAGCGCGCGCGAGGAAATCCGCGATATCGTCAACGATATCATCACCATCAAGAATTTCGCGATGTCGATCTCCGAGCAGGAGGAACTGCTCGAGGATATCTGCAATGACGTGCTGGGCTACGGTCCGCTGGAGCCGCTGCTGGCGCGCGACGACATTGCCGATATTATGGTCAACGGCGCGGGCCAGACCTTCATCGAAGTCGGCGGCAAGACGATCGAATCCGAAATCCGCTTCCGCGACAATTCGCAGCTTCTGTCGATTTGCCAGCGCATTGTCAGCCAGGTCGGCCGCCGCGTCGATGAATCGAGCCCGATCTGCGACGCGCGCCTGCCTGACGGCTCGCGCGTCAACGTCATTGCGCCGCCGCTCGCGATCGATGGGCCGGCGCTCACCATCCGCAAATTCAAGAAGGACAAGCTGACGCTCGATCAGCTGGTACGCTTCGGCGCCATCACGCCCGAAGGCGCGACCGTGCTGCAGATCATCGGCCGCGTCCGCTGCAACGTCATCATCTCCGGCGGTACGGGTTCCGGCAAGACCACGCTTCTGAACTGCCTGACCAACTACATCGACCGCGACGAACGCGTTATCACCTGCGAGGACACGGCCGAACTGCAGCTCCAGCAGCCGCATGTGGTGCGCCTCGAAACCCGCCCCCCGAACATCGAAGGCGAGGGCGAAATCACGATGCGCGACCTCGTCAAGAACTGCCTGCGTATGCGTCCCGAACGCATCATCGTCGGCGAAGTGCGCGGACCGGAGGTTTTCGACCTCCTGCAGGCCATGAACACCGGCCACGACGGTTCCATGGGCACGATCCACGCCAACAACCCACGCGAATGCCTGAGCCGTATGGAATCGATGATCGCCATGGGCGGCTTCACCCTGCCCGCAAAGACCGTGCGCGAGATCATCTCCTCCTCGATCGACGTGATCATCCAGGCGCAGCGCCTGCGCGACGGTTCGCGCCGCATCACGCAGATCACCGAGGTGGTCGGCATGGAAGGTGACGTCATCATTACCCAGGACCTGATGCGCTACGAGATCGAAGGCGAGGACGCCAGCGGTCGTCTGATTGGCCGCCATATGTCTGCCGGTATCGGCAAACCGCACTTCTGGGATCGCGCCCGCTATTACAACGAAGAAAAACGCCTCGCCGCCGCGCTCGACGAGATGGAATCGAAATCGAAGGATTGAGATGTTCGGCATCGATCCGACAGTGCTGGCAATCGTCGTTCTCGCAGCCGTTGCGGCGGCCGCGATGAGCTATGCCGTATTGTTCTCTCGTATCGAGAGCGACAAGAAATCGGCAAGCCGCATCAACCGCGTCAAATCGGCCGAACTCGATCGCACCAAGGTCAAGGCCGCCCGCGACCGCGTGCAGGAACTGTCGAAGCGTCGCAAATCGGTGCAGGACAGCCTGAAGGATCTCGAAAAGCGGCAGCACGAAAAGACCAAAAAAACACTGTCTCTGAAATCCCGCCTGGTGCAGGCGGGACTGCCGATCACGCCCGCCCGCTTCTATCTTTTCAGCGCGCTCTTCGCATTTGTGCTGCTGGTCGTGCTTTTCATCGCCGGCGCATCGACACCGATCATGCTCGGTATTCCCGTCGCCGCAGGACTTGGTCTGCCTCGCTGGGTGCTGGGCTTCCTCGTCTCGCGCCGGCAGAACAAGTTCCTCGATGAATTTCCGAATGCGCTCGACGTTATCGTCCGCTCCATCCGCTCCGGCTTGCCGTTGAATGATGCGATCCGGCTCATTGCCACCGAAGGGACCGAGCCGGTCAAGAGCGAATTCCGCCGTATCGTCGAATCACAGCAGGTAGGCCTCAGCGTTTCCGAAGCCTGTGCCCGCATGACCAATCAGATGCCGCTGCAGGAAGTCAATTTCTTCGCGATCGTTATCGCCATCCAGTCGCAGGCCGGCGGCAACCTGTCGGAAGCGATCGGCAATCTTTCCAAGGTGCTGCGCGACCGCAAGAAGATGAAGGCCAAGGTCAAGGCGCTGTCGATGGAAGCCAAGGCTTCTGCCGTCATCATCGGCGCCCTTCCATTCATCGTTGCCCTGCTCGTCTACCTGACGTCGCCGCAATATATGATGGTCCTGTTCACCGATCCGCGCGGCCACTTCATCATGGGCTTTTCGGCGGTCTGGATGTCGATCGGCATCTTCGTGATGCGCAATATGATCAACTTCGATATCTAGCGGGAGCAAGGAAGCATGTCGCAGGAACTCGCCGCAACATTGACCGATCCCGCCATGATCGTGGCGGTGCTCGTCGCCATCGCCGTCTTCGCCACCTTCTACACGCTTGCCGTTCCCTTTTTCGAGCGTGGCGATCTCAACAAGCGCATGAAGGCCGTCTCGACCGAGCGCGAGCAGATCCGCGCCCGGGAGCGCGCCCGCCTGAATGCCGATACCGGCACTAAGGCGTCGCTCAGAAGTCAGAACAACCGGTCCGTCCGTCAGATCGTCGAGCGCTTCAACCTGCGCAAGGCGCTCGTCGACGACAATACGATGAACAAGCTGCGTGCGGCAGGATTGCGCTCGGAAAATGCGCTGAACACCTTCCTCGTTGCGCGCTTTCTTCTGCCGTTTCTCTTTCTGGCGCTTGCCGTTTTCTGGATGTTCGGTCTCGGCAATCTTGCCGACAAGGGCCTGCCGATACGGATCTTCATCGTCATCGGCATTGCCTATATCGGTTTCTACGCACCGAACATCTATATTTCCAATCGCATGGGCAAGCGTCAGCACTCCATCAAGCGTGCCTGGCCGGACGCGCTGGACCTGATGCTGATCTGCGTGGAATCGGGCATTTCCATCGAAGCGGCTATGCGTCGAGTCTCGGAAGAACTCGGCGAACAGTCTCCAGCGCTCGCCGAAGAAATGGTGCTGACGACTGCTGAGCTTTCCTTCCTGCCGGATCGCCGCGTGGCGCTCGACAACCTCGCAGCCCGTACCCAGATCGATCTGGTCCGGTCCGTTACCCAAGCACTCATTCAGGCAGACCGTTACGGTACGCCCGTTGCGACGGCGCTGCGCGTGCTTGCGCAGGAAGGTCGCGACGAACGTATGAACGAGGCGGAAAAGAAGGCCGCTGCCCTGCCGCCGAAGCTGACCGTGCCGATGATCCTCTTCTTCCTGCCGGTACTGATCGCCGTCATCCTTGGTCCTGCCGGCATCCAGGTCGCCGACCGGTTCTGACGCTTGCCGCTATAAGGGAATCCGGCTAGCTTGCGCCTCCGCATAACTGGCGAGATGGGCCACCATCGACAAGCGCGAACGTCCTTACCGCTTGAGTGGCCAATCTTCGATCGCGTGAAAACGGGGCTTTGCCATGTCCTCTCTGGGAATTTTTATCAGCATCATCAGCGCTTTGATGATCGGCGCCATGAGCCCCGGTCCGAGTTTCGTTGTCGTCTCGCGCATTGCCATTTCCCGCTCCCGCTTTGATGGGCTCGCCGCAGCACTCGGCATGGGCGTCGGCGGCGTGACCTTCGCTATTCTCGCTCTTGCGGGTCTGACGGCGCTGCTCTCGCAGTTCGAGTGGCTCTATCTCGTGCTGAAGATCGCTGGCGGTGCCTACCTGATCTACATTGCTTTCGCGATCTGGAAAGGAGCAAGTGAACCGCTCGCGCTCTCAGGCGATATCGCCGGCAAAAGCACGCCGGCACGCAGTTTCACGGCGGCGATGCTGACGCAGTTGAGCAACCCCAAAACGATCGTCGTCTACGCCAGTATCTTTGCAGCACTCCTGCCAAAAACCGTGCCAGTGGAACTTTTGCTGGCGCTGCCGGTCGGTGTGTTCCTGGTCGAAGCGGGATGGTATGCGATCGTCGCGCTCGCTTTTTCGGCTCAGCACCCGCGCAAGGTCTATATTGCCGCCAAGGCCTGGATCGACAGGGCCGCAGGCGCGGTCATGGCTGGTCTCGGCCTGCGTCTCATCCTGTCCGGATTGAGCGGCAAATAACTCAGTTGGTATTGCTGGCGGCGGCGGACGTCGTGTCTTTCGCCGCGAGCTTCTGCCAGGAATTCTGCTGTGAAAGCATGCCGCGCAGATAGGCGACATTGGCATCGGCCTGCTGCGGCGAGAGTTCGCGCCGCGCGATCTGCTCGGCCTCGGGGAACCGGCCCTGCAGGCCGACGACGAGGGCGAGGTTCTGGCGCACGCGGCTGTCGGCGGAGGGCTGGCCTGCCGCCGAGCGAAGATAGGTTTCCGCCGTGCGCAGATCGCCCGTCAGCAGATAGGACATGCCGAGGTTGGAAAGGATCGACGGCTCGTTCGGCTGGATGTCGAGCGCATCGCGGTAGCGCTGACGCGCATCGTTTGGCTTGCCCATTTGATCGAGGATCGCGCCTTCTGCCGAGATCAGACGCCAGTCGGGGCGATCTGGCGTCTGCGCCCTGCCGATCGTGTCCAGTGCCTGCTGAAGCTGCCCCGCGGCTGCCTGCGCCTTGCCATAGGCGGCAAGCACATTGCGGTCGTCAGGATTGGCGATGGCGACCTGCTGCATGACGGCCAGCGCCTGTGCGTCGCGCCCGTTCATGCGCAGCAGATTGGCGTAGTTGACGCCGTTGACGGGATCGCGCGGGTTCTTCTCATAGGCCTTGCCGACGCGGTCGGTGGCGGCCCGCAATTGATTGGCGTCCATCTGCTCGACTGGCCTGTCGAGCTTCGGGATCGAGCCGGTCGTCATCCGATCCTTTGCCGTCGTCGTGCAGCCGGCAAGCGCCAGCATGACGACAGCAGTCGCGGTTCCCTGCAAAATACGCTTCTTGAGAGGAATGGAGGCCGAGACGGGCATTGCGCGATCCTGAATGAAATCGGCGCCTGACCTCAAAGCGGAACAGGGAAAGGTTTGACGCAATCTTCGCTCCAGCAATAGTCTGTTAACCCTAACAGACAGTTAAGAAGTGATTCTGCCCCCGCCTCCAAGGACAACCATGGCCCCCTTCCAGTTCATCGAGAGACCGACCCCTTTCAACACCAAGGGCGGGGCGACGCTGCCGATCTTCGCTGTCACGCCCGCCCATATCGAAACCGGCACCATCGATCCGATCGCGCTCGATTGGGCTCGCAAAGCCGGCTACAAGGCGGAAAGCGGCTCGCTGCTTCTGATCCCGACGGCCGACGGCCATCTCGGCGGCGCGCTTTTCGGTCTCGGCACCAATCCGTCGGAGCAGCCCTACATCACCGGCAAGCTCGCCCGCGCCCTTCCTGCCGGCGACTGGCACATCGAGACCGCACCACTGACGGCGAACCGCCTCGCGCTCGGCTTCGGCCTCGGCAGCTATCGTTTCGACCGTTACAAGTCCGAAAAATCCCCGGCCGCGACGCTGATGATTCCGCGTGATGCCGACGGCAACGAGATCAAGCGCCAGCTTGCCGGTGTCTTCCTCGCCCGCGACCTCATCAACACGCCGACCAACGATATGGGGCCGGAGCAGCTCGAAGCCGCTTTCCGTGGCCTGGCGGCACACTACAAGGCCGAGATGTCGGTCGTCATCGGTGACGACCTGCTCAAGGAAAACTTCCCGCTGGTCCATACCGTCGGCCGCGCCAGCGCCGATGCGCCGCGCCTGCTGGAGCTGCGCTGGGGCAAGAAGGGCCACCGCAAGGTTACGCTGGTCGGCAAGGGCGTCTGCTTCGATACTGGCGGCCTCGACATCAAGCCAGCCTCCTCCATGCTGCTGATGAAGAAGGATATGGGGGGTGCTGCAAACGTCATGGGCCTCGCGCTCATGATCATGGATGCCAAGCTGAAGGTCGATCTGCGCGTTATCATTCCCGTTGTCGAGAATTCCATTTCGTCGAATGCTTTCCGCCCCGGCGACATCTACAAGAGCCGCAAGGGCCTGACAGTCCAGATCGACAATACCGATGCCGAAGGCCGCCTGATTTTGGCAGACGCACTCGCCTATGCCGACGAGGAGGAGCCGGATCTGCTGATCGACATGGCGACCCTGACCGGTGCCGCCCGCGTCGCCCTCGGCCCCGATCTGCCGCCCTTCTTCACTGATGATGAGAACCTCGCTCACGACCTGATGGAAGCAAGTCTCGAGACGGACGATCCGCTCTGGCGTCTGCCGCTTTACGCCGGCTACGAGAAGGATATCCGCACCAAGTTCGCCGATATCACCAACGCTCCGGCAGGCGGCATGGCGGGCGCCATCACTGCGGCGCTCTTCCTGAAGCGCTTCGTCGGCAAGGCGAAGAGCTGGGCGCATTTCGATATTTACGGCTGGGCGCCGAACGAGCGCGCGCATTCGCCTGGAGGCGGCGAGGCGCAGGCCATCCGCGCGCTCTACCACCATATTCGCCACAGCATCCGCTGAGCCGCCAAGGCCTTCGCTGAGCCAATCCTTAAAATTTTATTCACCTTGCGAGGCGGCATTCTGTGCCGCCTCTTGCGTGTGCGGGATATCTGCCGGAAAATGAAACGTTAGCGTAACGATTTTCCGGAGGGGCCGTGCCGATCGAACTGACCGCCTCGCAGGCGCTTGGCCTCTGGCACGGTGTGGCGCTCAACCAGGTCCGTCATGATGCGCGCGATTTGACGTTGCGCCAGATGGCGATCCTGCTGCATATCTATCTGGTGCCGCCGCCGCATACGGTACGCGGGCTGGCCGCGACGCTGAACGTGACGAAGCCGGTCATCACCCGGGCGCTGGATACGATGGGGGAAATGGGTCTCGTCGATCGCGTCCGCGACGATGCCGACCGGCGAAATGTCATCATCAAGCGCACCGTCAGCGGTGCGCTCTATCTCGAAAAGCTTGGCGATCTCGTGCGCGAGCAGGGCCGCAAGCTTCCGGTCTGAAAGGCCCTCGGCTGAAAGGCCATCTGAAAGGAATCCTATGACGATGCTCGACCGCCGTCTCCATGCCTACCGCCCGGATCTCGCGGAAGCCGGCCTTGAAGGCAAGGTCGAAGCGACGCGCTTCGTGAACGGCATGCCGGCGCGTGTCTGCGTCCCGGTCATGGCCTTGCGCCCTCAGCCGGACCTTGCCCGCGGCATCGACACGGAGCTGCTTTTCGGCGAGGACGTCACGGTATTCGATCACGCCGACGGCTGGTGCTGGGTCAAGGCCACAGCCGACGGCTATGTCGGCTACCTGCCTGAACAGGCGATCGCTGAAGCGGCGCCGGCTCCGACCCATATCGTCGTTCCGCAACGCACCTTCCTCTATCCCGAGCCGGAGCTTCGCAAGCCTTATAAGGCGGTGCTTTCGATGGGCAGCCGTGTCCACATATCAGGCGAGGCGGAAGCGCGCGGCAATCACTATCTGGTGCTCGGCGACGGGACCGCGATCTTCTCGAAACATCTGCAGCCGCTCGGTGCGCTGGACGGCCAGGACTATGTCGATATCGTCGCCCGTTTTCTGGAAACTCCCTATCTCTGGGGCGGCCGTTCAGGCCTCGGTATCGATTGCTCCGGCCTCGTCCAGCTTGCACTGCAGATGACCGGCAGAAGCGCGCCGCGTGATACCGACATGCAGGCAGCCGGCCTCGGCGAGCCGATCGACCGCTCGGATATACGTCGCGGCGATCTGGTCTTCTGGAAGGGGCACGTCGCCGTTTTCGAAGATCCCGAAACCATCATCCACGCCAACGGCCACACGATGAACGTGGCGCGTGAGAATTTCGACGCTGCCGTCAAGCGCATCGGCTGGCTCTACGAACAGCCGACCGGCTATCGGCGCCCATTCTGACGTTACCTGCCAGCGTCAGGCGGTTGGCGGCTTGGGCCAGTTCTTCACGCCGCCTGTCCAGTCCTCGAAGGCTTTGGAAAGCCTGAGCACGCGCATGTCGTCGAAGCGCGGCCCGACGATCTGCAGGCCGATCGGCATGCCCTTCGAGAAGCCGCAATTGATGGACGAAGCCGGTTGCTCCGACATGTTCCACGGCACCGTGAAGGCGATGTGTTCGAACGGCAGCTTCGGATCGTTGGTCGGAGAGGGCCATTCGGCCGGATAGGAGACGATCGGATTGGTCGGCGAGAGCACCGCGTCGACCTCGGTGAAAAGCCGGCCGCAGGTCTTGCGCATTTCGATCGTCTGATTGAAGCCCTTGACGGCATCCACGCCGCTGACATCGGCACCGCCCTTCGCCCATTCATAGATATAGGGAAGAATACTTTCGCGGCGCTCTTCGCTGAGCCCGGCAATGTCACCCCAGAAACGTGAGCGCCAGAAATTGTCGAGCCCATCAAGCATGGCCCGTGTCAGCACCGGCCCGACCGGGATGATCGTCGCCCCGGCCTTCTCGAAGAGTTTGGCTGCGTCTTCGACCGCGATCCTCACATCCTCATCAACAGCAAGGCCGCAACCGGCATCGAGCATCAGCCCGATCCGCATGCCGCTGAGATCGATATCGAGATCCATCCAGTCGAAATCGTTCGGCGGCAGGCTGGTACCATCGCGCCAGTCGGGGCGGGAAAGGGTCGCCATCGACCAGGCGGCGTCCTCCACGGTGCGGGTCATCGGCCCCGCGCAGCGTCCGACATAATAGGGATCGACCGGAATGCGCCCATGGCTCGGCTTGAAGCCGAAAACGCCCGTCCAGCCAGCTGGCAGGCGAACTGAACCGCCGATATCGGTGCCGACATGCAGCGGCCCGTAGCCGGCCGCCGCTGCTGCCGAAGCGCCGGCGCTCGAACCGCCGGGATTCTGCGTGATGTTCCAGGGATTGCGGCTGAGATGATGGAAGCTGGAAAGGCCTGACGAGAGCATGCCGTAATCAGGGCAGGTCGTCTTGGCGAAGATGATCGCGCCGTCCTCCCGCAGCCGTGCCGCCGCCGGCGCGTCCGCTTCCGCAGGCTTCAGTTCGACCGCCTTGGTGCCGAGTGGTACCGGCTGGTCCTTGGTCGCGATCAGTTCTTTTAGAGTAACCGGAATGCCGTCCAGCGGGCCAAGCGTTTCGGCCTTCATCCAGCGTTCGGTCGAAGCCTTTGCCTGCTCGCGGGCCGCTTGCGGGTCATAGAGGTAGAGCGCGGCGATGGAGGGTTCCCAGGCATCGATATGTTTTTCGAGCGCGAGCCAGTAGTCGAGCGGCGAGAGGCTTTTGTCAGCGAAGCGCCGCCTGAGTTCGCGGATGGTGAAATCGGTATCTGGCATGGTCTGGTCTTTCGGGCGTTTTATCTTGGGAGGACATCAGCGGCTCGCTTCGCGCGGGTCGAAAAGGTCGCGCAACCCGTCACCCAGCATGTTGAAGCCGAAGACGGTGAGCGCAATGGCAAGGCCGGGCAGGATCGCCAGCCACGGGGCCAGCGAAAGGAAGGTCTGGGCGTCGGCCAGCATCCGTCCCCAGGTCGGCGCGGGAGGCGCCATGCCGAGGCCGAGGAAGGACAGGCCGGCCTCGGTCAGGATCGCGAGGCCGAGCTGGATGGCTGCATGCACGATAATCTGGCTCATGATATTCGGCAGCACATGCCGCACCGAAATCGTGAAGCGGCTGTTGCCGATCGCCTGCGCGGCGAGCACGTAATCGCGGCTCCAGGCCTGCAGTGAGGTAGCAAGTGTCACGCGCGCAAAGACCGGCACCATGAAGACGGCGATTGCCGTGATTGCGGTAAAGCGCCCTGGTCCCAGAAAGGCGCCGAGGATCATCGCCGAGAGGATCGGCGGCAGCGCAAAGATCACATCGCAGGCGCGCATCAGGAGCGTCTCATAGGGGCCGCGGATCGCAGCTGCGGAAATACCGGCGATCGAACCGAGTGTCCCGCCGATGGCGACCGCGCTGACGGCGATCGACAGCGAGTTAAAGCATCCGACCATCAGCATCGAGAGCACATCACGCCCGAACTGGTCTGTGCCGAAAAGGCCGAAGGCAAGCGGCGGCTGCAGCTTGTGAATGATCTGCATCTTGGCCGGCGGTAGCGGTGTCCAGAACAGCGACAGCAGGGCAATGGCAGCCAGAAAGCCGACGATGCCGATGCCGGCGATCAGGTTCTTTCGCCGGCTAAATCGGAAGCTTCGGCGACGCCGGACAAAGGCGGAAGAAACGATGGGTGCCATCATGCCGCCTTTCGCATGCGTGGGTCGATCACGAGATAGGAGAGATCGACGATGAAGTTCATGACGATGACAAGCCCCGCGAAGAACAACACGACATCCTGCATGACGACGATGTCGCGCTGCGACAGGGCCTGAAAGGCAAGCCGCCCCAGCCCCGGCAGGTTGAAGACGTTTTCAACCAGCACTGCACCAGCGACGAGAAAGGTGAATTGCAGCCCGAGGATGGTCAGGATCGGCACCAGCGCATTCGGCACGATATGCCACCAGAGCACGGTGCTGCGCGACAGCCCCTTGGCGACGGCGGTACGCGCGAAATCCTCATGCATCGTGTCGAGCACCGCAGACCGTGCCACGCGCGTGAGAACGCCGGCCTGCGGCAGCGCCAGCGCCACTGCCGGCATCAGCAGCGCCTGCAGCGCCGGCAGAAGCCCGGCGTCCCATCCGGGAAAACCGCCTGCCGGCATCAGCCCGAGCGTTGTGGAGAACAGGATGATGAGCAGCAGCGCCACCCAGAAGGCCGGCACGGCGATGCTGATCTGCGAGAAGATCGTGGCGATCACATCGAGGGTGCCACCCCGCCGCGCCGCTGCCAGCACGCCGAGCGGCAGTGCAATCAGCACCGACAATACGATGGCGATCAGAGCGAGCGGCAGCGTCACGGCCAATCGCTCGATAATCAGCCCGGCGACCGGGACGCCATAGGTGTAGGACTGCCCGAGATTGCCGGAGAAGACACCGGCAAGCCATTGGCCGTAACGCAGGATGAGCGGCTGGTCGAGGCCGAGCTCATGCCGCAGCGCCGCCAGGGTCTCCGGGCTTGCCGAGGTGCCGAGCATGATCGAGGCAGGATCGCCCGGCAGCAGATCCATCACGGCGAAGATCACCAGCGAAACGACGAGAAGGGTAAGGACCAGGCCGGCAAGGCGGCGGGAAAGCAGTGCGATCATATCGTCTTCATCACCCTGTCAGCCGCCGCCCGCGCTCGGTTGTTCAATCTTCCCAGGAAACGTTGCTGAGAACGTTGGACGGGATCGGCTCGTTCTCCCACAGGCCCTTCAGCTTCTTGTCCCAGACGCCGAGCTTGGGCATGACGAAAAGGTAGAGCGCCGGCACATCCTCGGCGAGGATCTTCTGCGCTTCGCCGTAGATCTTGGCCTGTCCGGCCGGATCGGCAGTCTCCTGCACCTTTTTCATAAGATCGTTGAAGGCGGGGTTCTTGTAGTTGAAGTAGTAGGGATCGCGCGAATAGATATCGATGTCCATCGGCTCGGCATGGGCGACGATGGTCATGTCGTAGTCGCGGCTGGTCATTACATCCTTCACCCACTTCGCCGGAAATTCCGTGGGCTCGATATTAACAGTCACGCCGATCTCGGCCAACATGGCCTGCATCACCTGTGCGCTGCGCGGCGCATAGGCCATCTGCGGTGATTTGATCGTGAAGGTGAAACCGTTGGGATAGCCGGCCTCGGCAAGCAGTGCCTTTGCCTTCTCGACATTATAAGGCAGCACGCCCGTCATGTCCTGATAACCGGGATCGTTCGGCGTATAATGGCTGCCGATCGCCGTGCCGAGGCCGGACCAGGCACCGTCGATCACGGTCTGGCGGTCGATCGCCATCATCAGGGCCTGGCGTACGCGCTTGTCGTCGAACGGCTTGCGGGCATTGTTCATGCCGGCAACGACCTTGAGTTCAGTATTGCCGACCTTGGTCGTCAGACGCGCATCACCATCGAAAGAGCTCATCAGCTCCGGTGCGGCGAATTCCGGAAAGGCGTCGAGATCGCCGGATTTCAGCGCTGCGGCCTGTGCCTGCGGATCGTTGATGAAGCGGAAAGTGACCTTGTCGAGCTTGGCCGCAGCTGCCTTGTTCCAGTAGTCGGCGTTCTTGACCAGTTCCACATGGTCGCCCTTGGCCCAGGTGGAGAATTTGAACGGTCCAGTGCCGACAGGCGTGGTCTTGTCGTCGGCAGCAGATTTCGGCCCGACCATGACGGAGGCCGGCCAGCCGAGCCAGTAGACCAGGCTGCCGGTCGGGCTGGAAAGATGCAGCACCAGCGTTTCGGCATCCGGCGTGTCGATGGAGGCGATCGATGCGAAGAAGCGCTTCTGCGGATTGACGGAATCCTTGCCGCGGGCGCGGTCGAGGGCAAACTTGGCGGCGGCCGAATCGAAGGCCTCGCCGTCGTGGAATTTGACACCGGTCTGCAGCTTGAACGTATAGGTCAGTCCATCGGGGGAAATCTCCCAGCTCCTGGCGAGCTGCGGCTGCACCTTGCCGGTCTCGTCGATGCTGACAAGACCTTCGAAGATATTCTGCCAGGTCACCTGTCCGATGGCGACGGGGGCGGCAATCGTCGGGTCAAGTCCAGCAGGCTCGACGCTCATGCCGAGATTGAGTGTGGTCTTGGCGGCTTCGGCGGGTGTCAGCGCCAGCATCATGATGCCGGCGGAAAACACAACGCCCACGGAAAGACGCCGCATGAGATGCGCCGACGGCGCGAGCGAAACCTTGATCATCCTGTTCCCCTGTTTGGTTCCGCTGCTTGTCGGATCCCTTTTGCGAGTAGAGTGACACCACGAGAGTGCACACACAACGACGATTTTGTGTGCTCAGTGTAGCCAAAAAAGCTACACAGCAATTCTTGCCCTAATGCAAGTCCGCGAGTTCTACTCTTTCCTGTCGGCCTTGCGGTTCGATCGCTCGCGCATGAAGCGTTCGATGAAATCGAGAAGCTTCGTTGCGGCAAAGGAAAGCTGTCGATCGGGCGCCACGCAGAGATCGACATGCGTGCGGATGCCGGTCTTGCCGGCAAGGGGAATGGCGCAGAGTTGCCCGGCCTCGATCTCGCGGCGAACGGTCAGCGCCGGCAGCAGTGTTACCGCCGCGCCGCTCAATACCAGTTCTTTGAGCATCTCGAGCGAACTCGTCACGAAGACCGGATCGAGACTCAGCCCTTCCTTCTCGAAGAGCGCGTCGAAGGCCTGGCGGAAACCGAAGGATTGATCGGGCAGCGCCAACGCATATTCGGCCAGCTCCTTGAGCGGAATATCCGGCCGCGACGCTGCGGGATGGTTCGGCGCGGTGATGAGATCATAGGCGATTTCCGACCGCAGCCGCACCTTGGTGCCGGACATCGGCGGCGCAAACAGCGTCACCGCAATATCGGCTTCCGCGCTGTTGACGGCTTCGATGGCTGCCCGTGCGCTGGTGATCGTCACGGCAAAGCGCAACTTCGGATATTTCAGGCTGAACTCGGCCAGCGCAGGCGCAAGCAGGTTGGCAACGGTCGCGCCGTTCGCGTAAATGTTGACACGGCCGCGCTGCAG
>Ga0102588_1000269_pt1 | contig 65752 bp, 58 predicted proteins | sample AraplaMF_Col_mMS_FD_76854 | JGI IMG/M metagenome (GOLD analysis project Ga0102588, IMG submission 76854) | Arabidopsis root microbial communities from the University of North Carolina, USA - plate scrape MF_Col_mMS (SPADES assembly) (version 2) | ecosystem: Host-associated > Plants > Roots >...
AAGCCTCGCTGTTGTGGGAAGCGCGCTGGCGCGCGAATGGGTGCTCGCGGCAAGCACCCATTCGCGCGCCAGCGCGCTTCCCACAGGAAATCCTGGCCGCCGTGGCCTCCGCTTACTTTTTCAGCGCGCGCGAGAACGCGTCGGCGAAGGCACTGTTGGCCGGTGCGGGTGCGGCCTTCGGAGCCTGCGGTGCGCGAGGGCCGGGCCCACCGCCGCGACGGTTGCCACCCGGTGCCTCGTCGCGCTGCGCGGGGCGTCCGCCACGTGCCTCGCCCGGCACGTCGTCCAGGCGCATGCTGAGGGCGATGCGCTTGCGGGGCAGGTCGACCTCCATCACCTTCACCTTGACGATGTCGCCGGCCTTCACCGCGTCGCGCGGATCCTTGACGAAGGTGTGCGACAGCGCGGACACGTGGACCAGGCCATCCTGATGGACGCCGATGTCCACGAACGCGCCGAACGCGGCCACGTTGGTCACGCGACCTTCCAGCACCATGCCGACCGTGAGGTCCTTCAGGTCCTCGACGCCTTCGGCGAAGCTCGGCGCGACGAACTCCGGACGCGGATCGCGGCCGGGCTTTTCCAGCTCCTTGAGGATGTCGCGGACCGTCGGGAGGCCGAAGGTCTCATCGGTGAAATCCTCGGCCTTCAGGCTACGCAGGAACGATGTGTCGCCGATCACCTGCTTCACTTCGCGACCGCACTGCTTGAGGATGCGCTCGACCACCGGGTAGGCCTCGGGGTGCACCGAGCTGGCATCGAGCGGATTGCTGCCGTCGCTGATGCGCAGGAAGCCGGCGCACTGCTCGAAGGCCTTGTCGCCGAGGCGCGGTACCTTGAGGAGATCCTTGCGGCTCGGGAACGGGCCGTTGGCGTCGCGATGCTTCACCACGTTCTCGGCCACGCTCGACGAGAGGCCGGCCACGCGGGCGAGCAGCGGCGCGGAGGCCGTGTTCACGTCGACGCCGACGGCGTTCACGCAATCCTCGACGCGGGCGTCGAGCGCACGCGCGAGCTTCACCTGGTTCACGTCGTGCTGGTACTGGCCCACGCCGATCGCCTTCGGCTCGATCTTCACCAGTTCGGCGAGCGGATCCTGCAGGCGGCGCGCGATGGACACCGCGCCACGAATCGACACGTCGAGTTCCGGGAATTCCTTCGATGCGAGTTCGGACGCGGAATACACCGACGCGCCCGCTTCGCTGACGACGACCTTGGACAGGTTGAGGTCGGCATGCTTGCGCATCACTTCGCCGACCAGCTTGTCGGTCTCGCGCGATGCGGTGCCGTTGCCGATCGCAACGAGGTTCACGCCGTGCTGCTTCGACAGCTGGGCGAGGCGTGCGATGGACTGGTCCCACTGGTTGCGCGGTTCGTGCGGGTAAATGGTGTCGTACGCGAGCAGCTTGCCGGTGGCATCCACGATGGCGAGCTTGCAGCCGGTGCGGATGCCCGGATCGAGGCCCATCACCGTCTTCGTACCGGCGGGTGCCGCGAGCAGCAGATCCTTCAGGTTCTCGCCGAATACGCGGATCGCTTCGTCTTCCGCGCCTTCACGCACGCGGCCGAAGAGGTCGAGCGTCAGGTGCAGATGGAGCTTCACGCGCCAGGTGAGGCGTACCGTTTCGCGCAGCCACGCGTCCGCCGCGCGGTTGCGGTTGACGATGCCGGCGCGCGCGGCCACGCGGCCTTCGCCTTCCGCATGGCCCTGGTCGGCATCGACGCCCGGGTTGAGGTCGATTTCGAGCACGCCTTCGTTACGCGCGCGCATCAGCGCGAGCAGGCGATGCGAGGGAATCTTGCCGACGGGTTCGACATGGTCGAAGTAGTCGCGGAACTTGGCGCCTTCGTTTTCCTTGCCCGCGACGACGGTCGCGCGGATCTGTCCCTTGTCCCAGAGCCAGTCGCGCAGCTCGCCCACGAGGGCCGCGTCTTCGGCGATCGTCTCCATGAGGATCGCGCGCGCGCCATCGAGCGCCGCACGCGTGTCGGCGATGCCCTTTTCCGCGTCGACGAAGCCGGCGGCGAACGTCTCGGGATCCTGGGTCGGGTCGTCGCGCAGGCCGAGCGCCAGCGGCTCGAGGCCTGCTTCACGCGCGATTTGCGCCTTCGTGCGGCGCTTCGGCTTGTAGGGCAGGTAGAGATCTTCGAGACGTGCCTTGGTGTCGGCCGAAACGATGTCGGCACGCAGCGCGTCGGTCATCTTGCCCTGCTCGGCGATGCTGTCGAGGATGGCGACACGACGGTCTTCGAGCTCGCGCAGGTAACGCAGGCGCTCTTCGAGCAGGCGCAGCTGGATGTCGTCGAGACCGCCGGTGACCTCCTTGCGGTAGCGCGCGATGAACGGCACGGTGGCGCCGCCGTCGAGGAGCTCCACCGCCGCACGCACCTGTTCGGGCTTCGCGGCGATGTCCTGGGCAATACGTTGTTCGATGCTCTGCATGGTTTTCCTGTGCGTTACTCGCCGGCCGACCGAAGGACCGGGGCCGCCGATGATAGCAAGCACAGGGATCGCCCCGGCCGGATGGCCGGGGCAGGGTGGGTCAGGCGTCGAACGAGCCGCCCGAACCGCGGCGTGGCGTCGGCGTGACGACCGGCGCGGCATCGGCGCGGCCCATCAGCACATAGGTGCTCGCCAGGAGGTCGTGCACGCCCTGCTTGCGCTGGGTAAAGGCGGCGACGATGTAGAAGACCATGGGCACGACGAAGGTGAACGCGTTGATGAGGCGAATGGCATTGCGACCCGCGGCGCGGCCTACGCTGATGCGGCCACCGTCGACATCGGTCACCCGGATACCGACGGCCATCTTGCCGGGCGTGGCCTGCCACTTCGAGCTTTCGAAGAACGCGTAATAGATGAAGCCGAGCACCAGCAGCACGAACGTGATCGGCTGCACCGCGTCGGCATACGCCGTGATGGCCGCCGCCTGATCCGTTTCCATCTGCTTGAGCAGCGTGGACATCACGGCGCCGAGGCCCATGCTCAGGCTGATGATGGTGAAGGGCACCATCAGGATCAGGTAGTCGATGACCCACGCGCCGAAGCGCAGCCAGAAGCCGGCGTAGTCGGGCTCGGCGACGTCGGTGACACCCATGAACGGCGGTGGAGGCGGCGGAACGGGCGGTACGGCCCCCATGGCCGGCCGGTCGTCGGGGAAGAGTTCACCGAGCGGGCGCCAGTCGGTCATGCCTTCGTGCCAGCCGAGTTCGTCCGGGCGGCAGGTGCCGTCGCGCAGCCACTGCCGGATTTCGTCGTCCCGATAGGGGCCGAAGCGCTCGCCGTTCCGTCCGATCCAGACCTGCATGATGTTCCTTCCGATACCTGACCCGATGGCGGGCATGATGCCAGATGGTCGACGCGCCCGCCTCAGGCCGCCCGTCGTTTCAGGTGCACCAGCAGCAGCGAGATCGCCGCCGGCGTGACGCCGCTGATGCGCGACGCCTGCCCGATCGTGGCGGGCAGCGACCGCTTGAGCTTGAGCAGCACCTCGGCCGACAGGCCTCGCACGCGGTCGTAGTCGAAGCCGTCGGGAATCGCGGTGGTTTCGTTGCGGCGCTGGCGTTCGATCTCGTCGCGCTGGCGTTCCAGATAACCGGAATACTTCGCCTGCACCTCCACCTGCATGGCCACTTCGGCGTCCGCGACCGCCGGGCCGAGCTCCGGTACGGAGGTAAGCATGGCGTAATCCATTTCGGGGCGACGGAGCAGATCGAGCGCGTGCGTTTCGCGACTGACGGCGATGCCCAGCGTGCGCTCGACCGCCGCGCCCAGCGCATTGGTCGGTGCGGCCCACAGACCGCGAAGGCGTGCGGTTTCCTTCTCGCTCGCCTCGCGCTTCGCGTCCAGGCGGCGGAAACGTTCGTCGGACACCACGCCGCGCGAGTGGCCCTGCGGCGTGAGGCGCAGATCGGCGTTGTCTTCGCGCAGATGCAGGCGGAATTCCGCGCGCGAGGTGAACATGCGATACGGCTCGATCGTGCCGTTGGTCGTCAGGTCGTCGATCAGCACGCCGATGTACGCCTCGTCGCGGCGCGGGCACCACGGTGAGTCGCCGCGCACCGCGAGCGCGGCGTTCATGCCGGCGATCAGGCCCTGCGCACCCGCTTCTTCGTAGCCGGTGGTGCCGTTGATCTGTCCGGCGAAGTACAGACCCGGAATGCCCTTCGTCTCGAGCGAGGGATGCAGGCCCCGCGGATCGAAGTAGTCGTACTCGATCGCGTAGCCCGGGCGCGTGATGTGCGCGCGCTCGAAGCCGGGAATGGAGCGCACCAGCGCGTACTGCACGTCGAAGGGCAGCGACGTGGAGATGCCGTTGGGATAGATCTCGAACGTGTCGAGGCCTTCCGGCTCCACGAAGATCTGGTGCGAGGTCTTGTCGGCGAAGCGGACGACCTTGTCTTCGATGGACGGGCAGTAGCGCGGACCCACGCCTTCGATCTGTCCGCTGTACAGCGGCGACCGGTCGAGCGAGCCACGGATGAGATCGTGCGTTTCGTTCGTGGTCTGCGTGATCCAGCAGCTGACCTGGCGCGGGTGATCGGCGGCCGAGCCCATGAACGAGAAATGCGGCATCGGATCGTCGCCCGGCTGTTCCTCCAGCCGCGAGAAGTCGATGGTGCGGCTGTCGATGCGCGGCGGCGTGCCTGTCTTCAGGCGATCGGCGGCGACGGGCAGCTCGCGAAGCTTCGCGGCGAGGGTCGATGCGGGCGGGTCGCCGGCGCGTCCGCCCGAGTACTGCGCCGGGCCGATGTGGATCTTGCCCGCGAGGAACGTGCCGGCCGTCAGCACGACGGCGGCGGCGTGGAAGTCGAGTCCCATCTGAGTACGCACGCCGGCGACGCGACCGCCGACCAGGATGAGATCGTCGACCGCCTGCTGGAACAGCGAGAGGTTCGGTTGTGTTTCGACGATGTGGCGAATCGCGGCCTTGTAGAGCGCGCGGTCGGCCTGACAGCGTGTCGCGCGCACGGCCGGACCCTTCGAGCCGTTGAGCGTGCGCCACTGGATGCCCGCGCGATCGGCCGCGATGCCCATGGCACCGCCGAGCGCGTCGATTTCCTTGACGAGGTGGCCCTTGCCGATCCCACCGATGGCCGGGTTGCAGCTCATCTGCCCGATCGTCTCGATGTTGTGGCTGAGCAGGAGCGTGCGGGCGCCAGCGCGGGCGGAGGCGAGTGCGGCCTCGGTGCCGGCGTGGCCGCCGCCGACCACGATCACGTCGTAGGTTTCGTTGTGCAACATGGGAGAGGGGTCGGTGATGCCGGAGGGCGCATTTTACGCCGGTATGTGGGAAGCCCGCTCGCGGGCGAACGGGAGCTCGCGGCAAGCACCCATTCGCCCGCGAGCGGGCTTCCCACAAATTGGGTAGCTGCGCCGCGATGGCACGACTCGTGCTTCCGTTATCTGGCACTTCCCACGGGCAGACGCTGCGCGATCATCCGCGCGCCGAGGCCGGACACAGGGGTCTGGCTGCGTGCTGGGGGAAGGAAGCGGGATGCGGGCACGGATGCCCCATTCGGTTCGAAGAATGAGATCTGGCGCCCGGCGGTCTCAGGAACAGGGGGAATCCAGGATGACCGTGCTGCCGGGCGCCAGAAACCGAGTGACTGGCACGAAGAGCCGCGACTTGTCGCGGCTTTCTTCGTTGGGAGCAAACATACACCGTCCCAATGAACCGTGTGTGACTTTTGCGTCAAAAAAGTGCTCTGTTCCGGCAAACAGTGACGCAGTACGTCAGTTTTTTACATGTCGTGACAAGGGAGCGTGATTGCGCTCACGTTTTAACCGAGCGCGACACGCGCGAGGATGTCGGTAAGGTCGCGCGACAGGTCCTTGCGCTCGGCCAGTTCGGACACCGCCGCATGGGCGGCCTCGCGTCGCGCCGGTTCCAGCCGCTTCCATCCGTTGAAAGCCGTGGCCACCCGCGCCGCCACCTGCGGGTTGAGCGCATCGATCGCCACGAGCCGATCCGCGAGCCATTTGTAGGCGGCCCCGTCGGCCCGATGGAAGCCGGTGGGGTTGGCGCGGGCGAACGTGCCGATCAGCGACTGCACCCGATTCGGGTTCTTCAGGGTGAATGCCGGATCGTTCTCGAGGGCCCGCACACGCGCCAGCGCGCCATCGCCGGGTATCGCCGCCTGCAGGGCGAACCACTTGTCGAGCGCCAGGGCGTTGTCGTCGTAGCGACGCCGGAAGTGGGCGATCGACGTCGCCGCCGCGTCGGGGGCATGGGTTGCCAGCGTCGTCTGTGCCGCCAGGCGGTCGGTCATGCCGGGCGCCTGCTCGTACTGCAGCGTGGCGAGACTCACCGCGCCGTCGACATCCACCAGCGCCAGCAGATCGAGCACGCGGCGCTTCAGCTGCCGGCGGGCCTGGCTGGCGGCGTCGAGCGACGCGCTGGTCGCGTCGCGGAGCCGATCGTAGCGCTGGCGGAGCGCGTCCACGCCGATGCGCTCCGCGAGCACGCGGAGCATCGCCTGACGCGATGCGCGAATGCGGTCGGGATCGCGCTCGGCCTGGCGTTCGACGAGTTCGATCTCGCCCGGCGGCGTGAGGAGTTCGGCCAGCAGCGCGTCGTCCACCGACGTGTCGCGGAACAGGTCGGCGAGGGCCTGGCTCCACGCGGCGAGCGCGGCACCGGCGAGCCGGCCGTCGCGCGCGTCGTCGTACGCCAGCCCGGCGAGCTGCTGCCCGGCCTCCCAGCGGTTGAAGCCGTCCGCGTCGTGACGCAGCAGCACCGCGAGCTCGTCGGGCTGGTAGTCGCATTCGAGGATGACGGGCGCCGAGAAGCCGCGCAGCAATGACGGCACCGGCGATTGTGCGACGTCTTCGAACACGAAGCTGCGCTCCGCGCCATCGAGCACCACCGTGCGCTCCGTCGCGCCGGCGTCTGCCTCGCCCTCGAGCCGCAACGGCAGGGCGCGGCCATCGCGGTCGAAGAGGGACAGCCGCACCGGAATGGGTACGGCCTTCTTTGCCGACTGGCCCGCGGTGGCCGGCGTGCGCTGGCGCAGCGTCAGGCGGAAGCGCCGCTGCGCCGCGTCGTGCCGGCCTTCCGCCGCGAGGCGCGGCGTGCCGGCCTGGCCGTACCAGCCCAGGTACGACGACAGGTCGACATCGTTCGCGTCGCCCAGCGCGCCGAGGAAATCCTCGATCGTGGCGGCACGGCCGTCGTTTCGCTCGAAGTACAGATCCATGCCGCGCCGGAATCCATCGGAACCCAGGTGTCCGGCGAGCATGCGCACGAGCTCGGAGCCCTTCTCGTAAACCGTGGCCGTGTAGAAGTTGTTGATCTCGCTGTACTGCGACGGGCGCACGGGATGCGACAGCGGGCCGGCGTCCTCGGGGAACTGCGCGCGGCGGAGGAGTGCGACGTCTTCGATGCGCTTCAGCGGCGCGGAATTCATGTCCGCCGAGAAACTCTGCTCGCGGTAAACCGTCAGGCCTTCCTTGAGGCACAGCTGGAACCAGTCGCGGCAGGTGATGCGGTTGCCGGTCCAGTTGTGGAAGTATTCGTGCGCGATGACGGCCTCGACATGACGGTATTCGTCATCGGTGCTCGAATCGGCGTCGGCAAGCAGGTATTTCGCGTTGAAGATGTTGAGACCCTTGTTCTCCATCGCGCCCATGTTGAAATCGTGCGTGGCGACGACGTGGAACACATCGAGGTCGTAATTTCTTCCGTACGCGCGCTCGTCCCATTGCATAGAGCGGATCAGCGAATCCATCGCGTAATCGCAACGATCGATGACATCGGCCTCGGCCCAGATATGCAGCGCGACGGCGCGGCCGTCGGCGGTCGTGTAGTCGTGGCTGATGCGTTCGAGCCGGCCCGCGACCAGTGCGAACAGGTAGCTCGGTTTCGGGTGCGGATCGACGAATCGCGCCCAGTGGCGCCCTTCGGGCAGGTCGCCCTCGCCATCGGGATTGCCGCCGGCGAGCAATACGGGGAAGCGCGCCTTGTCGGCCCGGAGCGTCACCGTGTACTTCGAAAGCACGTCGGGCCGGTCGGGAAAGAAGGTGATATGACGGAAACCCTCCGCTTCGCACTGCGTGAGCAGGAAGCCTCGCTCGCGGGTGCCCGACAGATAAAGACCCTCGAACGCCGTGTTTTCCGCCGGGCGCAGCGCGACGCGTGTCGTCACCGTGCATTCGTTGGCCGCGACCGCGAATTCGAGCACGCCGTTGGCGAGGATGTATTCGCCGTCGCCGAGGCGGCGCCCGTCCACTTCGAGGGCGAGCAGTTCCAGCCCTTCGCCGTTCAGGCGCACCGGCTCGTCGGCCTGGCGGGAGAGGTCGAGCGTGGCGAGCACCTCCGTGCGATCGATCCCGAGGTCGAACTCCAGGGCCACGTGCCGGACGGACCAGGCGGGCGGCCGGTAGTCGGCGAGGCGGACGATGGCGGTGGGGGCGTCGGAACGATCGCTCATGGCGGCAGGGCAACGTTTGTCTGATATGTCTGGCAGGCTAACATGCGGTCGAACCCGTCAAAAGGAAGTCACCCCATGTCCCGTTTCACGATTGCGCGCTCCCGGCTAGGCGAGCAGGAGCTGGTGTTGCTGGTCGATCGCGACGCCGAACGCGAGATCCGGATCGCGCTGCGCGGCGCCACCGTGCTGTCGATCGCCACCGAAAAACGCGGGAAAATGCACGATATCGCTGACGGCTTCCGGAACGAGCAGGAGCTGACCAAACACACGGGCTCCCGCTTCGCGATCATGACGCCGTTCGCCAACCGCGTGGACGACGCGCGCTACACGTTTGAAGGAACGGATTACGATTTGCAGCCGGGTGCCGTGGGCGCGGATCGCGCCAGCCGCCATGGCTTCCTGCGCGGCGCGATGTTCCACCTCGATCGCGAAAAAGCCGACGACACGCACGCCTCCGTGACGCTGAGCGCGAAAATCCGGCCGGACGACCAGCCGGGCTATCCGTTCTCACTCGATTTCTCGGTGACCTTTACGCTGGACAACGACGGCCTCACGCTCAAGGCGGAGACGCACAACGTCGGCAAGAAGGACGCGCCCACGTTCTTTGGATGGCACCCGTACTTCCGTCTCTCCGATAATCCCATCGAAACCTGGGAACTTCAGGTGCCGGCCGATACGGTCATCGCCGCGCGCGAGGATTTCATCCCGTTGGCGGGTACCCGCGCGTGGACGTCGCTCGACAAGGCGGATCGGCGCATCGACTTCCGTTCCCCGCGCACCATCGGCGATGTCGAACTCAATCACACCTTCGCCGATCTGCAGCTCGATGCCGACGGGCGTGCGCGTACGCGACTGCGCGATCCCGCCACCGGGGCGTCCATCGCGCTCTGGCAGACGAAGGGCGTCATGCTCGCCTTCACGTCGGATACCGCCGAGCGCGACAAGCGAAAATCGGTGGCGCTGGAACCGATGGAATGCATTCCCAACGCGTTCAACCGCGACGACTGCGTGCCGCTGATCCGTCTGCCGCCCGGTGAAAAGAAAACGTTCCTGTGTGGCGTGGAGTTCACCGCGTGACGCTTCCCACCTTCGCCGACGTGCGCGATGCCGCGGCGCGCATCGCGCCCTACGCGCTGGTGACGCCGGTGTTGCGCAGCGATCGTATCGACGCGCTCGTCGGCGCCCGCCTCGTGTTCAAGTGCGAAAACCTGCAGCGCGGCGGCGCGTTCAAGTTCCGTGGCGCCACCAATGCCGTCTGGTCGCTGGGCGAGGACGAGGCGGCCAACGGCGTCGTGACGCACTCGTCGGGCAATCACGGCAATGCCCTCGCCATGGCGGCGCATACGCGGGGCATTCCTGCGCATGTCGTCATCCCCGAGGGCGCGGTGAAGGCGAAGGTGGATGCCATCGTGGCCGCCGGTGCGATCATCCACCGTTGCGCCCCCACCACGGCCGCGCGCGAGGCGATGGCCGCCGAGGTGCAGGCGCGGACGGGCGCGCGACTGGTGCACCCCTACGCCGATCCACTCGTCATGGCGGGGCAGGGCACGCTCGTGCCCGAACTGCTGCGCCAGTCGCCCGGTATCGACACGGTGCTGTTTCCCGTGGGGGGCGGCGGGCTCGCCTCGGGTTGCGCGATCGCCGCCCACGGCATCGATCCGGGCATTCGCCTCGTTGGCGCGGAGCCGGAAGGCGCGGACGACACGGCGCGTTCGCTGGAGGCCGGCGAGCGAGTGGGTCCGTTCACGCCGCACACCGTGTGCGATGGTTTGCGCACGCTGCTGGGCGAGCCCAATTTTCATGTGCTGCGCGATCACGGTGTCGACGTGTGGCGCGTGAGCGACGACGAAGCGATCGACGCCATGCGCCTGCTCTGGACCGAGTTGCGCATCGTCGTCGAGGTGTCGAGCGCGACCGTGCTCGCCGCCGCGCTGCGCTATCCGGAGCGGTTCGCCGGGCGCCATGTCGGTGCGGTTCTGACGGGTGGCAACGTCGACCTCGACGCGTTGCCATGGTGATGCCTTGTGGGCGTCGCCCATTGGGCTGACGTCCGCGCGCGCGCCATCGCAGCCACACGCACGGACAGCACCGTGTGGATTGTGCGGACATTGACCACGCAGGCCCGACGATATTCTCGCCTCTCGATTAGGGACGAGGGATGGGGCCATGCGTTGCAAATGGGCGGAGCGGAGCGATATCGAACGCGAGTTCCACGATACGGAATGGGGCGTGCCCGTACACGACGACCGCGAGATATTCGAAAGGCTGGCACTTTGCACCGTGCAGGCGGGGCTCGCCCTGCGCACGGTGCTCGCCAAGCGCGCCTCGATCCGCGCGGCGTTCCACGATTTCGACATCGCATGCATCGCCGCGATGAGCGATGCCGATATCGCGCTCGTGCTGGCCGATCGCGGTGTCGTGAGAAACCGGCTGAAGATCGAGGCCATCCGTAGCAATGCCCGCGCGGCGTTGGGCATCGTCGCCGAGCACGGATCGCTGTCGGATTATCTGTGGACGTTCGTCGACCCGAATCTGATGCGCCGCCGGTCCAACGCCGACCCGTTGCCGGGGCGCAGCGAAGGCTCGGACCGGATGAGCGACGCGCTGCGCGCGAAAGGCTTCCGCTTCGCAGGCACGGCGATCTGCCACGCCATGATGCAATCGACCGGCATGGTCAACGACCACGCCGTCGAGTGCTTTCGCTATCGCTGATTCAGGTCAGAACGGCGTCTTGCGACGCGAGCCGCGGAGGTTCTCGATCGGGAAGCTCGCGATCTCGCCGCCACCTTCCCGTCGCGACTGTCCCGCGGGCGGGCCCCATGCGTGGCCCGTCACCACTTCCCATGTCGATGGGATCGTGCCATCCGCGCGCATGGCTTCGTACGCATCGAGCATGCGCTTGTAGTGCTGCTTGCCGGTGAGCCCGCGCGGACGGTCGGAGTCGGCGTTGTTCGCGCCGAGGCCCTTCAGTTCGTCGAGCAGTGCGCGCGGCGTCGGATAGGTGAGCGTGTAACGCTCGGCGAACAGCACGGGATCCTTCAGGCCCTGCGCGAGCATCGCGTCGCCCACGTCGTGCATGTCGAGGAAACGCGCAACGTGCGCGTGCTGATCGGCATCGGCCCACGCGGCGCGCAGTTCCTTCAGCGTGTCGGGGCCGAACGTCGAGAAGAGCAGCAGGCCGCCGGGCTTGAGCACGCGGGCGCATTCGGCGAACAGCCGGGAGACGTCTTCGCACCACTGGAAGCACAGGTTGGAGAACAGCACGTCGACACTGCGATCCGGCACCGGCAGGGTGTAGGCATCGGCGACGACGCGGCCGAACGGCTTCAGCCAGCTCGCATGCTGCTTCGCCTGCTTCAGCATCGGCAGCGCGAGATCGACGGCGATCACCTGCGCCTTCGGATAGCGCTTCTTCAGCGCGGCGGTGCCGCGACCCGTGCCCGCGCCGACATCGAGCACGACCTCGGGCACCTGCTCGTAGAGTTCCAGGCGTTCGACGAGCGTCGCCTGTACCTCACGCTGGAGGGCGTCGTGTTTTTCGTAGGTGCCCGCGGCGCGGCCAAAATTGCGGCGAACCTGGCGGCGGTCGAAATGAAAATCGCTCATGCGTTTGCGTCTGTGAACTGCGTCAGGACATCCGCGACGGCCGCGGCGTGTCCGATGAAAGGGGCGTGGCCAGCGTGCGCGATCTCTTCGAAGCGCCCGTGGGCGGACTCGGCCGACCAGCGCATGGCCTCGGGATGAACAATGCGGTCGCGACGCCCCGCTATCCAGAGGCTGGGCTGGCGAAGGGCGGAAAGGCGCGAACGCAGGTCGGTGGACTCGAGCAGCCGGATGCCTTCGAGCAGCACGCGTGGATCGGGCTCGCCGCGCGAGAACGCGTCGGCCTTGAGGCGCCGCGTTTCGGTGACGGGATCGGGGCTGCCCATGGCTTCCAGCGCGATGAAACGCTCCACGGTCGCGCGGTAATCGTGTTCGAGATCGGCGGCGAGCTGGCGCACCAGTGCCGGGTCGTTGCCCTGGGGCCAGTCGTCGGCCCGAACGAAACGCGGCGTGGAACACATCGGCACGAGCAGGCGAACGGCCTCCGGCACGTCGAGCGCGGCGGCCAGCGCCACGAGGCCGCCCAGCGACCAACCGAGCCAGACGGCCTGCGGCGGCGTCACCGCCGCGATCGCGCGCGCGCAGGCGAGCGGATCGAGCGGAATGTCGGACTCGCACGAGTAGCCGTGCCCGGGAAGGTCGACGACGTGCATCGTGAAACGCGCGGAGAGCACGTCGACGAGCGGTTCGAGAATGCCGCCGTGCATCGCCCAGCCGTGGATCATCACGAGGTGATCGGTTCCTTCCCCGCGCGTCTCGACGTGCAGGCCCTTCATTCGGCGCGGGCCGGAGCGAGGGCGGGGTCGACGCTACCGCGGTCGTCGAAGACGAAGCAGTCGCCGCGCCAGTGCGCACCGCCCACTTCCTCGAAATACTTCAGGATGCCGCCTTCGAGCTGGTACACGTTGTCGATGCCGATCTCGCGCATGTGGATCGCCGCCTTCTCGCAGCGGATGCCACCGGTGCAGAACGACACGACGGTCTTGCCGTCGAAGCGCTCGCGGTCGGCGGCCACGGCGGCGGGAAACTGCGTGAAGCTCGACAGCCCGTATTCGACGGTGCCGTCGAACGTGCCGGCCGCCACTTCGTAGTCGTTTCGCGTATCGAGCAAGACCACCGGGCGGCCCACGTCGTCGTGGCCCTGATCCAGCCAGCGGCGCAGGTCCACCGGCAGCACGTGCGGCGCGCGGCCCTCCGCGGGGCGGATGGCGGGCGCGTGCATCGTGATGATTTCCTTCTTGAGGCGCACGCGCATGCGTCCGAACGGCACCGCGGTCGACCAGCTTTCCTTCGGCACGATGTCGGCGAAACGCGCGTCGTCGCGCAGCCAGTCGATGAACGCGTCGATGGCTTCGCGCGGCGCGGCCAGAAAAAGATTGATGCCTTCCGGCGCCAGGAGGATGGTGCCCTTCAGCGCGAGCGCGTCGCAGCGCTCGACGATGCGCGCGCGCAGGCCTGCCAGATCGTCGAGGCCGACGAACTTATAGGCGGAAATATTGAGGATCGGCATGGCGTGGCCAGGGGATATGCGACCGCTCATTATACGACCGCGCTCCCGGCGGGGCCGGATACGCGCGCGAGGGCATCGAGCAACGCGTCGATACGGTCGGGGCGCTGCGCCGCCGAGAGGGTGATGCGCAGGCGCGCGCCGCCCTGCGGTACCGTTGGCGGGCGAATGGCGACGACGAGGAACCCCGCACGCTCAAGCGCCGCCGCGGCCTTCGTGGCTGCCTCGGCGGTGCCCATCGGTACCGGCTGGATGGCGGTCGGCGACGGCAGCAGCGGCACGCCGAGCGCCGCCGCACCGGCGCGAAACCGCGCGATGTTGCCCGCGAGCAGGGTCCGCCGACCCTCGGTGTCGTGGCGCGCGAGCCGGACGGCGGCCCGGGTCGCGGCGGCCAGCGCGGCCGGCATCGCCGTCGTATAGACGTAGCTGCGGGCAAATTGCGCGATCGCCTCGATCACCGCCGCGTCGCCCGCGACGAACGCGCCGGCGCACCCCAGCGCCTTGCCCAGCGTGCCCATCAGCACCGGCACATCGGCCGGGCCCAGCCCCGCGGCGGCGACCGAGCCCGCGCCCGCCGGCCCCATCGTGCCCAGCCCATGGGCGTCGTCGACGTAGAGCGTGGCGCCCTGCGATCGGCAGACGGCGGCGAGCGCGGCCAGCGGCGCCACGTCGCCATCCATGCTGAAGACGCCGTCCGTCGCCAGCAGCGCCGGAAGGTCGGGGCGCGCGTCGAGTTGCCGTGCCGCGCCTTCCGCGTCGCCGTGCGGGTACCGCCGAAGCTCCGCCCCGGCGAGATGCGCGCCGTCGATCAGGCTCGCGTGGTTCAGGCGGTCCTGCACGCAGAGCGCTGCCGCGCGGCGGTCGCCCGGCAGCGCGCCGGCGCCGAGCAGGGCCTGCAGCGTGCCGAGGTTGGCCATGACGCCGGTGGAAAACAGAAGTGCGCGTTCGCGACCGGTCCAGTCGGCCAGCTCGTCTTCGAGCGCGGCATGCTCGCGCCGATGGCCGGACACCAGGTGTCCGGCGCCCGTGCCCACGCCGTCCGCCGCGGCGCGGGTCAGCGCGGCGACCAGATCAGGGTGGGAGGCGAGCCCCAGATAGTCGTTGCCGCAGAAATCGTCGAGCGGGCGGCCGTCGACGAGACGGCGTCCGTCGGGAAGCAGGTCGAGGGTGCGGGCCCGCCGGAGCAGGCCGGCGCGCTCGCGCGCCACCCGCGCCTGCTCGACACGGGCGAGCAGGTCGGGCCGGTTCACGCGGCGGCGTGTTCGACGATGTCCGCGTGGACGGTGCCGGGCTCGATCTCGACTTCCATCGGCTTGAGGCCCAGGCGCTCGAACAGCCGACGATCGTGCTCGACGTCCGGGTTGCCCGTCGTCAGGAGCTTCTCGCCATAGAAGATCGAGTTCGCGCCCGCGGCGAAGCACAGGGCCTGCAGTGCATCGTCCATGGTTTCGCGTCCGGCGGACAGGCGCACCACGGACGCCGGCATCAGGATGCGGGCGACGGCGATGCTGCGCACGAATTCGAACGGGTCGAGCGCCTCGGTACCCGCGAGCGGCGTGCCGGCCACCTGCACCAGGCGATTGATCGGCACCGACTCGGGATGTTCCGGAAGATTCGCCAGCGTGGTGAGCAGCCCCGCACGCTGGGCGCGCGATTCGCCCATGCCGACGATGCCGCCGCAGCAGGTCTTGAGGCCCGCTTCGCGCACGTGCTCCAGCGTGTCGAGACGATCCTGGAACTCGCGCGTGTGGATGATCTCGCCATAGAAATCGGGCGACGTGTCGAGGTTGTGGTTGTAGAAGTCGAGGCCAGCGGATTTCAGCGTGTCGGCCTGCGGCTGGGTCAGCATGCCGAGGGTCGCGCAGGTCTGCAGGCCCAGCGACTTCACCGCGGTGACGATCTCGGCGACCTTCGCCACGTCGCGATCCTTGGGCGAGCGCCACGCGGCGCCCATGCAGAAGCGGCTCGCGCCGGCATCCTTCGCGGCCTGGGCCCTGGCGAGCACGGCCTCGACGCTCATCAGCTTCTCGGCTTTCACGCCTGTGGCGTAGCGCGCCGCCTGCGGGCAGTAAGCGCAGTCCTCGGGGCAGCCGCCCGTCTTGATCGACAGCAGCGTGGACACCTGCACCGCGTTCGGGTCGTGGTTCGCCCGGTGAACGGTCTGGGCCTGGAACAGCAGGTCGTTGAAGGGCAGGGCGAAGAGGCGTTCGACCTCCTCGCGGGACCAGTCGTGGCGGATGGCTGCGGTCATGGTGGGGTTCCCGTGGCGAAGGCGCGCAGTGTGGAAACCACGGTCGCGACTGTCAACCTTAACGGCTATTCGTGGGTTTACCATCCGGCGGCGTCGCCTGCCGTAGGATGCATTCACCTCCCCCCCAATGGAGAACCGCGCATGAGCAGCGGACAGGGCAGTACCGGCAACGTGCTTGCCGCGATCTGCAGCCTCTTCATCCCCGGACTGGGGCAGCTGGTGCAGGGCCGGGTGTTCAAGGCCCTGATCATGTTCGTGCTGGCCGCCGTGCTCTGGGTCATCTGGCTCGGCTGGATCATCCATCTGTGGTCGATCATCGACGCCGCGATGTACCGGCGCGACTGACCCCCGCGCCCCCGCATGGATGCGACCCGCCTCGGACACTGGATCGCCGCCGCCGGCCGGTTCGCCCTTCCCGCGCGTTGTCTCGTCTGCGGCGACCCGGGGTCGGCGGGCCGGGAGTTGTGCGACGGCTGCCGCGCGTCGTTCGCGGACAACGCCATCGGCTGCGCGCGATGCGCCATCCCGTTGCCTTCGGCCGTGGCCGCGTGCGGCGCCTGCCAGGGTCGTCCGCCGCCATGGACCGCCATCTGGGTGCCGTTCCTCTACACCTGGCCGCTGGATGGGCTGGAGGCGCGATTCAAGTTCGCGGGCAGCCTCGCGGCGGGGCGCGTGTTGTCGACTTGCTGGGAAGAATCGGGGCGCCCCGGTGCGATGCCGGAGCTGTTAATTCCCGTCCCCTTGCACACGCGACGCCTGCGCGAACGCGGTTACAACCAGGCACTCGAACTGGTACGGCCGCTGGCGCGCCGTTACGGCGTGCGTCTGGCCCACGATGTGTTGCGCCGTGTGCGTGCCACCGAAGCGCAGACCGACCTCGATGCCGCGCTCCGGCGCCGCAACGTCAGCGGCGCGTTCGCCGTGCAGCGGATGCCGGTGGCCACGCACGTCGCGGTCGTCGACGACGTGATGACCACGGGCTCGACGCTCGCCGAGTGCGCGCGCGTGCTGCTGGCCGCCGGGGTGAAACGCGTGGATGTGTGGGCGCTCGCAAGAACGCCGAAGCGGTAACGCAGCCGCCCTGCAGAGGCCGCTATGGCGGCTCCTGCGATCGCGGCCCGTCAGTGGTTGATGTACACCGGATTGCCCAGCAACAGCAGATGGCCGTCCGCCGAGCGCACATCCACGCGTAACCAGTGCGCCTTGCCGTCGCTCGGCCAGTCGAACGCCATGCCGCCATCGCGCGACGTCCGCTTTCCGGCATCCGCCTTGCCATCGACCGTGACGACCACCAGCGCATCCGGCGTCGCCGTCGTACGCACGTCCACATGCATGATTGCGCCGTTCGGCACCGCGATGGCATCGCCCATGACGGCGTGCGTCGTGCCGACGCTCGCATCGACGGCTAGCGTTCGGTCGTGCGTGCCGTCGGTGTCGATGAACACGTGACCGGCGCGAATCCCGTCGAGGATGCCTTCCATGGAAAGCGCCTTCGCATGGACGACCGTCGTCGGCGTGCCGATGACGCCCGCGAACGCGTCGCGCGCATCGTCGCTGCCCACGTGGCTGTCGCTGCCACCGATCGCCGTGATGCGCAGGCCGGCGTTCAGCTGCGCCTCCCAGAACGGAAGGCCGGTATCGGCACGCCCGGTATCGCGACCGTTGACCACCTCGATCGCCTGGAAACCGTGCATGTCGACCGGCTTGCGCGGCGTGAAACCGCACCCCATGCACGTCTCGTCGTTCGGCCGGCGCGGGTGATTGATCGAGATCACGCCATGGGCGCGCGCGACGTCGGCCAGCAAGGCGTTCCAGTCGGGAACGGCCTTGCTGCCCGCGCGGAAATCCACGGTGCGCGATACGCCGAACAGATTGGCATGCCCTTCGAACGTGGTGACCTCGCGCGCCGGAATGAGCAGCAGGGTGTCGAAGTAAGGCTGCATTTCCCGCAGTTCGGACACCTGCGACATCGTGTTGTGTTCCGACAGCGCGATGAAGTCGAGTCCGCGCTTCGCGGCCGACGTCACGGTGAGAAACAGCGGGCAACCGACCTTCTTCGTGCCCGAGGCATTCAGGCAGTTGCCGTCGCTGTGTGCCGAATGCATGTGCAGATCGCCGCGGTACCAGCGGTCCTCCGTCGACAGCGGGGCCGTCAGCCCATGTTCGGGACCGAAGCCTTCGTCGTCGCCGGACAACCACACCTTCGCCGTGAACGACGCCTTCGACGCCGGGCGGATGTTGGGAATGCCGAGAAGAAGCTTCCACGTGCCTGGACCGATGGCGCCCGGCAGATACGACGCCGTCGCATCCGTCGCGGACACGGTGAAGCGGTGCTTGCTACCCCCGCTCCAGCCACGGAAGCCGTCCTGCGCTTCGAATCCGCCGGGCCCCAGGAGGCCGAGGTCGATGGTCGTCTTCTCGTCGCGGCCCGTGTAATCGACATCGATCGTGATCCGCGAGGTGCCCTTCGGCCCCTCGAACGGCACTTCGCGATACGTGTGCTGGTCGGCGCCCGACAACGTGCCGCGAAGCACGAGGTCGGGCGCCCGCTCCGCCGCCATCGAGGCGGCGGCGAAGCAGCACAGGGCGATGGCGATCAGCGCGCGCATCAGAAACGGTACATCGCGGCGGCACGGAACGAGCGGCCGAGCAGCGGGCGCGCGATGAACGTGTTGGCGCCGGCATCGGAGCTGGCGAGCTCACCCGCGCGCGGGTTGCCTTCCGTGAGGCCCAGCGAGTTGGTGAGGTTGTCGGCGTACAGGAACAGCGACAGTTCCGGTGTCGCGTCGTAGCGGGCGCTCGCGCCCACGACGTGGTACGACGGCAGCACGACCGAGTTCGCGGTGTCGACGAAGCGCTTGCCTTCGTGCTCGTACGACACCTGCAGGCGGATGCGGCCGTCGAGCAGGTTCACGCCCGGCACGATGCGGTAGCTCACCTTCGGCACGCGGATCAGCTGGTTGCCGTCGTAATCGCGCAGCACCGGCGCATTGGCTACCACGTCGGTATAGCTCAGGCCCTTGTACTTCGGATCCTGCAGCGTGGCGTTGAACTGCACGTCGAACCAGTGGCTCGGGTAGAGCGTGCCTTCCAGTTCGAGACCGTAGGTCTTCGTGCTGGCGAAGCCGGTCTGCGGCGTCGACGTGTTGCCGTTACGATCGAAGACGTTGTTCGTGAAGCTCACGTTGTCGTATTTCGTGTAGAACGCCGTCGCGTACAGATCCATGAAGCGGTCGCTGTACTTCCAGCCCGCCTCCGCGAGATCCATCGTCTGCAGCAACGGCGTCGCGGTCGGGTTGGTGATGTAGGTGCTGAGGTTCGGAAGGCGGAAGGCCGAGGTCCAGCGGCCGAAGAGGCCCTGGCGAGGCGAGAACTGCCAGTTCGCGCCGAGCGTCCAGCCCGTCTTGTCGAACGACTGGTCGTAGTGCACGAGCTGGCCGTTACCGGTGAGCACCTGTGCCGCGGCCGGCGTGCCGCCGAGGTTCACCGTCTTCTTGCCTTCGGTATAGCCCTCGACGTTCACCTTCTCCCAGCGCACACCGCCATCGATGCGCAGCTCGGGCGTCACCTGCCATTCGTCGGAGATGTAGAAGGCGTTGGTCTTCGACTTGCCGCTCGCGTTCTCCCACTCGTAACCGTAGCGGTAGAAGCCGTGATCGGTGAGCGAGCCGAGGACGTTGCCCGCGGCGTCCACGCCGACCAGATCCACGAGGCGCGCGTTGTCGCGCGCGTCGAGCAGCACGGTGGACGAGTAGCGGCTGAAGTCCTGCTCGAAGTTCGCATGGTAGTAGCCGAGCGTGACGTCGTGCGTCTGGCTGCCGACCTCGAACTTGCGCAATATGCGCGTGTCGTTGATGAACTCGTCGACGGGCAGCGTCACGCCGCGCAGGCCGCCGGTCACGATCAGGCCGTTGCCGTTCTGGTTCGCGGTGTCGTAGATCTGCGAAGGATTGTCGACGTAGCGGAACTGCAGCGCGCTGGCGCCGGGAATCAGCGACAGGCGCTTGGCGTCCTGCGCGAGGAACGACGTAGCGCTCTGCAGGGCATTCGGGAACATGCCGTTACGCTGCGTGTCCGTGGTGTTGTAGCGCATCGACTCGGCCAGCTTCCAGTCGTCGCCGAGGTCGTGGTCGAACTTGAACGTCGTCTGCGTGCGCTTGACGTGCGTGCCTTCGGCGTTGTCGAAGTCGTAGACGCCGCCATCGCCCTGCGGCATCCGCGCGTGCTCCGTTTCCGGGCCCGCCAGCGTGCCGTAGTTGCCGTTGAAGCCGGGCACGGGGCGGATGTCGCCGTTCGCGTTCGTGCGCATGGGGATACCGAGGTACAGCGCGACCTTGTCGTCGAGGTGCTTCACGTCGAAGCTGATGTCGCCGTGCTCGAGCGTCTTCGACAGCGTGGCGCGCAGCTGGCCGCCCTCGTCGGCGTGGAACTGCGGGCGGCGCACGCCGTCGTCCACGCGCCAGAAGCCGCCGAACGCCAGCTTCCAGCCGCCGCCGATCGGCGTGCCATACCAGAAATCGAGGCGATTCAGCGAATAGTTGCCGACGGTGTACTTCACCAGGCCCTCGGCGGTGTCGCCAACCTTGCGCGGGATGAAGTTGATCGCACCCGCCGGCGCGTTGGAATAGAACACCGACGACGGACCGCCACGCACCACTTCGACGCGCTCGATCGTTTCGTCGAGGCGGAACGCCTGGTCGGCGTTGAGGTATCCCAGCGCCGGGTCGTGCTGCACGGGGATGCCGTCTTCGAGCAGCGTCACCGAGCCGTAGCCGTCGACGGGAATGCCGCGAGCGCGGATGTTGCCCGACGCCTCGCCACCCGACGACTCCACCCAGAAGCCCGGCACGGACTTCACCGCTTCGGTGACGCTCGTGGGCGCCTGCATGCGCAGGCGGTCTTCGTCGATCGTGGTGATCGAATAGCTGGTTTCGGCCTTGGTACGCGCCTCGACGCCCGAACGGGCGGTGACCACGACGTTGTCGAGATCGGTGGTTTTCTTCTCGGGGGCGGTTGCCTGGCCATGGGCGGCGGCGGAAACGAGCAACGCGCCGACGAGCGCCGCGCGCACGGCGCGGCTGAGCTGGGTATTACGCATGGTTGTTGTTCATCCGGGGAAGGGGCTGCGCGCACCCTCCCCCCGGGCCGTACGTTGCGTCGGCCCGCGGCCTCTCCGTGGGTCCGCGACCCGCAGGAACTTAGGCGCGTAAAATGACGACCCGGCTTATCTTGCGTTACGGCCGCATTTCAATCGAGATAAATGGTCACCGATCCCTCACGGCGTGATCACGGTCACAAGGCGAGCGCGATCACAAAACCGAGCCAGAGCGTGAGCCCCACCCAGTTGTTGTGGCGGAACGCCTTCAGGCAGGCGTCGCGATCGTGGCCACGGATCAGCCACTGCTGGTACGCGAAGAGGCCGGCCGTCACCACCAGCGCGTTCCAGTAGGGCCACGCGAGGGACGCCCGCGTACCGACCAGCAGCATCGTCAGCAGGAATGTCGCCATCAGGATGCCGATGATCGGGATGTCCGCGTCGCCGAAAAGGATCGCCGTGGACTTCGCGCCCGCCTTGATGTCCTCGTCGCGGTCGATGATCGCGTACTCGGTGTCGTAGATGACCGACCACAGCACGTTGCCGATGAACAGCAGCCACGCCACGGGCGGTACGTCGTTGGTCACCGCCGCGAAGGCCATCGGGATCGACCAGCCGAATGCCGCACCCAGCACCACCTGGGCGAGGTGCGTGTAGCGCTTGGAAAACGGGTAAGCCGCCGCCAGCGCCGCGCCGACGAACGACAGGCCGATCGTCAGCGGATTGGTGAACAGCACGAGCACGAACGCGAACACCAGCAGGCTCGCGAACACCCAGAGCGCTTCGCGAGGCGTGACGCGTCCACTGGCGATGGGGCGCCCCGCCGTGCGCGCCACCTGCGGATCCAGTTTCCGGTCCGCGTAGTCGTTGATGGCGCAGCCCGCCGAGCGCATGGCGAACACACCCAGGGTGAAGATCGCGAGCGGCCCCATGGGCGGGAAATCCTTCGCCGCCAGCCACAGTGCCCACCAGGTGGGCCAGAGCAGGAGCAGGGCGCCGATGGGGCGGTCCATGCGCGTGAGCACGAGGTACGCATGCGCCTTCTCCCGCCAGCGCGGCGGCAGGCCGCGCACGAGGAAGGCGAGAACGCGCTCGGCCGTGGTCGAGGCATCGGCGGGGCGGGCGACGGGCGCCGGCGCCACGGGCCGGCGCGCGACAGGCGCGGCCGTCCTGCGCCGGGGAGCGGTCTTTCGGGAGGTGGGGCTCATCGTGAAAGTATAAGGAGCGGGCGCAGCCTTGGCTTGCGCCGGGGCGTGTTCATGAAACGATGACTCCCATCGCTCCACACTTCCCGGCATACGCTTATTCGGTGTGACCCCCATGCGAAGCCGCTACCGCCGTAGCCTGTGGATCGTCGGTGCCCTCGTCGCGGTGCTCGTCGTCGCACGTATCGCCCTGCCGTTCGTCGTGCTGGATTACCTCAACGGGCGCCTCGCCCGCATGGGCGCCTATGCCGGCCACATCGCCGATATCGACATCCACCTGTGGCGCGGGGCGTATTCGATCGACCGGCTGACCATCACCAAGGTGGACGGCAAGGTGCCCGTGCCGCTGTTCAACAGCGCCCGCGCGGACATCTCGCTCAGCTGGCGCGCCCTGGCCAAGGGGCGGCTCCGCGGCAAGATCGATTTCTACGATCCGGTGCTCAACTTCGTCGACGGCCGCGGCGAAGGCGATACGCAGACGGGCAAGGGCGTGGACTGGCGCGCGCAGCTCAAGTCGCTGGCGCCCATCCGGCTCGAGGAGGTCAACGTGATGAACGGCACGGTCACGTTCCATAACTTCGTTTCGAGTCCGAAGGTCGACCTCAAGATGACCGAGGTGAATGCCACGGCCAGCAATCTCACCAACGTGCAACGCGAGGGCGGATCGAGGGTGGCGCATCTGCATGTCACCGCGAAGGTGCTGGGCGACGCGCCGCTGGAAGCCCGCGCCGAGTTCGATCCGCTGGAGCGGCTGGGCGATTTCCGCTACGAGCTGACCGTCCGCAACGTCAAGCTGGTGAAGGCGAACGATCTGGTGCGCGCGTACAGCGGCCTCGACTTCGCGGGCGGCGAGGGCGATTTCTTCATGGAGCTGCAGGCGAAGGACCGCCGGTTGAGCGGATACGCCAAGCCGCTGTTCCGCGGGCTGAAGATCTTCAGCTGGAAGCAGGACGTCGAGCAGGACAAGAAAGGCCCGATCAAGCTCGCCTACGAGGCCGTGGCCGAAGGCGTGTCGAAAATCTTCAAGAACCAGTCGAAAGACCAGTTCGCGACGCGGGTACCGATTTCCGGCAGCATCGACGACAGGAACATGTCGGCCGCCGAGGCGATCGTCGGCGTGCTCCGCAACGCGTTCGTCGAAGCGTACAAGCCCAGCCTCGAACACCTGACGACGCGGCCGAAGGACGAATAGCCGACTTGGCAGGGAGGCCCAAACGCGCGACAGTGCGGCCCTGTTTTCCTGGCAGGCAGCCTCCTCCATGACCGCGACGCCCCTCCATGTCCTGATCCTCGCCGCCGGCGAGGGCAAGCGTATGAAGTCCGCCTCCGCCAAGGTCCTGATGCCGCTGGCGGGCCGTCCGCTGCTGGCGCACGTGATCGGCGCCGCGCGCTCGCTGGCGCCGAAGGGCGTCCACGTCGTTTACGGGCATAACGGCCAGCAGGTGCGCGATGCCTTCGCCGCCGACACGGGCCTCGGCTGGATCGAGCAGCGCGAGCGCCTCGGTACCGGCCATGCGGTGCGCACGGCGCTCGAGGCCCTGCAGGCCGACGGCAAGCTGGAAGGCCGCGTGCTCGTGCTCTACGGCGACGTGCCGCTGATCCGGCCCGATACGCTGGCGGCGCTCGTGGGCACCGGCGAGGGCCTGTCGATGCTCGCGACGCGGCTCGCCGATCCGAAGGGCTATGGCCGGGTGGTGCTCGACGCGTCGGGTCGCGTCCGCCACATCGTGGAGGAAAAGGACGCGAGCGCGGCGCAGCGCGCCATCGATCTCGTGAACACGGGCATCGTCGCCGCCGACGCGCAGCGCCTCCTGGCGTGGACGCAGCGCCTCGGCAACGCGAACGCGCAAGGCGAGTACTACCTCACCGATGTCTTCGAAATGGCGTCGACGGAAGGTGCGCCGGCGGCCTGCGTCGATTGCGAGCCGGTCGAGGCGTCCGGCGCGAACGACCCGTGGCAGCTGGCGGAACTCGAGGCGCTCTTCCGTGAGCGTAACGCGCGGGCACTGGCGCTGGCCGGCATGCGTATCGCCGATCCGAAGCGGCTCGACGTGCGCGGCACGGTCACGGTCGGTCGCGACGTCGAGGTCGACGTGAACGTCGTCTTCGAGGGCGAGGTGGCGCTGGGCGACGACGTGCGCATCGGTCCCTTCACGCGCGTGCGCAACGCGACGCTGGCGGCCGGTACCGTGGTGCTGGCGCATTGCGACCTCGATGGCGTGGTGACGCACGGACCGTGCACCATCGGTCCCTTCGCGCGGCTGCGCCCGGGCACGGATCTGGCGTCGGGCGTCCACATCGGCAACTTCGTCGAGACCAAGAACGCGGTGATCGCCGAGGGATCCAAGGCCAACCACCTCACCTATCTGGGCGACACGGTGATCGGGCGCAAGGTGAACATCGGCGCGGGCACGATCACATGCAACTACGATGGCGTGAACAAGAGTCGCACCACGATCGGCGACGGCGTGTTCGTCGGTTCGAACAGCTCGCTGGTCGCGCCGGTGACACTGCACGACGGCGCGACCATCGGTGCCGGCTCGGTCATCACGAAGGATGCGCCGGCGAACACGCTCTCCCTGTCGCGCGCGCGTCAGGCGACGATCGACGGCTGGCAGCGCCCGACGAAGAAGGCCTGAGCCTCAGCGGCGGTAACGCCACCCGTCGATTTCCACGAGCAGCTCCTGCCGGCAGATGTCGCCGTGGAGCACGAGTAGCGGCGCGTCGGGGAGGTGCCGTGTCGCGAACGACCTGACGGCCTCGGCGTGCGCCGCATGGCGCACATACACCTTCAGCGGCGAGCGTGCATCGAAACCGGCCGGCATGCTGCCGGCGGCCAGCAGGGCATCGAGATTCCGCAGCGTTTCGCCGAGTTGCGCATCGATGTCGCCGGCGTGCGCCGAGGCATGGCCCACGACCGCGGCCGTGCCGGAAATGGCGAGCACGTCGTCGGCCGGAAGAAGCGTCGCGCGGGCAAAACTCGGCGGCGTGCGGCCGTACTGCCGCGGGTATTGCCAGGCACTGACCTGGCGGGGGTTTTCTACACGCGTGCCGGGGCGATCGGTGGCCAGCAGGTAGACCTGCAGCAAGGCGGGATCGGCGTGATGGCCGATCGCGGTCGCGGCCGGAAAGCCCTGCGCGAACACGTCGCCCATGCCGCCGATGCGACCGGTGCAGAAGTGCTTGTAACGCTCTTCGTCGCCCTTGCCGTCGTTGATGGCGCCGAGGTAGTTCCAGATCCGCTGCACGTGACATTCAGCATTCGCCGCGATGAAGCGCGAAAGCAGCGAGTACGCGTGGCGCGCGGCGCGTTCCGTGCCGCCGTGGTCGCCTTCACGGCATTCCACGGCGGCGAACAGCCAGCCGCCACCGCGCGACCAGCGAAGGTCGCCTTCGCGACCGTGCGCGACGTCGGCGCCCACATCCCAGACCTCGGCGACGCGATCGCCGAACGGCTCCAGGGCGACGCGCAACCAGCGCGGATCGTCGATGGCCGTCGCGGGCGCGCCGAAACCGAAGGCGGCGAGCGTGGTGGGCGTCAGCGCGATCGGCTCCGGGCGATAGGCCACGCGCGGCGCGAGAGGCGCCATCGACGGCGCGGGGTCGCGCATTTCACTTCCTGGGAGCATCGGGCCTTCCGTCAGAACTCGTCGGCGCCATCATATCGTCCCCTCGCTGGGCGAGCGCGTGAACGGTCGCCGTCCGGTGGCTGAACGCGCTCGCGAAGGGGTGCGGAGGCCCTGTGGTAAACTCCGCGACCGCTGCCATCCGGGGGGAGGCAGGAACATCCAGGACCTGGAAACACATGGCAACGCAAACCGCAGCACAGCACGAACTCGCCGAACTCATCGTCACCAGCCTCAATCTGGAATCGGTGAAGCCGGCCGATATCGACCCGAACGCCCCGTTGTTCGGCGGCGATCTGGGCCTCGATTCGATCGATGCCCTCGAGATCGCGCTGGCCGTGTCGAAGAAGTACGGCTTCCAGCTGAAGTCCGACAACCCGGACAATCGCACCATCTTCACGAACCTTAGCTCGCTGTCCGCGCACATCGAGCAGCATCGCGCGGCCGCCTGATCGCCGCGCCGTGACGGACGGATACCCATCCGCCCGCCGCCTCATGGTTCACGGATGCCGATGACCGAAGCCGCCGACAGCGCCTCCTTCGTCCGCCCGCTGCGCTTCGACGCGGCGCACCCCAGTTTTGCCGGGCATTTTCCCGGGCGCCCGATCGTCGCCGGCGTGCTCCTGCTGGAAGCCGCCGCCGATGCGCTGCGCGACTGGCGCGGCGTGCCGTTGCGCCAGGTCGTCGATGCGAAGTTCCTCGCGCCGCTGCTCCCCGAACAGGACGCGGAGATCGAACTCGTCGCGCAGGATGCCCATCGTTTCCGCTTCACCGTGCGACGCGACGGCGACACCCTCGTGCGCGGCACGCTCGAGGCCGGCGCATGAGCCACTGGCAGCAACGCGAAGGCGGCGGCCGGTTCGCCATCTGGCTGATCCGCAGCATCGCGCTGCGACTCGGGCGCCCGGTCGCGCGTGCACTGCTCTATCCGATCGCGCTGTATTTCTTCCTGCGCCGGCGCGACGAGCGCGCGGCATCGCGCGTCTTCCTGTCGCGCGTGCTGGGCCGTCCCGTCACCGGGCGCGATGTGTTCCGGCATATCCATATGTTCGCCGCGACGCTGCTCGATCGGCTGTTCTTCCTCGCGCGCGGCGAGCGCGATTTCGAGGTGGAAGTCGAAGGCCTGGCCGCGCTGGACCGCTGCATCGACGCCGGCAAGGGCGTGCTGCTGGTCGGCTCGCACCAGGGCAGCTTCGAAGCGCTGCGCGCGCTCGGCGCCCGCCGGCCCGACGTGCCGCTGCGCGTCGTGCTCGACAAACAGAAGACGCCCGCGCTCACGGCCGTGCTGGAAGCGCTCGCGCCGGACGTCGGCGCGGCCGTCATCGACGCGTCGCTGGGCGGTACGTCGGTCGCGCTCGCGATGGCCGAAAGCGCCGCGTCCGGAGCCATGGTCGCGCTGCTCGCCGATCGCGGGCATCGCAGCGAAACGACGCGTCAGGTACCGTTTCTCGGCAAGCCGGCGCCGTTCCCCGTCGGGCCCTGGCTGATCGCGTCCGCGCTCAAGGTTCCCGTGGTGCTGTGCATGGGCATCTACCTCGGCGGCAATCGCTACCGCCTGATCTTCGAAGCCTTCTCCGACGGCATCGACGTGCCGCGCGCGACGCGCGATGCCGCGCTCGACGAAGTCGTGTCCCGTTACGCCGCGCGCGTGGAACACTACGCGCAGGTCTATCCCTTCAACTGGTTCAATTTCTATGACTTCTGGCAAGAAATGGGTCCTGCTGACGAGCCTGCTGCTGCCGCTCGCGTGCATCGCCACTCCGGCGCCTGATGCCGGCGACGCGAATGCGCTGATCGCCAGCCTGCACCGACCGGCACCGGCACGTACGCCGTTCGCCGAGGCGCGCTTCATGCGCGTGCTCGACAAGCCGCTGATCGTATCGGGGGAGCTCGGCTGGCTCGGCGAAGATCGCCTCGAGCGCCGTGTCGATGCTCCGACGAAGGAGGTCTCGACGATCGCAGACGGTGAAGTCACGCAGCAGCGCGAAGGCAAGAAGCCGCGCACGTTCTCGCTCACGCGCGCACCGCAGCTGAAGGTGCTCCTCGACAGCTTCGTCGCGCTGCTCGCAGGCGATCCGTCGCGCCTTTCCGAATCGTTCGAGGTGACCCTCGGCCGCGACGCCGATCGCTGGGCGCTCACGCTGACGCCGCGCGACGCGCGCGTCGCGAAGCAGATCGCACGCATCCAGGTCTACGGCAGCGGCACGCTCGCACGTTGCATGCGCATGGACGAGGCCGACGGCGACATGTCGATCGATCTCCTCGGCGACCTCGCCACGAAGATGCCCGCGGAGCCGACCCGCGAGGGCCTGATCGCCCAGTGCGGCGGCGCAATGTGAGGGGGCGCCGCCTCGGTATTCTCGTCGCCTGGCTCGTCGCGCTCGCGCTGCTCGGCGTCATCGTCGCTACGCACCTGAAGGTCGGTACCGATCTGCGCAGCTTCATGCCCGCGCCGACCACGCCCGACCAGAAGCTGCTGATGGACCAGGTGGGCGAAGGCCCGGGCTCGCGCCTGCTGCTCGTCGCGATCGATGGTGGCGACGACGCGACGAAGGCGGCACTGAGTCGCGGCCTCGCGACGGCGCTGCGCAAGGACGACGCGTTCACGCAGGTCGTCAACGGCGACTTCGACCTCGGCATGCTCGACACGAGCCTGCTGCCTTACCGCTTCCTGCTGTCGCCCACGCTGGATACCGGCGCGCTCGACGAAACCTATCTCGCCGACGAGCTGCAGCAGCGCCTCGACGACCTCGGTTCGCCCGCGGCCACGTTGCTGAAAGGTCTGCTGCCGCGCGACCCGACGCTCGAAACGCTCAAGCTTGCCGAGCACTGGACGCCCGCACGTTCGCCGGAAGTGCGCGAGGGCGTGTGGTTCTCGTCGCAGGGCGAGGCGCTGCTGCTCGCGCAGACCCGTGGCGCCGGCTTCGACCCGGGTGCGCAGGACGACGCCATCGGGCGTCTCCGCGCCACGTTCGCCGCGCTCCCCGCCAGCAAGGGCTCGCACCTCACGATCAGCGGTCCCGGTTACTTCACCGTCATGGTGAACGCGCAGACGCGCGACGAGGCCGACTGGATCGGCCGGATATCGACCATCGGCTTCGTCGTGCTGATGCTCGTCGCCTACCGCAGCATCGGCAGCCTGCTGCTCGGCGCGCTGCCGGTGGCGACCGGCGCGCTGGTGGGCATCGTGGCGCTCACGCTCGGCTTCGCCGAAGTGCACGGCATCACGCTCGCGTTCGGCTTCACGCTGCTCGGCGTGGCGCAGGAATACCCCATCCGGCTGCTCAGCCATCGTCGCGCGGGAGAATCCGCCCTCGCCGCGGTTCGCGGACTCTGGCCGTTGCTGCTGACCGCCATCGCGTCGGCCTGCATCGCTTACCTGGCGTTCTACGCCTCGGGCGTCGGCGGCCTGAAGCAGCTCGCCGTGTTCACGATCGCCGGCCTGCTGGCGGCCGGTTTCAGCACGCGCTACGTGCTGCCGTACGTGCTGCCGGAAACGGTGCGCGATGTCGCCGGCATGCCGTGGCTCGCGTCGTTCCGCACCTGGCTCGACGCCTTGCCGCGCCCGCGCTGGCTGCCGCTGCCGATCGTCGCGGCCGTGCTCGCGATGCTCGTCTTCGCACCGGGCCCGTTCTGGCAGAACGATCTCTCCGCGCTGACACCCCTGCCGCGCGACCTGCTGATGAAGGACGCGCAGCTGCGCGGCGAACTCGGCGCGCCCGACGTACGCTACCTGCTGATCGTGCAGGCGCCGGACGCCGATGGCGTGCTCAAGGCCTCCGCGGCGCTCGAGCCGCGCCTGCGCGAGGAAGTGGCGAAAAAACACCTCGACGATTTCGAACTCGCGTCGATCTACCTGCCCGATCTCGCCACCCAGCGCGCACGGCAGGCGAAGCTGCCCGACCGCGCGGCGCTCGACACGATGCTCGACACCGCGCTCGAAGGCATGCCGTTCCGCAAGGATCTCTTCGCGCCGTTCGTCGACGACGTCGAAACCGCGCGCACGGCGGCGCCGCTCACGCCCGAAGTGTTCTCGCGCTCGCCGCTTGGCCAACGCCTCGCGGCGATGCTCGCGCATCGCGACGATCACTGGGTGGGCCTGTCGACGCTGAGCGGCGTGCGCGACGCGAACGCCGTCGCGGCGGCCGTCGCGGGCGCCGGCGTGAACGCGCGCCTGCTCGATCTGAAGGAAGCCTCCGAGTCGCTGGTAGCCGCGTACCGCACGCGCATCCTGCATGCGGTGCTCGCCGCGACGGCGCTGCTGTTCATCACCATCACCCTCGCGTTGCGTAGCATTCGCCGCGCGTGGCACGTGCTGGCGCCAATGACGCTGGCCACGTTCCTCGTGCTGGCGGTGGAGCGTGTGCTCGGCATTCCGATCTCGCTGTTCCATCTTGTCGCGCTGATTCTCGCGGCCGGGCTGGGCCTGCACTACGCGTTGTTCTTCGAACGCGACACCGGCGATCCCGCCGAGCAGCGGCGCACGCTGCACGCGACGGTGGTGTGCGTCATTGCCGCGCTGCTCGTGTTCGGCATGCTCGCGTGGTCGTCGATTCCCGTGCTGCGCGCGATCGGCCTGACCGTGGCGCTGGGCGTCGGTTTCCACTTCTGTCTTTCGATCCTGATGGCGCCGCATGCTGACCAAGACCGACTTCGTTGACCTCGTGCCGCATGCGGGCGACATGTGCCTGCTCGACGGCGTGGTGGCGTGGGATGCCGGCTCGATCCATGCGGTGAGCACCAGCCACGTGCTGGCGACGCATCCGCTGCGCGGACGCGACGGATTGCACGCGGTGCACCTGGCCGAATACGGCGCGCAGGCGATGGCCGTGCATGGCGCGCTGCGCTCGCGCGACGAGGGGCGGACGGAACCCCGCCCAGGCATGCTGGTGAGCCTGCGCGGCGTGAAGCTAGCGGTGCAAAGGGTCGATACGCTCGAGGGCGTGCTCGACGTGCATGCCGAGTGCCTGCTGGCCGATGACGGCGGGGCGCAATACACGTTCCGCATCCTGCGCGGCGACGAGGAAATCGCATCGGGCCGTGCCGCGGTGATTCATCCCGAGGGATGACCGCCGGCCCGGAGGGGTTGCAGAGAAGGTGACTGATGAGGAGCCTGGCCGCCACCCTCCGGGCCGACGAAAGGCAGTGTGTGGTGCACGCGTCTCACCGTCCGCGACTCGTTGGGATATTTCGGTTGGGGAATCTGGTTCCGATATTCCTCAGGGTTCTTGACGAACCGACGCCGGAGCCGTCGAGTCCGAGGACGGCGACTGTCGCCGCTGGTGCGCCTATGACGAGCCGCATACATCAGGCGTTCATCGCCGTCTGACGAGACTCCGCGCCTTTTCTGCAACGGAGCGCAGAGGCATGGACGGCAAGACAAAGTTGGCATCGGCGCTGCTGCTCGCAGCACCGGCGCTCGTTGGCGGTGCCTACCTCTCCGGCACCATCGCGATCGAGGTGGTCAACCTCGCCACGCCACTGACGATCGACCTCTGGTGGAAGTGCATCAAGGCACTGGACGACCCGTCGTTCGCCCGGTGGGCCTGGCACATCAAGGGATCCATCGTCGCCGGGTTCGGCGTGCCGATACTCGGATGGGGCGCGATCGTTTTAGGCATGTTCCGACGCGCGCCGGAGGCAACGCACGGCGAGGCGCGCTTCGCCACGCTTCGCGAACTGAAGGGCGCCGGCCTGCTGGATCAGCGGCGCGCAACACGTCATCGCCATCAGCCCGACGCGCTCGGGTAAGACGACCAGCCTCGCGGTGCCCGTACTGATGACGTATCGGCACTCGATGGTCGTGCTCGACCTCAAAGGCGAGCTGCACAAGCTCACCAGCGGATGCAGGAAGGCGATGGGGCAACGGATCTTCGTCTGGGCCCCGTATGACGACGCCGGACGCACGGATCGCTTCAACCCTATGACCCCGCTCGCTTCGATGGAGCCCGGCAAGCGCATCGGCGAATTGCAGACGATCGCCGCGATCCTCTACGCGGACGAGCCCGGCAAGGATCCGTTCTGGACCTCGCAAAGTCGCGCCGCGTTCACCGCCTTCGCGTCGTATCTGTTCGAGGCGTGGGACCACGGCATGCGGCAGATGCAGGAGGCGGGCGTCGCACCCGACGTCAGGCCGGACCCGAATACATCGCCCGACTTCCCGAGCCTCGCGCGTATCCTGCAGTTCTCCAGCGGCACCGACGCGATGGGAACGCGGGAGCTGCTCAAATCCGTGGTCGGCGACCGATCGCGCCCATGGGTCGGTCCGCAGACGAGGACGGTCTTCAACAATCTCGTCGGCCTCGCGGAGGACACGTTCTCGTCGGTCATCGCCACGATGCAGGCGCCGCTGCAGCAGTTCCTGAGCCCCATCCTCGCTGCCGCGACGAACGCCACCGACTTCGACATCGACCGTTTTCGCCGCGAGCCGACGACGCTCTACGTCAGCATTCCCACGAACAAGCTCGACGAGAGCGCGAAGCTGCTCAACATCTTCTTCAGCGCGGTCATCGGCCGGAACCTGGGCAAGCAGCTCGGCGAAGAACCCGACCTGAAGTACCAGATGCTCATGCTGATGGACGAGTTCACCGCGATGGGGCGCGTCGACGTATGGGCCAAGCGCATCTCCATCTCGGCAAGCTACGGCGTGCGCGACCTGTGCATCGTGCAGAGCCGCGCGCAGCTTCGCTCGGCGTACGGCGACAACGACGCGCAGAACTTCATCACCAACCACGGCGCGCAGGTCGTCTTCGCTCCCCGCGAGCAGAGCGACGCGAACGAGTACAGCGAGATGCTCGGCTACCGGACGCTGCGCCGGAAGCAGCAAAGCGTCAGTCGCGGCGGCAGCCACCAGGTATCCACCAGCTATCAGGAAGAACGCCGCGCGCTGATGCTGCCACAGGAGATCAAGGAGCTCCCCGCCGACGATGAGCTGATCTTCTACGAGGGCTGCAAACCGATCCGCGCACGCAAGAACTGGTTCTTCAAGGACAAGGAGTTCAAGGCGAAGGCGGCGCTGCCGCCGACGACGGTGACGGCGAAGACGGCGACTGTGCGGCAGCCCGCGGCGCCGGCCGCACCCATGGCGACCACGTGTGCCAAGCAGGCGCTTGCAGCCTGATGCGTGCCGACGACCGCCGCGCGTTCTTAGTCATGGGCAAGGTGCCCGAAGGAGAAGGGTGATGATGGACGCCACCATGGGCGATAGGCCCGCTATCGAAACGGAAGCGAGCTGATGTGGCGCGCCTTGTTCAGAGATTCGGCGCATCGAGTGGCGACGACTCCTGCGGTCTGCCCCAAATGGGGCGATCGCTTTCCTTGTACCGGCCCGTGCTGCGACCCCACGGCGGCGGGAGCGGACGCCATGCAGCTGATCACGGTCGGCAATGTTTCCTACTGGGACAAGGTGACGCCGCACGGCGTGCGCTGCTTTGTTTGCCACCCGGAGAACGATGAGATCGATCCCGAGGATGGCCTGCGCCCGTCGCAGCTACGCCGTGTCCATGCGTGCCCCTACGTGGCGAACGATCGCGGTTACGAGGCCTATCTGAGGCTTGCATTGGAATTGGCGACCGAGGCGCGCCGAAAGGACGAGCGAAGCGCATCGTCGGCAGCCGCCATCACCCCTTCCCCTGAAGTACCCACTGAGGACGATGCGATGAAACTACGAAACGTGGCGATGGCGACGGCTTTGGCTGTCGGCTCGTCGATGCCTGCGGCAGCGATGCACGCAGAAGCGAAGCAGGCGGTCGCCACGACGGGCGCGCCGAGGATGCACGTGGCGGAGCCGGTTTGGCCGGATAACGGGATTGCGCAGCGCGAGGTAGGTAACGGTGAGGAGTGGCCAGAAAATTTCTTCGTCGAACATGTCGAGGGCAAATGGACAGCGTGGGCTGTGGCGCGTCCCCCGCACGGGGAAACAAAAGGCAAAGCACTCAACTTCTTCACCGGCGAGGTCCTCGACGTTACCGGAGACTTTGACGCTCAATATATCGGGTCCTTTATCGATGAGAACGGTGTCGAACATCACGACACTTCCGATAAGACTTTTTATTTCAAGGATGGACGACCAGGCGGTGCTGCCGGCGAGAATATCGATTTCAGTTCCCCTGAACTCACGATACCTCGTGGAGACAAGCATCCGATCTGGCTAGAAACCTATCAGCGAAAGAACCACGACCACACCAAGGTGATTTGGAGCAAGGTGCCCATGTATCGATGCGCGTCGTGCTCCATGGATGATTGGGAGTCCTTCTTCAGTACAGCCATCGAGCTTGGTGATGGCACGATGTTGGTCTCTGCCCGGAAATATGTCTTTCGCCTGCGTACGGACGACTTCAGTCCTGTGGGGAGGGCGGATGCACTTCATATCTTTGATGAGTCGGACGTTAAGCGCGCAATCGATGGCGCCAACGCGCGACAGGTCGATGATGTGTTCGGTGATGTCTTGAAGACCTTGCATCTGGATTGACGCGAACAACAACGAAAGGATTATGAAGGTGGTCGATCGTAAGATGCTCAGCGAGAAGGAACTGAAAGCCATCGCGTACTTTGCAGTCGGCGTGGCGTCGGAAGGCTCCGACCGGGAGAAGGATGTCGCGGCGAGACTGTCGTTTGCGGGGACTATTGTCGATGGGGTTATGAGCCCGAAAGGTAACAGTGGAATATCCATTGGAACGCTACAAAAGGATCTTGGACAAGACAAATGTGCAACCTCCGCTGCATTAGTCGAGGCCTATCAGGCCTGGGCAAATGACTCGCCCGAGTCATCACCAATCAGCGAAACTGACGTGGCTGCCTCGGTGGCCCAGCTATCCCGGAATGGTGAGGCTATTCGAGATCACGGTGGCCGCGACATTGACGTCACGCTCCGCATCGGTTTGAACGCTTTTCTTGGCGAGAAGGGTGGTCGAGACTTTGTACATGCCCGCGACGTTACCCAGGTGGAGCGCATCCATAAGCGCGCGCTCATTAAGATGGTGGAATCGACCGTTTACAAGAACGCAAGTGCGGATGCGCAGATCGTTCTCGGGACGATTGTGGCTAAAGCCTTCAATCAACGAGAGACCGCCGGGTCGGCGCTTGTCGAGGCCATGCTCGTAGGAAAACCGCGGGGGAAGCCTCTTGAGACCTTGGATGACGTGCTCGCCTACGCCGAAGCGAATCACAAAAAATATCTGGCCTCGGGCCGTGAACACGCCCTCACCGGTGCGAAAGTGCTCGCCCGCCTGCACAACGCCGACGAAAACAGCGCGATCGGTCGCGCATGGCGTGAAGTGCTCGCCGATCCGCTGGTTCGCCCGACGGAAGTCGATGCCGATCCGGACCGCCCCGATCTCGCAGCGCACTACACGCTGATCAAGAACATGTTCCATGCCCCCGCCAAAGCCATGGCTTTCCTCGATGCGCTGGAGCAGGCGCGCCACCACCACGAAGGTAAGACCACCGGCACGGGTTTCTACACGGACGGCACCAACATCGTGCAATGGAACGCCAATGGCAAAGGCGTGACCTTCATCGATGGCCAGTGGGCCGCCGTGTCGCGCGACGACCTCGTACTTACCCGGCAGCGGGATGGAACGATCGAGGTGGCGAGGCAGGTCGACGGCGTGGCGCAGCCGTTGCTCAGTGTCACGGCTGCGACGCCGACCGTGGCGCGCGCCCTGCGGCCGGGCGCGAACGGCGAAGATGTTCGGCAGTTGCAGGAAGACCTGTCGCGCCTCGGCTACACCGACGCGCGCGGACGGCCGCTGCATCCCGATGGCGACTACGGCGCCGGCACGCAGGCGGCGGTGCTGGCCTTCCAGCGTGAACATGGGCTGGCCGCCGATGGGCTTTGCGGACAGGCGACGCGCGCCGGAGTGCAGCAAGCGATCGCAAGCGGCGAGGCGGCGATCGGTGTCGCCGAGGCCGCGTACCGTCAGCCGACGGAGGCCATGGCGACGTATCGCGCGTTCGAGCCCGCGCCGGTTCCGGCCGAGGCGCTGCTTACGCCGGTCGTGCCTCCGGTTGCCCGAGAGCAGCGGCCGGACGCGCCAACGGTGAACGACGCGCCCACGGTCGAGGCGGTACGCACGTTGCAGCACAACCTCAATACGCTCGGTATGCCCGATGCCGACGGGCGGCCGCTCGCGACCCATGGCGAGTTCGATGCGGCGACTCGCGAAGCCGTCGCGCGTTTTCAGTCGGCCCACGCGATGCCCATAACGGGGCAAGCCGATGAGGCCCTGCACGCCGTCGTCCGAACGGAGGCGTTCATGGCCGGGCTGCGCCGCGAGCAGCCGTCGGTGGCTCCGGAGCCAGCGCCGCCGGCCGTCGCTCACCCGCCGACCGAGCCCCGGCCAACGGCGGCCGCCCTTCCGGACCGGCCATTCCCCACAGCGGAGCGCGCGACGCCATCACCGGTCGCGACGACCGCCCCCCAGCGGAACGACCCGCGTCACCCGGACCACCCCAATAACGTCCTGTACGAGGCCCTCAAGGGACAGCTACCGGACGAGTCCGAACGGCGCCTGCTTCAGTCGACGGCGGCCTGCCACCGCAGCGGGATCACCGCTGGGAACCTGTCGATGGTGCACATCAACGACGACACGATGACGCTGCATTTCTTCGGGACGGGCCCGCTTACGTCGCCGGCCAAAGTCGATCTCAACCGTTCGTCGCCCCCACCAGAGGAGAGCATCGAGCGGATGGCGACGTTCGACCACCAGCAGACGCAGATGCTGGCGGAATTCCGTGCACAGCAGGCGCAGATGTCGCAGGGGCGTTCGCTCTAGGCGGTCAGAACAGGGCCACGCGCTCGTTTTCCGTGTCGGCCATGTGCCCGTACCCCTCGCGCACCGAGGGATGATCCGCCGCCGCGCGGTCGACGATCGTCGCCGCCAGCGAGCGCATGATCGCGACGTTGCCTCGCACCCGGGCCACAAGGGCATCGTCGTCGAGCCTGTCGTGCAGCGTGGCATTCATGTCGGCGAACCACGCGAGCTGCCGCTGATCGAGCATGGCCTTGCCGTTGCGTCGTTCGGACGCCGCGTGCCAGTGCTGGAAGAAGGCCTGCATCGCGACGTTCAGTTCCGTGGCCTCCGTGAACTCGGATGCCATGCGGCCCATGAAGTCGGTATCGCCCAGACGCTCCTGGAACACGAGCTGGCAGAGCACGCCCCAGTAATAGGTGTAATCCCAGATCACCTTGATCGGTAGCACCTCGGGATCGCCGAACAGGTTGTACTGCCCGCGATACATGCGCAGCGTGCCTTCGTAGAAGGTGAAGAACAGGCGCTCGAAATGTCGGGCGCTGGTCGCGATGGACGCGCCGCGCCGATCGAGGCCGATCAGCTGCGTGATATAGGTGTTGGCGATCGCGATGAAGTCGCTGCCGGGCGAATAGAACGGGTCGAGGAATGCGCCGGCCTCGCCTGTGAGGGCCCATCGGTCGGACGAGAACATCCGCGAGCAGCCATACGAGAAGTGGCGGAAGAACGCGAAGTCGAGCAGCTTTTCCCGGCGGCTTTCGACCTGCCCGGCCACCAGCGGCTGGTGCTCGCGCAGCCAGTTCAGCGCCAGGTCGAATGTCTTCATGCTCTCGAGCGGGTGCATCGTCGCGTCGGCGACGATGCCCACGGAATGCGCGCCCGAGCTTAAGGGAATAAGCCACACCCAGTAGCCTGGTCCCACGAGATGGTTCGTCGAACGCCAGCGCTCGGGCGGATGGCAGCGATCCATCCACTCGGGATCGTCGCACCAGTCGTCGATGGCCAGGCGATCGTCGATGCGGAACCAGACGGCGTTGGCGTGATGGCCGTTGTCGCGCGTGAGATCGAGCTTGCGGCGGATCAGGCCGGCGCGGCCGGACGCGTCGAGCAGCCAGCGGCATTGCACGGTATCGTCGGCGCCGCCGATGGCGAAGCGCACGGTGTGCGCCTCGTCGCCGGGTGCGATGTCGAAGCCGCGCACCGTGGCGCCTTCGCGGAAATCGATGCCGCGACGACGGGCTTCGTCGCCGAGGAAGTTCTCGAGGATGCCGCGGTCGATCTGATAGCTCGGCGTCGGCAGCACGGCGCTGACGCCGAGTTCCGTGATGTCGGCGAGTTCGTCCTGGCCTTCCGAGAAAAAGAAGCGGAAACCGAACTTGCGGATGTGCTGTGTCTCCAGGTGATCTCGCAGGCCGAGCACATCGGCGAAGTAATGCGCCGCGATCTCGACGGTGGATTCGCCGACCTTGTGCGCGGCCTCCGGCACGGGCCGCGACTGGCGCTCGAGTACCAGGATGTCCATGTCCGGGTACGCGCCCTTCAGCTGCATCGCCAGGGTCAGGCCGGCGAGGCCGCCGCCGAGTATCACTGCGTCGTGCGTCTTTCGTTCCATCGATGGAGCCTCGGTGCGGTGCGCCGTGGAGCGCGGTCAGTGGTTGATCGTATCGCGGTTGCGTACGGCCTCGACGATCGTGGGTGCGGCCAGCGCCCGTCGGTAGCTGGCGACGACGTCGCCGTAGTGGAGGATGCGCCCGATCGTGTAGAGCGTGATGCGCGTGACGTCGTGCACGGGGCGGAAATGGCTGACGCGGAACTCGCCCTGGTAACGCGACGCGATGGGCACCGACACCACGCCGACGCCGCGCTCGCGGCAGGCCGTGATCAGCACCGCCGCTTCGAACACGAAGTGCTCGGCAGGCACGTCGATCAGATCGAGCACGTTGCGTGGGTAGAAACGCTGGCCGCTTTGTGTATCCGCGATCGGCCGCGCGCAGGCCCACGAGATGCCCCAGTCGGCGACCGCATTGGCGCGGCGGCGGCCGTTCGGTTGCTGCTCGCGCGCGAGCAGGCGCGCGCCGATCACGATGCATCCCGGGTGGCGTTCCGCGGCGGCGAGGATGGCCGGAATGTCGGCCGCGAGATGTTGCCCGTCGCCGTCCATGGTGACGACCGCGTCGTAACCGAGCCGCAGCACTTCGCGGAAACCCGTGCGCAACGCCTCGCCCTTGCCGCGACGATGGTCGTGGCGCAGCAATGTGACGGGAAGGCGGCCCACGATGTCCGGCGTGCCGTCGTCGGAGCCGTCGTCGACGACGATCACGGGCAGACCCAGCGCGAGCGCGTCGCCCACCACGCGTCCGATCGCCTTTGCCTCGTTGAGGCAGGGGATCAGGATGCAGGGGCGCATCGCTTCGGTGCTCACCCGGCGACCCCGATGTCGATGTGCAGATCGAGGCCCTTGGCCGCGGCGACGCGCAGCGCCGTGGAACGGGTCAGCGCGAGCGCGCGCATCAGCGGCACCGCGCGCGCGGAGGGATTGCTCGCCGCGATGGCATCGAGCCACGCGTCGCCCAGGGCGCCGGTGTCGCTGTTGCCGCTCTCGGGCGTGATGTCGAGGCGCACCGCCGCGCCGTCCGCGCGCGGCGAGAGCACGAGCGCCATCGCGAAGGGCCCGGTGGTGGACGTCATGGCGCCGAGCGGCCCGGTGCCTGCGATGTCGTAGCTGGCGAGCAGCACGTCGCGCTCGTCGGCGACGGCGAGCGTGGCGGCTTCCAGCAGGCCCGCACCGAACGCGTACTCGCCACCGGACACGGCGCTGGAACTCGCGTGGCAGTGCGTGGCGATCGTCCAGTAGCCGGCGGGCGCGTTGTGCACGGAATTGTGGAATTTCGTCGGCGACAGTTCGGTCGGCGCCGTCGCGAGCGTCTGGCACATGTAATCGGTGATCACCTGATCGCCGTGTGCCGAGGCGAACACGCAGGGCAGATCGGCGGCGGCGAGGCCGCTCATCGCGACGGCCTGCCCGGCCGCGGCGGCAGCGAGCAGCACGCTCTCCGGCGCGCGGCGGCGTTCGTTCGCGGGCAGCACGTCGGCGACCGGTCGCCCGGCTTCACCGGGCGTCGCGCCGTCGGCGACGATGTCGCGGAATGCGTGCCAGTCCTGCGCGCCGGGTGCCCACAGGCCGATGCCGCGCACCCAGACGGTCAGCGCGGCGCTCATGCGAGGGCTCCCGCACGGGCAAAGGCAAGGCAGGCGTTGTTGCCACCGAAGCCGAACGAGTTGCTCAGCGCGATGCGGATGTCACCGGCTTCGCCGCGCCATGCCATCTGCGGACCGCACAACGGATCGGGCGCGTCGGCGCCGAGGTTGCCGGGCACCCGGCCGTCGCGCATGGCGAGCAGCGCGATCACGGCTTCCAGGATACCCGCGGCGCCGAGCGTGTGGCCGGTGAATCCCTTGGTGGAACTGGCGCGCGTGGAGGCGGGAAACGTACGTGCGACGAGCGCGGCTTCCACTTCGTCGTTCTTCTGGCTCGCGGTACCGTGGAGGTTGATGTAGTCGACATCGCCCGGCTGCAGGCCGGCCCGCGCGAGCGCGTCGCGCAGCGCGAGCTCCGCGCCAAGGCCCTCGGGATGCGGGGTGGACATGTGGTGCGCGTCGCTCGCCTCGCCGTAGCCGATAAGCAGCGGCGCGTCGTCGCCGTCGACCGGGCGCTCGAGGATCGCGAATCCGGCGGCCTCGCCGATGGAAATGCCATTGCGGCGCGCGTCGAAGGGCCGGCACGGCTCCGGCGACACGAGCTCCAGCGCGTTGAAACCGAAGAGCACGCTGTCGCAGAGCGTGTCGGTGCCGCCGACGATGGCGGCGTCGATCAGGCCGAGGCGGATCATGCGTTCGGCGTTCGCGAACACCTTGGCGCTCGACGAACAGGCGGTGGCGACGGTCAGGCACGGGCCTTCCAGGTCGAACGCGGCGGCGACGAAGCCCGCCAGCGAGTGCGGCGTATGCAATACCGGGCGATGCAGGTCGGCGGGCATCTGTCCGTGGTCGAGGCGTCGGTAGCCTTCCTCGGTGGCGCCGATGCTCGCGGTCGAGGTACCAAGCAAAACGGCGACGCGGTTCGCACCGTAGCGCTCGCGCGCCGCGTGCACCGCGGCGGCGAAGCCGTCCTGCTGGAGCGCGATCCACGCCAGACGGTTGTTCCGGCAATCCCAGTCGGCGAGCGCGGCAGGCAGCGGTTCGTCTTCGATGCCCGCGACGCGACCGACCCAGCAGGCGAGCGGCGCGGCACTGAAATCGTTGGGCGAGAGGCCGCCGCGCGAATGCGCGATGGCGTCGGCGTGGGCAGCGAGCCCCCGGCCGAGGGCGGATGTGGCGGTGTACGCGCGGATGGCGAGAGGCGGCATGGGATGGGGCATGCCGCGAGCCTATCCTTTTTGCTCGGCAGCGTCGCGTGAACGAAGAATGCGATGGAATCGATTGCGCGGCGGGCCGCCCGTTGCGCAGATTGCGCGTCTTCCTGCGGACTGTATCCATGGCCGGAATCCAGGCTCCGAAAATCCTGCGCCGCGGCGTATGGCGGTACCTCAGCGACGGCGACATCCTGATCGCGGCGCTGGTGACGGCGATCGCGTTCACGGCGACGCTGGGGCTGCTGTACGTCGGCCACCTCGCGCGCGTGGTCTGGCTGGCCGCGTCCAGTCCGGCGCGCGCGCCATCGGCGCGCACGCTGCTCGTCTTCGGCCGAAGGCTCGTGGACGACCGGCCGGAGGCCGATTTCATCGACCGCCTCGAATGCGCCCGCGAACACGCCATAGCCGGCCTCACCGACCGCGTGCTTCTGCTCGGCGGCTATAGCGGCGGCTCGGTGAGCGAGGCGGAAGCCGGCCGGCAGTGGCTGGCCCAGGCGGGCTGGCCGGAAAAAGTGCCGACGACGCTGGAACAGCTTTCCATCGATTCGCTGGAAAACCTGCGCCACGCACGCGAGCTGTTGCGCGACAGCGAGCGCGATCCGCTACCGGGGGTCTGGCTCGTGACCAGCCGCTACCACCTCGCGCGCTGCCTTTACCTCGCGCGTCGCCTGGGGTTCGATGCGCTGCCGCTGGCGGCGGAAGCCCATCTGCCGGTCACGGGGCGCTATGTGCTGCGGCTGGCGATGGAGGCGGGTTACCTCATGTGGATCGACACCGGCATGCGCTGGGCGGCGATCACGGGCAACCGGCGCATGTCGGCGCGCATCCGCTAGCGGCGCGACGCGCGTGGCGGCATGTCGCAGGGACGTGGCCGCCCGGCTTGGTAAGCTCGTCCGTCCCACCCCGATCACAGGCCGTGTCCCATGTCCGAACAAGCCGACCTCGCCGAATCCTTCCTGCGCGGACTGCAGGACCGCATCTGCGCGGCGATCGAATCGATCGACGGTAAGGCGCGCTTCGAGGAAGACGCCTGGACGCGCCCGGCGGGCGGCGGCGGTCGCACGCGCGTGCTTCGCGAGGGCGGCGTCTTCGAGCAGGCGGGCGTCAACTTCTCGCGCGTGGCGGGTTCGCCGCTGCCGCCCAGCGCCACGGCGCACCGGCCCGATCTCGTCGGCGGCAGCTTCATCGCCACGGGCGTGTCGCTGGTGCTGCATCCGCGCAATCCGTATATCCCGACGACGCACGCGAACGTGCGCTACTTCGAGGCATCGAAGGAGGGCGCTGAGCCCGTCTGGTGGTTCGGCGGCGGCTTCGACCTCACGCCGTACTATCCGTTCGACGACGACGTGCGCCACTGGCACCAGGTGGCGAAGGACCTGTGCGAGCCGTATGGCGACGACGTGTACGCGCGCTATAAGCGCTGGTGCGACGAGTACTTCTATCTGAAGCATCGCGGCGAGACGCGCGGCGTGGGCGGGCTTTTTTACGACGATGTCAACGAGGGCGGCTTCGACCGCTGCCTCGCCTTTACCCGCGATGTGGGCGAAGGCTTCCTCGATGCCTATCTGCCGATCGTGGAGCGTCGTCGCGACACGCATTACGGCGAGCGCGAGCGCGAGTTCCAGCTTTACCGCCGCGGCCGCTACGTGGAGTTCAACCTCGTGTACGACCGCGGCACGCTGTTCGGCCTGCAGTCCGGCGGCCGTACCGAGTCCATCCTGATGAGCCTGCCGCCGCGCGTTCGCTTCGAGTACGCCTACGCCCCGGAGCCCGAGAGCCCCGAGGCGAAGCTTTCCGAGTACCTCAAGCCGCGCGACTGGGTGTGACTCAGGGCGCCGCGCCGGAGAACTTCTTCGCCGTGGCGCCTTCGATCCTGCCGACGGTCGCGCTGTCGCTGACGTAGAGCTCGACCTCGCGTTCGAACTTCAGGGTGCCCTGCACGACGGCGTGGGGCCCGATGACGATCTTCGGCGTGCGGTTGTTGCTCTTGTTGAACCAGCTCATGCTGGGCTTCTTCACCAGGATGCCGCCCTCGATCTTCGAGCCCTCGCCGATCGTGATGTCGGCGTTGACGGTTTCGATGCCGCCCGCCACATGGGCACCCTCGATGGTGATGTCGCCATTGACGTTCGAGACCTGGCCCCGCACGTCGGCGCCGCGCTCGAGTTTCAGCCGGCCGTTGACCGTTTCCACGGTGCCCGAGACTTTCGCCTTTTCATGCAGGGTGACCGTGCCGTTGACCGTCTCGGCCTTCGTCGCGGAGGACGACTCGCCCAGCTCGACGGCGCCGTTCACGGTGCTGGCTTCCTTCACGGTGGCGCGATCGCCGACCCGCACCGAGCCGTTCACCGAGCTGACGTCGCCGGCCTGCTGGCCCGCTTCGACCTGGGCCGTTCCGTTGACCTTGCTGATGTCGTCGTCGGCCATGGCGGCGCCGGAGACGGAAAGGGCGATCAGGAGGGAGAGAAGCGTACGGCGCATGGGTGGCACTCCACGTGGACTGAACCCGTAGGATGCACCCGCCAACCGCAAGGTTTAGCGTGACTGACGGCAGGGGTGCCGATTGACGCCACCGGAACCGGCAGCCACCATGGCTTTTTCCCCAGCATCGTTGGACGCCATGTACAAGCTCGTCATGATCCGCCACGGCCAGTCGGCCTGGAATCTCGAAAACCGCTTCAGCGGCTGGGCCGACGTCGACCTCAGCGAGCAGGGCATCGCCGAAGCCCGCGAGGCCGGGCGCCTCCTGAAGGAAGCCGGGTTCACCTTCGACCTGGCGCATACCTCGTACCTCAAGCGTGCCGTGCGAACCCTGTGGCACGTGCAGGACGAAATGGACCTCATGTGGATCCCGGTCGTCACCGACTGGCGCCTCAACGAGCGCCACTACGGCGCGCTGACGGGCCTCAACAAGGCCGAGACCGCCGCGAAGTACGGCAACGATCAGGTGCACATCTGGCGCCGCAGCTACGACACCCCGCCGCCGTCGCTCGAGGCAGGCGCAAAATCCTTCGCCGACGACGCCCGCTACGACGGCATCGACGTGCCGCTGACGGAATGCCTGAAAGACACCGTGGCCCGTGTGCTGCCGTACTGGCACGAGGTGCTGGCGCCCGCTATCCGCAGCGGCAGGAACGTGGTCATGGCCGCGCACGGCAACTCGATGCGCGCGCTGGTGAAGTTCTTCGACAACATCTCCGACGACGACATCGCCGACCTCAACATCCCCAACGGCATCCCGCTGGTGTACGAGTTCGACGCCGACCTCAACCCGGTCAAGCACTATTACCTGGGCGACCAGGCGGAGATCGAGGCCAAGATGGCCGCCGTGGCCAATCAGGGCAAGGCGAAGTAAGGCACTCCATGGGTGGGGAGGCGGGCATGACACCCGTCACCCCCGATGGGTCACATCCGCCCCTCGAACGAAAACGTGGCGCCGGTAACCTGTGCTCACACCGACACCCGAGGCCACCGCCATGATCGCCCCTTCCGCCATCCCGCTGCTGTTCGCCCCGCTCATGGCCTTCGCCGTTTACCGCCGAGTGCGCGGCAGCTTCGGTCGCCAGCCCATCCGGACGACGAAGATGAAGGTGCGTATCGGCATCTTCGCGGTGGTGATCGCTCTCGCGATGACGTCGGGCCTGCAGGGCATCCGGCTCGCCGAAGGCGTGCTGGGCGGTGCCGTGCTGGGTGCCGGTCTGGCCACGTTCCTGGGTCTGCGCCTCACCCGCTTCGAGGCGGGCGAGGGCCACGATTTCTACATTCCCAATCCGTGGGTCGGCGGCGCGCTCACCGCGCTGCTGCTGGGGCGGCTGGCCTGGCGTTTCATCGTTCTCGCCCCGGCGATGGCCGGTGGCGCGGCGGCGGCGCAGGTGCCCGCCGCGGGTAACAGCCCGCTGACGATGGCGGTGGTCGGCCTGACGCTCGGCTACTACCTCGCCTACTACGCCGGCATCCTGGTCCATCATCGCCGGTTCGTTCGGCAGATGCCGAAGGCGGCTTGAGCCGGCCCGGCCCGACGCGGCGCTCTGTCAGAGGGCGTCGTTGTCCAGTTCGCCGGTGCGGATACGCACCACCTGCTCGAGCGGGCTGACGAAGATCTTGCCATCGCCGATCTTGCCCGTGCGGGCGGCCTGCTGGATCGCTTCCACCACGCGCTCGATCTGGTCGTCCGCCACGGCGACCTCGAGCTTGATCTTGGGCAGGAAGTCGACGACGTACTCGGCACCCCGATAAAGCTCGGTATGGCCCTTCTGCCGGCCGAAGCCCTTCACTTCCGTCACCGTCACACCCTGGACGCCTACGTCGGCGAGGGCTTCGCGGACGTCGTCCAGCTTGAAAGGCTTGATGATGGCGACCACCAGCTTCATGTAAAACTCCTTGGGCCACACCGGGCGCGGTGCGAGGACGACCATTGTGCCATCCGGTTCCGCGCTCGTGTCCATACGGTGGGCTGTAGGGAATCCCCTACACAAGCTGTAGGCAAGCACCTATAGCGCCTACAATCCCATCACGTAACATTCATTCCACGACATCGAGGTGCGCAAGATGGATGTGCAGGGTATCGATCAACTCGCACAGAGATTGGCATCGTTGGTTCCGCCAGGGTTGGCGCAAGCGCGGCAGGATCTGCAAGCCAACTTCAAAGACGTTCTGGCGCAAGGATTACGCCGCCTCGATCTCGTAACCCGCGAAGAATTCGATGTGCAGAGCCAGGTTCTGGCGCGTACGCGCGACCGGCTCGAACAGTTGGAAAAGCGCCTCGCCGACCTCGAAATCAGCGCGGCGCATCGCGGCCAATAAGGAAGGCCGCACAGCCCGGGACCGCCCCCGATTCGTCACCCTCACCCCGAGAGCGGTCGGGGGCGGTTATTTTCAGCGATCGCAAGGGAGTGCGTATGCGGTGCCGGTTCGCCGAGGGTCACGATATTCCGCATTGGAGCGGAATTCGTAACCGGTTACGATTCGCGGGGCCATGAGCCTCGCCGTTACGCTTTCGCGCGCGCAGGAAGGTGTTTCTGCGCCGCAGGTCGTCGTCGAGGTGCATCTGTCCGGCGGCCTTCCCTCCACGTCCATCGTCGGGCTGCCCGAAGCGGCCGTGCGCGAGGCGCGTGATCGTGTCCGCGTCGCGATCCAGAACGCCGCCTTCGAGTATCCGCAACGCCGGATCACCGTGAACCTCGCACCTGCCGAACTGCCGAAGGACGGCGGGCGTTTCGACCTCGCCATCGCTCTGGGCATTCTTGCCGCCGGCTCGCAGGTACCACGCGAACGCCTCGACGACTGCGAATTCCTCGGCGAGCTGGCGCTCTCGGGCGAGTTGCGGGCCGTCCCCGGTATCCTGCCCGCGCTGATCCGCGCCCGGCGCAGTGGCCGTCGCGTTGTCGTACCGCGCGCCAACGCCGCCGAGGCGGCTCTGATCGGCGAGGGCGACGTACTGCTCGCCGACAGCCTGGCCGAGGTGTGCGCCTGGCTGCACGGCCAGGCCGAGCTCGTCAGCCCGCCCGCCGCCGACTTCTATCAGATGCCCACCTGCGGCCCGGACATGCGCGACATCCGCGGCCAGCACCAGGCGCGGCGTGCGCTCGAGATCGCCGCGGCCGGCGGCCACCACATCCTGCTCGTCGGCCCGCCGGGCACGGGCAAGACGATGCTCGCCGAGCGACTCGCCGGCATCCTTCCGCCGATGACGGAAAGCGAAGCGCTGAGCAGTTGCGCCGTGCGTTCCCTCTCGGGCGAAGACATCGATCCCAGATGCTGGCGCCGCCGCCCGTTCAGGGCGCCTCACCATACGGCGTCCGGCGCCGCGCTCGTCGGCGGCGGCTCGTCTCCACGACCCGGCGAGATCTCGCTGGCGCACAACGGCGTGCTCTTCCTCGATGAGTTGCCCGAGTTCTCGCGCCACGTGCTCGAGGTACTGCGCGAGCCGCTCGAGTCGGGGCAGATCGTCATCTCGCGCGCCGCGCGGCAATCGACGTTTCCCGCCGAATTCCAGCTCGTCGCCGCGATGAATCCCTGTCCCTGCGGATTCGCCGGCGACCCGCAGCACGAATGCCGCTGCACACCCGATCAGGTGCAGCGTTACCGCTCGCGCATCTCCGGCCCGCTGCTCGATCGCATCGACCTCTGCGTGCAGGTGCCCCGCGTGCCGATCTCGGAACTCTCCGCCACGCGCGGGCCGCACGACGACGATAGCGCGACGGTGCGCCAGCGCGTGATCAACGCGCGCGAGAAAGCGCTGGCGAGGGCAGGGCAGCCCAATGCCGAGCTCAGCGTGGTGAATCTCGAACGCGACTGCGCCCTACCGTCCGACGAACGCGAATGGCTCGAAGCCGCGCTCGACAAACTCGGCGCGTCGGCACGGGCGTACCACCGCATCCTCCGCGTCGCCCGCACCATCGCCGACCTCGAAGGCGGCAGCGGGTGCCTGGAGCAGACGCACCTGGCCGAGGCGTTGCATTACCGGCGCTTCTGATACTGACAACGCGCAATATCATTCAGCTAAAGACTCAGGCGTTCTTCCGCCTTCGATATCGACCTAGAGAAATTCGCTTTACTCAACCAATGAAGGCCAGGAAGCCGTGACCGAATCAATCCCTGCCGTCCCGTCCTCTGGAAGTATCACGCTTCGGTTTGTTGAACTCTGCAAGTTTCGCCGCCTTGGAAAGGTTCAGCTGAAACTGGATCAACAGACGACCATTCTTGTTGGAGCGAACAATAGCGGTAAGACCTCGATTCTCACCGCACTAAGGCATTTTCTATCGGAGTCTGCCGCGTTCGGCGCCTTTGATATCAGTCTGTCGGAATGGCCCGCACTTCGCGCGCTTGGCAGAAAGTGGCAAGAGCTAACGGAGGATCCCGCAACTGCGGCACCTGCCCCGGGCGAAGACTGGGAAGACCAGTTAGCCACATTACTGTCGGCGATGCCCACCCTTGATCTCTGGTTCGATGCCGAGGCAGGGATGTTCCACTATGTCCGGCCATTCCTGTCCATGTTGGTCTGGAAAGGGGGCCCCGTTGGTATCCGGCTACGCTTGGAGCCGGCCGTAGATGTTGCGTCGCTCAAAGAACTGGCTTGGGCTTACAGCATAGCCCGTCAGCCGGTAAAGGACATGGGCAGTGAATCGCAGGCTTGGCCGATCGACCTGCTCGATTATTGGCTGCGCGAACCGAGGAAGCTGGGGCAGGTTAGGCCGTACAGTCTCGACGCCGCCAACAATCCCATCAAAGGGACCGAGACTTACCAGAGTCAGGTGTTGGCGGCCGGAGCGCAGTCACCCGATCGCCGGCACTTATCCAAGCTGATTCGTGTTGACTTTGTGGCTGCCCAGCGGGGCCTTGGATCAGAGGAGGCCGATTCACGGTCCACATCGTCGTCGCATCCCGCCGGTCTTTTCTCAGCCCAATTGCTGAAGTTCGCGCGCCAGCACCTCAACCTCGCTCCTACCGGGCATGGGCAGCGGGCCGATCTCATCCAAGCGGTCGCCAATGCGCAGCTCGACCTGGATCAGAAGATTCATGATGCTTTGGCGTCTTCGGTGGCCGAGGTGAAGCTCCTCGGCTACCCCGGCATTCACGATCCTCAGGAAATCAGGTTCAGGACGCGTATCCATACCGCCGACCTGCTGGACCACGGAACGGCTGTCCAGTACAGCATGAAGGGCGGCACAGGGGAGGATCTGCTGCCGGAATTCTCCATCGGCTTGGGCTACCAGAACCTGCAGTCGTTGAGCTATCAGCTCGTGTCATTTAAGGCCGCTCGCATGAATCCCGAGAAGGGTTCACCGCCGCCGGTCCACCTTGTCATGATCGAGGAGCCCGAGGCGCACTTGCACGTTCAAGTGCAACGCATCTTTCCGGACAAAGCGCACAAACTGATCAGCCCGACCGACAAGGACGCCAGCTCGTTGAAGAGCCAACTACTGATTAGCACACATTCCAGTCATCTGGCGCACGCTGAGGACTTCGACCGGCTGCGGTACGTTCGTCGCACCCTGTCATCGATGACCCGACTGATCCCGAGCACTGAGGTGGTTGACCTAGGCGAGGTGTTCGGTAGCGATGACGAGACGCGGCAATTCGCGGAGCGCTACTTCCGCGTACAGCACACGGACCTTCTGTTCGCTAATGCTGCCATTTTCGTGGAGGGCGTTGCCGAACGCATGCTCGTTCCGTTGTTCATGGAGCTCAAATACGAGCGGCTGAATAGCCGTTACGTTTCTTTCCTGGACATCGGCGGTAGCCATGCGCACCGGCTGAGGCCGCTGGTCGAGAAGCTTCGGATTCCTACTGTCGTCATCACCGACCTCGATCCGGTCGAGCTGAAGCCCGGCCCTAAAGGCCACATGCGCTGGATGGCCACCGTGAATACTGGACAGTCCGGCCTTAAGTGCGGTAACGCGACGCTACGCGAATGGCATCCGAAATTGAGCAACGTAGAAGACTTCAAGGCGCTGACGCCAGCTCAGCTCACTTGGGCCGGCCCGCCGGACTGCAAGGTACGGTTTGCGTGGCAAATGCCCGTTTCTGAGGCGGGCGATGAATGGCCAACGACCTTCGAAGACTCCCTGATCCTGAGCAACATCGATTGGTTCAAGGGTCTGAACAAGCTTGCCGAAGATGCAGAAGTTGCTAAAGCAAAAGATCAGCATAACGACGGTGCGACAGCCAAGCCGCCAACTGGCGTGCTGGCGGACGCTGCGGAGACAGTGGCAGCTGCCGCCACGACAGCCGACCTTATACCTGCCCTTCACGCCTTAATGCGCGACTCCTTCAGCAAAGGCGATTTCGCGGCAAGTATCTTCGAGCGCGTCGCGGCTGGTGAGGACGTAGCTTGTCCGAAGTACATCGCGGACGCCCTCACTTGGCTGCAGGACGAACTTGATCCCGTAGCAGGAATTGTGCCGTGAGCGAATCCTTCGCCCTTGAGGGTAACGAACGCGACAGTGGCGTTGTAGAGGAAATCTGCCGTTACCTAACGGAGCGCCCGCCGCGAAGCTTTTTCCTCTTCGCAGGAGCTGGATCGGGCAAGACTCGTACCTTGGTTGAGGTCTTGCGCCGTATAACGGGTGTGGTGTCGCACGAGGACGGGGGGAAGCTCGCCTATCGCCTTCGACTTTATGGTCGATCGGTACGCGTCGTTACGTACACGAAGAATGCTGCCGCGGTCATCAGTGGTCGTCTAGGTGTTAACGACCTAGTCGCCGTCTCGACCATTCATTCGTTTTGCTGGGAACTGATTAGTGGGTTCGACGAGGATATCCGCGCAGCGCTCATCGCTATCAAGACGGCGAAACTAGAGGTCAAGCGCGCTGAGGCGGCGAAAAAAGCAAGGGGCATTAGCAGCACAGACCTGAGTAAATTTGCTGAAGTCGAGGTGGAGATTGAGGCCCTTAAAGGGGTGCCAAAGTTCATCTACCATCCCGACAAGGACACTTATGGCGATGGATCACTGCAGCATGATCAGGTGCTGGACGCTGCAGCATGGCTGCTCTTGCATAGGCCAACGCTGCGAACAATTCTGCAGGACCGTCACCCAATCATCCTGATCGATGAATCTCAGGACACGATGAAGTCGGTTTTGGATGCATTGATGAGTCATGCGGCGCTCACGGGAAGCGGCCTCACGCTCGGGCTTCTAGGAGATCACCGGCAGCGCATCTACATGGACGGACACTCAGACCTTCCCGGACTGGTACCCGACGGTTGGGCCAAGCCCGAGCTGAAGATGAATCACCGCAGCCAGCAGCGAATTGTTGAGCTCATCAACAAGATTTGGTCGGCGAAGCTTGATGGCCGCAAACAGTCCACATCAGGCGTCGAACAGCACCACCGTACCGAGAAGACCGGCGGCACAGTGCGACTTTTTGTCGGGTGCACATCCCTCTCCACGTCAGAAAAGCATCAAAAGGAGGCTTTGGTCGCATCGCAGATGTATCAGGCAACCCATCATGAGGCGTGGATGAGACCCAATGGTTACCAATCGCTCGCACTGGAGCACAAGCTGGTAGCAGCACGCGGTAATTTTCTCAATGTTTACACCGCTATGACGCTGATTGACCCTAACGCCGCAGCACCGTCAGGCAGGGGAGAAAACGCCGGCCCTTCTGTAGCTAGGCTGTTGATACACGACTTGGCGGAGCTTGCAGCTTGTGTCACTGCAGATGGGACCATTAGCGAATTCGAGGCCACTGAAGTGCTGAGGCGCGCCGGTTGCCTCGATCATCTCCCCGCCGATGTCGATCTCCGCATCGCTCGCACCGAGGAAATGCATGCTGCCGTTGTGAATCTCGTTGCGGAATCCCGCCGGGAAGGGGTCACCGTCGAAGAGGTCATCGCGCCCATCATCGATGCACAGATATTCAAAGTGGACGCTCGATTGCTACAGCAGTTCAAAGACGAAACTCCGCCGCCGCCTGCGCCGATTCCACGCAAAGAAGTCGAGACGGACGAAGCACGACGACGCAGGGGGTGGTGTGCTCTGTTCAAAGCGCCGTGGGCTGAGTTGGAAAGGTATCGCCGCTACCTGACCGGCAACACCGAACTCGCCACACATCAAGTCGTTAAGGGGTCAGAGTTCATGCACGTCATGGTTGTGATGGACGACGAGCAGTCCGGAGGCAACCAGATTTCCTACGACAAACTGTTTGGAGCCTGCAAGCTTAGTGAGCGAGATCGAGAAAACGTGATGGCCGGCAAAGAGACCACTATCGACCGTAGCATGCGTCTGTTGTACGTAACCTGTAGTCGGGCTCGTGAAACGCTCGCACTAGTATTGTGGTCAGAAAACCCAGCCGAAGCTCTCAAGTTTGCGCGGGAAAGGAGCGATTGGTTCACCGCGGATGAAATTATCGAGATTGATTAGGGTTCACGGACGAAGCGCCCAGAACTCATTGGCTTGCCGGTCGGGCTGGCGGATCGGAGTGCTCAACATCATTTCGCGCGCCACTATCGAATTGGCGAGGGCGAGGGCGTTCGCAGTGGCGCATCGAAGCGCCTGATGCCCGCCTGCCTCAAAAGAGTTAATACTTATTTCATGTACCGGCGGGTTGACAAATAGGGGGGCGGGGCGGAGAATTCTGTACCAGGCGGTTCTCTAATCGGCTGCCCGCCCCGCTCCGGTGCTGGATACCCCTCCCTCCCCCCGCTCCAGCACCGGGGCCCGGCCTTCTTCAGGCGGCCACCCCTTCGCCCGCACATCGGCCCGCCATCCTTGGCGCCGGCCGATTTTTCCTTTTGGGCTTCGCTTATGCCGCCGAGGCCGGGTGGAACTGGTCTTCCTCGGTCGAGCCCGTCAGTGCCGACAGCGAACTGAAGGATCCCGAGATCACCTGATTCACCGTGTCGAAATAGCCCGTGCCGACTTCGCGCTGGTGCTTGGCGGCCGTGTAGCCATCCTTCTCCGCCGCGAACTCGGCTTCCTGCAGCTCGACGTAGGCCGCCATCTGGCGATCGCGGTAGCCGCGGGCCAGCTGGAACATCGAATAGTTGAGCGCGTGGAAGCCGGCCAGCGTGATGAACTGGAACGCATAGCCCATCTCGCCCAATCGCTTCTGGAAATCGGCGATCGTGGTTTCGTCCAGGTTCTTCTTCCAGTTGAAGCTCGGCGAACAGTTGTACGCCAGCTTCTTGCCCGGGAACGTCGCGTGGATGGCTTCGGCGAAGCGGCGTGCTTCCTCCATGTCCGGCGTGGATGTCTCGCACCAGATGAGGTCGGCATAGGGGGCATACGCGAGCCCGCGGCTGATGGCCTGGTCGATGCCCTGGCGCGTTTCGTAGAAGCCCTCGACGGTGCGCTTGCCGGTGAGGAACGGTTTGTCGTGATCGTCGACGTCGGACGTCACGAGGCCCGCACCCATCGCGTCGGTGCGCGCGACGATCAGCGTCGGCACGCCGGCGACGTCGGCCGCGAGGCGCGCGGCGACGAGCTTCTGCACGGCCTCCTGCGTTGGCACGAGCACCTTGCCGCCCATGTGTCCGCACTTCTTCGCGCTGGCGAGCTGATCTTCGAAGTGCACGCCGGCGGCGCCCGCTTCGATCATGTGCGTCATGAGCTCGTACGCGTTCAGCACGCCACCGAAACCCGCTTCCGCATCGGCGACGATCGGCACGAGCCAGTCGATGCCGTCCTTGCCTTCGGCGTGATGAATCTGGTCTGCGCGCAGCAGCGTCTTGTTGATCTTGCGAACGACGTTCGGAACGGAATCGACCGGATAAAGCGACTGATCCGGATACATCGTGCCCGCGGTATTCGCGTCGGCAGCCACCTGCCAGCCCGACAGATAGATAGCCTGCAGGCCGGCCTTCACCTGCTGCATCGCCTGATTGCCGGTGAGCGCGCCGAGCGCGTTGACGTAGGGCTTGTCGTGGATCGAACGCCACAGCCGTTCCGCGCCACGGCGGGCGAGCGTGTATTCCACCGGCACCGTGCCGCGCAGCCGCACGACGTCGTCGGCGGTGTACGGGCGCTCGACACCCTGCCAGCGATCGTTGTTCTTCCAGTCCAGCGTGATCTGTTCGGCCGAATGCGTTTTCATCGTAAGGCTCCTTGGTGATCGGAAGGTTAGGCGAGGTGGTCGTAAGCGGGGAGGGTGAGGAAGTCGCGCAGTTCGTCGGCGTGCGTGAGCGCGGCGATGATGCGTGCGGCCTCTTCGGCGCGAGCGGCGCCCGGATGTGTGCTGGCGCGCAGCAGGTGGCAATGGCGTGCGAGCGCCTGATCGAAGAGGCTGAAGTTCACCGTCGCGTGGTCGCTGAACTCGACGGGGCCGTGGTGCAGCCACTGCCAGAGCTGGGCGCGGGCGATTTCCGCCGTGGCGGCGTCTTCCATCAGATGGTGAATGGGCACGCAACCCTGTCCGTCGAGCCACGCGGCGGTGTAGCGCAGGCAAACCTCCACGTTGTTGTCGAAGCCCTGGCGCGAAATCGTGCCGATCGCGGGCGCGATCAGCGCATCGCGCGACACGTCGACATCCTCCCGCGTCACGTGCAGCTGGTTCGGCGTGGGCATGTGTTCGTCGAAAATCGCCTGCGCCACGGCGACAAGCGCCGGATGCGCCACCCACGTGCCGTCGTGCCCCGCGGTCACTTCGCGAAGCTTGTCGGCACGCACCTTCGCCATGGCGGCGTCGTTCGCGGCGTCGTCGCCCTTGATCGGAATCTGCGCGGCCATGCCGCCCATCGCGAACGCGCCGCGACGGTGGCATGTGCGGATGAGCAGTTCCGAATACGCCTTGAGGAACGGCACCGTCATCAGCACCTGGCCGCGTTCGGGCAGCAAACGGTCGGCATGGGCGCGGAACGTCTTGAGGTACGAGAAGATGTAGTCCCAGCGCCCGCAGTTGAGGCCCACGACGCGGTCGCGCAGCGCATGGAGAATCTCGTCCATCTGGAACACGGCGGGCAGCGTCTCGATCAGCACCGTCGCCTTCATCGAGCCATGCGGCAGCCCGAGGGTGGCCTCGGCGTGCGACATCACGTCGTTCCACAGCGCCGCCTCTTCCATCGACTGCAGCTTTGGCAGGTAGAAGTACGGGCCGCGATCACGCGCCTGCAACGCCTTCGCGTTGTGGAAGGCGAACAGGCCGAAGTCCACCAGCGATCCGGAGACCACGTCGCCATCCACCTCGGCATGGCGCTCGGGGAGATGCCAGCCACGGGGGCGAACCACCAGCACCGCCGGATCGTCGCCGACGCGGTAGGTCTTGCCCTCGGCGCTGGTGAATTCGATGGTCCCGTCAACGGCATCGCGCAGGTTGCGCTGTCCTTCGATCTGGTTGGCCCAGGTCGGGGCGCTCGAATCCTCGAAATCCGCCATGAAGACCTTCGCGCCGGAATTGAGCGCGTTGATGATCATCTTTCGCTCGACGGGGCCCGTGATTTCGACACGGCGATCCCGCAGCGCGGCCGGGATGGCGCCCACCGTCCAGTCGCCCTCGCGAATAGTGGCGGTGTCGGGCCGAAAGTCCGGCAGGTCGCCCGCGTCGTAGCGTTGCTGCCGGGCGACACGCTCGGCCAGCAGCGCAAGGCGGCGGCGATCGAAGCGACGATGGAGGTCGGCCACGAAAGCCACGGCACCCGGCGTGAGGACATCAGTCCAGCTCGTGTCGTCGTCACCGAAGCGGGTGCCGGACAACGGATCGATCGCGCTCTGCGGAACTGCCATGGACGTGCCTCCGGATCGGGTCTGGAGATCAAGCTACGTCTGGCTCTATGCTTTTGACAAAGCACATGTTTCAAAGATTTTCATTAACAATGCTAATAGCCACGCTATAGTGCTGTTTTGGATGAGGAATCCGGGTGGCCGAGAGACTGAACAAGGCGAAAAAGAAGCCCTCGGGTCGGGCGAGCGTCTCGCGCGTCACTAAGGGCGGGACCGACGAGGGTGGCCGGTTCTACTACAAGGGCAACCGCCTGAAGCAGCTGCGGGCGTTCGTGTACACCGTTCGTCTCGGTACCCTCAGCCGGGCCGCCGAAGCCTTGTTCCTCTCCCAGCCGTCCATCAGCCTCCAGGTCAAGGCACTCGAACGAGAGCTGGGGGCGTCCTTGCTCGAGCGCACCCGCCGGCGCGTCACGCTGACCGATGCCGGCGAGGCGCTCTACGAAATGGCCCGCCCGCTGGTCGAAGGGTTTGAAAACCTGGATCGCGAGTTCCAGGCGAAGACGCGAAACGCGCAGGCCGGCCGGCTCACGGTCGCCGCGTGGTCGTCGACCATCCAGTACCTGCTGCCAGAGCTGGTGAGGGCCTACCGCGAGCGCTATCCCGACGTACACCTGCAGCTGATCAACGCCACGAGTAAGGACGGGCTGGCCCTGCTGCGGGCCGACGACGCCGATCTGGCGATCGGCTCGATGCTCGACGTGCCGCACGACATCGCATGGGCTCCGGTCTATCACTACGATCCGATGCTGATCACGCCGCCAGGTCATCCACTCGCGACCAAGGACGACTTTCGTCTGGAAGATATCTCACCTTACGGGCTGATACTCCCGCCGCAGCGGCGCACCACGTTCCGCCTCGTCGACATGATCTTCCAGCAGCGTCACGTGCCCTACAACGTGGCGATCGAGGTTGGTGGGTGGGATGTCGTTAAGCAATACGTCGCCATGGGACTAGGCATCTCGATCGTCACAGGCATTTGCCTTACCGACGCGGATCGCGACACGCTCGCCGTCCGCAACCTGCGTCGTCTGTTCCCACAACGTAGCTATGGCGTGGTGATGCGCAAAGGCAAATTCCTCACGCCGGAAGCGCGCGCCTTCATCGATCTGATCCGCCCGGGGCTGCTTACGCATCGGGACTACGACGAGCCGGGGCACTCCGAGCGTTGACTGTCATACACGCACATCGACCAGCTTCAGGCCCTTGATCGAGGCCGCAAGGTAAGCGAGTCCGCGAGCGCTCATGCTGAACTCGGCGTGATACTTCTCCGCACGAAAGTCGCCGCTCTGGCGCGAGATCGCCTTGACTTGCCGCGTACCTTCGCGGACTTCGGCGAGCAGGTCGATCGGAACCTCCGGGCGCGGCTTTCCGTCCACGTCCCTCGTCGCGTCCCGAAACTGATAGTAGTTATCGAGAGACAGCACGCCTTCTTTGCAGAGTCCTTGTGCCACCTGGATCAATTCCGATGGCAGCACTCGCGTGAGATCCAGACGTCCCACCAGGCTTTTCACGCCGGGTGAGAGTTCCTGAGCGATGCGCGCAGGAGCGTCGCGCCGTTGACCGACTTTCCCAAGGGCGTCGACCTTTTCAGGTTGCGTCTCGAAACGACCTAGCCAGGAGGGAATAACCATGCTGCGATTCCTGCCGAAGAAGTTCGGTCAGGATTCGTCCGATGTGGAAGTCCGTATGTAGGCGCATATCGCTGCATCGTGTGGGAAGCTATCGCCAGCGCCCCTAGCTCGCTCGCGGACGATGTCCTGCGTCGCAACATCGGTTCGTCTGATGGGCCGCTTCGGGCGACGCCTCTACCACAGTCGGTAGGCCGTCTTTATGGTGTCCAGGCGCAATTGGGCGCGAAAAGGCCCCCACGCATGGTGCCCGGGGGATGGAAGGTGCGCGCGGCCGGTGTATACGCGCAGGTGCCCGATCTTGGGCCAGGCACCTATCGAATCGTGATCACGAACGCATCAGCGATGTCGACCGCCTATACGATCCGACACCGGCGCGGAATGGGTTGATCCAACGCAACTCGCAGATGCTCAAGCCCCGCGGTGCTTTCCCATGTAACCCGCGAACATGGCACGGATGCGCGTGATATCCGCGTCCGTGTCGTCGGTAGGTTCGATCGTGGGGCCGACGGTGAAGGTTTTCGTCGGGTAGTCGATGAAGATGGGCACGATGGGTACGTGGGCCGCGCGAGCGATGCGCAGGAAGCCCGACTTCCATTGCTTCACCGGTTTACGCGTGCCTTCCGGTGCGATGCCGAGCCACATTTTTTCGTGCGTGCGGAAGCGTTCGATCATCTGGTCGACGACGTTCATCGCGGCGGAGCGATCGATGGGTATGAGGCCGAGGTGGCGAACGAGCGGGCCGAGCGGGCCGTCGAGTACCTCGCGTTTGATCATCACGCCCAGGTCGAGACCCATCGCGGATTTCATCAGCAGGCCCCATACGCCATCCCAGTAGGACGAATGCGGCGCGCCGATGACGACGACCTTGGGCAGGTTCGGAAGGTCGCCGACCATGCGCCATCCGCTGCGGCGGATGGCCCAGCGGCTGAAGCGCATCCATCGCGAATCGGGCAGCGAAGGGATCGCCGGGCCGAGCGTTTCGGGCCAGGGGCTCATTCGCGACTCCAGTCGCGCGAGCGTGTGCGCTTGGTCTGGCTACGCTGCGCCTTGCCGACGAGACGGCGTTCTTTCGACGCGCGTGTCGGCTTGGTAGCGACGCGCTTCTTCGCCACCACGGTGCCTTCGCGCAGGACGTCGGCGAGCCTCTCGCGCGCATCGTCGCGATTGCGTGCCTGATCGCGGAATCGGCGCGCCTGGATCACGAGCACGCCGGCATCGGTCATGCGACGGTCCTTGCGCGCGAGCAGGCGCTCGCGCACCGCGTCGGGAAGCGACGGCGAACCCGCGACATCGAAGCGCAGCTCCACGGCGCTCTCGGTGCGGTTCACGTGCTGGCCGCCGGGGCCATCGGCGCGCGTGAAGCGTTCGACGAGTTCGCTGTCGGGAATGGCGATGCTGGCGGTGACGATGAGCATGTGGCGCGGATTCTATCAGCAGGGCCGTGCAGGGGTTTCCGACCATTCCCGGTAGGCCTCGGCCCAGCCGAACCTGTCGAGAAGCCGCGTCCATGTCTCGTCGATGCCCGCGCGCACGAGCATGAGCTCGCCCGATGTGGGGTGTTCGAACGAGAGCGCCGCGGCGTGCAGCAGCAGGCGATGCGATGCGAAATGGATCTTGAACAGGCGATTGTGGTCACCGCGACCGTGCTGGCTGTCGCCGACGATCGGGTGATGGATGTGCGCGAAATGCTTGCGAATCTGGCGGAAGCGACCGGTGCGCGGCTCGGCGGCCACCAGCGCGTAGCGCTGCTTCTCGTAACGGCCCAGCGGGATGTCGACCTCTGTCGTGCCGAGGCGCCGGTAGTCCGTGGTCGCGTCGCGCCGCGGCCCCGTGTCGCGCGAACCGGGCAGTGGGTAGTCGATCGTGCCTTCGGCCGGATCCGGCCAGCCGCGCACGACCGCCATGTAGCGCTTCTGCACGCTGCGGCCCATGAACTGCTCGCCGAGACGACCGGCGATCTCTGGCGAACGTGCCACCAGCAGCACGCCCGACGTCGCGCGGTCGAGGCGATGGGCGAGATGCAGCGGGCCCTCGATCTGCTCGCGGAGCAGGTCGATCAGGAAGGCGTCGTCGGGCCCCACGAACTTCGAGCGATGCACGGCGAGGTTCGCGGGTTTGTTGACGGCGAGGATGTCGCCGTCTTCGTACAGGATTTCCAGCATCGGTCAGGGCGCGCGTCGGGGCCAGCCGGCCACGAAGGCGAGCACGCCCGCAACCGCCATGACGACCGCCGGCCACATGCCACGCGGTGCGAGCGTGCCGACCAGCGCGGCGCAGATCAGCAACGACGCCCCGAGCAGGCCGCAGGCGACGAGCCGGCGCATGCGGCGCGCGTCGTCGCGCGCAAGCGCCACCGCGACGGGATCGGCGACCTGCCGATGCTCGCCGCGGGCGACCTGGCGAAGCGCGTCGCGCACGAGCTCGGGCATGCGCGGGGCGGACTGGATCCACTCCGGCAGGCGACGACGCACATCGCGAAGCGTTGCGCGTGCGCTGTAGCGCTCACGCAGGATGCGGCGAAGCACCGGATGCGCCACCGCCCAGATGTCGATCTCCGGATCGAGCATGCGACCGACGCCTTCGATGTTCAGCAGCGTCTTCTGCAGCAGGATCAGCTGCGGCTGCAGCGTCAGTTCGAACCGGCGCGCGGTCTGGAACAGCTTGACCACGAGCTCGGCGATGGAGATCTGCGACAACGGGCGCGTGAAATACGGCTCGCATACGGTGCGCACCGCGGCTTCGAGCTCATCGAGGCGGATCGTCGACGGCATCCAGCCCGCGGCGACGTGCAGCTGTGCGATGCGACCGTAGTCGCGCTCGAACAGGGCGATGAAGTTTTCGGCGAGCCAGTACTGATCGGCCTCGGGCAACGAACCCATGATGCCGAAGTCGAGGGCGATGAAGCGCGGCTCGTCGACGCGCGAGGTGTCCACCCAGATGTTGCCGGGGTGCGCGTCGGCATGGAAGAAGTTGTCGCGGAACACCTGTTCGTAGAACAGGCGCACGCCCTTTTCGGCGAGGCGCTTGCGATCGAGGCCGGCCTCGTCGATAGCGACGATGTCGTCGGCGCTCACACCGCGAACGCGCTCGAGCGTCAGCACGCGCTCCGTGCTGAAGTCCCAGTGCACTTCGGGCACGTAGAGATCGATGCCGCTCGCGAAGTTGCGACGAAGCAGGCTGGCGCTGGCGCCCTCGCGCTGCAGGTCGAGCTCGTTCGAGAGCATCTTTTCGACTTCCGCCACCACTTCGAGCGGGCGGATCTTGTCGGCGTTGGGGTGCCAGCGCTGCGCGAGCGCGCCCAGCGCGTGCAGAAGGTCGATGTCGCGCGCGATGCGCCTGTCGATACCCGGACGCAGCACCTTGACCACGACCTCCCGGCCGTCGTGCAGCGTCGCGGCATGTACCTGCGCGATGGAAGCCGACGCGAGGGCGGCCTCGTCGAACGCGGCGAACAACGTGGTCACCGGCGCGCGCAGTTCGTGCTCGACGATCGCGCGTGCCTCGGCACCCGGGAAAGGCGGCACCTGATCCTGCAGCAAGGCGAGCTCGTCGGCGACGTCGGCCGGCACGAGATCGCGTCGGGTGGAGAGCACCTGTCCCGCCTTGACGAAGATGGGCCCCAGCTCGTTCAGCGCCATGCGCAGGCGCGCGCCGCGCGACAGGCCGCGCACGTCGGATCTGGGAAACAGCGGCCGCACGAGCTTCAGCGGCCGGAAGAGGTGCGCGCCGTCGACGAGTTCGTCGAGCTGGTATTTCAGCAGCACGGCCGCGACGCGCAGGAGGCGCGGCGCCAGGCGCAGCGGCGTCATGCGCCGCCTCCCTTCAGGGCGCGTTCGAGGCGGGCCATGCGTGCCTCGGCGCGCTCGGTGCGCTCGCGCAGCGCGTCCACGCCGTCGAGGAACACGTCCATCTCGCCGGGCGCGACCGCCACGCGGCCTTCGTCGCGAAGCCAGTCGGCCGCGTCGCCCGTGAGGTGGCTGGCCGTTTCACGCGCATGGCCGAGGGCGTCGCGGAACGCTTTCGCGAGCGGCACGCCGATCACGTCGCCGAAGGTTTTCGCGAAGGCTTCCTCGACGTCGGGCGCGTACTGGCGCGCCAGGCGCTCGAGGCGGCGTGCGAGCTCGGCGTCGCCCGCGATATCGACCTTGCCGGGTGCCACGCTGTCGTCGTCGCGGCGCAGTGCCATGGCGAGCAGGCTGCCGGGCGACGCCGTGACCCGCAGGCTGCCGCCTTCTTCAGCAGGGCCGACGCGCAGGCGGCCCTTCTCGACCGAGACGCGGATGGCGAGCTCGGGGCCGCTGAGGTACAGCTGCACGCTGCGCCCGTCGAGCGCGTCGAGGCGGGCGCGCGTATCGGGATCGAGATCCACGGCCCGGTTGAGCGCGGCCTCCATCGCGCGACCGGCAAGGACGCGCAGGGGACGAGGCAGAAAGGACTTGGGGCCGGCGTCGGCCTTCGGGCGGTCGGAGGTCATGGCCGCGATTGTAGCTTGGCGACCCGTGCGCGAGGCGTCGGCTACGGTGCCGCGCCCTCGAAACCCACCTGGCGCCAGGCCTCGAACACCGCCACCGCTACCGCGTTGGAGAGGTTGAGGCTGCGGTTATCGGGTCGCATCGGCAGGCGGATGCGTTGCTCGTCGGGCAGGGCGTCGATCACGTCGTCGGGCAGGCCCGCGGTTTCACAGCCGAACAGGAAGGCGTCGTTGTCGGTGTAGCTCGGGTCGGTGTGCAGGCGGCGGCCCCGGGTCGAGAAGGCGAAGACGCGCGGCTGGCCGATCGCGGCGAGGCAGGCGTCGAGGTCGTCGTGCACGGCGACACGGGCGAACTCGTGGTAATCCAGTCCGGCGCGGCGCAGGCGGGTGTCGTCCAGCTCGAAACCAAGCGGTCGTACCAGGTGCAAAGCCGCGCCGGTATTGGCGCACAAGCGGATCACGTTGCCCGTGTTGGGCGGTATTTCGGGACGGAAGAGGATGACGTGGGGCATGCCCCCATTATGAGGCCGAGCGCGGGCACACGATGCCATCGGGCGGCAGGGCGCAGTTCGTCGCCGTGAGGTTGCCGGTCTGGACGATGCCCGCCAGCTGGATGGGCTCGCCCGTGTAGGTGAGCATGTTGCCGAGGATCAGGCCGCAGACCAGCAGCGAGGCGACGAGCAGGCTACGTAGCATGAGAAGTTCGTGTTTCATGGTGTCGGTTCCTTTGATCGAGAATTTTCTGAAGGTCAGAACATCTGGCCGAGGGTGAGTCCGCAGATCAGCATCGAGGTGACGAGCAGGCTGCGCAGCATCAGCATTTCGTACTTCATGGCGTTCTCCTCATCGGGTGCCGGTCGAAGGCCGACCGGCTTGGCAGGCTTAGTAACGCAAACGCCGTGCCAGCCTTTAAGAGTCCGCAATCAGCTGATTCGCATGAGGTTTGTCAGGCGGCTCCGGCGTACACGTCTGTCCGCGGACACTGACCGCCTGGCAGCGGACACCGTCCGCACCCGTGCCGGACGCTCATTGCTTCCTGAGGACGCCGCGGGCTAGCCTCGACGGTGTCCGGGCCATGAAGGCCCTCGAGGAGTCGTCCATGAAGAAACGCTACGCCCTGCTCGCGGCAGGGCTGATGTCCCTGGTCGGTAACGCCTCGGCCGCGCCCACGACGTCCGACGCGATACCCGACATCCCCTATCAGCGTTTCCAGCTGCCCAACGGCCTCACCGTCGTCGTGCATGAGGACCACAAGGCGCCCGTGGTCGCGGTCAGCATCTGGTACCACGTCGGCTCCGCCGACGAGCCCGCGGGAAAGACCGGCTTCGCCCACCTGTTCGAACACCTCATGTTCTCGGGCTCCGAGAACCGGAAGGGCACCTACTTCCAGCCCTTCGAGGTCGCCGGCGCCACCGACATGAACGGCACCACGTGGTTCGATCGCACGAACTACTTCGAAACCGTGCCGACCACCGCGCTCGACATGGCGCTGTGGATGGAGTCGGATCGCATGGGCCACCTCCTCGGCGCCATCGGTCAGAAGGAGCTCGACACCCAGCGCGGCGTCGTCCAGAACGAGAAGCGCCAGGGCGAGAATCGCCCCTACGGCCGCGTGGACGAGAACATCCTGCTCAACACGTATCCGGGTAATCACCCCTACCAGCACGACACCATCGGCTCGATGGCCGACCTCGACGCGGCGTCGCTGGCCGACGTCAAGAAGTGGTTCAACGATTACTACGGCGCGGCGAACACCACGCTCGTGCTCGCCGGCGACATCACGGTCGCGCAGGCGAAGGCCAAGGCCGAGAAGTACTTCGGCGACATCCCGGCGGGTCCGCCCGTGCCGCGCCAGCAGGCGTGGATCACGCCGCTGCAGACCTCCACGCGTGGCACACAGCACGACCAGGTGGCGCAGACGCGCATCGTGCGCACCTGGGTCGTGCCGGAACTCGGCAGCGACGCCTCCATCCAGCTCGATCTCGCCACCACCGTCCTCGGTGGCGGCAAAACCTCCCGGCTGTACCAGCGCCTCGTCTACAAGGACAAGCTCGCCGACGACGTCAGCGTGGGCATCTCACCGTTCGCACTCGCCAGCCAGGTGCAGCTGAGCGTCGATGTCCGTAGCGGCGTCGACCCCGCGAAGGTCGAAGCCGCCATCGCGGATGTGTGGAAGGAATTCCTGGCCACGGGCCCCACCGCCGACGAGCTCGAGCGCGCGAAGGTCGTCAATCGTGCGGGCTTCGTGCGCGGGCTCGAAAAAGTGGGCGGCTCCGGCAAGGCGGCCATCCTCGCGGAAGGCCAGGTCTACCGGAACGATCCGGCGGCCTATAAGAAGGATCTCGCCCGCGCGCAGAGCGCCACCGTCGCCTCGGTGCTGAGCGCGTCGCAGACATGGCTCGGCAAGGGCGACTACACGCTCACCATTCTCCCCGCCGCTCCCGGCTTCGATCCGGTCGCCGAAGACAAGGCGGTGAAGGGCCTCGGCCCATCGGACAAGCGTCCGGCCGCCGTCATGCCCGAGGCGCACGATTTCACGGTGTCGAAGTCGACCGTGGACCGCAGCAAGGGTGTGCCCTCGGTCGACAGCTTTCCCGATCTCGTTTTTCCGGCGCTCCAGCGCGGCCGCCTGAAGAACGGCATCGAGGTCGTGCTCGCCGAGCGCCACACGGTGCCCATCACCCAGGTGCAGCTGCTGTTCGACGCAGGCTACGCGGCCGATCAGGGCCGCAAGCTCGGCACGGCGAGCTTCACGTCGGCGCTGCTCGAAGAGAGCACGAAGACGCTGGATTCGGTAGAGGTCGCGCGCCGCAAGGAGCGGCTCGGGGCGTTCGTCAATTCGAGCTGCTCGCTCGATACCTGCGGCATCGGTCTCAACGCCCTCAACACGGAACTGAAACCGTCGCTCGAGCTGTTCGCGGACATCGTGCGTCAGCCGGCTTTCAAGGCCGACGACATCGAGCGCATCCGCGGTCAGTGGCTCGCGGGCATCGCGCAGGAAAAAACCGAGCCGACGGGGCTGGCGCTGCGCACGCTGCCGCCGCTGCTCTACGGCAAGGGCCACGCCTATGGCATTCCGTTCACGGGTAGCGGCACCGAAGCGGCGATCGCGTCGCTGAAGGCCGACGACCTCGTCGCCTTCCAGCGCGACTACCTGCGCCCGGACAACCTGCGCATCCTCGTCGCGGGCGACACCACGCTGGCGGCGATCCTTCCGCAGCTCGACGCGGTGTTCGGCGACTGGACCCCGCCGGCGAGCGCCGTGCCGAAGAAGAACATCGGGCAGGTGGCGATCCAGGCCAAGCCGCGCGTGTTTCTCATCAACCGCACCGACGCACCGCAGTCGCTCATCCTCGCCGGCCTGCTGGCACCGTCGACGAAGGCGCCGAACGCGCTCGATCTCGGTATCGCCAACGGTGCGTTCGGCGGCACGTTCACCTCGCGACTGAACATGAACCTGCGCGAGGAGAAGCGCTGGGCCTACGGTGCGGGCAGCATGCTTTCGGATGCGAAGGGTCAGCGTCCGATGCTGTTCTACGCGCCGGTGCAAACCGACAAGACGGCCGAATCCGCTGCGGAGATCCTCAAGGAAGCGAAGGACGTCATCGGGGCGAAGCCGCTGACCGACGACGAGATCGCGAAAATCCGCGCGCAGCGCGTGCGGGCGCTTCCGGGTAGCTACGAGACGACGAGCGCGGTGCTCGGTGCGATGTCCGGCATCGTCATTTACGACCGTCCGGACGACTACGTGCAGACGCTGAAGCCGCGCATCGAAGCGGTGGATCGCAAGGCGGCGGAGAGCGCTTTGACGGCCGTGATCCAGCCGGCCGCGATGACATGGGTGATCGTCGGCGACCTGCGCAAGATCGAAGCGCCGGTGCGCGCGCTGAACCTCGGCGAGGTTCAGGTCATCGATGCCGACGGCAACGCGGTCAGGCATGCGGCCAAACCGGCCGCGAAGCCGGCCACGAAAAAGTGACCCAGGCGGTGATGGCGCGAGCGAGGCATCGCGCCATCACCGTCTTCCCGTTAGCATTGCTTCCGACCGTTCTTCCCCCGGAGCCTCCATGCGCAAGTCCCTCGTTTTTCTCGTCCTCCCGCTGGCCCTGTCGGCCTGCAACTGGGGCATCAAGCTCGACGACAACGCGCGCAACGTTCGTACCGCGTGGAATGGCGACGTCAGCAGCTGCCGCGAGCAGGGCAAGGTGACGGTGTCGGTGATGAACCGTGTCGGCCCGGTCGATCGCAGCGACCTGAAGGTGCGCGACGAACTCGAAGTGCTCGCACGCAACGAAGCCGCGAAGATGGGCGCCGACACGATCAAGCCGGTCAGCGAGCCGCGTGAAGGGTCGCAGGACTGGGCCGCCTACACGTGCGGCAGCCGTACGTTGCCTTCGTCGCGTGGCAACACCGCGCCGTCGACCCCGGCGCCGTCGAACCCGCCTGCGCAGGGTGGGTTCGAGACTGTGCCACTCAAGAACTGATCGTCTGCCGATGGCTTGGCGAGGGCTCGGCTTCGCCTTCGCTTTTGCATGGGGTGAGGGCAGGGGAGGCGGCGTGCGCCGTCCCTGTCGCTAAGTCCTCGTCCGGCCCTCGCCTCCCTGCGGAATCG
>Ga0102588_1000270_pt1 | contig 65292 bp, 48 predicted proteins | sample AraplaMF_Col_mMS_FD_76854 | JGI IMG/M metagenome (GOLD analysis project Ga0102588, IMG submission 76854) | Arabidopsis root microbial communities from the University of North Carolina, USA - plate scrape MF_Col_mMS (SPADES assembly) (version 2) | ecosystem: Host-associated > Plants > Roots >...
GGGCGAGGGGGTGCTTGGAGCACGCCCCTATTCGCCCGCCAGCGGGCTTCCCACAAAAAAGCCGGATAGCCCAGGATGTCAGGCAACAAAAAAGGGCCCGAAAGGGCCCTTTTCCTTCGCAACACCGTTTCGGCTTACGCCTTGGCCTTGCTCGACTCGTGTTCGCTCAGCTTCGCGCCGAGGAGTTCCTCGAGCTTGCGCTGATCGACGGCGAACTTGCGGATGCCCTCGGCGAGCTTGTCGGTGGCCATCGCGTCTTCGTTGTGGCCCCAGCGGAACTTGGCTTCCGACAGCTTCTCCTTCGGCGGCTCTTCCTTCTTGCCGGTGTCCTTCAGCGCGACGTCGAGCTTGTCGTTGTTCTCGCTGAGTTCCTTCAGCAGCTCAGGCGCGATCGTCAGGCGGTCGCAGCCGGCGAGGGCCTGGATCTGGCCGATGTTGCGGAAGCTCGCACCCATCACGATGGTCTTGTAGCCGTGCATCTTGTAGTACTCGTAGATGCGACGGACCGACTTCACGCCCGGATCTTCCGCCGGCTCGAAGGTCTTCTTGTCGCCGTGCGCCACGTACCAGTCGAAGATGCGGCCGACGAACGGCGAGATCAGGAAGGCGCCGGCTTCGGCGCAGGCCACGGCCTGTTCGAAGCTGAAGAGCAGCGTCATGTTGCAGTTGATGCCTTCCTTCTGCAGCTGCTCGGCGGCCTTGACGCCTTCCCAGGTGGAAGCGAGCTTGATCAGGATGCGCTTGCGGTCGACGCCGGCGTCTTCATACAGCGAGAGCAGACGCTTGGCCTTCGCGATGGAGGCTTCGGTATCGAACGACAGGCGGGCGTCGACTTCGGTCGAAACGTAACCCGGAACGATCTTCAGGATCTCGCGGCCGAAGAGCACGGCCATGCGATCGCCTGCGTCGATGAGCTGCTGCGAGCGATCGTCGCTCTGCGCCGCGGCCCACTCGACGGCCTCGTCGACGATCGCCTTGTACTCGGCGATGCCCGCCGCCTTCAGGAGCAGCGACGGATTCGTCGTGGCGTCCTGCGGCTTGTATTCCTTCATGGCCGAGAAATCGCCGGTATCGGCGACGACGGTGGTGAGGGCCTTGAGCTGTTCGAGTTGGCTGGTCACGTTCTTGACTTCCGTTACCTGATAAGGGGGTTATTGTCGCGCCGATCGACGGTGATATACAGGCATCCGAAGGTATCGGTTCGCGCGATGCATTATCGAAGTGCGCCCGTGAAGGCGGGGAATCAACCTCAATAGAGATCGATCGGGTCGACATCCAGCGACCAGCGCACCTTGCGGGACGAGGGCAGCCCCGCCAGCGTCTGATGCCAGGGGCGCAGGAAGCCGTGAAGGCGTCCGCGCGTGCCGGCCTCCACCAGGAGCTGTCCGCGGTGCCGACCGGCGCGCAGGGGCATGGGCGCCGGCATGGGGCCGGCGATCCGCAGGTCGCCCGGCGGACCGATGGCGAGATGCGCATCGGCAAGGAACGCGTCGACCTCGGCGCGGCCCAGGGCATCGGCGCGCAGCAGCACCTGATGGGCGTAGGGCGGCAGATCGAGCAGGCGACGCTCTTCCAGCAGCCCGGCGGCTACCGCCGGGTAGCCGCCGCGCAACAGCGAATGCAGCATGGCGTGGTCGGGGTGATGCGTCTGAAGGAGCACGCTGCCAGGCTTGCTCGAACGGCCCGCGCGGCCGGCCACCTGGACGACGAGCTGCGCCAGTCGCTCGCCGGCCCGGAAATCGATGCTGTGCAGGCCTTCGTCGACGCCGACGATGGCGACCAGCGTGAGGTTCGGCAGATCGTGGCCTTTCGCCAGCATCTGGGTGCCGACCAGGATCGCGGGCTTGTCCTCGCGCAGGCCGTCCATGATGTCGCCGAACGCGTCGCGCCGCCGGGTGGTTTCACGGTCGATGCGCACCACGGGTACGTCGGGGAAACGTTCGGTGAGCGCTTCTTCCAGCCGCTCCGTGCCCTGTCCCTGCGGGCTCAGGTTGGCCGACGCGCACGACGGGCAGGCGGCCGGCACGAACATCGTGTTGTCGCAGTGGTGGCAGATCAGCCGGCGCCGCCCCGCGTGCAGGGTCATGGGCCGCTCGCAGCGCGGGCAGTCGGCATGCCAGCCGCAGTCGTGGCACAGCAACACCGGCGCGTAACCGCGACGATTGCGGAAGACGAGCGCCTGCTCGCCGCGCTCCACGCAGGCGGCGACCGCGCGCACCAGGGTCGGCGACAGGCCGTGATCGAGGCGCTGCGCGCGCATGTCGACGATCTGCACCCGCGTCGACTGCTTCGCGCCCGGGCGGGCCCGAAGGACGAGACGCCGGTAACGACCGGCCTCCACGTTGCCAAGGGTTTCCAGTGACGGCGTCGCCGAGCCGAGCACCACGGGCACGCCCAGCGCCTTCGCGCGCACCACGGCGAGATCGCGCGCATGGTAGCGAAAGCCTTCCTGCTGCTTATAAGAAGCGTCGTGCTCTTCGTCGACGACGATCAGGCCCGCGTTGGGCAGCGGCGTGAACACGGCCGAGCGCGTGCCGAGCACCACGCGGGCGCTGCCGTTGCGGGCGCGCAGCCAGGCGCGCGCGCGCTCGCCCTCGGCGAGATTGGAATGCAGGACCTCGACCGCCACGCCGAGCCGTTCGCGCAGGCGGCGCACCGTCTGCGGCGCGAGCCCGATCTCGGGCACCAGCAGCAACGTCTGCTTGCCCTCCGCCAGCGCGCGTTCGATCAACGCCAGGTAGACCTCGGTCTTGCCGCTGCCGGTCACGCCGTCGAGCACCCACGGCTGGAAGCCATCGAAGGCCTCGCCGATGGCGGCGACGGCGGCCGACTGCTCGTCGCTCAGCGCCGGCGCCGGCGCCGTGCTCGCCAGCGGCGGCGCGTCCTCGAGGTCGTGCTTCCCGACCAGCCCGCCCTCCAGCAGGCGTCGCGCGGCGGCACGCCAGCCGGGCAGGGCGATCGTCAGATCGTCCGCGGCCTGCGGGCCGGCATGCAGGGCATCGAGCAGGGCGGCCGAGCCGCCTTTGCGGCTGCCCGCGTCGCGGGCGCTCTGGCCCTGCGTGGTCAGCGACCACACCTCGCGGCCGGTGGGCGGCAACGGGCGTGGCTCGCGCAGGGCGAGCGGCAGCGCGTTGGCGACGGCTTCGCCGGGCGCCCCTGCCCAGTAGTCGGCCGCCCAGGCGAGTGTCGACAGCAGCTCGGCGTCGAGCAGCGGGTGCGGATCGAGCACCTCGAGCACGGGCTTGAGTCGCGTCGCGCCCACGGCGGCCTCCGCCGCCGGATCGACCACCACGCCGACCATCTCGCCCTTGCCGAACGGCACGCGCACGCGCGATCCCGCCTGCGCTTCGCCAGCCGCCGGGGGCAGGTAATCGAACAGCGTGGGGAGGGGTACGGGAAGGGCGACGCGAACGGTGAGCATGCGAGGCCTAGTTTAATGGCATATGCCGATTTCGCTGGTCAATGATTGACCATCGGCACATGGGCTTGCCTAAGAATGGGATCCCTCGAAAGAGGAATGAAAGCTAAGTGCCCGCCCCCAGAACGCTTTCCATGTTATCCACAACCTCTGTGGATAAGTCTGTGGATGAGACTCGGATGGAGGGCATCCAGACCGCATGGTTGAGCCGTTCCGGTTAGCTTGCGTACATTTTAACCAAGCTGAAATATAGCTTTTAATCAATGACTTATCCGTGAGCTGCCGGGGGTCGTTCATCGAACGTCCATAAAGTCTTGACAAACGCGAAGGGGGTTCCCGGCCTGTGTACAACCGCCTGCCCGGTAGGAATAAATCCTAGTGCGCCGCACCGATCAGGAAGGCGACCGAAACGGCGAAGAGAAGCAGCCAGAAATAGACGCTGCCTATCAACCAATACTTAAGGATGGTCATAGGCCATCCCTGACGGTAGACCCGTTTCTGCATCAGCAGCAGGTAAACGGGCATCCAGACCCACATCGCCGCCTGAACGATGCCGATGAGCGTCGCCGCCGGCCAGAAGTGGGGCTTGATCGCGTCCCGGGCGAAGCCGAGCACCATCAGCCCGAGCAGGGAGATGAACAGGAACGCGTGGCTGTGCAGCGCCACGATAATGTGTTCCATGTAGAGCCGACGGCGAAACACATAGAACAGCTTCAGGATCAGCGCGAACACCGGGATCATTACCAGCATCGTCTGGGGCAGCACGGAGAAGAAGCCTTCGCCCATCCGACGGAAAGCCTCGGCCTTCGCGTCGCCGCCGGCCTCGATCTGGACCAGGTTGGCCTTGAAATGGGATACCCCGGTGGCCAGCCGCTTGTTCACGAAGTCCGGGAGCCAGGCGATGTCGACGGTGGTCGCGCTGCGCGCCCACTTTCCATGGTCATCGCCCCATTCCGCCGTCGCGGAGGGGCGTCCCTCGGGCGGCGGAATCGGCTCGGCCTTCAGTTCCGACAGACGCTTGTTCGCCATGTCGCGGGTGACGTCCTGGCCGAGGCGGAGGGCGCCGCGGGTCGCGGCCGTCGCCGTGGGCGCATCGATCTGGTCCTGAAGGTTGTCCATCTGCAGGTCGTAGAGTCGGTGCACCTCGTCCGCCGTCGTGGCCGCGGCGATGGAACCCACGTTGTCGTCGGCGGGCCCGCCTTCGTCGTCCTTGTCCCCGAAATGCACCCCGCTGAAAGCGAGGTGCACGAAGAAGAATGCCAGCAGGCAGAAAACGAACATCAGGCGGAACGGCGCCACGTAGCGGACACGCCGGCCCGAGAAATATTCGAGCGTGAGGAACCCGGGCTTCGTGTACAGCGGGGGCAGGGTATGGACGATGCGCTCGTCCATGTGCAGGAAGAGATCGCCGGCGTCCTCGAGCATGTGCGAGACCGGCCGGATCACGCTCTTCATCGACTGCCCGCACTCATGGCAGAACTCGCCCTGTAGCGGTGTGGCGCAATTCGCGCACAACAGCACGGGCGACGGTTTGAGTTCGTTCATCCCCTGGTTTTCCCCGATGATCCCCTGTCGGGGTCGGATGATGGCACGCCAGCCGCTACAATGGCCGCCCCCAATGGTCATCCTCTCCCATGTCCCTCGACCGCGCCCGCGCGCGGCGTGAGATCGGCGCCACCGTCCGGCTGGCCCTGCCGATGATCGTCGCCCAGCTCTCCGCCATCGGTACCAACGTCGTCGACGCCGTGCTCGCCGGGCACCAGGGCGCGCACACGCAGGCGGCCGTGGTCACGGGCGCGAGTATCTGGGTGCTCGCCATCGTCACGGGCATCGGCACGATGATGGCCGTGCCGCCGACGGTCGCGCAGCTCGACGGCGCGGGTCGCCGCCGCGACGTCGGGCCGGTGTTCCATCAGGCGCTCTACATCGCCTGGGGGCTTGGCCTGCTGCTTGGCATCGGCGTGTGGCATGCCTCGCCCTTGATGGCGCTGTTCGGCGTGGTCGAATCCATGCGCGCCGACGTGGAGGCCTTCCTTCACGCCATCGCGTTCGCGGCACCGGCGCTCACGACGTATTTCGCGCTCCGCGGTCTCTCCGACGGCCTGTCGTTGCCGCGTCCGTCGATGTATTTCAGTTTCGGCGGCCTGCTGGTGCTGGCGCCGCTGGGCTACGTGCTGATGTACGGCAAGCTCGGCTTCCCTGTGATGGGCGCGCGCGGCAGCGGCATCGCGACCGCGATCGTGCTCTGGCTGGAAATGACCGGCTTCGCGATCTACGTGCTCAAGCATCGCAACTATCGCGATCTCAACCTGAGAACGCGGATGGCCGCGCCGGATCGTCCCCAGATCGCTCAGCTGCTGCAGGTCGGCGTGCCGATGGCGGTCACCCTGCTCATGGAAGCCGGGCTGTTCGTGGCGGTCGCGTTGCTGATCGGCAGGTTGGGCGAAGCCGTCGCGGCGGGTCATCAGGTGGCGCTGAACGTGGCGTCGGTGGCCTTCATGATTCCACTCGGGCTCTCCATGGCGATCACCGTGCGCGTCGGCAACGCGGCCGGCCGTCGCGACGTGGCCGGCGTGCGCTACGCGGGCATGTCGGGTATCGCGCTGGTGCTGCTCACGCAGTGCGTCTCATCGGGCGTGATGCTGCTCTTCCCGACGGCCATCGCGCGTCTCTACACGGGCGATGTGGCCGTCATCGCCGTGGCATCGCAGCTGATGGTGCTCGCCGGCTTCTTCCAGTTCTCCGACGGCATCCAGGTGGCCTCCAACGGCGCCCTGCGCGGTCTGAAGGACACGCGTGTGCCCATGGCCATCACCCTCTTCGCCTACTGGTTCGTGGGCATGCCCATCGGGTGGTATCTGGCGTTCGTCCACGACATGGGGGCGCGCGGCATGTGGATCGGTCTCATCGCCGGCTTGAGCATGGCCGCCATCCTGCTTTTCGCGCGCTTCTGGCGCAGCAGTGCCAGGGGTCGCTGGCGCGACGATCCCGAAATCGCCACGCCTGTGCCTTCCCACACGTGATGCCGACAGGCGGACGCGCTACGCTCCGCCCAACTATCGAGGAAACCGATTAGATGACGGACCGTTACGACGCCGTGCCGCCCCCCTTGCCCGACCGTTCCCAGCCCGTGCCGCCGCGTCGGCGCGGCAACGGGTTCGGGCGCTTCATGCTCGGACTGGGCCGGGGCCTCAACATCACGCGGCTGGTCATCATCAACGTGATCTTCTTCGGCCTGCTCGCCGTCTTCGTGCTGGCGCTCGTCATCGGCAGCCGCGGCAACGCCGTCGACGACCGTACGGTACTGGTGCTGGCGCCCGAGGGCGCGCTGGTCGAGCAGTACAGTGCCGACCCGCTCTCGCGCGCCATCGGCCGGATGTCGGGCGACGGCGTGAAGCAGGTGCAGGTGCGCGACCTCGTGCGCGCCATCGACAGCGCGGCGAAGGACGATCGCATCGGCCGCATCGTGCTGCGCCCCGATAAGATTCAGGCCGGCGGTTTCGCCGCATTGCGCGAGGTGGGTGCCGCGCTCGACCGCTTCCGCAAGGCCGGCAAGCCGGTGCTCGCCTGGGGTGCCAGCCTGGACCAGGGCCAGTACTACCTGGCCGCGCATGCCGACAAGATCTACATCGACCCGCAGGGCGGCATCCTCGCCACGGGGCTGGCGAACTACCGGCTGTTCTACAAGGACATGCTCGATCGCCTCGGGGTGCAGGTACACCTGTTCCGCGTCGGTCAGTTCAAGAGCGCGGCGGAGCCGTTCATCCTCGATCACGCGTCCCCGGAATCGAAGGAAGCCGACGCGTTCTGGCTCGGTGGCCTGTGGACCACGTGGATCGACGAGGTGTCGGCCATGCGCAGGATCGGTGCGACCGACCTGCGCGCCGACATCGACCAGCTCGCCACGCGCGTGCGCGACGCGAAGGGCAGCCTCGCCGAACTGGCGCAGGAAGAAAAACTCGTCGACGGCATCCTCACCGAGCAGCAGCTCGTGCAGATGCTGCGCAAGGATGGCGTGCCCGCCGGCAAGAAAGACCAGGGTTTCCGCCAGGTCGACCTGGCGGGCTATCTCTCGGAGCGCGGCCTTTCCAACGTCGACATGCTGCAGACCGGCAACGGCGTGACCGTGGTGGTCGCCGAAGGTGAGATCACTGGCGGCAAGCAGGCGCAGGGCACGATCGGCGGCGATTCCACCGCGGCGCTGATCCGCACCGTGCGCAACGACCGCCGCACGCGCGCGCTCGTGCTGCGCGTGAACTCGCCGGGTGGCGAGGTGTACGCGGCCGAGCAGATCCGTCGCGAAGTCGAGCGCACGCGCGAGGCCGGCATTCCCGTCGTGGTGTCGATGGGTGACGTGGCCGCCAGTGGCGGCTACTGGATCTCGATGAACGCCAACCGGATCTATGCCGAGCCGAACACCATCACCGGTTCGATCGGCATCTTCGGCATGTTCTTCACGGTGCCCGACACGCTGGCGAAGATCGGCGTGAAGAGCGACGGTGTCGCCACGAGTCCGCTCGCCGGCGCTTTCGACATGACGCGCCAGCTCGATCCGAACGTCGGCGTGCTGATCCAGAGCATCATCGACAAGGGCTACCGCGACTTCGTGGGCAACGTGGCAAAGGCCCGCGGCAAGGATTTCGCGTCGATCGACGCCATCGCGCAGGGGCGCGTCTGGACCGGCCAGCAGGCGCTCGATCGTGGTCTCGTCGATCGTCTGGGCAGCCTCGACGACGCGATCCGCGACGCCGCGGAGCAGGCGAAGCTCGGCAAGGATTTCAGCGTGCGCTACGCGGAAAAGCCGATGGGTGCGTTCGAGCGATTCCTCACCAACGTCGGCGACAGCTCGGAAGCGCACGTCGCCCTGTCGTGGGGCATGCGCCTCCCGTCGTGGGTGGCCGGGTTGCCGAAGCTCGCGCCGGAATGGGCGCTGTTCCGCACGGCGGAAGCCGGCAAGCCGCACGTCTACGCCTACTGCTTCTGCTCGCCGCGCTAGCGTTTATTGCGCCTGCGCGTCGACCGCCGCCGCCTGGGCCCCGGCCTGGGCATCGACGGTCTTCTGCACGTCCTGGGCCTTTTTTTTCTGGGCTTCCAGCGAGTCCCAGGGGGTTTCCACCCGCGCCTGCGGCGCGGGTGGGTCGTGCGGCTGCGGCGGTTTGGAACACGCCGTACCGGCGACGACGAGAACGAGCAGCGATACGCGACGGATCATGACGTGGTTCCTCCCGAGGCTCCGAGTCTCGCCCCGTGGACGGATCAGCGCAATCGCGCGCTGAAGAAATCGCCGGTCCGTTCCACATCCATCCGCCAGCCGAACAGGCTGGACAGGTGGTCGTCGGCCAGCAGCGTTTCCTTCGGCCCCTCGGCGAACACCTTGCCGTCGCGGAGCATCACGACGTGGCCGATCTCCGGAACGATCTCTTCCACGTGGTGCGTCACCAGCAGCAGCGTGGTGCCGTCGCGCGCGAGTTCGCCGAGCAGGTCGAGGAAGCGGCGGCGCGTGCCCGGGTCCAGGCCCGCGCAGGGTTCGTCGAGCAGCAGCGCCCGTGGCCGATGAACGAGGGCGCGTGCGATCAGCACGCGCCGCGCCTCGCCGGTCGACAGCGTCGACACGTCGCGCGCCCCGAGATGCCCGGCACCGACGCGCGCCAGCGCGTCGTGCGCACGACGCAGCATGTCGTCGTCGACGCGATGGTCGGGGCCCAGCGTCATCGACGCGAAGAAGCCCGACAGCACCGCGTGCAGCGCGGATTCGCCACTCGCCTCGAACTCGCGGCGAAGGTCGGACGACACGACGCCGAGCAGCGAGCGCAGCTCGGCCACGTTCCAGCGGTCCCGCCCGAACACGCGCGCGACGGGCGCGCCGTCGGCGTGCACGAGCGGATAGACGCGCCGTTCGATGAGTTTCACCAGCGTGGATTTGCCGGACCCGTTGGGCCCGAGGATGGCGGTGTGCTGGCCCGGCGCGATGTCGAGCGACAGCGCGTCGAGCAGCGCGCGCCCGTCGCGCAGCACGGTGGCGCGATCGATGGAAAGAAGAGGCGTGGTCGTCTGCATCCTTCGAGCATACCCGCCCCCGACAACGCGGTACGATCTGTCCGTCACGCTTACGGAGACCCTTCATGCACCCACGACTCGCCAGCTGGCGCCTCGATGGCCGGACCGCCCTCGTCACCGGTGCCAGCAAGGGCATCGGCTTCGCGTGCGCGCGCGAACTCGCGGCGCTCGGCGCCGACGTGCTGCTCGTGGCGCGCGACGAAGTGGTGTTGCAGGAGGTCCGCGACGAGATCGCCGAGGAATGCCCCGACGTCGAGGTGCTCGGCATGGCCGCCGACCTCTCCGACCATGAGGATCGCCTCGCGGTGTTCGACTGGGTCGCCGACCTCGGCATGAGCCTCTCCATCCTCGTGAACAACGTCGGCGGCAACGTGCCGAAGGCGACACTCGACTACGACGAGGACGAATACCGCGACCTCTTCGAACTGAACGTCTTTTCGGCCTACGAGATGAGTCGCGCCGCGTACCCGCACCTCGTGCAGCACGGCAACGCGTCGATCGTGAACATCGGTTCGGTTTCCGGCATCACGCACGTACGCACCGGGTCGCCCTACGGCATGACCAAGGCGGCGCTGCACCAGATGACCCGCAACCTGGCCTGCGAGTGGGCCGAGGACGGCATCCGCGTCAACGCCGTCGCGCCCTGGTACATCCGCACGCAGCGCAGCGAGCCGGCCCTGGCCGACGTGGAATACCTCGAGGAAGTGCTGGCCCGTACACCCATGGGGCGCATCGGCGAACCGGAGGAGGTCGCCGGCGCCGTGGCGTTCCTGTGCCTGCCGGCCTCCAGTTACGTGACCGGCGAGATCGTGGCGGTGGACGGCGGCTTCCTGCGCTACGGGTTCTGAGGGGTTAAACTCGCCGGTTCCCCACGGCGGGGGACGCCTTCGCGCGCCATCCGCCCGACCCGACCCCCGAGAGCCCCATGAACATCGGTATCGATTTCGGCACGAGCTATTCCGCCGCCGCGACCTTCGTCGGCGACGAGCTCACGCACATCCATTTCGGGGAGGCCAAGCAGTTCCGCACGGCCGTGTTCTTCCCGGAAGTGGTGCCCGATCCGAACGACTTCCGGCTTACGCCGGAGCTCGAAGCACAGGTCGAAAGCCAGATTCGCTCGGCGCGCGCACAGCAGCGCCAGTTCGCCACCGAAGCGCAGCAGCAGGGCCGCGCGTTCACGGAGCGCTCCGAGAACGACCTGCGTCGCGATGCCCTGCGTACCGTGCGCCGCCAGTGGATGGAGCGTCGCGCGGCCGAGTCGCCGACCGCCACGGTCGAGAGCTTCCAGCACGCGCTGTTCGGCGAGGAAGCCGTGGACGCCTATCTCGAATACGGCGACGGCAACCTCATCGAATCGCCGAAGTCGATGCTCGGCTACCGGCTGGATCCGCAGGTGCGCAAGGTGATCGTGCACATCGCCACGCATATCCTCGAACACATCCGCCTCGCGGCCAGCCGCCAGCTCGGCTCGCCGGTGCGCACCGCCGTGATCGGCCGGCCCGTGCACTTCCGCAGCTCGATGGGCGACAAGGGCTCCGAGCAGGCGGTGGAGATCATTCGCGAGGCCGCGGCCGTCGCGGGCTTCGACGGCGTCACGTTCCTCGAAGAACCCGCCGCCGCCGCGATGCATTACCACAAGCGCCTCGCCACCCGGCAGATCGCGCTGATCGTCGACATCGGCGGCGGCACCACCGACGTCGCATTCGCGGAGCTCGGTGGCGACGCGATGCCGCGCATCGTGCGCACCTGGGGCCTCGCCAAGGGCGGTACCGATCTCGACATCAACCTCAGCATGCACAGCTTCATGCCGCAGCTCGGCAACAACGTCACGCGCGTGCCGGTGCACCACTTCGTGGAAGCCGCCAGCGTGCACAACCTGCCGAAGCAGCGAGAGTTCCGCAAGCAGGATTACCGCTTCGTCGACGAACCGTACCAGTCGCGTCTGCGCGCGTTGCAGCAGCCGGGTGCCACCACGCGCCTCAACCAGACCGCCGAGCGCGGCAAGATAGCGCTGAGCGCGCAGGACGACACGCACGCCGACCTCGGCTTCCTCGAAGATGGCCTCGGTGTCGTGATCGCGCGTGCCGACATGCACGAAGCGGTCGAGCCGTTCGTCGAGCGCATGCAGCGCCTGTTCGACGAGGTACGCCAGGAATGGCCGAGCGTGCCCGACAGCGTCTTCCTCACGGGCGGCACGTCGCGCTCGCCCATCGTGAAGGCGGCGGTGCGCGAAGCGTTCGAAGGCATCCCGATGGTCGAAGGCGATCCGTCGCTCGGCGTGGTGTCGGGCCTGGCGGTGGCGGCGGTCGAGGGATCGGACGCGGCCTGATCGCGCGCACCCATTCGCGCGCGAGCGCCCTCCCACCCGAAGGTAGCGATGGGCTCGTGGCTCGTGTGGGAGCGCGCTCGCGCGCGATGGGTGTTCGCCGCAAGCACCCATCGCGGCCAAGGCCGCTCCCACAAGGAGTCGGCACTCGCCGCCATCGCGGGTCCTGCATGGGACCCGGTGCTAGCCGCAGCCCCGCAACTGCTGCCGCAGCGACGCGTCCTTCGCCTCCAGCGGCCCACGATCGCTCTTGAACGCGTTGCGAATGGCGCGCTGGTTCGCGTCCGCGTCGTCGCGCAATACCCTGCATGCCTCGGCCGGGCTCAGCGGGCGGCACTGGTCCTGCACCCACACGTAGTTGCGCGTCGCGATGCCGGCCACGTCGCCCTTGCCGCGATTGAGCTCCGGTGCGGACGCTACCGCCGCGTTGCGACTTCCGTAACTGTCGGCGAGCGGTTGACTCACTGCGCCCAGAACACCGAACGGCGCGAGGTACGGTTCGGGCTGGCCATTGGGCGAGGTGTAGGGCTTGCCGTCGGTCGCGCGGATGCAGCCGAACAGGACCGGAGGGGGTGCCATGGGCGTCGGCGGTGGCGGTGGCGGTGCGCCGTCGGCCCCGGGCCGCGGCGGCGCGGAAGGCATCGGGGCGACGCGGCCGTCCGCGGGCGCCGACGCCTGCAATTCGATCGTCTGCTGGCGCTGGTTCTTCGCGCACGGCGTCTGCTGGTAGATCGTCTGGCCGCCGGCCTGGCACTTGTAGACCGTTTCAGCGGACACCGCGCCCGCGGTGGCGAGGGCGAACATCGCCACCAGCGTGCGCGCGGCGGGCATGGTCAGAATTCGGCCACGTGGTCTTCGGACGCGAAACCGATCGTCATCGCGCCTTCGCCGACGTTGACCATGCCGGTGATGCCCATCGGACTTTCCAGGATCTGCACGCCGGCTTCGCCGCAGGTGCGCACCACGGCGTTGTAACCGGGCAGGTTGCGCATGTCGTCGAGGTCACCGCCGTAGCTGAGCGAGAGCGTCGGCACGAGCAGGCCGGCCTGAACGCGCTTCGTCACGTAATCGAACAGCACGCCGGCGCCGTGTTCGAAGCCGCGCACCTTGCCGACTGGCCCGGTCTCGCCCCGATGCCCGCGCAGGATGGGCTTGATATCGAGCGCGGTGCCCAGCATCGAACTGAGGAAGCTCACGCTGCGATCGCCCTTGCTGCGGGCGCGCGAACGAAGGTAATTGAGGTCGCGCGGCAGCATGTAGCCGTACGAGCAGTCGGCAATGTGCGCGGCTCGCTCGCGGACCTCGGCAGGCGATTTGCCGGCCTGGATCATGCGCACGGTTTCCACGACGGCCGAGGCGGCGCCAGCGAAGATGTTCCGCGTGTCGACCACGCGCATGAGGAACGGCCCGGCGATGCCCGCGGCTTCGCGGACGGGGCGGTAGTGCTTCAGGATCGCGAAGCTCGCCTTGATCACGTTGTCGTGGATCGGGCTGCGCGTGGCCATGATCGTGAGACAGATCACGCAGTCGTAGTCCTTGACCATGTGATCGAGGAACAGGCTCTGCACGTCCTCGACCGAGCTCGCCTCGGTTTCGGCGGAATGGCTCCGGCTGCCCAGCTTCTGGGCGCGGAAACGCTCGATTTCCGCCGGGTTGCGATCGTCCTTGAAGCGCTGCTGGTCGACCTTGACCGCGATCGGCATCACGGCGATGCCATGCTGCTCCAGGAACTCGTGCGGCACGTCGCAGGCCGCATCAATCGCCACACCGATTCGCATCGGCTTCCCCCCCGTGATAGGTCGGATCGACCCCGCTGGTCCGGATGCTACACTCGCACGAATGAATTTGGCACTCCGCCGGCGTGGCGTCGCCGGTAACCGCGCCGTCGGCATGTGAAGGCCTTGTCGCCGGCGCACGCGCATCCGGATTCGACATGAAAACCAAGAACGAGATCGTCTCCAACTGGCTGCCCCGTTACACGGGCACGCCGCTGGAGGACTTCGGCCAGCACATCCTGCTGACCAACTTCGGCCATTACGTGGACCGCTTCGCCGCCGAACACGGGGTGGAGGTCAGGGGCCGCGACCGGCCGATGCCCAACGCGACTGCCGACGGCATCACGCTGATCAACTTCGGCATGGGCAGCCCCAACGCGGCGACCATCATGGACCTGCTCAGCGTGATCGAGCCGCAGGCCGTGCTGTTCCTCGGCAAATGCGGCGGATTGAAGCGCAAGAACGCCATCGGCGACCTGGTGCTGCCCATCGCGGCCATCCGCGGCGAGGGCACGTCCAACGACTACCTGCTGCCCGAGGTGCCGGCACTGCCGGCGTTCCAGTTGCAGCGCGCGGTGTCCACGATGATCCGCGACCTCGGCCACGACTACTGGACGGGCACGGTGTATACGACCAACCGCCGTGTCTGGGAACACGACGATGGCTTCAAGGAGTACCTGCGCCGCACGCGCAGCATGGCCATCGACATGGAGACCGCGACGATCTTCGCGGCCGGCTTCGCCAACCACATCCCCTGCGGTGCGCTGCTGCTCGTCTCCGACCAGCCGATGATCCCCGAAGGCGTGAAGACCGAAACCAGCGATGCGGCGGTCACCGCCAACTTCGTCGAGCGGCACATCAAGGTCGGCATCGAGGCCCTGAAGCTCGTGCGTCGGCACGGCCGCAGCGTGAAGCACCTGCGCTTCGAGGACGACGGCGAGTAAACGTCGCGCCGGTAACAAAAAAAGCCGCCCGTGGGAGCGGGCGGCAATCCGGGTTTCCACGGTGCGTCGGGCGCCGTGCATGTCGTCGTGTCGGTCGGAGGCGGGACGCATCGCCGGAAAAAAGACCGCTCCCGAGAGAGCGGCCAAAGCGCAGGATCCAAGAACGACGATTGGCTCCCGAATCGAAGCGTAGGTGGGTGCGGCGGGCGGGGATATGGAAGGATTCTGAGTAACGCGCGTTACGTGCCGGGCTGGGAACGGCTCGGCAGTTTCGCGAGCCGGTCGCAACGTTGCGCACTATTCTCATGACGCGAGCCGGGTGATCTGGTAGGCGCAACCTTGTCTGGTGGGGCTCGCGCAGGTAGCGTCGCGGCATGGATCTCGTCATCACCATCCTCGTCCTCCTGCTCGTCGTGGCGCTGTCCGGCGCCGTCGTTCGTATTCTTCCCATCCGGTTGCCCCTTCCCCTGCTGCAGATCGCGGTGGGTGCGTTGCTCGCGCGCCCGTTCGGGCTGCACGTCGAGTTCGATCCCGAGCTGTTCTTCCTCCTGTTCATTCCGCCGCTGCTGTTCGCCGATGGCTGGCGCATACCCAAGCGCGAGCTCTTCCTGCTGCGCGGGCCGATCCTGGCGCTCGCCGTGGGCCTCGTGTTCTTCACGATCGTGGGCATCGGCTATTTCGTGCACTGGATGATTCCCACGGTGCCCCTCGCTGTCGCGTTCGCGCTCGCGGCGGTGCTCTCGCCGACCGACGCGGTGGCGGTGACCTCGATTACCGGCCAATCCACGATTCCTCCGCGGCTGATGCACATCCTCTCCGGCGAGGCGTTGCTGAACGATGCGTCGGGCCTGGTCGCGCTACAGTTCGCGGTCGCCGCCGAACTCACCGGGCACTTCTCGCTGGCCACCGCGACGGGCGACTTCGCGCTCACCGCGGTCGGCGGCGTGGCGGCGGGCGTGTTCGTCAGTGCGGTCTTCGGTGTCGTGCGTCGCCGTCTCGTGCGCTGGAGCAGCGAGGTCGACCCCGCGAGTCAGGTCAGCCTGCTTTTGCTCATGCCGTTCGCCGCTTACCTGCTGGCGGAACACTTCGGCGTGTCGGGCATTCTGGCCGCGGTGGCATCCGGCATGACCGTGAACTTCACCGACGTGATGAAAGGCGGCTACGTCGCGACGCGCGTGCAGAGCGTCGCCGTGTGGTCGATGGTGGAGTTCACGTTCAACGGCCTGATCTTCGTACTGCTCGGCATGCAGCTGCCCGGCATCGTGGGCAACGCGAAGCTCGATCTCGCGCAGGCCGGCGGTGGCGAACTCTGGTATCTCGCCGCGTACGTCGTCGCGATCACGCTCGCATTGATCGTGCTGCGCTTCGTCTGGGTATGGCTATCGCTGCGCTTCGTGCTGATGCGCGCGCTGCATCGCGGCCAGGAACGCCCGAAGGTCGGTACGCGTCTCATGTGGACGACCGCGCTCGCCGGGGTGCGCGGCGCGATCACGCTGGCGGGCGTGCTGTCGATTCCGTTGATGAAATCGGAGAACGTGCCGTTTCCAACGCGCGATCTCATGATCTTCCTCGCCACGGGCGTGATCCTTTCCACGCTGCTCATTGGCGCGATCGGATTGCCGCTGTCCGCGAGGAAGCTGAAGCTGCCGGGCGAGGATCCGCGCGTGCGCGAAGAGCGGATGGCCCGCGCACTGACCGCCGAGGCCGCCTTGCGGAGTATCGCCGAGGAGCAGAAGCGCGTGGAGGAAACGCACGACGACAACGCGATCGCGCTGGCATCGCGCGTCGCCGCCCGCGTCGTCGGCGACTATCAGCAGCGCCTGGAGGCCGCTGGCGACGAGGGCGACGTGCCCGAGAAGGCGCGCGCGGAAGCCGGCACCGAACGCGTGATGCGACTCGCGGCCTTGCGCTCGGAACGTCGCGAACTCTTCGAGTTACGCAAGAGCCACCGCATCAACGACGAAACGTTGCGCGCGCTGATCCGCGAACTCGATCTCGCCGAGGCGTCGCTGACCGGGTTGCACGCCGAGTGATCCGCATCACCGCCCGGTAGGCCCGCTGCCGCGGGATCGCCAGCAGGCTGGCTCCCACCAGCCAACGAACGCTCTGGTGGGAGCCAGCCTGCTGGCGATCGGCGCTACGGTTTTTCTCAGATTCCGAAGAACGTCTCGGCCGCACGGGTCGACGACCCGGTGAGCGCTTCGCGCGACTCGCCGCGATCGCGCGCCACTTCGTCACGAATGTGCGCGAGGTACATCGGCTCGTTGCGACGGTCCTTCGGCATCGGGCGGATCGTGCGGGGAAGCAGGTAGGGCGCATCCGTTTCCAGCAGCAGGCGGTCCGCCGGAATGGACTTCACCAGTTCGCGCAGGTGCGCCCCGCGGCGTTCGTCGCAGATCCAGCCCGTGATGCCGATGTAGCAATCCAGATCGAGGTAGTCGCGCATCGCCTCGCCGGTGTCGGTGAAGCAGTGCACGACCGCTGCAGGAACGCGGTCGCGGTATCGCTTCAGGATCGCGAGGAAGTCGTGGTGCGCGTCGCGCTGGTGCAGGAACAGCGGCTTGCCGACGTCCACGGCGATCTGCAGCTGTCGCTCGAACACGTCGCGCTGGATGTCGCGCGGCGAGTAGTTGCGGTTGTAGTCGAGCCCGGTCTCGCCGACCGCACGCACCTCGGGCAGGGCGGCCAGCTCGCGCAGCAGCGCGTCCGTGGCGTCGTCGTATTCCACCGCGTGGTGCGGATGGACGCCCGCGGTGGCGAAAAGGCGCCCGCCGCTGGACCTCGCGAGCTCGAGGGCGTGGAGGCTCCCCTCCCTCGATGCCCCGGTCACGATCATGCGACCAACGCCATGGGCGGTGGCACGCTCGAGGACGGCGTCAAGATCCTGACGAAAGGATTCGTGAGTCAGGTTGGCGCCGATGTCGATCAAGTCCATGTTTTCTTTCGCTTTGAAGGTTTGGGCGGATGGCGATGGTTGTGCGTTATCGCTACGCAAGGCCATGAATCGATGCGTCTTTGGCCATCCGAAAGACGTTTCCTCGGGATTTTCGCATAGGCCGTTCGGACGACACGAAATTGCTAGTCAAAAGATTGACGTTCGCATTTTCGTGCTGCTACGTTCCAGAGACGGGCGCCAAAAAGGCGTCGCGTCGATGGACCATCAGAAGGACCTGGAACCACCTTTTTCGCAGGGGGTGTCCACAGGACACCAAAAGGGAAGGCGGCCTGCAATTGGCCGTCTGCTGGCAGTACCACGGGGCAAGGGGTAGTGCAGATGGTAAACGCAAGCGCCGCGAGGACGTTCGTCGCCTCGCCCGTACCGGGACGTTCGCCCGGCACCTTCGTCGCATCCCTTCGTCCGGCGCGCTTCGCCGGCTGTCAAACCACGTCTTGATCGAACGCCGCCGCGCGAGCCGCGGCGACGGGCAGGGTTTGCGTTGAGGGGAACGTCGAATCCTCGAGTGTTTACGCCGGCGAGGGGGTCTTCGCCGGTGGGCGTGCAGGGAGGGGTCCCGGCGCCGCACTAGGGAGGTACTGGTAATGACTTCACGAACACTGGCACAGGCGCTTGGCCTCGTGCTGACGGGCATGTTCTTCGCCGCGGGCGCGGCGCATGCCGGCGACGCTCCGCAGCCACAGGCGCCTTCGCGCGCCGCAGGCGTACAGGTCGCCATCGATCCTGCGACCGGCAAGCTTCGCGAACCGACCGCCGCCGAGCGCGCCGCGTACTCCAAGGCGTTCCAGGCCCGCCAGGCACGGTTGTCGGCGATCTCGGGTCAGCCGCTCACCAACGCCGCCGCGAAAACCACGCTGCGCAAGGTGACCCTCGGCAACGGCGTGAAAGCCACGGGCATGCGGCTTCCGCAATCCCGCATGACGAGCCTCGTCGCCACGCGTGCCGCCGACGGCACGATCACCATCCAGCACGACGACGCCGCCGCTCCGGCCGCGCCGCAGGCACCGGAGGCAACCCGATGATCCGCCGCGGCCTTCTCTACTCAGCCCTTCTCACGGCCGGTCTGTGCGGCGCGATCAGCGTCAACGCCGCCGAGATCAAGATCGTCAACCAGGACGTCGGCACCGGCCAGGGCCTCGACGATCCCACACCGGCAACGCCCGTCGGCGGCAACCCCGGAACCACGTTCGGCCAGCAGGCCCTCAACGTCTTCCAGTTCGCCGCGCAGATCCACGGCTCGTACCTCAAGAGCGACGTGACGATCATCAACAACGCCACCTTCGAACCGCTCGAGTGCGACGCCACGGGTGGCGTGCTCGGTTCCTCCGGTCCGCTCTCCGTCTTCACCTTCAACGCAGGCGCCACGCTGCCGGCCGGCGCGCTCGCCGATACCTGGTATGCAGGCCCCACCGCCGACGCGCTCGCGGGCGAAGATCTCGATCCGGGTAACGCCGACATCCAGAGCCAGTTCAACGGCGCCCTCGGTTCGCCGGGTTGTATCGAGGGCTCGAAGTGGTACATGGGCCTCGACCACCAGGTGCCCGCCGGACAGATCGACTTCCTCAACGTCGTGCTGCACGAGATGGGCCACGGCCTCGGCTTCCTCGACCTGACCGATCTCGAGACCGGCGAGGATTTCCCGGGCGGTGCCGGTTCGTATCCGAATATCTACGGCCACTTCGTCAAACACGATGGCGTGCTGTGGGACAACCTCACGCCGGCACAGCGTGTCAGCGCCGCGCTCGACGACGGCCACCTCGCTTTCTCCGGCCCCACCGTGGTGACCGAAGCCCCGCTCGCCCTCGGTCTGCCCGACGTGTATCGCGTCACGGCACCCGCCGCGGCTGTGGGTGAATACGGTTACGCGCAGGCCAGCTTCGGACCGACGGCCACGGCGACGAACTTCACCGGAAGCGTCGTTCAGGGCGTGCCGAACGACGGCTGCGCCGCGCTCACCAACGCGTCCGCCATCGCCGGCAAGGTCGCGCTGATCGATCGTGGCTCGTGCGATTTCACAGTGAAGGCCCTCAACGCGCAGGCCGCCGGCGCCAGCGCCGTGCTTCTCGCCAACAACCAGGCCGCGGGCGTCACCCCGGGTGGCACGCCCGCGTCGCCGGTGAACATCCCGACGATCCTCGTGAACCAGGCCGATGGCGCGAAGCTGAAGGCGAACCTCGCCGGACTCACGGGCAGCGTCGGCAAGGGTACGGGTCTCGCCGGCACGAACGCCGACGGTGTGCTGATCTACGCGCCGGCGGTGCTCTCGCCGGGCTCGTCGTTCTCGCACTACGACACGCGTCTGACGCCGAACGCGCTCATGGAATACGCCATCAACCAGGACCTCCGCGGCGAGATCGATCTCGATCTGACCCCGGCGCTGTTCAAGGACATCGGTTGGGGTATCGATTACAGCAATCAGCTGCTGCTGACCTGCGATACCGGCATCCCGAGACTCGTTCCGGGTGGCCTGGTCATCGGTGCGAACGTGATCGCCAACGCCAGGATCATCGCGGCGAATTCCGCCAACGTCGGCGCGTATCGCTCGGGCATCACGGCGTACGCCGCGAAGCTCGCCACCGATGGCCTGATCACGGCCGGCCAGGCGTCGAGCCTGAACGCCTGCCTGTCGGATGCGAACACCCAGGCGCAGTTCACCGCATGGGGTGCTCCGCCGCCGCCTCCGGGCATCGAGCTCACCAATGGCGTCGCGAAGTCGGCGACCGGCGCGGCAGGTTCGTCCAAGGTCTACGTGTTCACGGTACCCGCGGGTCAGAAGACCCTGGGCCTGCGCACGTTCGGCGGTTCGGGCGACGTGTCGATCTCCGTGACCAGCCCGTCGGGCGTGGTCAAGGACCAGCCGAACAAGCCGGGTAACAGCGAGGCGTTCACGGCGACCAATCCGGCGGCCGGTCTCTGGACGCTCACGGTGAAGGGAGTGAAGGCGTACTCCGGCGTCAGCGTGCTGGGTACGTACTCGAAGTAACGCACGACAAGGTCAGGGGCCCCGGTTCGCCGGGGCCTCTCTCCTTGGCAAAGGGGGCCCGCGTCGCGGGCAGGGGTTCGACTCATCGCATCGAAGGCCCGGTGGCATCGCCGCCGGTCATGAAGGACTGATCGTCCGCCGCTGTCGCGACGGACCGGCGACGGGCAGCGCGTGGCGCGCCTGCGCTTCCATCGAATACATGCGGACATTCCCGGGAGGAAGGTTGACGTGAATACCATCTACAGCAAAGTCTGGAACAAATCGCTCGGCATGCTGGTCGTTGCCTCGGAACTGGCACGTGCCAATGGCAAGGGCGGTGCATCCCGACGTATGCGCGCCGCGATGGCCGCGCTGCCCCTGGCCGCCGGCATCGTGCTGGCGCTGGGCAGCTCGCCCGCACAGGCGGGCAACATCTGCGGCGGTTACCTCCTCGGCATCCAGGGCAAATCGCCGGTCGCGAAAGGCGACGACGCTTTCGCCTGCGGCACCGGCGCGAAAGCAGCCGGCGATTACAGCACCGCGGTAGGCACCACGGCCGACAGCAGCGGCGCGTACAGCGTGGCCTTCGGCCAGGCCGCCCGTTCCGATGGTTCGTGGTCCACGGCCATCGGCCAGGGGGCACGTTCCGACGGCCTGTGGTCCACGGCGATCGGTCAGAACGCGCGCGCCAGCGGCACCGGTGCGACGGCGATCGGCGAATCGTCGTTCGCGAGCGGTTCGGCGGCTTCGGCGTTCGGCACGGACTCGCGCGCTACCGCGAAGAATTCCGTCGCTCTCGGCGATGGCTCGATCGCCGATCGCGCGAACACGGTGTCGATCGGTAAGGTCAACGAAGATCGCCAGCTCGTGCATGTCGCCGACGGCACGCAGGACACCGACGCGGTGAACAAGCGTCAGCTCGACAAGGTGTCGACCTCGGTCAGCGGTGTCTCGACACGCGTCGATAACCTCTCCACACGCGTCGACGGTGTGTCGAACCAGGTGAACCAGCTTGCGGCGGACGTCGATGACGCCAACCACTATTACGCGGCCACGGGCCTCGGCGACGGCACCGACGATGCGCAGACCAACGGCGACTTCGCAACCGCCGCCGGTTCCGGCGCCTTCGCGGGCGCGAATGGCGCGAGCGCATTCGGATCCGGTGCGACGGCGACGGGCATTCAGTCCACGGCGACGGGCTACGGATCGGTCGCGTCGGGCAAGAACAGCGCAGCCTACGGTTCGGGCGCGGAGGCATCGGCCAACAGCGCGACGGCCATCGGCGGTCAGGCGCTCGATGCGAACGGCAATCCGCTGATCACGTATTCGGCCACGGGCGAAGCGGTCGGTCCGGCGAAGGCTTCGGGCCTTGCTTCCACGGCAGTGGGCTCCAGCGCGCAGGCCGAAGGCCAGTTCGGCACGGCCCTCGGCACGGCGGCATTCGCGCAGGGCGAACAGTCCACCGCGAGCGGTTTCCTCTCGCAGGCGTCGGGCGCCGGTTCCACGGCGAACGGCGCGCAGTCGTACGCCGACGGTGAACTGTCGACGGCGGTCGGTTACGGCACGGCGGCGTACAGCGCCGGCTCGACGGCGATCGGTGGCGGTGCGAGCGCAGCGGGCGAAGGCAGCATCGCGATCGGCAACTACGCCGAGACGGGCCTGGGCGTGTTCGGCATCGAGGCGGTGAACGCCACGGCGATCGGTTCCGGTAGCTGGGTGCTCGCCGATAACGGCACGGCGCTCGGCGCGAACGCGTGGGCGCTGGGTACGAACTCGGTGGCGCTGGGTGCCGACTCGCGTGCCGAGCGCGACAACACCGTCTCGGTGGGCGACGTGGGTGCGGAACGTCAGATCACGAATGTCGCGGCCGGCACGGAAGTGACGGATGCGGTGAACAAGGGCCAGCTCGACGAGAGCGTCAACACCGCCACGCGCTACTTCAAGGCCAACGGCCTCAACGATGGCAGCGACGACGCGCAGGTGGTCGGCGATTACACGACAGCCGCTGGCTCCGGTGCGTTCGCCGGTGCGGAAGGCGCGAGCGCCTACGGCAGCGGGGCGAATGCGACGGGACAGCAGTCGACGGCGACCGGCTACGGTGCGGTGGCATCGGGTCAGAACAGCGCCGCTTACGGTGCGGGTGCGCAGGCGGCCGGTCCGGGCAGTGTCGCGGTCGGTGGCAACGCGGTCGACGAAGACGGCAATCCGCTGATCACGAATGCGGGCATCCCGGTCGATACCTCGGCCACGACCGCCGCCATCGGCGGCACTGCCGTCGGTGCGAGCTCGCAGGCGAACGGTTTCGCCTCGTCGGCGATCGGCGTCGGCGCGTATGCGAGTGGCGCGCAAGGCACCGCGGTCGGTGCGGTGGCCAACGCCATTGGCGATTACTCGACGGCCGTCGGTACGCAGAGCGCGGCGACGGGCGTCAGCAGCGTCGCGGTGGGTGAAACATCGCAGGCCACCGGCGAGGAAAGCGTGGCCGTCGGCGGTACCGCTTATGGCGGCTTCGTGCCGACGCTGGCCAGTGGCGTGGGCTCGTCCGCCTTCGGCAACGGCGCCTGGGGTTCGGCGGATTACACGACGTCGATCGGCTGGTCGAGCACGGCGGATCATCTGAACGCGACCGCGGTCGGCGCGGTCGCCGGCGCGCTCGATGTGGGCGCCGTCGCGGTGGGTTATCGCAGCGCGGCGATCGGTGCGTTGTCGACGACGGTGGGTACGTCGTCGTTCGTTTGGGGCGAGAGCGCCTCGGCCTACGGTGCGAACACGTTCGTCTGGGGCGACAACACGACGGGCATCGGTAGCGCGACGAACATCGACGGCGACGAGAGCACCACACTCGGCGCCAACACGACGATAGAAGGTGCCGGATCCACGGCGGTCGGCGAGGGTAGCTCGGTGTTCGGCGATGAGTCGACGGCCGTCGGCCACGGCGCGATTTCGTCCGGTACCGGCGCGTCGAGTTTCGGTGCCACGAGCCAGGCCGCCGGCGACTACGCCACGGCCGTTGGACAGGGTTCGTATGCCGGTGCGTCCGGCGCGAGCGCCGTGGGTTCCGGCGCGGTTGCGACAGGCGGGCAGTCGATCGCATCGGGCTACGGCACGGTGGCGTCGGGCCAGAACAGCGCGGCGTACGGTGCGGGTGCGGAAGCCTCCGCCAACAGCGCGACCGCGATCGGCGGTCAGGCGCTGGATGCGAACGGCAATCCGCTGATCACGTATTCGGCGACGGGTGAAGCGGTGGGTCCGGCGAAGGCTTCGGGTCTTGCCTCCACCGCGGTGGGCTCGAGCGCGCAGGCGGAAGGCCAGTTCGGTACGGCGCTCGGCACGGCGGCGTTCGCACAGGGCGAGCAGTCGACGGCGACGGGTTTTCTCTCGCAGGCGTCGGGCGCCGGTTCCACGGCGAACGGCAGCCAGGCGTTCGCGGACGGTGAACTGTCGACAGCGGTCGGCTACGGCACGGCGGCCTACAGCGCCGGATCCACGGCGATCGGTGGCGGTGCCAGCGCGGCGGGCGAAGGCAGCGTCGCGATCGGCAACTATGCCGAAACCGGCCTTGGCGTCTTCGGTATCGAAGCGATCAACGCGACGGCCATCGGTTCGGGCAGCTGGGTGCTTGCGGACAACGGCACGGCACTCGGCGCCAACGCCTGGGCGCTGGGCGCCAACTCGGTGGCGCTGGGTGCCGATTCGACGGCCGATCGCGACAACACGGTATCGGTCGGCAATCCGGGCGCCGAGCGTCAGATCACCAACGTCGCGGCCGGCACGGAAGGCACGGACGCGGTGAACAAGGATCAGCTCGACGCCGTCGCCGGCGGTGTCAGCGACGCGCAGCATTACTTCAAGGCGAACGGCCTCAACGACGGTAGCGACGACGCGCAGGCGATCGGCGACAACGCGATCGCGTCGGGTTCGGGCGCGTTCGCCGGCGCCGCGGGTGCGAGCGCCTACGGCAGCGGCGCGACGGCGACGGGGCAGCAATCGACGGCGACGGGCTACGGTGCGGTCGCGTCGGGTCAGAACAGCGCGGCTTACGGTACCGGTGCGCAGGCGGCGGGTCCGGCGAGCGTCGCGGTCGGCGGCGTCGCCGTCGACGCGGATGGCAACCCGCTGATCACGAATGGTGGCGTGCCGGTCGACACCGGTGCGACGTCGGCGGCGATCGGCGGCACCGCGGTGGGTGCGAGTGCGCAGGCCGACGGCTTCGCGTCGTCCGCCCTGGGTGTCGGCGCGTTCGCCAGCGGCGCGCAGGCGACGGCGGTGGGCGCGGTCGCCAATGCGACGGGCGCTTACTCGACGGCGGTCGGTACGCAGAGCGCGGCGACGGGTGCGTACGCGACCTCGCTCGGTACGGGAAGTGCCGCGACGGGTGCGAGCAGCGTCGCGGTCGGTGAAACCGCGCAGGCAACGGGTGACGAGAGCGTCGCACTGGGCGGCACGACGTTCTTCGGCTTCATTCCGGCGCTCGCGTCGGGCTACGCGACGACCGCGCTCGGCGCCGGTGCATGGGCCACGGCGGATTACGCCACGGCGCTGGGCTGGAACAGCTACGCGGAAGGTGCGGAAAGCACGTCGATCGGCACGAACTCGCATGCGGCGGCGGACAACTCGGTCGCGCTCGGCACGGGATCGTTCACCGACCGCGCGAACACGGTCTCGGTGGGTGACGTGGGTGCGGAACGTCAGATCACGAACGTCGCGGCCGGCACGGAAGCGACCGACGCGGTGAACAAGGGCCAGCTCGACGCGAGCGTCGATACCGCCACGCGCTACTTCAAGGCCAACGGCCTCAACGACGGCAGCGACGACGCGCAGGTCGTCGGCGACTATGCGACGGCCGCCGGTGCCGGTGCGTTCGCCGGTGCGGAAGGCGCGAGCGCCTACGGCAGCGGTGCGAATGCGACGGGACAGCAGTCGACGGCCACGGGCTACGGCGCGGTGGCGTCGGGCCAGAACAGCGCCGCTTACGGTGCGGGCGCGCAGGCGGCCGGTCCGGGAAGCGTCGCGGTTGGCGGCGTCGCGGTCGATGAAGACGGAAATCCGCTGATCACCAACGGTGGCGTGCCGGTCGATACGGGTGCGACGACGGCGGCGGTCGGCGGCACGGCGGTCGGTGCGAGTGCGCAGGCCGGTGGATTCGCCTCGTCGTCGTTCGGTGTCGGCGCCTATGCCAGCGGTTCACAGGCGACGGCGGTGGGCACCGTCGCGAATGCGACCGGCAGCCTGTCGACGGCGGTGGGTACGCAGAGTGCCGCGACGGGTGCGAGCAGCGTGGCGGTAGGCGAAAGCGCGGAGGCGACCGGCGCGGAGAGTGTCGCGGTCGGCGGCAGCACGTTCTTCGGACTGATCCCCGCACGCGCTTCGGGCGCAGGCGCGTCGGCGTTCGGCACCGGAGCCTGGGCCACGGCGGACTATGCGACGGCGTTGGGCTGGAACAGCTATGCGGATGGCATCAGCAGCACCGCGGTCGGCGAGTCGGCGATCGCCGGTGCGGTGAACTCGGTGGCGCTGGGCGCGAGCTCGTATGCCGATCGCGACAACTCGGTATCGGTGGGCGATGTCGGCAGCGAACGCCAGATCACGAACGTGGCGGCCGGTACGGAAGCCACGGATGCGGTGAACAAGGGGCAGCTCGACGCGGTCGCCAGCGACGCCAGCAACGCGACACGTTACTTCAAGGCGAACGGGTTGAACGACGGTAGCGACGATGCTCAGGCCGTGGGCGACTACGCCACGGCGTCGGGCGCCGGTGCTTTCGCCGGTGCGAACGGTGCCAGCGCGTATGGCAGCGGCGCGAACGCCGTGGGTCAGCAGTCGACCGCCACCGGTTACGGTGCGGTTGCTTCAGGCCAGAACAGCGCCGCTTACGGTGCCGGTGCGCAGGCGGCCGGCCCGGGTAGCATCGCCGTCGGCGGGAACGCCGTGGACGAGGACGGCAACGCGCTGATCGCGGACGGCAACGGCAATCCCATCGACACCGGCGCGACCACGGCCGCCATCGGTGGCACCGCGGTCGGTGCCAGCGCGCAGGCAGGCGGTTTCGCGGCGACGTCGGTCGGCGTGGGCGCGTTCGCCAGCGGCGATCAGTCGACGGCGCTCGGTGCCGTCGCCAACGCCACGGGCGATTACTCGACGGCGGTCGGCACCGCCACGACGGCATCGGGCTCGGGCTCAGTGGCGGTGGGCGGGCCGGCCACCCTGTCGGGCGTGGGTCAGATCTATACCGGTGCCACCGGCGACAATGCGGCGGCCTTCGGTGGCGGTGCGCAAGCGACGGCGGACAACGCCACCGCGCTCGGTGCGATCGCCGGTGCGGAAGGTGTCGGCAGCACGGCGGTCGGTTACTTCGCCTACGCGCCGGGCGTCAACGCCACGGCCCTCGGTACCAACAGCTGGGCGTCGGGTGCGAGCAGCGTCGCGGTCGGCGATTTCTCCACCGCCACCGGCAGCCGCAGCGTGGCGATCGGTGCGGATGCGACGTCGTCGGCGGCGAACAGCGTGGCGCTCGGCACGAACTCGGTGGCGAACCGGGCCAACACGGTGTCGGTCGGCACCGCCGCCAGCGCGCGACAGATCACCAACGTCGCTGCCGGTACCCAGGGCACCGACGCGGTGAACGTCAATCAGCTGAATGCGCTTTCCGACAGCACGAGCACCGCGCAGCATTACGTCGCGGCAACGGGCGCCGGCGACGGCTCCGACGACGCGAGCGCTACCGGCGCCTTCTCGACCGCCACGGGTGCGGCGAGCAGCGCCACCGGCGACATGTCCACGGCCAACGGTGCGTTCGCCACGGCGAGCAGGGAATCGGCGACAGCCATCGGTGCATCGGCCAATGCCGGTGCGGCGGGCGCGACCGCGATCGGCGACAGCGCCCGCGCGCTGGCGGCGAACTCGGTGGCCCTCGGCAGCGGATCGCTGGCGACGCGCGCCAACACGGTGTCGGTGGGATCGGCGGGCAACAACCGCCAGATCACCAACGTCGCGGACGGCACGCAGACCAACGACGCCGTGAACCTCGGCCAGCTGAACAGCGCCCTGAGCGGGGCGTTCGCCGGATCGTCCAGCGCGGCGGGTAACGCCGTCGCGATGGCGCTGGGTGGCGGGGCCACGATGGGTGCCAACGGGCTGATCGGGCCGAGTTACCGGGTGCAGGGTGCGTCGTACACCTCGGTGGGCGACGCGGTCGGCGCGCTGGATGGAGCGATCGGCTCGCTGAACAGCCGCGTCGGCTCGCTGGAGTCGAAGTCGGGTACCGGCGGTTCGGGCATCCCGGGTGGCACGCCGCCACGTAATGGACCGACCGTCGCCTCCGCGGCGGCGAAGACGTCCGGGGCAACGACCGCCGCGGTGGCGCCGGAGGTGGCGGCGGCGACCGCGGCACCGGTGGCCGGTGGTGCGCCCACGGCGGCCGCGGCGTTGCCGATCACGGCGGCGGCGATCGACGGCGGCAGCGCCCCGATCACCAACGTCGCCGCCGGTGTGGCGCCGACGGACGCGGCCAACGTGAGCCAGGTCGACCAGGCCCTCACCACCGCCAAGTCGTACGCCGACCAGGGCGACGCCACGACGCTGAACAGCGCCAAGGCCTATACGGACCAGCGGTTCGGGGACGTGGTCAGCGGCGGGGCGTTCGACGAGTACAAGCGTACGGTCGATCGCCGGTTCAGCAACCTCAACGATCGCCTGAACAAGGTGGGTGCGATGGGCGCGGCGATGTCGCAGATGGCGTTCAGCACGCAGGGCGTCAATGGCGACAACCGGCTCGGTGTGGGTGTCGGCGGGTACAAGGGGCAGGGAGCGCTGTCGGTAGGCTACTCGCGCGCCATCTCGTCCAACGCCGCCCTGACCTTCGGCGCGGCGGTAAGCGGGGGTGAGTCTTCCGGCGGCGTCGGTGTAGGCGTGGGCTGGTAAGTGCACTGGGCGGCGGCCTACGGGTCGCCGCTAAGTCCTTGGAAAGCCGGCGGCGACGCCGGCTTTTCTTGTTGCGCCACGTCGCGGAATGTCGCCGCCACGGTCGCCGTCGACGCACCGTATGTGCTACCAATAGCGCCCCCGTCCGGTCAGGAACGACCGGGCGAAACGACGCAATCAACGGACCGTGTGGAGATGGCATGTCTGCGATGACCGAGCACAGGGACATGCTTACCGGGGAACCGGGAGAAGCCCAGGTCTGCGCGCACCTCGTGGCGCACGGGCGGCTCAAGGATACCGACCTCGCGCGGGCTCGCCGCTTGCACGACGAAACGCCGGAAGGCACCCTCACGGCACTGATGGCCCGGCTTGGCCTCGTCTCCGAGCGCGACCTCGCCGACGCCTGGGCCGACCTGCTCGGGCTGACGCTGCTCGCCGCGAAAGACGCCCCGGAACTGCCGCCGGCCGACACCGAGCTGTCCGTGCGATTCCTGAAGCAGTACCACGTGGTGCCGGTGCGCGAGGGCGACGACGGCCTGGCGTTGCTGGTGGCCGATCCGGCCGACCCCTATCCGCTGCAGGCCGTGCGTCTCGCGACGGGTCGCGATGTCCACCTGCGCGTGGGTCTTCGCTCCGAGATCGACGACCTGATCGAGCGTTACTACGGACAGGGCCGTTCGGCCATGGGCAGCATCGTCGAGAGCCTCGACGGCAGCGCGGCCGAGGAAGACGATGTCGAGCACCTGCGCGACCTCGCGTCCGAGGCGCCCGTCATCCGCCTCGTCAACCTGATCCTCCAGCGGGCGGTGGAACAGCGCGCGTCCGACGTCCACATCGAGCCGTTCGAGAATCGCCTCAAGGTGCGGTATCGCATCGATGGCGTGCTGCACGAAGTGGAAGCGCCGCCGTCGAGTTCCACCGCGGCCGTCATCTCGCGCGTAAAGATCATGGCGCGCCTGAACATCGCGGAGCGCCGCCTGCCGCAGGACGGCCGCATCCAGTTGCGCGTGCAGGGCAAGGAGCTCGACCTGCGCGTCTCCACGGTGCCGACCAGCTTCGGCGAATCGGTGGTGATGCGTATCCTCGATCGCGAATCGATCGTCTTCGACTTCGCGTCGCTCGGTTTCACCGACAACTTCCGCGACCGGTTCGTCGAGGTACTCGACCGCCCGCACGGCATCCTGCTCGTCACGGGCCCCACCGGCTCGGGCAAGACGACGACGCTGTACACCGCGCTTTCGCAGATCAACACGCCCGACGTGAAGATCATCACCGTCGAAGATCCGGTGGAATACCAGATCGAAGGCATCAACCAGATCCAGGTGAAGCCGCAGATCGGGCTGGACTTCGCGGGCGCGCTACGTTCCATCGTCCGCCAGGATCCCGACGTGATCATGATCGGCGAAATGCGCGATCTCGAAACCTGCCGCATCGCGATCCAGTCGGCGCTCACGGGCCATCTCGTGCTCTCGACGCTGCATACGAACAGCGCGTCGGGCGGTATCACGCGCCTGCTCGACATGGGCGTGGAGGATTACCTGCTCGGCTCCACCGTCAACGGCATCCTCGCGCAGCGCCTCGTGCGCCGCCTGGATCCCGAAACCGCCGTGCCTTACGAGGCCCTGCCCGAAGTGATCGAGCAGTTCGAGCTGCACAAGTACACCGACGAGCGCCCCATTCGCCTGTGGAAGCCGGGCACCAGCGCGGCCAACCCCACCGGGTATCGCGGCCGTCGCGCGATCATGGAGTTCCTGGTGATGAGCGACCCGCTGCGTCGCCTCGTGATGCAGCGCGCCGACGCCGGCGAGATCGAGCGCCAGGCGCGATCCGAAGGCATGCGGACGATGTACGAAGATGGCCTCGCCAAGGCCGTGTCGGGCGTGACCACGATCGAAGAAGTCCTGCGCGTCACGCAGGAATCGTAAGGAACGCCGCTCATGAGCCAGTTCCGATACCGCGCCATCAGTGCCGCCGGCGAAGCCCTCACGGGGCGCATGGAGGCCTCGTCCGTCGAAGACGTCGTCGCCCGTCTGCAGGATCAGGGGCACACGCCGCTCGAGGCGCTGCCCGCCGATGGCGAGGCCAGCGGCGGCAGCTTCGCCGCGCTCTTCCGCAAGGGGCCGTTCACCGGCGACCAGCTCGCGCAGTTCACGCACCAGCTCGCCACGCTGCTCGGCGCGGGACAGCCGCTCGACCGCGCGCTGGGCATCCTGCTCGACCTCCCCGAAGGCGAGCGTGCGAAGAACATGGTGGAGCGCATCCGCGATCGCGTGCGTGGCGGTACGACCCTGTCGACGGCGCTCGACGAAGAGAACGGCGTCTTCCCGCGTCTGTACATCAGCCTGGTGCGCGCGGGCGAAGCCGGCGGTTCGCTGGACGAAACGCTGCGCCGCCTCGCGGATTACCTGGAGCGCGCACAGGCATTGCGCGGCAGCATCGTCAATGCGCTGATCTATCCCGCGTTCCTCATGGTCGGCGTGCTCGGGTCGCTCGTGTTGCTGCTGGCGTACGTGGTGCCGCAGTTCGTGCCGATCTTCGCCGACATGCAGGTGCCGATCCCGGTCATCACGCAGGTGGTGCTGGCGATGGGCACGGCCATCGGCGACTGGTGGTGGGCGATGCTCGCGTTTCTCGTCGTGGCGGTGATTCTGGTGCGGCTGCGGCTGCGCGATCCGGACACACGGCTCGCCTTCCATGGCCGCCTGCTGACGATGCGCGTCGCGGGCCCCTTGTTGCTCAAGGTGGAAACCGCCCGCATCGCCCGCACCCTCGGCACGCTGCTGAAGAACGGCGTGCCGCTGCTCTCGTCGCTGGCGATCGCCCGTCAGGTCACGGGCAACCGCGCGCTCGATATCGCGCTGGAGCAGGCCGCGGAGCGAGTGAAGGGCGGCGCGGGTCTCGGCTCGTCGCTGGCCCACACCGAACGCTTCCCGCGCCTCGCCCTGCAGATGATCCAGGTGGGCGAAGAAGCCGGCGCGCTCGACACGATGCTGCTCAAGGTCGCCGACACGTTCGACATCGAAGCCAAGCGCGCGATCGATCGCCTGCTCGCCGCGCTCGTGCCCGCCCTCACCATCGTCATGACCGTCATGGTGGCCTTCATCATGGCGGCGATCCTGCTTCCCCTGCTCAGCCTCACCAGCAACATCAACTGACTAGTCGTTCCAAGGAGTTTTCCCCATGCGCGCGAATCCCAACCTCCGCTCCCGCCACGCACGCGGCTTCACCCTGCTCGAGATGCTGGCGGTGATCGTGCTGATCGGCATCATCGGCGCCATCGTCGTCACCCAGGTTGGCAAGAACGTCGACAAGGGCAAGTACGGCGCGGGCAAGGCGCAGCTCACGACGCTCGGCCAGAAGATCGAGAACTACGCGCTGGACAACGGTGCGCCGCCGCATTCGCTCGACGACCTGACCACCAAGCCGGCGGATGCCAGCAACTGGCAGGGCCCGTACGCGAAGGAATCGGATCTCAAGGATCCGTGGGGCCACGCGTTCGGCTATCGCTATCCAGGCGAGCACGGCAGCTTCGACGTCGTGTTCTACGGCCAGGACGGCAAGGCGGGCGGCGAAGGCTACTCGGCCGACGTCGGTAACTGGCAGTAACGGACCGTCGGGACGGAATGATCGGCCATGCGCGCGCGCGGATTCACGCTGTTCGAGATGCTGGCCGTCATCCTGCTGATCGGGATCGCCGCCGCGGCGGTCTCGATCCCGGTGACGCAGGGGCTCGCGAGCGCGCGCGTCAACGCCGCGAGCGGCGAACTCGCGGCGGCGTTGCGTTGGACACGCGCGCAGGCCATCGTCAAGGGCGAGAACCTCGCGCTTGAGGTCGATACCGCCGCGGCGACCTACACGCCGCCCGGCAAGGCGAACGTGCGTCTGCCGAAAGACATGCGCGTATCGATCACGAGCGCGCGCGAAGACCAGGCCAACGCGACCACGGGTCGCATCCGGTTTTTCCCCGACGGCAGTTCGACCGGCGGTCGTATCACGCTGAAGCGCGGCACGCGCGAGTGGCACGTCAATGTCGGCTGGCTCACGGGCGCGGTGAGCGTGGTGGACACGCGATGAAGGCCGCGTTCAACCGAACCCTGCGGGCAGGCCGGAAGCAGCGCGGTTTCAGTCTCCTGGAAGTCATCGCCGCCATCGCCATCCTCGCGATCGCGTTCGCCGCGCTGATGCAGGTCGCCGGCAGCTCGATGAGCCTCACCGCCCGAGCCAACGAACGCACTCAGGCGGCGCTTCGCGCGCGCACGCTGCTCGACGGCGCTTTCGTCATGGAGCCGGTGCAGGAGGGTGTCAGCGAGGGTCGCTTCGACGACACGTACCGCTGGCGCATGAACGTCGCGCGTTATCGCGCGCCGGACGACACGTCGCCCGACGATGATGGCGGCGGCCGCGGCGGCATGTTCCGGCTGGATCTCGACGTCATCTGGGGCGCGGATGGCAGCGAACGGCACGCACGGTTTTCGACGCTGCGCATCGCGGGCTCCGGCGGGGCGGCTTCGCCATGAGGCGCGTCCGCGGTTTCAGCCTCATGGAAGTGCTCGCGGCGCTCGCGCTGCTGACGATCGTGCTGCTCGGCGTGTACTCGGGTATTTCGACCGCGACGCGCATCGTGCGCAGCGGCAGCGGCGCGATCGAGCGCATGGACGAGATCCGCTCGGCACAGACCTACCTGCGTGGCGAACTCGCGCAGGCGCTCGTCATTCCGTTCGGACAGACCGACGAGGGCGATCCCATCGTCTTCGCGGGCGACGATCACTCGTTCCGCTTCGTGGCGCCGATGCCGGGCTACCTCTCGCGCCTCGGGCCGCAGCTGCAGACGGTCTCGCTGGTCGACGACGGGCATTCGGGCTACCGGCTGGAAGTCGCGCTCGCGTTGCTGCCGCCCGACGGCGACGAACCGCAACCGATCGGCGAGCCCGAGATCCTGCTGCGCGATATCCGCAAAGGCGCGATCGCGTACCGGGGCCTCGACGATCAGGGTAAGCCCGGCGACTGGCAGGACCAGTGGACGGACCATCGCCGCACGCCTTCGCTGGTGCGCGTGACGCTGGAGACGGGAGGCAACGTCGTCTTCCCGACGCTCGTCGCGCCGATCCGCATCGACGCCTCGGCATCGCGAAACGGTTTTACCCTGTCGCGCGGCACGCGCAGGGCGGTGGGCCGATGATCGCTCGCACGAACAAAGGCGTCGCCCTGTTGATCGTGCTGTGGGGCTGCACGCTGCTGGCGATTATGCTGGGCGGGTTCGCCGCGCTCGCGCGTACGGAAGGCCTGCAGGCGCGCTACCAGTTCGCGCAGACGCGCGCGCACTACGCGGCCGAGGCCGGGGTGATGCGCGCGATCGAAGGCCTGCAGACCTCCGACGCGTCGTCGCGCTGGGTGGCCGACGGGCGCCTCTACGTGTTCCCGTTCGACGACGCGAAAGTGAACATCACCATCGTCGACGAAGACGGCAAGGTTGACCTCAACGCCGCCTCCGGCGATGTGCTGTCCGGGCTGTTCAAGGCCGCCGGGGCGACCGACGACAAGGCGCGCGACCTCGCGGCAGCCGTGCAGGACTGGCGGCGGCCCGGCGACGCCGCATCGCCCAACGGCGCGAAGAAGCCTCAGTACGAAGCCGCGGGCCTGGGCTATGGGCCACGCAACGGGCCGTTCGCCACGGTCGAGGAGGCCCGCATGGTGCTCGGCATGGATGCGGCGACCTGGGCCGCGGTCGCGCCCGCGCTCACGATCTGGTCGGGCCGCGAACGGCCGAATACCGAACACGCGCAGCCATTGGCGCTCGCTGCCATCCCCGGCCTCGCGGGTGCGGGCGCGGCGGCGATCCTGTCGACACGCTCGCAAGGCAACGGCGGCGCGCTGGCCGGTGGCAACGGTGTCACGCACACGATACGCGCGGAGGCGATCCTTGACGACGGAACCAGGAGTTCCCTTACATCGACGATCCGACTCCGTGGGATAAGATCCGGAAATCAGCCCTACGCAGTGTTGCGTTGGCGCGAAGGAGATACTGAATGACCACTTGGCAGGATGCATCGCAGCTACAGCTCGATCGCCTGCGCCGTGCCTGGCGCGGTAGCGCGCTGCCTGGCTTCCTGCGCTGGTGGGGCGACGAGCTTTCGGCGTTCGTGCCGGTGCGGTGGCGCGCGGCGTTCGCGGGTGGCGAGCGCTGGTATGCCATCGAGCGACACGCCGACGGGTGGCGTCTTCGTCGTTCCGGCGAAGCCTTCGCGCTCAGCGAAGCGCCCGATGCCGATATGGCGGAAGAACGTTCCGCGGCGCTGGCACGAGCGCTCGCGGAGGCCGACCCGGCCGATCGCCGGATCGCGCTCGTGCTCCCCTCCGCGTCGGTGCTTCGTCGTCGGCTCGTGCTTCCGCTGGCCGCGCGCGACAACCTGCGGCAGGTCGTCGGCTACGATCTGGACCGGCAGACGCCATTCCGCGCCGACGACATCCACTTCGGCGTGCGTGAGCTGGGCGAGGGCGGCCCGGAAGGGCGTTTCGTCGCCGAGCTTGCCGCCACGCCGCGTGCAGGCCTCGATCCGCTGCTCGACGAACTCGCCGCGCTTGGCATCCACCCCGACCGCGTCGACGTCGCCGACGGCCATGCGCTCGCCGGCGTCAATCTGCTTCCGCCGGCACGCATCCCGCGTCGTGCCGATCGCCGGCGTCGCCTCAACGCGATGCTGCTCGCGGCCATCGTGCTGCTCGTGTTCGCGTGCATGTCGGCATGGCTGCACAACCGCGCCGTCGCGCTGCAGGCCATGCGCGACGACGTCGAGGCCATGCGCGGCGATGCCGCGCGCGTCAAGGATCTTCGCCAGCGCCTCACCGACAGTGCCGGCGCATCGGGATTCCTCGCGCGCAAGAAAACGGACGCGCCGTCCGTGCTCCCCGTCCTCGAAGACCTCACGCGGCGCCTTCCCGACGACACGTGGCTCGAACGATTCACGCTCAACGGCACGGGTCAGATCGGCTTTCAGGGCCAGAGCCCACAGGCGGCACGACTCATCGATGCCCTCAAGGGTGCGGCCACCATCGGCGAGCCGAGCTTCCAGGGCACGATCCAGAGCGACCCGACGTCCGGCAAGGAGCGTTTCTACATGCAGGCAAAGGCATTGATGCCGAAGCCGGAGGCGCCCGCCGCGAAACCCGCCGCCGCGCCCGCCGTCGCCACGACAGCGCGCCCGGCGGCCGCCGCGGCGTCGTCGTCGGCACAGGCCCCCGCTGTCGCACCGAAGGAGGCGCCCCGTGCGAATGAAACCCGCTGAATCGCGTGTCGCCGCGATCCTTCTGCTCGTGCTGGCGGTGGCCATCGGGTATTTCTGTCTCGTGCACTGGTGGTTCGTGGCGCCGCAACTGGCGATGGGCGACGAGATGGACGACCTGCGCGACACGCAGCGTCGCTTCGCCTCGGCGATCGCCGAGCGCCCGCAGCTCGAAAAGCGGATCGCCGCGCTCGAGCAGGGCCAGACGCACAGCGACGCCTTTCTCCCCGGCGACGATGCCAATGCGGCGGCGGCGGGCCTGATGCAGCGCATCGTCGACGTCGCCGCCGCGCATCGCGAAGACGGTGCGTGCGACGTCGTGCAGAAGATGCCCGTACCTAGCCAGGAAAAAGCGGGCGAGCCGTATCGCAAGGTCACGGTGAACATCAGCCTGCGTTGCCAGATGCAGCCGATGACCGCCGTACTGCACGACATCGAAGAAGAAACACCCTATCTCTTCATCGAAGACTTCAGCATCTATCGCAATCCGGTCGCCGCGCGAACCGGTGGTAACGCGCCCATGGAAGTGCAGTTCACGGTTTCCGGTTACATCCATGCCGCGCGTCCGGCCAGGGAGGCCTCATGAACGCCGCCGGTCAACGCCGACTCACGCCATTGCTGGTGGTCGTGGCCGTATCCCTCGGCGTGGTCTGCGCGTCGTTCATGCTGGGTGTCGGCAAGGGCGTGCACTGGGATGACGCAGGCACCCCCGAGCCGCTCCCGCCCGTGCGTCCGTTGGCCATGCCACCGCCGTCGCCGCTCGCCCGTTTCTCGGAAGTCTGGCAGCGCCCGTTGTTCATGGCCGATCGCAAACCCGTCGCCGCGACCGATGGCGAGGACGCTTCGAGCAACATCGGCGACCTCGAGCTCACCGGCATCATCATGACGCCCGGCCTGCGCATGGCGCTGCTCAGGGATCGCGGCAAGGACACCACGGTACGCGTCAAGGAAGGTACGGCGCTCACCGATGGCCACTGGACCCTGACGTCGCTCACCGCCCGCAGTGCGGTCTTCGACAACGGCGGCGAACACCGCGAACTCACGCTGAAGGTCGCCGCGCCCGAGGCCATGGCCAAGGCGCCGCCGCGGCCGGGCGTGCCCGGCACGCCCGCCCAGTCCCCGACGCGGGCGGCGGTTCCCGGCGGAAGCGGCATGCAGGTGCAGCAACCCACGGGGCAGGGCATGACGGGACCCACGTTGCCGCGCCCGCCGGCAGATGCCGCGCGCACCGCCCCGCCCCGGCAGGACGACGATGCGCTCCAGCGGGCACGCGTCGAAGCATTGAAACAAGCCGTGCAGAAACGCCGCATGGAGCAACAGCAGCAGCGGCAGCAGGCAGTGGATTCGCAGTAGCGGGCGCATGACGCGCCCTCAGGGAAGGAGGAGCAACACATGAAAGGCACTTCGCTCGGCACGGCCGTCCTCACGGCCCTGCTGATGATGGGTTGCGCCCCGCAAAACGTGCGGCGCGACGATGGACGGCTGCAACGCGAGGCGCTCGCAGGCGTGGAGGATCCGGTTCCCGCGGCGCTGCCGCTGGATCGCACCGTGGTCGCGACGGAGGGCGAGTCGCAAACGACATCGTCTGGCGTGGTTCGCGAGATCAGTCACGGCAATGGGCAGTTCATCAAGCCCCGGCCGGCCGACACGTCGCGGCCACCCGCGACGGGCCCGGATGCCGTCACGCTCAACTTCGAAGATCAGCCGGTCGAGGCGGTCGTGAAGGCGATTCTCGGCGATCTCCTCGATGCCAACTATTCCATCGCACCCGGTGTACAGGGCGCGATCTCGTTCTCGACGGCGAAGCCCGTGTCGCGCGACGAAGCGCTTCCGATTCTCGAGACACTGCTTTCCTGGACCGGCAATGCGTTGGTCCGCGAGCACGGACGCTTCAGCGTGCTGCCGGCGAACCAGGCGATCGCGGGCCGCGTCGTGCCGACGGCCCGGGTGCCGAAGCCGGGCGCGGGGCTGAGTGCGCGCCTGTTCCCCCTGCACCATGTCGCCGCGCCCGCGATGGCGAAACTGCTCGCGCCGTTCGCGTCGAACGAAGCGATCCTGCTGGCCGACCCGGCGCGCAACGTCCTCGTGATCGCAGGCACCCGCGACGAACTCGCCAATTACGGCGAAACCATCGATACATTCGACGTCGACTGGGTGGCGGGCATGTCGGTGGGTGTCTTCAGCCTGCGCAACGCGTCGGTGGGCGAGCTTCTGCCCGCGCTCGAGTCGCTGTTCGGCGAAAGCAGCGGCACGCCGGTCGCAGGGCTGCTCCGCTTCATTCCCATCGAGCGAACCAATGCGATCGTCGTCATTGCCACGGGCGCCGGTCACCTCGATCAGGTGGGTGACTGGATCGAGCGCATCGATCGCGGTGGTGGCAACGAGCCGCGTCTTTTCGTCTACGACGTGCGCAACCTGCTCGCCTCGGATGTCGCGCGTTATGTCGGCAACGTGTTCGGTGCCGCCGTCACCGGCGACACCGCGCCACACGTCGCTCCTGGCCTGACGGCCACGACGCTCGGCGCGTCCGGTGGGTTCGATCAGGTAGCTGGCGATGCGTCGCCGCCCGTCGGTACCGGTGGCGGGACCGACGAAAGCACGGCGTTCTTCCAGGCGCCGTCGCCACCCACGCCTGCCAGCGTCGGCAGTTCGGGCGGCAACGATCTTCGCATCACCGCCGTCGACGCCAATAATCAGCTGATGGTGCGCGCCCGGCCGTCGCAGTGGTCCGAAATACGTCAGGCCATCGAACGCCTCGACGCCGTGCCGCTGCAGGTGCAGATCGAAACCCGCATCCTCGAAGTGAGGTTGCGCGATTCGTTCCGCTTTGGCGTGCAGTGGTTCCTGGAAGGTCTCGCGGGCGGTGGCGGCGACGTGACGCAACCGGGCAACAAACAGCGCTGGAAGCTCGGGGGTACGGGCGCGCTGGCCCGCAATCCCGATGCGCTCTACTACTCGTTCATCAACAAGGATCTCCAGGTGGCGTTGCGGGCGATGGAGCGCGACGGCAACACGAAAACGCTCTCCGCACCTTCGCTGGTGGTGGTCAACAATCGCAAGGCGCGCATCCAGGTCGGCGACCAGATTCCCGTCACGCAGACGTTCGTCAACACCACCGGCGCCGCCAACAATCAGGTCGGGCAGGTGGAGTACAAGGACACGGGTGTGATTCTCGACGTGAGGCCCCGTGTGAATCCGGGCGGCCTCGTCTATCTGGACGTCTCGCAGGAAGTCAGTAGCGCCGAGGCCGACGGCGTCGGCACGAACATGCCGATCTCCAAGCGCAAGCTCACGACGCAGGTGGCCGTCCAGAGCGGGCAGACCGTCCTTCTCGGTGGCCTCATCGGCGAGAAGGAAAACCGGCAGCGCAACGGCGTGCCGTTTCTCTCCCGGGTACCCGTGCTCGGTCATCTCTTCTCCGAGCACCTCGAAGACAAGGATCGCACCGAGCTGATCGTGCTCATCACGCCGAAGGTGATCACGAGCGGAGAAGATGCGAAACGCGTGTCGGATCAGTACCGACGACGTTTCCAGTCGCTGAAGCCCTTCGAGGTGACGTCGGCGGATCAGGCGAAGGACCGGCCTGAGGCGGCGGCCGAGGGTTGAGCGGAGCGGGAAGGCGGCGGCTTGCGTACCATAGTGTCCGCATGCAGACCGCTTTCCCCATCACTCCGCTTCTTGCCGACATCGTCCATTCACTGGACGCATGTCCGCGCCTCGTGCTCGAGGCACCGCCGGGCGCCGGCAAGACGACCCAGGTGCCCCTCGCGCTGCTGGATGCACCGTGGCTTGCCGGTGGGCGCATCGTGGTTCTCGAGCCGCGACGGATCGCCGCGCGTGCCGCGGCGTCGTTCATGGCGCGGCAGCGGGGCGAGGATGTCGGCGAAACCGTGGGCTATCGCATTCGCTTCGAATCGCGCGTGGGCCCGCGCACGCGCATCGAAGTGGTGACCGAAGGCATCCTCGGTCGCATGATTCAGGACGATCCGACGCTGGACGGCGTCGGGGCGATCCTCTTCGACGAATTCCACGAGCGGCATCTGGCCGGGGACCTCGGTGCCGCCCTGGCGCTCGACGTGCAGCGAAGCGTGCGCCCCGATCTCCGGCTGGTGGTGATGTCCGCCACCCTGGATGGCGAACGCATCGCGCACTGGCTGGACGCACCACGGATCACGAGCCCCGGGCGTAGCTTCCCGGTGCGCATCGCGCCCCCGCCGGCACGTACGCAGGAGTCCGTCGAGCAACACCTGGTGCGCACGGTCACGCTGGCGCTGCGCGAGACCGACGGCGATGTGCTCGCCTTCCTTCCCGGCCGCCGCGAGATCGAGCGCGCACGCGGCATGCTGGCGCGCGACCCGGACGGCGCGGAAGTCGTCGCGCTGCACGGCGAGCTTTCACTGGCCGAGCAGCAGCAGGCGCTGACGCCGGCCGACCCGGGCACGCGTCGGGTGATTCTCGCCACCAACGTCGCCGAGTCGAGCGTCACGCTTCCGGGCATCCGCGCCGTCGTGGACAGCGGACTGGCGCGCGAACCGCGTTTCGATCCCACGTCCGGCTTCGCACGGCTCGACACCGTCACGATCTCGCAGGCGTCGGCGGATCAGCGCGCGGGTCGCGCAGGACGCGTGGCCGAAGGTGTCGCGTATCGCTTGTGGCCGGAAAGCCGTCGCCTGGAGGCGTCGCGCGCCACCGAAATCGAACACACCGAATTGTCGGGTCTCGCACTCGAACTCGCGGGCTGGGGTAGCGACGACCTGCCGTGGCTCGACGCACCGCCGGCGGGCGCCATGGCGCAGGCCCGCGACCTGCTGCGACGGTTGGGTGCGCTCGACGACATGTCGTCAATCACGCCCCTCGGGCGCGACATGCTGGCCCTCGGTGCGACGCCGCGACTGGCGGCCGCCGCGATGCGTGCCCCATCGACGCATCGCGCGCTCGTCGCCGATCTTCTCGCACTGGTCGAGGCGCGCTCGCCGTTGCGCGGCGAGCAGGGGCGCACGGACGACTTCCGTCAACGGGTCGCGGCGCTTCATCTGTGGCGCGATGGCGGCGCCCGGGCGGCGCGCGCAGGTAGTGCCGACATCGGCGCGCTCGCGGCTATCGAGAAGGCGTCTTCCGGCTGGCGCCGGCGCCTCGGGGTGCGCACCGCGGCAAGCGGTGTACCGGACGCGCACGCGGTGGGCGACCTGCTGGTTCATGCGTTCCCGGATCGCGTCGCGAAACGCGACGACACCCAGCCTTCGCGCTATGCGCTGGCCAATGGCCGTGGCGCGCGCCTGCACGAATCGAGTGCGCTGCACGGCGAGCCCTGGCTCGTGGTGCTCGATCTGCGGCTCGAGGTGCGCGACAGCCTCGTTTTCGCGGGTGCGCCTTTCGATCCCGACGTGCTCGAGCGCGATCACGCGGATCGCTTCGTCACCGAACGCGTCCTTCGCTGGGACGATCAGCGCCAGATCGCGGAAGCATTCGAAGAGCGGCGTTTCGACGCGCTGCTGATGGCGCGCAAGGCGGTGCCGGTCGGCGCGAACGATGCGCAGGCGCTCCTCGTCGCCGGCATTCGCGCGCGCGGTGTCGGCGCGCTTCCGTGGAGCGATCACGCGACGAATCTGCGCACGCGCATCAACGCACTGCGGGCATGGCAGCCCGAGCTCGGCCTGCCCGACGTCGCCGACGCCGCGCTCGCCGACACACTGGAGCGCTGGCTCGGGCCGTACCTCGCGGGCAAGCGGCGCATCGAAGCGATCCAGTCGGCCGACCTGTCGGAAGCGCTCTCCTCGATGCTCGACTACGAGCAACGTCGCGCCCTCGACACCTACGCGCCGGAATCGCTCACGGTGCCCAGCGGCATGACGCGGCGGCTCACCTACGGTGCGCGCGACGACGATCCCGCCGCACCGCCCGTGCTCGCGGTGAAGCTGCAGGAATTGTTCGGCCTCGCCGATACGCCGCGCGTGGGCAATGGCCGCGTGCCCGTGATGCTCCACCTGCTTTCGCCCGCTGGCCGGCCGATACAGGTCACACAGGACCTGTCGGGCTTCTGGGATCGCACCTACCCCGAGGTGAAGAAGGAACTGAAGGGCCGCTATCCCAAGCATCCGTGGCCTGACGATCCGTGGACGGCTGTCGCGACACATCGGGCGAAGCCGCGCGGTACGTAAGCACAATCGACGACGACCGGACCCGGAGGCGTCGCACGCGTATCGGCGGCCACGCCCACGCGGCGTGTCCACGGCGGCGGACAGGCGTCGATCGAGCCGGAAGGAAGAATGCACCGGCCACCGTGTGCGGGTGGCGCCAAAAGGGGTATTCATGGCTTCACAGACTCGCGCCCATCGCTGGGCATCCGTGCGCGCATGGTGGTCACGTCGTTCCGTGCGGAGCCTCGCTCTTGCGACACTCGTCGCGGGCTCTTGCGATCCCGTGGCAGCGGCGACCGCAACGTACTGGGACAAGGACGCCTTGCTGGTGCTTCTGAAGGAGCACGCCGCCGATGGAACCTTGCACGACTACGTCAACGAATCGACCGATGCCTCGTTCTCCCGCTGGCTCATCGGCGGTTTCGAGACACCGTACTCGGAACTCGCCGGGGTGGCGCTTTCGCCACCCGACGACGCGACGCGCAGGGCTATCGCTCTGGCCTCGTCCACGCATGGCCCGGTCACGCAGCGCATGCTCCATGACTGGAAAGTGTGGGATCTCGGGTATACGAAGGTCGATGCGATGCGTCGTGCGCCCGTGCCGGAAGAACTCCGGGCCGGCGCATGGGGCGTGCCGCATATCATGAAGGCGGGTATCGATCCCGACCTCTACAAGGCCGGAATGCGCGGCCTTCTCGATATCAATCATCCTGCGATCCAGGCGAACTACGTTCTCGCGCTCCAGGTGCTTCGCGAGAAGCTGACCGAGGTCAATCAGCGATTCTGGCGTGAGCGCGGTCTCCGTGGGGACGTCATCGGCCGGTTCACCGATCCCGAGCGCCACGGCGAGCCGACCGATTTCGATCTCCACTACCTCGTGCAGCTGCTCGATGGCGAACTTTCCACGTGGCGCGGAGCGGGCACGAATCGCTACGGGTTCCGGGAATTGCCCGCGAATCTGCGACTGGCACGGCTGGCGGCGGCGTATCGCGAAGGCATGCCCTATTCGAGCCAGCCATGCGCGAGCGACCGGCGTTACATGGCGACTCACGCCGGCATGGGCGGTAACGACGGGCGTCCACTCTGCTTCGACGACGCGACCGATCGCGCGGTCTACCATTGGTACACGCACGAGCTGAGGGACGACCTCGGCGTCCTTCTCGTCAATCCCGGTGCAAGAACGACCACGCTGCTTCGGCTGACGGGGCCTCTTTACACGAGTAACCAGGGGCGACTCGGCATTCCCGATCCCTTTCGCCGAATGCTTTCCGACTCGCTCGAAATGGTGCAGATCAAGGTGGCGAACCGGTTGCTCGCTCATGGAGAGCTCTCGGCGGCACAAGGCGATACGGTGGCGCGTACGCTCAGTGAACACTGGTGCGGAGGGCGGCTATGAGCACGCTATGCGAACCCTTCGACGTGTCCGGCTGCGTCCACCGTGTCGCGCGGCCGCTAAGGACCATGCTCGCGTTCGCGTGGCTGGCTCTGGGTGGCATGTGCTGCGCTCCGGCGAATGCGGGAGTCATCGAGCAGGGATCGGTCACGTTGCTGCCGGTCACGTCGGACGACGACAACATGATGCAGGCGTGGATCGGTGCATCCATGCGTCGATATGCCTACGGCATGCGTCGATGGCTCGGCGACGCGCTTTCCGGAAGCTACGGTCGCGTATCGGACTCCGCCGAGTTGCTCCGGTTCCAGCAACAGCTGCGGCGCGCGACGTTTTCCCATTTTCAGTACAGCTATACCGTCGAGGGTGTCGAGTACACGCGTATCTACCTCGGCGTGTCGGGGCGACCGTTCAACGAGCTGATCAACCCTGCCTTTCGCGGCACGCGGCGTCTGGTGCCGCCCGTGGAAGAGAGCAACTATTTCGACACGGACAACGTGGTGCTCTTCGGCTCCGTCGGTGCGGTCGAGGCATCGGAAGTCACGCCTCGACCGGCCACACCGGGCTCCCCCCAGCGCGCGAACGACGCGGAGATCAAGGTTCTCCAGGCCATCATGCGCGACATACGCGAAGGAACCATCCAGCCGGGTGGCCGGCTGCTTGGCTTCGTGAGCCAGATTCCCTGCGAATCGTGTACCGCCGCTCTCCGCCAGTTTTCCATCGAGGCACAGGCCGACGTGCATATCAACTACGTGGAAGGCCATCCGGGCTCGCCACGGACGATGACGCCTGCTCTTGCCGTCATTCGTAGCATGCGAAACGTCCTCATCGATGAATTGACCACGACGTTCGCACCGCCCGTCCACAGTGTGCTCACCAGCGCGGAAGCCGAGGCAGACGACGGTGCGTCGACATCCATGTGCAGCAAACCGTAACCTCGCGCGCGCTGCGTGTCAGCCCAGGGGCCGCACGCGAAAGCTGCGGCCCTTGATCTTGCCGGCGCGCAGGCGTTCGAGCGCCTTGTTCGCCAGGTCGCGGCGGATGGCGACATAGGCGCGCGTGGCGTAGACGTCGATCTTGCCGATGTCCTTGCCGTCGAGGCCGGCGTCGCCGGTCAGGGCGCCGAGGATGTCGCCGGGGCGCATCTTGTCCTTGCGGCCGCCGTCGATCACGAGCGTCTTCATGGGCGCGAGGTTCAGTACCTTCCGCGCCTCGTTCGCCGGCTTCGCAGGATGCCGCGGCAAAGGCGCGCCGAGGCGCTCCTCGATCCCACGCAGTTTGTTGAGTTCGCGCGATCCGGCGAGCACGATCGCCAGCCCGCTCGCGCCGGCGCGACCCGTGCGACCGATGCGATGGGTGTGCGTGTCCGGATCGTGGGCGACGTCGAAGCTGACGACGAGCGGCAGGCCCGCGATGTCGAGGCCGCGCGCGGCGACGTCGGTGGCCACCAGCACCGAGCAGCTGCGATTCGCGAAACGGACGAGAACCTCGTCGCGGTCGCGCTGGTCGAGGTCGCCATGCAGCGCGAGCGCCGAGAAACCGCGTCGGTCGAGCTCGGCGGCCACGGCTTCGGTGTCCTTGCGCATGTTGCAGAACACGAGCGTGGCCTCTGGCTTTTCCTGAGTCAGCAGTCGCGCGAGCACGTCGATCTTCACCGGCGGCTCGACTTCGATCACGCGCTGCTCGATGGTCGTATCGCCGTGCGCCTCGTCGATCGTCACCGTCACGGGGTCTTTCTGCACGCGTCCGCTCACGGCGCGGATCGCCTCCGGATACGTGGCCGAGAAGAGCAGCGTCTGGTGGTGTTTCGCGATACGCCCGACGATGTCGTCGATGGCTTCCTCGAAGCCCATGTCGAGCATGCGGTCGGCCTCGTCGAGCACGAGCACCTTGATGCCGCCGCCGTGCAGGCTCTGGCGCTTCAGGTGTTCCTGCACGCGGCCCGGCGTGCCCACCACGATGTGCGGATCGTGTTCGAGCGACGCCAGCTGCGGGCCGAGCGGCATGCCACCGCACAGCGTGAGCAGCTTGACGTTGGGAATGTTGACCGCGAGGCGGCGGATCGCCTTGCTGACCTGGTCGGCCAGTTCGCGCGTGGGGCAGAGCACGAGCGCCTGCAGGCGGATCTGGGAGACGTCGATCCGCTGCAGCAGGCCGAGGCCGAACGCCGCGGTCTTGCCGCTTCCGGTTTTGGCCTGCGCGATCACGTCGCGGCCGTCGAGGATCGCAGGCAGGCTTTCGCGCTGGATGGGCGTGAGCGCGGCGTAACCCAGCGATTCGACGGCGGAAAGAAGGGCGGGCTCGAGGCCGAGGGTCTTGAAATCGTTCATGACGCATGATCGCACGCCGGGCTCCACGGCGTCGCCCGGCGCTCCGCCGGGCCTGAGGCGGCGCCGGACTACCAGCGCGTCCGGTCGGGCAGCAGGCCCTTGAGTTCGGCCTCGGTCAGGTTGCGCCACTGACCGACCTTCAGGTGGCCGAGCTTCACGTTGATGATGCGCACGCGGCGCAGCTGCGTCACGCGATAGCCGAACTCGGCGGCCATGAGGCGGATCTGCCGGTTGAGCCCCTGCGTGAGCGTGATGGCGAAGCCGAACTTCGCGATGCGGCGCACCTTGCAGGGCCTGGTCATCTGCCCATGGATGCGCACGCCGCGCGACATGCCGATGAGGAACTCGTCGGTCACCGCCTTGTTCACCGCCACGAGGTATTCCTTCTCGTGGTGATTCTCGGCGCGGAGGATCTCGTTGACGATGTCGCCGTTGCTGGTCAACAGGATCAGGCCTTCGGAATCCTTGTCGAGGCGGCCGATCGGGAAGATGCGCTGTGGATGGTCGACGAAGTCGACGATGTTGCCGTCGACGGTCGTGTCGGTGGTGCATGTGATGCCCACCGGCTTGTTCAGCGCGATGTACACGCCGCGACTCTTCGCCGGGCTGGCGACGAGCGTGCGCGCGACGACGACCTCGCCGTCGACCTTGACCACGTCGCCGTCGAGCGCCTTGGCGCCCATGCCGACGACGGCGTCGTTGATCGTGACGCGGCCGGCGACGAGGAGTTCGTCGGCTTCGCGGCGGGAGCAGATGCCCGCCTCGCTGATGTACTTGTTGACGCGCATCGGCTTACGAACGCAGACCCACGCCGCGGCTGAGAAGGCGCAACGCGACGGCGGACAGGCCGATCACGAACACGATCATCACGATGAAGGCGGTGGCGATGGGCACGTCGCTGACGCCGAGCACGCCGAAGCGGAAGGCGTTGACCATGTAGAGGATCGGATTCACCAGCGAGATGCTGCGCCACGGTTCGCCAAGCAGGTCGACCGAATAGAACACGCCGCCGAGGTAGGTCAGCGGGGTGAGCACGAAGGTCGGCACCAGCGCGATGTCGTCGAACTTCTTCGCGAACACGGCGTTGACGAAACCGGCCAGCGAAAACACGGTGGCACCGAGGACGACCGAGAGGAAGGTCGTGATCGGGTGGGCGACGTGCAGGTCGGTGAAGAACAGCGCGATCACCAGTACCAGGGCGCCGACGATCACGCCACGCGTGACGGCGCCGATGACGTAGCCGAGCAGGATCACCCAGTTGGGCATGGGCGACACCAGCATCTCTTCGACGTAGCGGCCGAACTTGGCACCGAAGAACGAGCTGGAGATATTGCCGTAGCTGTTCGTGATGATGCTCATCATGACCAGGCCCGGCACGATGTACTGCATGTAGGTGAAGCCATGCATTTCGCCGATCCGGCTGCCGATCAGCTTGCCGAAGATCACGAAATAGAGCGTCATCGTGATCGCGGGCGGGATCAGCGTCTGCGTCCAGATGCGCGTGATGCGCGCGATCTCGCGACGGACGATGGTGCCCAGCGCGACGAGGTTGGAAGAGCCGCTCATGCCGCGTTCTCCCGGCCGTGCTCGACGAGCCGCACGAACAGTTCCTCGAGGCGGTTCGCCTTGTTGCGCATGGAGGTGACGGTGACGCCGTGGTCGGACAGCGCGGCGAACAGCGAGTTGAGGTCGTGCGCGCGGGACATCTCGGCTTCGATCGTGTGGTCGTCCAGCGTGCGCAGTGTCACGCCGGGCAGGGAGGGCATGCCGGTGGGCAGCGCGGTGACGTCGAGCACGAAGGTTTCGACGTCGAGCGTGGCGAGCAGGCTCTTCATCGACGTGTTCTGCACGATGCGCCCCTGATCGATGATCGCGATGTTGCGGCAGAGCTGCTCGGCTTCCTCGAGGTAGTGCGTGGTGAGGATCACCGTGGTGCCCGCCTCGTTGATGCCGCTGACGAACTGCCACATGGAGCGGCGGATCTCGATGTCGACGCCCGCGGTGGGCTCGTCGAGGATCAGCAGCTTCGGCTCGTTCATCATGGCGCGCGCGATCATCAGGCGGCGCTTCATGCCGCCCGAGAGCATACGGGCCTGGTGGTGCGCCTTGTCCCACAGGCGCAGCTCCTTCAGGTACTTCTCGGCGCGCACGGCGGCTTCCGCGCGACCGATGCCGTAGAAGCCAGCCTGATTCACACAGATGTCGAAAGGTTTTTCGAACTGGTTGAAGTTGATTTCCTGCGGCACGAGGCCGATCAGGCGCATCGCTTCGCTGCGGTTCTTGTGGATCGACACCCCGAACACCTCGGCATCGCCGGAGGAGCTGTTCACGAGAGACGAGAGAATGCCGATCAGGGTCGATTTGCCGGCGCCGTTGGGGCCGAGCAGGGCGAAGAAATCCCCGGGCTGGACGGTCAGGGAGATGCCTTTGAGGGCTTCCACGCCGTTGCCGTAGGTCTTGCGTAAATCGTTGACGTGTAAAGCAGGAGTGGTCATGGGCTGCGCCGGGATGACAAGCCGCCTATTATACCGGGCTTTGCCGGGGCGCCTCGTTCCCCGGCGTCAACAGAGACTTTCCATGGCAGAACAATTCCAGCTCCGTCTCGCCGACAGCTTCATGCTCGCCCCCTCGGTGCGGCACCTGTCTTTCGAGCGGGCGGATGGCCAGCCTCTGGCGTTCGTGCCCGGCCAGTTCCTCCAGGTCCACTTCCAGTACGACGACGGCAAGCCCACCAAGCGGAGCTATTCCGTGGGCACGGTCGGGGACGGCAGTGGTCCGGTCGAGCGGATCGAAATCGCCGTCAGCTACGTCGAGGGTGGCGCCGCCACCCGGCTGCTGGGCGATCTCGAGCACGGCGGCACGATCGACGCGAGCGGCCCGTACGGCCGTTTCTGCCTCATGGACGCCGATACCAACCGCCGCTACATCCTGATCGCCACGGGCACGGGCGTGACTCCCTACCGGGCGATGCTGCCGCAGATCGAGACCCTGATGGCCAGCCGCGGCTGCCGTTTCGTGCTGCTCTACGGCGCCCGCAACGAGGGTGAGCTGCTCTATGGCGAGGAATTCGAGGCCTTCGCCCGGAAGCACGAGGGGTTCGACTTCCATCCCTGCCTTTCGCGCGGGGCGCGCCCGAATCCTCGTCCGCACGACCGCCTCGGCTACGTGCAGGACATGCTCGCCGAGCTGGAACCCAGTGGCGAGGGCGACATCGCCTACCTGTGCGGCAACCCGAACATGGTCGATGCCGCGTTTTCGGCACTGAAGGAACACGGCCTTGCCGTGCAGCACATCCGTCGCGAGAAGTACATTTCCTCACGGTGAGGCCGATCGCATGGGCCTATAATCCGGCCCTATGCACGCCCAGGCCGCTCCGCCCCCCCTTTCCGCCGAGATGCGCCGCTACGCGGCGCTCGACCAGCGACTGCTCGCCGCGGTCCGCGCCATCCGCATCCTGCCGACCGTGTCGTGGCCGGCCTCGGTCGAAGAGCGCCTGATCGAGGAATTCGGCGCGGGCCGGCTGTCGCTGCCCGATATCCGGTATCGCCCGCCCGATCTGGGCGGCACGCGCGCCGAGCTGGAGGCCATCGAGGCCGAGGCCGACGAGGACCACCCGATCGCGGAATACCTGCGGCGCACCGCCGAGTCGTGGCGCATCGCCACGGACATGCTGGACGCCGCGGGCACCGACGGCGTCACGCAGGCGTCCATCGCGCTGTACGGCAAGCCCGGCGACGCGATTCCCGGCAGCAACCGCAGCAACCTGGATGCCGCACGGTATTTCGTGGATCTCGCCGACGAACTGGGTGCGGATCTGGAAACCGAAGACGCCACCGGTAGCATCCCGGCCGAAGTGCTGCGACAGGACATGGCCGAGCGCCTCGACGCCTTCTTCGAGCCCGGCACCATCGTGGTCGAGGTGGATCCCGAACTGACTGCGAAAGCCGCGGCCGGCGCCACGCGCATCCGCCTGCGCGGCGGCGTGCGGTTCACGGAATACGATCGCCACCAGCTGCTGGCGCACGAAGCGTTCGTGCATTCGCTCACGGCGCTCAACGGTCGCGAGCAACCGGTGCTCGCGTCGTTGGCGCGTACGTCGCCGCGTGTCACCGCGACGCAGGAAGGCCTCGCCGTGTTCGCCGAACTGATGTCCGGCGCCATCGATATCTCGCGCCTGAAGCGCATCAGCCTGCGGATTCTCGCGATCGACATGGCGCTGAACGGCGCCGATTTCGTCGAGGTGTTCCGCTATTTCCGCGACTGCGGCCAGAACGTGGGCGACAGTTTCCATTCGGCACAGCGCGTGTTCCGTGGCGTGCCGCTGACGGGAGGCTCCGCTTTCGCGAAGGACAACGTGTACCTGAGCGGCCTGCTCGCCGTGCATACGTTCTTCCGCTGGGCGCTGCGCCAGCGCCGCCTCGATCTCTTGCGCAACCTCTTCGCCGGCAAGCTCGCCTTGCACGACGTGCTCAGCCTCGAAGCCCACTTCGAGAGCGGCGACATCGTCGTGCCGCGTTATCTCCCGCCGTGGATGCAGCACGTGCATGGGCTGGCGGGAAAGCTCGCGTTTTCCCTCTTCGTCAATCACATCCACATGGCGGGCGTGGAGGCCGAGGAAATCTCGCTCGGCCTCTGACCGCGTCAGCGGATTTCCACCCGGTTCGACAACGCGAAGAACCGACCGTCGGTGCAGCCGACGCGCAGGCGCGCGTCGTGGCTACGGGCGGTGTCCTGCGGAATCGTCACCGTGAGGCGACCCTTGTTGGCCACACCGGCGGCGAGCGGCGTATCCAGGAACGATTTTCCGCCGTCCAGCGAAAGGTCGATGTCCACCTTGCTGCACGCGATCGGCGGTGCGACGGTGTCGGCCACGTTCCAGCGAACCTGTCGCGTGCGGCCGCGACGCAGCAGCGCGCCTTCCATGGGGGCTTCCACCGCGAACGCCTCGCCGGTGTCGATGACGCGAACCGTCCGGTCGGCACTCACGACGTGCGAGCGCTGATCCAGGCCGTCGCGCACCGTCATCCGGAAGTGGAGCGTGCGGTCCGTTTCGGGGAGGGCGTCGCCGAGTCCGGCCGCCTCCTCGCCGAGCAGCACGCTCATCGACGGAAACGTCTGTGCGCCGGACGCGCGGGGAGGGCGCGAGCGGAACAACGGGCCGTTGCCGTTATCCACCAGATCGCTGGTCGGATGCTGCAGCCAGCCGAGATCCATTTGCTCGAAGGTGTAGGTCAGATTCGCCGACGGGTCGGCGAACGAGGCGGCACCCTGGAGCCGGAAAGGCGTGCGTGCCGGCACGAGTATCGGTTTCTCCCAGCCGCGGGTGTCGATCACCGGGGGCGGCGACGGATGGCTCCGGCTGGCCGCGCATTCGCCGCCCATGTCGTCCAGCCACGCGTGGATCTGCTCGATGCTGGCCGCATGGAAGTAGGGATCGCTGTGCGCCTGGAGGTTGTTCCGCGGACAGATGCCGGCATAGCCCATGATGGTGGAGCCACTTCCGGGGGCATACGACGAGGAAGCGTCCTCGTTGCGACCGTTACAGCCGGAGAAGGTATGGTGGGCGCCGAACTGATGCGCGAGTTCGTGCGCCACGAAGTCGACGTGGAAGGCATCGCCGAAGGGCTTCTCGCTCCCCGTGATGCCGGCCGCCTTCGCCTGGTGCAGGCGTGCCTTGTTGCCCGACCATGGCATGCACGTGTTGCCGAGCGTACCGGCAAGGCCGGCGTCGCGACGGCCGTCCAGGACGTGGCCGACGTCGTACGCCGTTTCGCCGATCGTATCGTTCGCGATCGTGACGTTCATGCGGATGGCCTGCTGGTCGCTCGCGCCGATGCCCGGCGCGACGAGATCGAACGGGTCGTCTTCCGGCCGCACGAAAACGAGGCGGTCGTTGCCTTCGGCGAGAACGAAATGCACGCCCAGTTCGCTTTCGAAGATGCCGTTGAGGCGATTGACCATACGCACGATGCCGGCGAGGCCGTCTTCCACCGTGCCGCCCATCTTCGCGGTGTAGGCGGACGTGGCGGTCATCGCCAGACGGAACGTGCGTAGCATGGGGGTGCCGTCGGCTCCCTGGCGCCTGGCACCGCCCCGGCGCGTCGACGAGTCGCGGGAGGTGTCGGGCGCGCCTTCGGTCCAGCCAACGCTTGGTGCATCGGCGCGACGAAAGACGAGGTGACGCGATCCGCCGCGAGCGGTCGCGCCGCCGCTCGCTTCGGGGCGCACGATCCAGTCGCCGCCCGGATCCCTCACCATGGCATGGATGCCGTCGCGTGCCATGTCGACGCGGACTTCGCGGCCGCTGGTGTCGCGGCCATGCAGACTCTGCAGGCGAGGGAATTTCGCGGCGAGACCTGGCGGGAGGACGTCGGACCGCGTGAGGTCGAACACGGATGTGCCGCCATCCGGCAGCGGTAGCTCCAGCTTCGCCGGCGGCGCAGTGGAGGCCCCGCGCGACAGCGCGCCGAAGCGGCTCGTGTCGAGCAGCACCGCGCGGTAACGGGTGGGAAGATCGCGAATCGCCGGCGCGCCGCCGGAAGCGGCGCGTGCCAGTGACGGAGAGGGCGCTGCGTCGCGCCAGAGTTCGGCTGCGCTGGCATGGGTGGCGACGCTGCTCAGCGACGCCACGATAGCGAGGGCGAGCGAGGAATTGATGCGCATGGTGTGGACCCTTCTGAACGATGCCGGCATCCGTGGCCGGAGTGGTCGTCATGAGGCCAGAAACGCGCCGATCATCGCTGTAAGGGATGCCTGTTTCTGATGTCGGCCAGGCTCGCGGATTTCTCGGCGATGGAGAAATCGACCGCCGACGATGCGAAGAACGGACGGTTGTCGCAGCCGACGCGCACCCTTGCACGACGACCTGCGGCATCGTCCGGGAGAAGGGGCGATGCGGCACCGTCGTTGGGCTCGTCGGTCGCGATGGTTCGCCATGACGCGCCGCCATCCGTCGACAGAGCGACGTGTACGAAATGGCAGGACAGCGGTGGCAGGTTCGTGCCGGCGACATCCCAGCGGATGGGTAGCGGCGCTCCGGCCTTCGCCGCCGTTTCGCCGCCGACCGGAATGAGGGCGAAGGGGCGGCCCGTGTCGAACACGCGTACGCGGACATCCGTCGCGGCGGTCGTCGCAGCGTCGCCCGCGTTATCGCGGACGGTGAGGCGGAACGTCATGTCGCGCGACGTCGTGGGTAACGTTTCGCCTGCCGACCCCGCGGATGCGGGCAGGTCGCGATGGGCGGCGGGCGTGGGTGGAAGCGAGCGAAAGAGCGGGCCCTGGCCATCGTCGATCGGCGGGCCTCGTTGTGCATCGCCGGCATCCATCTGCTCCCAGGTGTATGTGAGGCGCAGGCCGGGCGCGCCGGGCATCGCGCGCGCGGAAAGCGTAAAGGGCGTGCGCGCCGGCACGATCAGGCGCCGGTCGAGCGATCGCGGATCGATCCACGGCGCGGCGACGGGCAGCAGGCGTCGCGTCGCGCAGCGCCCGCCGGGGCCGTCGAGCCAGTCGTGGATCTGTTCGATGTTCGCGCCGTGGAGGTAGCGATCGGCGTGGGTCTGGATCACGCTTTCCGCGCGGCAGGTGGCGAAGGCGTAACCCATGGCCGTGCTGCCGCCGCCCGGCTCGAACGCCCGGTCGTCGAGCGTGTCGCGCTGGCAACCGTTCGCCGTGGGCCATGCGCCGATCTGCCGGCCGAGTACGTGGATGAAGGTGTCGAGGGCTCGCGCCGGCGAACCGCCGGCGCCGCTCCACGCGGCTGCTTTATGCGTCGCGAAGAAGTCGGCGTCGCGCGCGTCGCTGCACGAGGTGCCCGTTTCGCTCTCGCCGCCCTCGAAGTCGAGCATCGCATGCCCGATGTCGTAGCCCTGCGGGCCGACGACGCGATCGATCAGGTCGACATTCGCCGGCGCGGGATCGGCGCTCAGGAAAGGATCGTGCTTCGGGCGCGTCATCACGAGCCGGTCGCTCGCCTCCACCAGGGTGAAGTGCACGCCTGCGTCGGTTTCGAAGACCTCGTTCGCGCGATTGACCCGATGCGCGACCTCACCCAGCGCGGCTTCCACCGTGCTGCCCCAAGTGGCGGCGACACGACTGCCCACGGCAACGGCCAGGCGGAAGTCGTAGCGTACCGCGCCGCCCGAGCGCGCCATCGACGACGAAGGCCGCGGATCCGTTCGCACGTCCGGACCGGGATGCGCCGGCAAATACGCCGCAGGCTCGCTGATCGCGCGCGCCGGAGCGGCCGCGGGACCGCCTAGTTCGTCCCATTGCGTTTGCGTCCGGACCGACGCTTCCCACTCGGACAGGTCGTCCCGTATCGCCAGTAGCAACCGGCCGCCGGCGAGGTCGAGGCGGGCGGTCCTCCCGTCACCGTCCGTGCCGCGGAAGCTCCGGAGGCCGGGAAATCGTTTCGTGAGACCAGCGGGGAGGGTGCGCGAGTCGCGCACCGCGAAGCGGGATACGCGCCCGCTACCGACCGGAAGATCGATGGCGGCGCTTGCGTCGGGGCCGTCGACGGGAAGACGAAGCAGCGTGCGGTGCAACGCGGCGAACGATGCGAGAGGTGTGGCCGACAGGGCCGGCGATGCGATGGCGAAGAGGATACCGAGGCTGGCGATGCGACGCATGGGCGATCCGGAAAGCGAAACAGGCCGACGAGCGTACGCATCCGCACGGGCCCGTCATGCCGGTTCGCACGCCTTCGAAGCGTCGGCCCGCATATCACTGCATGTCGCAATGCATCACACAGGCGAAGGCGGAGCCCGCGTGGCGCGGTGCTAACATGGCCGCTTGCGCACGGGCCCGCAGGCCCTCGCCAGCCCCTTCCCTCCCGTTACCACGTCCCACAGGATCCCATGGCCATCTCCGAGGAACTGAGGCAAGCCGCTCTCGAATATCACCGCCTTCCCCGTCCGGGCAAGATCAAGGTCACGCCGACCACGTCGCTGCTGACACAGCGCGACCTGTCGCTGGCTTACTCACCCGGCGTCGCCGCGGCGTGCGACGCCATCGTCGCCGACCCGCGCGAAGCGGCCGAACTGACGGCGCGCTCCAATCTCGTCGCAGTCATCTCCAACGGCACCGCGGTACTCGGCCTCGGCAACATCGGTGCGCTGGCCAGCAAGCCCGTGATGGAAGGCAAGGGCGTGCTGTTCCAGAAGTTCGCCGGCATCGATGTCTTCGACATCGAGATCAACGAGAACGATCCGGACAAGCTGGTCGACATCATCGCCAGCCTCGAGCCGACCTTCGGCGGCATCAACCTGGAAGACATCAAGGCACCCGAGTGCTTCATCGTGGAGCGCAAGCTGCGCGAGCGGATGAAGATCCCGGTGTTCCACGACGACCAGCACGGCACGGCGATCATCGTCGGCGCGGCGGTGCTCAATGCGCTGCTCGTCACCGGCAAGAAGATCGAGGACGTGAAGCTCGCCACCACCGGCATGGGCGCCGCGGGTATTTCCTGCGTCGATATGCTGGTGACGCTGGGCATGAAGAAGGAGAACATCCTCGCGTTCGATCGCGATGGCGTGCTCCACACCGGCCGCACCGATCTCGACCCCGACAAGCAGCGCTACGCGCGCGATACCGACAAGCGCACGCTCGCGGAGATCGTCGACGGCGCCGACATCTTCCTCGGCCTTTCCGCCGGCGGCATCCTCAAGCCCGAGATGGTCGCCACGATGGCCGACCGCCCGATCATCTTCGCGCTCGCCAATCCCAATCCGGAGATCCTCCCGGAAGACGCGAAGGCGGTGCGCCCCGACTGCATCATGGCGACGGGACGTTCGGATTACCCGAACCAGGTCAACAACGCGCTGTGCTTCCCGTATCTGTTCCGCGGTGCGCTCGATGTCGGCGCGTCGGTGATCAACGAGGCGATGAAGGTGGCCTGCGTGAACGCCATCGCCGAGCTCGCGCGTCGCGAATCGTCCGATGTCAGCGCGCGCGCCTACGGCGGCAAGCCGCCCAGCTTCGGTGCCGAGTACCTCATTCCGCAGCCTTTCGATCCGCGTCTGCTGATTCAGCTGCCGCCGGCCATCGCGAAGGCCGCGATGGATTCGGGTGTCGCGGAGCGGCCGATCGAGGATTTTCCGGCCTACATCGAAAAGCTCACCAGCTTCGTCTTCCGCACCGGGCTGCTCATGAAGCCGGTGTTCGATCGCGCGAAGGCCGATCCGAAGCGCGTGGTGTATGCCGAAGGCGAAGAAGAAACCGTGCTGCGCGCGGTGCAGACCGTGGTCGACGAAGGCCTCGCGCGCCCGATCCTGGTGGGTCGCCCCGACGTCATCGAGAAGCGCATCGCGCGGGCAGGCCTCCGCCTGAAGCCCGGCATCGATTTCGAGATGTGCAACATCCACTCGGATCCGCGTTTCGAAGACTACTGGCGCCTCTACCACTCGATCATGGAGCGTCGTGGCGTGACGCCGGCCTCGGCGAAGGCGGTGGTGCGTTCGCGCCCCACGGTGATCGCGGCGCTGATGGTCGAGCGCGGTGAAGCCGACGCGATGATCTGCGGTCTCGTGGGTACGTACCAGAGCAAGCTCGACTACATCTGCGACATCATCGGTCTCGACGACGGCATCGCCGAAGCGTCCGCCATGGCCGCGGTCGCCACCGAGAAGGGCACCTTCTTCTTCCTCGATACCTACGTGCAGGAAGATCCGACGGCGGAGCAGATCGCGGAAGCGACGTTGCAGGCGTCCATCCGGCTGAAGCTGTTCGGCATCCAGCCGAAGATCGCCCTGCTGTCGAACTCCAACTTCGGCAGCCGCGAAACCCGCAACTCGCGCAAGATGCGCGAGGCGCTGAAGCTGATCCGTCAGCGGGTGCCGAAGCTCGAGGTCGAGGGCGAGATGCAGGCCGACGTGGCCCTGACGCCCGAGCTGCGCGAGCGGATCTTCCCGAACTCGCAGCTGGAGGGTAAGGCCAACGTCTTCGTGTTCCCGAACCTGGATGCCGCCAACACGGCCTACAACATGGTTCGCGTGCTCTGCGACGGCGTGGTCATCGGCCCGATCCTGATGGGCGTGGCCAAGCCGGCCCACATCCTGACGCCCCAGGCCACCGTCCGCCGCGTGGTCAATATGACCTCGGTGGCCTGCGTCGAGGCCCAGATCCGCGCCGGCAAGCCCAGGACCGTCGTAACCGACTGATACGCCACCAATCGCCGATACGATCGGCTCCCACCCTCCGGTAGCCAGCTCGCTAACGGAGGGTGGGAGCCGATCGCATCGGCGATCCGGCGCAGCCGGCCAGCCTCCGGCGGCACCCTGTTTAAATCGATCCAACCCCTCCCATACCGAGGCGTATCGGGAAACCATGCGCTATCATGGAAAGGTTTTCCCGCCACCCCAGCGGGTCCTTCAGCCCCCCATGAGCGCGCGTCACGCGCGAGCGGAGCATCCATGGACCAGATCGACGATTCCCTGAATCAGGACCTCGACCCCACCGAAACCCGTGAATGGGTCGAGTCGCTCAACGCCGTCATCAATCACGACGGCACCGAGCGCGCGCACTTCCTGCTGGAGCGGATGGTCGACTCCACGCGTCGCGCCGGCGGCTACCTGCCGTTCGACCCGACCACGGAGTACGTGAACACCATCCCGCCGCACATGGAAGCGCGCAGCCCGGGCGACGCCGCCCTCGAATGGCGCATCCGCTCGCTGATCCGCTGGAACGCGATGGCGACGGTCGTTCGCGCGAACCGCAAGCCGGGCGACCTCGGCGGCCACATTTCCAGCTTCGCGTCGTCGGCCACGCTGTACGACGTGGGCTTCAACCATTTCTGGCGCGCTCCCAGCGCCGACCATCCGGGCGACCTCGTATTCCACCAGGGCCATTCGGCCCCGGGCGTGTACGCGCGTTCGTTCCTCGAAGGGCGCATCTCGGAAGACCAGCTCAACCTCTTCCGCATGGAAGTGGAAGGCAAGGGCCAGGGCCTTTCGTCTTACCCGCACCCCTACCTGATGCCGGACTACTGGCAGGTGCCGACCGTCTCGATGGGTCTGGGGCCCATCCAGGCGATCTACCAGGCGCAGTTCTGGAAGTACCTCGAGCACCGCGGCCTGATGCCGAAGACCGATCGCAAGATCTGGTGCTTCATGGGCGACGGCGAGTCGGACGAGCCGGAATCGCTGGGCGCGATCGCGCTCGCGGGCCGCGAAGGCCTCGACAACCTCATCTTCGTCATCAACTGCAACCTGCAGCGCCTCGATGGCCCGGTGCGCGGCAACGGCAAGATCATCCAGGAACTCGAAGGCGTGTTCCGCGGTGCCGGCTGGAACGCCATCAAGGTCGTCTGGGGCAGCTACTGGGATCCGCTCCTCGCCCGCGACACGTCGGGCAAGCTGCGCCAGCTGATGATGGAAACCGTCGACGGCGAGTACCAGGCGTGCAAGGCTTTCGGTGGCGCGTATACGCGTGAGAAGTTCTTCGGCAAGTACCCGGAAACGGCGGCGCTCGTCGCCAACATGTCCGACGACGACGTGTGGCGTCTGAACCGCGGCGGCCACGACCCGCACAAGGTGTACGCGGCGTACCATGCGGCGGTGAACACCAAGGGCATGCCGACCGTGATCCTCGCCAAGACGGTGAAGGGTTACGGCATGGGCACGGCGGGCGAGTCGCAGAACCCGGCGCACAACACCAAGAAGATGGACGACGAGGCGATCCGCGCGTTCCGCGACCGCTTCAACATCCCGGTGCCCGACGACAAGCTCGGCGACGTGCCGTTCTATCACCCGGGCAAGGATTCCGAGGAAGTGCAGTACATGCTCGAGCGCCGTCGCGCGCTCGGCGGTTCGCTGCCGCAGCGTCGTCGCAAGGCCGAGCAGGCGTTCAAGGCGCCGTCGCTCGAAGCCTTCGAGCAGATCACCAAGGGCACGGGCGATCGCGAGATCTCCACCACCATGGCGCTCGTGCGCGGCATGAACCTCATGCTTCGCGACAAGGAACTCGGCCCGCGCCTCGTTCCGATCGTGGCCGACGAAGCGCGCACGTTCGGCATGGAAGGCATGTTCCGCCAGATCGGCATCTACGCGCCGTTCGGTCAGAAGTACCGTCCGCAGGATGCCGACCAGCTGCTGTACTACCGCGAAGACCAGAAGGGCCAGGTGCTGCAGGAAGGCATCAGCGAAGCCGGCGGCATGAGCGCGTGGCTCGCGGCGGCCACCAGCTACAGCGTCAGCAACGTCGCGATGCTGCCGTTCTTCATCTACTACTCGATGTTCGGCTTCCAGCGCATCGGCGATCTCTGCTGGGCGGCGGGCGACATGCGCGCGCGCGGCTTCCTGATCGGCGGCACGTCGGGCCGTACCACGCTGAACGGCGAAGGCCTGCAGCACGAAGACGGCCATTCGCACCTGCTCTCCGGTGCGATCCCGAACGTGGTGTCGTACGACCCGACCTTCTCGTACGAGCTGGCGGTGATCCTGCAGGACGGCACGCGCCGCATGATGCAGGAGCAGGAAGACGTCTACTACTACATCACGGTGATGAACGAGAACTATGCCCACCCCGACCTGCCGAAGGGCGCGGAGGAAGGCATCGTCAAGGGCATGTACCTGTTCAAGGACGGCGGCAAGGCGAAGAAGAACGAGCCGCGCGTGCAGCTGATGGGTTCGGGCACGATCCTGCGCGAAGTCATCGCGGCCGCGGAACTCCTCGAGAAGGACTTCGGCGTCACGTCCGACATCTGGTCGGTGCCGAGCTTCTCGGAAGTGCGTCGCGAGGGCTTCGACGCCGAGCGTTGGAACCGCCTGCATCCGGAAAGCACGCAGCGCGTGCCGTACGTCACGGGCCTGCTCGCCGACCGTCAGGGTCCGGCGATCGCCGCCACCGACTACGTCCGCGAGTTCGCCGACCAGATCCGTGCGTTCATGCCCGACGGCATGCGCTACACGGCGCTGGGTACCGACGGCTACGGTCGCAGCGACACGCGTGCGAACCTGCGCAGCCACTTCGAGGTCGATCGCTACTGGATCGCCCAGGCCGCGCTCGCGGCCCTCGCGAAGGAAGGCAAGGTGAACGCCAAGGACGTCAGCCGCGCGATCAAGGAATACAAGCTCGACATGGACAAGCCGAACCCGATGACGGTCTGACCGCCATCGATCGGTAATCAAGGCGAAGGCCGGAGCGATCCGGCCTTCGTCGTTTCCGCATCACGCATCGTCGATGCGGCGGCTGCTATTCCTGTCGCCAGCATCCGCACCCACGGACCCCGAATCATGCGCACCCTCCTGCTGGCCACGTTCGCCCTCGCATTGTCCGCCTGCGCCACGGCGCCGAAGGAGCACGGCTCGCGCTCCCGGCTCCTGTACATCGCCGCGACGAAGGCGCCGTGCACCAACGGCGTCATGAAGACCGAATGCCTGCAGTTCCGCGAGCAGCCAGGCGAGCCGTGGCAGCTGAACTACGCGCCCATCGAAGGCTTCGAATGGAAGCCGGGCAACGAATACCTGCTGAAGATCACCGAAGTGCACGCCAGCAATGCGCCGGCCGACGCGTCACGTGTGACGTGGCGTGTGGACAAGGTGGTGGAACAGCATCCGGTGCCGTAACGACGCTCAGGCATCCATGGTGAGCACGATGGCTGTAGAGGACCGGCTGCGCGGGCGGATCTCGCCACGCGACTTGACCTCCGCATGCACGTGCGCCCTTGCGGGCAGGTCGCGGATGGCTTCCAGCGGCACTTCGACATCGATGTTGCCGATCGTCGACAGGTGACCGGCCATCGCTGCGATGGCGACGAGATCGGTTTCGCCGAGTCGGTCGTGGCGCACGTCGTCCGATACGATCGTCACCTTGTCGCCTTCGCGGAAAGCGTACGGCCCCACTCGAAAAACGAGCGGCGATACCTCGTCGGTCCGGAGCCGGTTGTCCGGATGACCCGCGAGCGTGGGTGCCGGTAACTCGCCGTCCACCGGGTGGCCCTCGTCACGCATTCGCCGATCCTCCGAAAAATCGAACGTCATTACCTTCACCCTCAGCGTATGCCTCGTTCCGCCCGAAGCCCATAGCGCCTAGGTTGTAGGCGCTCCTATACGGATTCGGCATATCGGTGTTCCGCACGCACAGAACGTACAAACAGCGTCACGCAAAAAAAAGCCGGGATCGCTCCCGGCTCGACCCTGCCCTGCAGCAGGCTTCAATCGTCGTCGCGCAGCGCATGGCGAATCAGCAGGAACGTACCGATCGCCGCGGCGGCGATACCGATGGTCACGCCGGGATTGCGGCGCACCTGTTTGCGCAGCTTGCGGTACTGATAGGTGGCCTCGTCGGCGAAGTCTTCGGCGAGGTAGCGCGCACGCTGACCATTACCTTTCTTCGCGAGCTTGCCGGTGACGCGGCGGCTGCGGTCCAGAAGATCCTGGCCCACGCCCGTGGCTTCGTCGGCGTAATGGCGAACGCGCCCCGAGACCCCGTTGACGGCGCTCTCGACCTGGCGCGCGAATTCGCGATTTCTGTTCATCGGACGGCTCCCTTCAAGCGTTTCTGACGGGGACCGACTTTGCGTTCGGTCCCGTGATCGCGATGTAAATGCCGGGCGCCGGATTGAACGGGCATTCAGCGTGCGAACGCGTACTCGCCGCCCTTCGCCAGCGCCGCGCGGTAGGCGGGACGCGCGTGGATGCGCTCGAGGAACGCGATCAGGCGCGGACGCGATCCGTCGAGGCCACCGCGGCTCGCCGCGGCTTCGAGCGGAAAGCTCATCTGGATGTCGGCGCCGGTGAGTTCGTCGCCGGCGAACCAGCCCGACGCGCCGATCTGCGTTTCCAGGTAATCGAGGTGCAGCTTCAGCTGAGGGTCGACGAACGACTGCTGCGCGCCGCGCGCGAGCATGCGCGCGACCGGCTTCGCGAAGAACGGCACCGGTGCGCTTTCCATGCGCGTGAACACCAGCTTCAGCAGCAGCTGCGGCATCGCGGAGCCTTCTGCGTAATGCATGAAGTAGCGGTAGCGCAGCGCGGCGTCCGTGCCGGTTTCCGGTTTCAGGCGGCCCTGGCCGTAACGATCGATGAGGTATTCGACGATCGCTCCCGATTCCGCCAGCGTCGCGTTGCCGTCGACGAGCACGGGCGATTTGCCCAGCGGATGTACGTCACGGAGTGCCTTCGGTGCCAGCATCGTTTTCGGATCGCGCTCGTAGCGCACGATCTCGTAGGGCAGGCCCAGTTCTTCCAGCAGCCAGAGCACGCGTTGCGAGCGCGAGTTGTTGAGGTGGTGGACGACGATCATGGGCCGGCTCTCTTGCGCAAGTGAGCCGGCAGGGTAGCAAATGTGGGTCAGGACGCCGTCGTGAGCGACTCCTGGAGTTTCTTCACCTGCTCCGGAAACGCCTTGCCCTCGGCGGCCGTGGTCGCCGCGACCACCTTCTTCGCATCGGCGTCGCGGCTCAGCGCCCGCAGCGCCTTGACCTGGTACGTGGCGACCGTGATGCGATTCGCGCCGTACGCCTTCTTCGCCGCGGCTTCGAGGTAAGGCAGGCCTTCGGCTGCCTTGCCGCCCTCGACGAGGCGGCGACCGTGGCGATAGTTGTAGACGTAGTCGTCCGGCCAGGCGGCGATCAGTTGCTTTTCCAGCGTATCGAGCTCGTCGGTCGCCTTCGCGCGCACGAGGTAGACACGCAGGTTGTCGGCGAGATTGCGATCGCTCTTCAGGTCGCCGTGCAGCTTCTCGCGGCTGAGATCAATGCCCTTGCGCAGCACGGCCGTCTCGCCGGCGGTGTCGCCCAGCGCGGCATAGAGGTCGGCGGCGGTCAGCACGGCGCTGCGCTGGTCGGCGCACGCGGGTGACGGCGTGAAGACCTGCGTGGCGAGATACGTGTCGTACGCGGCTTTCTGTGGCGCGAGCAGAGCGCGTCGTGCATCGGCGGCCTGCGATTCGGTGGCGCCGACGAGGTCGTCGAGAACGTAAGGACGTTCGCAACCGATGTTGCCCGCGAGCACCTTCGTCGCGGCGTCGACGATGCCCTTGTCGTCCTTGGCATCTTTCGCCTGCAACAGCAGCAGGCGCTGCTTCGCGAGCGCCACGCGTTTGTCCTTGTCCGATACGTTGCGCACCATCGGCGGCAGCGTGTCGAACCAGGCCATGCCTTCCTTGCCGGCGTAGCGCCGCTGGTAGGTGTCGAGCACGTCGGCCACCGCGGCGAGCGATCCCTTCGCCGCATCGGCCTTCTGCTTCGACAGCCGCGCGTCGCCGGACAGAATGCCGCTCACTTCGCGATAGAACGCGTCGCGCGGACGCTCGGCGAGGATGCGTCCGAGTTCTTCCCCGTCGGGGCCGATCGCGAGGTACGTGGGCAGGAAATGGACGTTGAGCTTCGTCATCCACGCCTTGTCGGCCGGCTTGTCGGCGTCCGCTTCGTAGAACACGACCTTGCGATTGAGGTCGTCCCACTCCTTGCCGTTGAGCACGTGGCTCGCCATGAAATAGCACGAGTAACACCACACCGCCTGGAAATCGATCAGCACCGGCTTGTTTTCGCGCTTGCCCTGGGCGAGCGCGGCATCGATGCTGGCGGGCGACGACCCGTGCGCGGCGTGGGCCGGCACGACGAGCAAGAAAAGGACGGCGACGAGCAGGCGCTTCATGGCGGACGTTCCTCCCCCTTCAGAGGTATAGACGTCCAATCAATATCACGTTTCCGGCACCGTGTCAGATCGTGCCGCTGGCGCCCTCCACCGGCTCCGGCTCGGACACCAGCCCCTGGCGGCGGCGCAGCGAGGGGAACCACCACATCCAAAGGCCCACCACGACCAGCGTGCCGATGCCCCCCAGCAGGGTGGCGTTGACCGCGCCCATGGCCGCGGCGAGCAGGCCGGACTCGAATTCGCCGAGCTGGTTGGAAGTGTTCACGAAGATCGCGTTCACCGCGCTGACGCGGCCGCGCATGTCGTCCGGCGTCTCCAGCTGCACCAGGGCGCCGCGGATCACCATGCTGACCATGTCGAAGGCGCCGAGCGCGAACAGCGCGCCAACGGACACCCAGAGGTTGCTGGACGCGCCGAAGACGAGCGTGGCCACGCCGAAGCCGGCGACCGAGGCGAACATGATCGCCCCGACCCGGCGCTCCAGCGAATGACGGGTAAGCCACAGGGACATCAGCAGCGCGCCGACGGCGGGCGCGGCACGCAGCACGCCGAGGCCCCAGGGGCCGGTGTGGAGGATGTCCTTCGCGAAGATCGGCAGCAGCGCCGTCGCACCGCCCAGAAGCACGGCGAAGAGGTCCAGCGAGATCACGCCGAAGACGGCGGGGCGATGGCGGATAAAATGCACGCCGGCGAACAGGGTTTTCAGTGTCGCGGGTTCGCGGCGCGGCGGGATATGGTCGTAGGCGAGGCGCGACATCAGTACCAGCGCGACGAGGTAAAGCACGGCCGACGTGCCGTAGACGGTGGCGGCACCCGCCACGTAGAGCAGGCCACCAAGCGCGGGGCCCGCGATCATGGCGGCTTGTCCCGCCGCGGCGTTTGCGGCCATGGCGCGTGGCAGCACCTTCGCGGGCACGAGGGCCGGCAGCATCGACTGGAGGGCCGGAAATTCGAAGGCCTTGGCGACGCTGACCATGAAGACGAGCGCGAGGATCCCGGCTTCGTTCAGGTGCCCGGTGATGCTGAAGGTGGCCAGCAGCGCGATGGCGATCCACTCGATCGCCTGGCAGAGGGTGACGATGCGGCGCCGGTCGAACTGATCGGCGACGTGGCCGGCGGGCAGCGCCAGCAGCACCGACGGCACGAACTGCACGAGGCCGATGAGTCCGAGGTCGAAAGCGCGATGCGTGATCTCGTAGACCTGCCAGCCCACGGCCACCGACATCATCTGGAATCCGAAGCTGGACGCGTTCTTGGCGAACCAGAACTGCACGAAGGCGCGGTAGCGAAGCAGGGAGTCCGCTTCGGGGGAGGATGACGGCATGGGCGATCCTTGAGGCGATTCTCAATTTTACGCCCGTGTTTCCGAAATTGATCGGCGGGGCCCTATCGGCGAAGCTAGGCGCTTTCCTGCTGCGGGCTCGCAAGATCATGCGTCGTATCGCCATCCTCATCGCCACCGCCGCCCTCGCGACCGCCTGTTCGTCGCCGCAGGACCAACAAGCCGCGCAGGCGCCCGCACAGAACGATCAGGCCGCCGAAGCCGCGAAAAAGCTCGAGACCTACCAGCAGCTGATCAAGCTGCACAACGACGGCCCCGCGGTACAGCTGGGGCACGAGATCGTCGACCGCTACCCGGACACGCCCGCGGCCGCGGAAGTGAAGAAGACCCTCGACGGGCTCGAGGCGAACTACAAGGCAACCAGCGAGAAGAACCGCCTCGCCGCCCTGTGGCTCTACCAGACCTCGCCCATGCAGGGCGGCACGCAGAGCACCGCCACCATCCAGTCCAGCCGGCCGTCGGGCGACCAGACCGTGCGCCTGATCCTGCGCCGCCATACCGACTGGGGGCAGAGCGTCTTCCTCTACGCCACCTCGGGCAAGGGTTTCGTCTGCAAGGGCGACTGCTCGCTCAAGGCGACGTTCGACGGCAAGCCGAAGACGCTGAAAGCCTTCCGCCCGCCCACCGGCGAGCCCGCGCTGCTCTTCCGCAACGACGCCCAGTTCCTGAAAGACCTGGCGAAGACGAAGCGGCTGACCATCGACGTGGTGACGATCAGCCGCGGCGAAACCACGCTCACGTTCGAGACGGGCGGGTTCGATCCGGACAAGTGGACGGCGTTGCCGAAGAAGAAGTAATCCTCACCGTCACCGTCACCGTCACCGTCACCGTCACCGTCACCGTCACCGTCACCGTCACCGT
>Ga0102588_1000271_pt1 | contig 64975 bp, 65 predicted proteins | sample AraplaMF_Col_mMS_FD_76854 | JGI IMG/M metagenome (GOLD analysis project Ga0102588, IMG submission 76854) | Arabidopsis root microbial communities from the University of North Carolina, USA - plate scrape MF_Col_mMS (SPADES assembly) (version 2) | ecosystem: Host-associated > Plants > Roots >...
GGGCTTCGAGGTACACGCCGTCTTCCAGCTCGCGCAGCGGCACGATCTCGTCGGTGCCGAACACTTCGGCCGTGTAGGTCTTCGCGCAGATCGCCTTCAGGTCGGCCGGCGGAATGTCGTCGATGTACAGCGAGAGGATCTCGAAGGCCAGCTCGGCGTACGGCAGCTTGCGCCACTTGGCGAGCGTGGCGGTGTCGACCTGCGGGTATTGCTCGGGCAGGTAGAGGCCGCCGTCGGGCGCGAGGCCTTCGAGCAGGATTTCGCAGAAGCGCTTGCGGTCGGGGTGGCCCCGGGTGGATAGGTAGAGCATCATTTCTGGGAAGGAGTGGACGTGTCCTGCAGCGCCAGCTGCGCAACGGTCACAAACCAGCGCACACCGAAGGCCAGCACGTCGTCGTTGAAGTCGTAGGAGGGGTGGTGCAAGGGCGCAGGGTTCGTGCCCGCGCCTTGGCCAAGCCAGAGATAGGCACCCGGCCGTTGCTGCAGCATGAACGCGAAGTCTTCCGAGGTGAAGGCGGGTGCTCCAGCCGTCTGCGCTTCCAGGCCGGCGCGGCGTGCCGCTTCGAGCGCGAGCTGCGCGTGCGCCGGGCTATTGATGGTGGCCGGGTAGTAGCGCGTGTACTCTACGTCGACAGTGGTGCCGCTCGCGCGCGCAACACCTGCGGCGATGTCGCGCAGGGCCTGCTCGATCATGTCCTGCACCGCCCCGTTGAAGCTGCGCACCGTGCCTGTCAGCTCCACCGCTGCCGGCAGAACGTTGTGCGACTGGCCGCCACTGATGCGGGTGACCGAGAGCACCGCGTTCTCGGTGGGCGGCACACGCCGTGACACGATGGTGTGTAGCTGGGCCACCAGCGTGCTGGCGGCCAGCACCACATCAGGTGTGTGGTGCGGCTGCGCCGCATGCCCGCCACGCCCACGCACCACGATATCGAAACGATCCGCTGCGGCCATGATGGGGCCGGACCGCGTCGCCGCCGCGCCCAACGGGAGGTCCGGCCAGTTGTGCACGGCGAACACGGCTTCGCAGGGGAAGCGCTCGAACAGACCTTCTAGCACCATCTCGCGCGCACCGCCTCGTCCTTCTTCGGCCGGCTGGAAGATGAAGGCGACGCAGCCCTCGAATGCTTCATCGCGAGCGAGTTGCCGGGCTGCGCCGAGCAGCATCGCTGTGTGGCCGTCGTGCCCGCACCCGTGGTGACGGCCGGGGAAGCGACTGACATGCGGCCGCTCACCTTGCTCCACAAGGGGCAGAGCGTCCATGTCTGCACGCAGGCCGACCATCCGTGGCGAGCTTCCTCGGCGCAGAACGCCGACCACGCCCGTTCCACCGATGCCCTCATGCACCTCCAGCCCCGCCTCACGCAGCACCGCTGCGACGATGCCAGAGGTTCGGCGCTCTTCGAACGCCAGCTCGGGATGAGCGTGCAGATCGCGTCGCAGCGCAATCAGATCGGGCAGAAGATCGTCAATGCTTGCACTCACGGCTCAATACCCCCTGTCGCGGCTCACAAGACCGACCAACGGCTCGCCTGCTTGATGGCGCCGTATGTTCTCCAGTACGAGATCAACCGCTGTTTCCGGCTGGGTCATGCTGGCGATATGCGGCGTCAACAGAATGCGCGGATGTGACCAGAACCGGTGGTTCGCAGGCAGCGGCTCGGGTGCCGTGACATCGACCACGGCGGAAGAAATCCACCCGCTGTCGAGCGCGTCCAGCAAGGCTTGGTGGTCAAGCTGTGCGCCACGCCCCACATGCACCAGAGATGCACCACAGGGCAAAGCATTGAGCAGCGTCGCATCGAGAATGTTGCGCGTCTCGCTCGTCAGCGGCAGCAAGCAGACCAGGATGTCCGTGGCAGCCAGCATCCCCAATAGCTCGCCCTCACCCGCGTAGCAAGTCACGCCTTCGAACTCATGGCGCGTCCGGCTCCAGCCCGCAAGCTGGAATCCAAAACTTCGAAGCTGCGTGAGGACCGCCCGACCCAACACTCCCATGCCAAGAACGCTCACCCGTCGCTTGGCGGCAGGATGGACGCGGTGCGCGGCCCATTTTTCTTGCCGCTGCTGCTCGATGTAGGCTGGCAGGTCCCGGTGCAAAGCCAGCACCGCCATGGTGGCGTACTCCACCATGCCCGCCACCACGCCAGGCTCGGCGAGGCGCACCACAGGCAGGGCCGGCGGCACCTTGCTCAGGTCGAACTGGTCCACGCCGGCACCCGTGGAGAACACCAGTTCCACGTTGGGGAACTGCCGCTCGAAGCCTTCTGGCAGCGTCCACGCTGCGAGATAGCGCACGCGTTCGGGCGGGCCCATGTCGGGCCAGATGTGAAACGGAATCTCGGGCGCTTTGGCGGCGAACAGGCGTGCCCATTCCGCCCCGCGCACGGGTTCGGCCTTGTAGACGAAGGCCATGGCTACTTGTTGTAGACGACCCAGATCTTGCGGGTCGTTTCGATGCAATGCCAGATGCCCGTGAATTCGGGTCTCATGACGAAGGAATCTCCCGCGCGCACCCGCACGGGCTCCTTTCCGTCCTCTGTCACTTCCGACAGGCCCGAGAGGATGTAGCAGAACTCCCAGGTACCACCTTTGATGGATCGGTAGGTACCAGGCGTGGTTTCCCAGACGCCAGCGCGGACTTTTTCGTCGTTGGAACGGTCCACGTCCCAGTTCTTGAACTTGGCAGTGCCTGCGAGGACGCGTTCCGACAAAGGTCCGCCCTCGCGGGCCGTACCCAGATCGTCGAACTTGAAGAAGGTGAGATTGTTCATGAAGATGGTTTCCGTACTTATCGAAGCTGCTCAGATAGCGCCGACCTTGACCTTCGAGCCGTCGCCAAAGCGCGAGTAGCGGAAAGGCGTGGGATCCACAGGAGGCGCGTCGCCCGTGACCATGCTCGCTGCCAGTTGCCCTGCCCCAGGCCCCAGACCGAAGCCATGGCCGCTGAAGCCGGCGGCGAGCACGAAGCCCTGGATGCGGTCCACAGGCGAGATGACGGGCACCGCGTCCGGCGTGCTGTCGATGTACGCCCCCCAGGCCTGGGACACCGTGATCCCAGGCAGCGCCGGGTAGAGCCGCTTGAAGCTGTCCAAGAGGTAGTTGATCGCCTTCTGGTCGGGCACTGGGTCCAGCACACGGATTTGCTCGAACGGCGATTTCTCGTCGAACTCCCAGCGGTTGAGTGCCTCGGGTCCACGGAAGAAGGAACTCCCTACGCCGATCTCCACCGCTTTGAGCCGCTTGACGAACATGGGCATGAAGTCACGCGCGTACCGCAGACCCTGGGGTGTTAGCTCCAGCGTCCCTTTTCCGCTGATGGCGACGATGTAGCCGCCATCGGGGCGGCGCGTCAGCGTGCACTCCGGGGTCGCCAGCGCCGGTGCAAGACCTTCAATGGGCGGTGTGCGCAGCACGGACGCACGGACACTCGCCTGCGGGAAGGAGATGCCGTGCCGGCGGCAGAACCCAGAGGCCCAAGCACCCCCAGCGCACACGACGGCGCCCGTCCTGACCAAGCCTTTCTCGGTGAACACGCCGCTTATCGCGCCATTGGAAATGTCAAGCCCGCGGGCCGCGCAGTCCTGATGGATCGTGGCACCGAAAGCACGGGCTCCTTCTGCGATGCCAGGTGCCGCCAGGGCCGGATCCGCAGTGCCATCGTCCATGGAGTGCACACCGCCCAGCCACTTGCGAGTGCTGCTGCCTCGCATCACGCTTTCGGCCTCTTTGGCGTCGAGCATGCGTGTGCGCACACCAAAAGGACGTCCATGCTGCGCTCCCCAGGCTTCCCAGGTGGCGAGCTGCTTCGGGTCGTCACTCGCGTAGTACAGGCCGCAACGCTGGAAGCCGAGGTCACGCCCGATGTCGCGTGCCATCTCATCCCACAAACGCATCGAGAGACCCGAAAGCGGCAGCTCGCGCGCATCGCGGTTTTGCTGGCGGCACCAACCCCAGTTGCGGCTGGACTGCTCACCGCCGATATAGCCTTTTTCCAGGATGACCACAGAAAGGCCACGCTGGGCCAGGAAATACGCCGTAGAGACACCGACGATGCCACCGCCGATGATCACTGCATCGGCTTGCTCGGGCAACTTGTCGTCGCTGCGAACGCGAAGGATAGAAGGAGACATGGATTGGCGTCAGATGTCGTCGCGGATGCACGCGGTCGCGTGGTTCCGCTCAACAAACCTAAGTTCAGGAACGGCGTTCGCGCAAGCAGGCTGGGCATGCGGGCATCGCGTGCGAAAGGAGCAACCCGAGGGCGGCGCCAGCGGACTGGGGATGTCGCCCTTGAGCAGCTCGCGCGGGCGCCGCTGCTGCGGGTCGATGTTCGGAACCGCCGCCATCAAGGCGCGCGTGTAGGGATGCCGAGGATCGTTCAGCAACGATTCGGCGTCGCCGATTTCCACCAGCCGGCCTAAATACATCACCGCGATGCGATCGGAAATGTGGCCCACGACAGCGAGGTCGTGGCTGATGAACAGCATGGTAAGACCCAAGCGCTGCTTCAGCTCCAGCAGCAGGTTGATCACCTGCGCCTGCACCGAAACGTCGAGCGCGGACACCGGCTCGTCAGCCACCAACAGCTGCGGCTCGGTCATCAGCGCGCGAGCGATGCCGATGCGCTGTCGCTGGCCGCCCGAGAACTCGTGCGGATAGCGGGCGCGATGCGCGGGGTTGAGTCCCACTGTCTTCAATATGGCGTCGATCCTGTCGCGGCGCTCCTGCACGGTGAGCTCCGGCATGTGGATCTGCAGCGGCGCCGACAGCAACTCCTCCACCGTGTGCTTCGGATTCAGCGACGAGTACGGATCCTGAAAGACCATCTGCATCGTGCGCCGCAGGGGCCGCATCTGGCGGCGCGTGAGGCCCACCAGGGGCTTGCCGTCGAATCGGACCTGACCCGCCGTTGGCGCATCGAGGTTCAGGATCGCGCGGCCGATGGTGCTCTTGCCGGAGCCGCTTTCGCCCACCAGGCTCAACACCTCGCCCCGGCGGATGTCAAAGTTCACGCCGTCGACGGCCTTCACGGTCTGAGCTGGCTTGCCCAGCCAGCCCCCGCCGATCGAGTACCACTTGCGCATGCCTTCGACCTGCAATAGGGCGGCAGCGGTATGTTCTTGCTGCATCACACGGCTCCTTGAATTTCAGGCCAACGCACGCACCGGACCAGGTGGCCAGGCCCGACGCCCTCGAGGTCCGGCACTGCGACATCGCAGCGTCCCGGCTCGAAATGGCTGCAGCGCGGCCCGAAGGTGCAGCCCGGCGGGTGGGACGTCGGGTCAGGGACGTTGCCCGGGATTGCGAACAGCGGGGTCTTGCGGGCGCGATTCGAGTGCAGCCGTGGAACAGACTGGATCAGTCCGCGACTGTAGGGGTGGCGCGGCTGTGCGAACAGCGACACCACGTCCGTCGTTTCCACGATGCGGCCCGCGTACATCACCATCACCCGGTCTGCGATCTCGGCAACCGTCCCGAGGTTGTGCGTGATGTAGATCATCGCCATGCCGTTGTCGGACTGCAGCTTCTGCAGCAGCTCCAGGATCTGCGCCTGGATGGTCACGTCCAGCGCCGTGGTAGGTTCGTCGGCGATCAGCAGGGACGGTTCGCATGCAATCGCCATGGCGATCATCACGCGCTGGCGCATGCCGCCGGACAGTTCATGCGGGTAATTCGCGAGCCGGCGCCTGGGATCGGAAATACCGACCTGGTTCAGGAGTTCAGCGGCGCGCTCCGTGGCGGCGCGGCCTTTCATCCCCAGGTGAAGGTGCAGGCTCTCGCATATTTGCGCCCCGACGGTGTGCACCGGGTTGAGCGAGGTCATCGGCTCTTGAAAAATCACCGAGGCGGCGCCTCCGCGCACCTGCCGCATCACACGCTCGGGCGTACCCACGAGCTCGTAGGTTTTGCCATCGCGCGCCGCCAGACGGGCAGAACCGCTGATGGCGCAGTGCGGCGCAGGTGGGGTGAGGCCGAGCAGGCCCAGGCAGGTCACGCTCTTGCCCGAACTGGTTTCTCCCACCAACGCCAGGTTCTCGCCCCGGCGCAAAGTAAAGCTCACATCGCGCACGGCCCGCACGGGTCCGCCAGGTGCGCGGAACGTCACGTTCAGGTCACGCACTTCCAGAATGTTGTCCACTTCCGCGCTTTCGGCAGCGGGCACGAAGTGCAATGGCTCGAGATGGTCCATGGCAAGCATCCTTAACGATCCAGTTTGGCGTCCAGCGCATCGCGCAGGCCGTCACCAATGAAGTTGAAGCTGGTCACCGTGAGCGTGATGGCGACCCCCGGTACGATGGCCAACCACGGCGCATTCGTCAGATAGCTTTGCGCGTTCTCGAGCATGTTTCCCCAGCTCGGCGTCGGGGGGTGGATGCCGAAGCCGAGAAAGCTGATGTAGGACTCCGCCAAGATCGCGTTGGCGATGTTCAGCGTTGCGGCAACGACGATGGGTCCCACTGCGTTCGGCAGGAGCTCGCGGAACATGATCCTCAAGTCGCTGGCGCCAAGCGACTCTGCCGCAACCGCGAAGTCGCGTGAACGCAGAGAGCGGACCTGCCCCTCGACCACGCGCGCCACCTCCATCCAACTGGCCGCAGCGATAAGTACCACAATGGAAATGACCGAGGGCTCTATCAGCGCCGCGACCGCCAGCAGCAGGAAAATCGTCGGAAAGCACAGCATGGAATCCACGAAGCGCATCAGTACGGTGCCAATTGCGCCGCGATAGAAACCCGCCACCAGCCCCACCAGTACGCCAATCACCATGGACAGCAACGTGGCGGCGAAGCCCACCGACAGGGAGATGCGTCCTGCGTACATCAGGCGCGCCAGGATGTCGCGGCCAAGGGGATCCGTGCCGAGGATATGGACGCCCGCAAAGGGAGCAACCAGGCGGTTCCGGATGTCGGTGTCCGTGGCGTTGAACTGCGTCAGATAAGGTCCGACGAAGCTCAGCAGCGTCATGAGTCCGATCACCACCAGTCCCAGCATGGCAAGACGGTGCCGCATGAAGCGGCGGATCGCAGGATGCCGTTCGCTGAAGGACCGACGAACGAGCGGGAGGGATGTTGTATGTACGGCGCTCATTGAACACCAACCTTGATGCGGGGATCCGCAACGGAATAGAGCAGGTCGGCTAGCAGGCTGCCCAGCAGCACCATGCATGCAGTGAACATGAGCATGCCCATCACCACTGGATAGTCCCGGTTGCCCACACTGTCCAGGAACAGCCTTCCCATGCCGGGCCAGGTGAAAACGGTTTCGGTCACAAGGGCGCCGCTCAGCAGCGTGGACACGTGCAGGCCGGTGATGGTGATCATGGGCAACAAGGCGTTGCGTAGGGCGTGGTGGATGAGAATGCGCACCGGAGCGACGCCCTTGGAGCGGGCCGTGCGGATGTAGTCCTGATTGATCACATCCAGCATCGAGGAACGCATGTATCGGCTCCACACTGCCGTCGACACCAATGCCAGCACGATGCAGGGCAACACCAGGTGCTGCATGCGATCGAGCACAGAACCATCGCCGATGGTTTCCCGTCCGCCGGCCGGCAGCCATCCCAGGTTCACGGAGAAGACGTAGATCACCGCCAACCCGAACCAAAAGGTGGGAATCGATAGGGCCACCATGGCGCCGATGGTGGCGAGGTGGTCGAAGAATGAATACCGCCTTACGGCACCGAGGATGCCGATCATTCCACCGATAAACATCGCCAACAGCGTGGAAGAGATCATCAGCTCGAGCGTGGGGCCGACATGCATGCCGATCTTCGTCAAGACCGGCAGGTCGTCACGATACGACCGGCCCCAGTCGCCTCTTAGCAGATTGCCGGCCCAGTCAAGGTACTGGAGAGGCAGCGGCCGGTCCAGGCCGTACTGGGCCATGAGCCGTTCAATGTCCTCCGGCCCCAGGGTCCCGGTGGCCAGAAACTGCGACAGTGGCCCACCGGGCGCCAGGTGAAGGATCGCGAAAGCGATCATTGAAACCAGCCACAGCAGCAGCAGTGCCTGCAGCAAGCGGCTCAGGAGATATCGGCTCATGACGGCACCCGCTTTCAGGCAGTCCAGCGCCAGCTGGCTGCGTTCCAGGCATTGGACAGCGCGTTCACGTTGCCCGCATACCCGTCCAGCCCCGCTTTCGTGCCTTCAACCTCCACAAGGTTGAACAACGGCAGAAAAGGCAGGTCGTCCATGATCAGTTCCTGGACCTTGGCGTAGATCTCCTTGCGCTTGGCCAGGTTGTATTCCTGGCGGCCTCGGGCAAGCAGCGTGTCCACCCCAGCGTTCTTGTAGAGACTCACGTTCGAGCCCGACTTGGTTTCCTTGGGAATGGCTCCCGAACCGAAGCGATGGGTGACATCCGGATCCGAGGCGATGGTGTAGGTCGGCGCTGTCATCAGGCTGTCGAACTCGGAGTTTCGCCAGAAGTCGGCCCACAGCACCGCCGCCACCATGTTCTTGATCAGCATCTCGACGCCGATCTTCTTGAAGTCGTCAGCGATGAGCTGCTGCGTCTGCTCGCGCAGCTGGTTGCCCGTGACGGTCGAGTTCGTGAAAGACAGCCGCACGCCATTCTTCACGCGGATGCCATCGGCACCCTTCACCCAGCCAAGTTGGTCAAGCGTCGCAGCAGCCTTCTTGGGGTCGTACTCGAACTTGGGCAGACTGGCGTTATAGGCCCAGTGGCCAGGGACCAGGAAGCTGTTGGCGGGCTTTGGCAGGCCGTAGTAGACGATGTCGCAGATCGACTGGCGGTCGATGGCCATGTTCAGTGCCTTCCGCACGGCCTTGTCCGCCAGCGCGGGGTGAGCCAGATTGAGCGTCAGGTTCTCAACCGCGGAGCGCGCCGCAGGATAGACACGGCGACCGCGCAGCGCCGAGGCTTCCTTGTAAAAATTGGCCGGTATGCCCGCCAGACCGACGAAGTCGATCTCTCCCGTCTTGAACTGCGTGTACATCGCGTTCAGGTCCGGCACATACTTGAAGATCAACCGATTGACGACGGGCACCGTCCCGAAGTAGCCGGGATTCGCCTCGAGCATCACGTAGTCGCCGGTCTTGCGGCTCACGAAGCGATAAGGGCCGGTGCCCACAGGTGCGGCCGCGAACTTCGGAGAGTTGGGATCGGGGTCCTGCGACAGGACGTGCGCCGGGACGATGAAGGTCCAGCTCAGCGTGGAGGTGAGCGGCGCATAGGGCTCCTTCAGTTTCCACGTGATCACATGAGTGCCCTCCACGGCAACGCTCGCGATCATGTCGAAGGCCGTTCGGTTACGGGCGCGGAAGGCCGGGTTCTTCATCAGGCCGATCGAATAGCGCACATCCTCCGCCGTCAACGGTTTGCCGTCATGCCACTTCACGTCGTTGCGCAGTTCCACGCGCCAGCTCAGGCCGTCGGCCGAAATGCCGCCGTTCTCCAAGGTCGGAACCGACTTGGCCAACACGGGCACGAAGTTGCCTCGAGCGTCGATCAGCCATAGAGGGCTGAACAGGTTCCACCAGACGCCCTGATCCACTTCGTTGGACGTCATCAGCGGATGCAGGACGGTGACTTCCTGCGAGAAGCCAAGAATGGCTTGGCCCGTCGGCTTCGTAGCCGGCGCCGCAGCGCGTGCACTCACAGCTAAACCAAGCGACCCGGCCGCAAAGGCCGCCGCACCGGCGAACATGGCGTCGCGCCGTGTCAGATTGCCCAGGCCTGGGTGGCTGGTGGGGCTTGAATTATTTTTGTGGTCAGTCATGGTTGTCTCCTGTGCTGGTTTGCAGGGTGGTTACACGGTGGCGAGACTCGCCTGCGGCGCGCCGATGGTTTCGCCGAAGCGGCGGACGCTGTAGGGAGTCAAGTCGATACTGGTCGTACCGCGGTCGATGAGTTCTGCCATCACGTCCCCGACACCGGGTCCGGTCTGGAAGCCGTGGCCGCAGAAGCCGAAGGCGTAATACAGGCCGCTCACGCTCTGGCTGGGTCCCATGACCGGCAGGTCGTCCGGGAAATAGCTTTCCACGCCGCTCCAGGTGCGAAGTACGTGAAGGTTGGCGAGCGCCGGAGCGATGCGCCTCAGATGCGGCAGCTGCAGCAAAGTGTTGCCGGGCCTGGGCTGCGCGCGGCGCTCGTCAAGATAGGCGTCGTTGCGCACGCTGCCGCCGAACACGATGTTGCCCCGCTTGACCTGGCGGAAGTACATGTCGTCAGCAGGGTTGGAACTCTTGACGCCGACCACCGGCAAGATCCCGTAGGGCACGGGTTCGGTCACGCCCATCGTGGGACCGCGTTGCACCAGCGGCACCGGCTCTCCGAAGCACGCGCTGAATTTGCCGGCCCAGGCTCCCGCGCAGACCAACGCCACAGGCGCAGTGACGCGGGTTCCATCCTTGACCGTGACATGAAAGTCAAGTGCGCCCTTCTGCAGGTCCAGAACCTCGCAATTTTCCAGCACGGTGGCGCCCGCCTTGCGCGCCGCGCGACCGAACGCCGGTGCCGCCAGGCGGGGGTTGGCATGGCCGTCGTTCGGAGACAGCGAGCCGCCGACCACGTCTGGCCCAAGGAAAGGAAACCGCTTGTGAACTTCGGAGTGACCGAGGATCTGCAGATCGAGGCCCCAAGGCCGCGCATCAGCGGCATACTTTTCGATGGCGGCCATGCCGTCCGCGTCGTACACCACGCGCACGTGACCGGTGACAGTGAACTCGGCGTCGTGGCCGATCAACTCCGGCAATCGTCCCCAGAGTTCGCGCGAACGGTGCGCCAAAGGCAGCTGCGGCAGATACCGCCCCTGCCGACGCACGTTGCCGAAGTTCACACCGCTGGCCTGCTGGCCCACCAGGCCACGCTCCAGCAACACGACGGAGAGGCCTCGCCGGCGCAGGAAGAAGGCGCCGGCCGCACCGACGATGCCACCGCCGATGATCACGACGTCAGCGGCGAAATGCCTGCTGTTCATTCGGCACCTCCGACGGCCAGCGCCGACACGGAAAGCGGCTTCACCGGGCCCTGGCCGCGGATGCGCCCGACCTGCTCTAGAGGAATTCCGGCGGCATGCGCCACGATCTCCGCAGCCGCGTGGCCGCAGTATCGGCCCTGACAACGCCCCATCCCCACGCGGCACAACGCTTTGGCGCGGTTGATCTCGCAGGCCCCGAGTTCGCTGACTGCTGTGCGCAACTCGCCCGCCGTGACGACTTCACAGCGACAGACGACGGTGCTGTCCGGCAATGCGGCCGCCGCGCGGTGCGGCCAGGGAAACGCCTGCAGCAGGCCCAGCCGGAAGCGCTCCATCTTGTCGAGGGCTGCGCGCAGTTGCACCACTTCCGCACGATCAGAGCGCTCAATGCCGAGGTCTGCGAGGCAGGTCAGCGCCGCCAGACGGCCCGCGGCTTCCGCACCATCCGCACCGGAGAGACGCACGCCGTCTCCCGCGAGGTACATGCCCTTGACGCTGCTGCGGCCGTCCTGGTCGACGCGAGGCAGCCATTGGCGCGACGCGGCATCGAACCGGAACTCGCATCTGGCGATGTCCGCAAGCTGGGCTTCGGAGCGCAGGTGATAGCCCAGCGCGACGGCGTCGCATTCGAATGCATGTTCGCGTCCACGTCTGTCGCGTACGCGCATGCCAGTCACACCGCGTTGAGGCGAACCGCCGATCTCGACCGGCGTGACGCCGGTCATCACGTGCACGCCCGCCCTCCGCAGCGAGGCCACGAGCCTCAAGCCGTTGAGCAGCACGCTAGGCCGCGCGGCAAGCCTAGGCAGCGCTCGCAGGCGCAGTACCGAAGCCGATGTGTCCAGGACCGCTTCCACCTGCGCGCCCGCGGCCACGTACTGAGCGGCGACGAGATACAGGAGCGGCCCAGTGCCCATGAACACCACGCGCCGGCCGATCGCGCAGGCCTGCGACTTGAGCGAAATCTGCGCGGCACCCAGGCTATAGCAGCCCGCCAAGTCCCAACCCGGCATCGGCATCAGCCTGTCCGTAGCGCCGCTGCAGACGATCAACGCGTCGAAGGGCAGGACTTCAGCTTCACCATTGCGAACGACATGCAACGCATGAGGCTCGATGTGCCAGGCCAACGTCTCGGCGCGCCATTCGATCCGGTGCTGCAGTTGCTCGAAGCTGCGATGCAAGGCTTGCGCCTTGTCGGCTTCCGTTCCGTACAGCTTGGCGTAAGGACGCTTGAACCCATCCGGTTGCCGGCGGTAGATCTGCCCGCCGTCACGGCGGCTCTCGTCCACGACGACCGGCCGGACTCCGCGCTCGACCAGCGCTTGCGCCGCGCGGACCCCCGCAGGGCCGGCGCCGACGATGACTATGCGAGCCTGGCCCATTCGACCTCCTGTGCGGAAGTGAGGATGCGCATGCCGTCACGGGCAGGCGTACTGCAGGAGCGTAGGCGTTGCCCCTGCTCGTCCCGCACCCAACAATCCTGGCACGCGCCCATCAAACAGAAGCCGGAGCGCACGACGTCTGAAAACTCGGAATGGCGCAAGTGGCTCGTGCTGGACAGAAGCGCCACGAGCAGCGTGTCGCCCTCGAGAGCATGTACGGGTCGGCCATCGATCCAGACCTGAATTGCACGTCTCTCGGTTTCGCCGAGTCGCACGAAGCGGCGTTCTGGCGGATTCTTGCTGTCCATTCGTTGCCTCGTTGCGTCACATGAAGGATTGGCCGTCTTCAGTCAGTATCGAAGGGACACTGCATGCGGTCAAATACAAGTTTTAGGTCACTTGATGCACTTCGGATATGTACTTTCGGGTGCCACATGGCACTGTCGCTTCCACTCACAGTGGGAGTTCATTGCAGGGGTGCCAACTCCCGGTCGACCGTCACGAAAGCGCAAAAGCGTTCCTCGCGGATGCAACCACTCGAACCCGGTCCTTGCCGTCACACGGGGAGTCCTATCAGCAGTGACTCAGGAACATGGACTGGAAGTTCCGGCCCGCCGTTGGACGACTTGGAATTGATCGTTGTCGCGACCTGTGCGCTGCGCTCATTCGGCAACTTCGCCCTGTTGACCGGCGGCAGGGCATTGACCATGCAGTGCCGTCATCGAGAGACTCCTTCAAAGTGCTGGATTCCCTCGGTGTCGACACGCGATTTCATGCAGCCAGACAGAAGTTCCGTCGAACTTCATACACTACCGACATGAACCTCCGCCAGATCGAATGCTTCCGCGCCGTCATGCACACAGGCTCGATGACGCTTGCCGCCACGCAGTTGCACACCTCGCAACCCAACGTGAGCAGGGCCGTCGCGCTGCTGCAGCGCGAAACGCAGATGAAGCTGTTCGAGCGCGTCGGACTGCGGGTTCTTCCCACGCCCGAAGCGCACGCATTGCTCAAGGAAGTGGACCGCGTCTACGTGGGCTTGGAATCCATCGGCGCGGCGGCGGAGCGCATCCGCACGCTGGGCGTGGATGGCCTGCGGATCGCCGTGACGCCGGCCTTGGCCATCAACCCTGTGCCACGCATCCTGCAAGTGTTTCGCGGCATGCGACCGCACGTGCCCATCGTGGTCACCACAGCGGACTCCGCAACCATCTGCAAAGGTGTGTCGTCGCGCTACTACGACCTGGGGCTGGCGCCCTACGTAGCGCTACCGCAGGAAGTCGACAGCGAGCTCGTCCTTTCGCAGCGTGCCGTCTGCATCGTGCCGAAGGGGCACCGGCTGGCGCGCCGCCGCAAGGTCAATCCGGGGGACTTGGCTGGGGAGTCTTTCATCTCGGCTTCGCCCCCTGACGTCGCACGTGCGGAGATTGACAAGGCCTTCGTTCCCGAGGTCCGCAAGCTCGAGATCGAGACGACGCTGGCCACCACGATGTGTGCCATGGTGGCTCGCGGGTTGGGCGTCAGCATCGTGAATCCGGCAGTTCTCACCGATCTCGGTCTCGCGGGCGTGCATGCGCTGGAGTTCGAACCAGCCATCCACTTCGATTGCTACCTGATACGGGCCCATCAGCAGCCGGAGCAAGCGCTGGTTGCCGACTTCGTCGAGGCGCTGCGGATCGTGGTGCGCGGCAGCGAGAACGCCGCGCGCAAGAGGGTCAGCCGATCGCCTGGGTAAACACAACCCAGCCGCCGCGCGCCGGTCCCCGCTCGAAGACACGGCCGCGGACCATGACGGTGCCGCCGCCGACGCACGGCAGCCCTTGCGTCTGCAGCCACTGCGACAAGCCATCATCGGCGTGTACGTCGACACGCAGAAACCCGTCGACGTGCCGACAGCAGTCCGATATCAGCAGGCTCGCGGCTTCGAGGTCCGGAGCGGCCACGGGGCCGATCGCCTGACCGCGACCGTAACGCCGCAAAACTGCGAAACCTGCGGTCTGGCCGCCTCGTTCCAGGACCACGGTCCTGTCTTCCGCAAACGCGCGCCGAAGTAGTTCGGTGCGGAGCATGCCTGTGGCCCGAGCGTCGAGGGTGATGAGAGATTCGATGTCATCTTCCTCGAGTGGCCGCAGGTGATCGCCCTCCCGCCGGTGCGGCTGCGGTGAACGCTCGAGCATGCCCTGGTGTTGGCAAACCTCGCCCATAGCGACGAAACCCAGCCGCTCATAGAGGCCGCGTCCTGCTTGCGTCGCGTGCAGCAGCACATGGCGCGCACCCAAGCGGTCGAGCAGGGCCTGCATCATGCGGTTGCCAATGCGCTGACCCTGCAGTTCGGGAGCGACGATCACGAGTCCGATGGTGGCGTAGTCCGCGCCCCACTGCCATGACAGCGCTGTGCCCAGCACCTTCCCATCGCGTTCGGCGACCACACCTTCACCCAGGGACAGCGCGAACTGCCAGTCCTCGGGCCGGTGCGGCCACTTCAGATCGCTGGACAAGACGTGCGCCAATCGCACGTCGCCGGGCCTGAATGGGCGTAGGTTGATGGTGCTGATGCCTTGCTTCATACCTCTAGTCCTTTCCTGGGAGCCTGAAGTATGCGGTTGGAGGACTCAGATCATTCATATCAAACTAGCATGAACACGGGCAATATTGGAATTTGACTGCATGAACTGCCGTTTCGATACTGCGCCGTCATGACACGAACGGACTCTTTAATCGTCGAACGCCTCGACGGCCGGTTGGACCGGGTTTTCATCGGAGGCGAGTGGGTCAGGCCCCATGGGCAGGCGCGTTCCATCGTGATCGACCCATCCACGGAAGAACCCCTGACGGACATGGTGCTGGGCGACGCACGGGACGTGGCCGATGCGGTCGCGGCCGCGCGGCGCGCTTTCCCCACGTGGTCGGTCCGTCCGGTCCACGAACGGGCTGCGTTGTTGGACCGCATTCACAGCCTCATCCTGGAGCGCGCCGAGACATTCGCGCAAGCGATCTCGCTGGAGATGGGTGCCGCCATCGCCTTCGCACGCAGCACGCAGGTCCCCGTCGCGGCAGAGCACATTCGCGTCGCCCGGGACAACGCGACGAGCTACCCCTTCCTCTCGCAGCGCGGTGACTTGGCCATCCAGCGCGAGGCCATCGGCGTGTGCGGCCTGATCACGCCCTGGAACTGGCCGCTCTATCAGATCACCGCGAAGGTGGGCCCCGCGCTGGCCGCGGGATGCACGGTCGTGCTCAAGCCCAGCGAGCTGTCGCCGCTGAGCGCCCTGCTCTTCGCCGAGTTGATGCACGACGCAGGCGTACCTCCTGGGGTGTTCAACCTGGTCAACGGCACGGGGCCCGAAGTCGGCGCAGCGTTGTCGGCGCATCCGGACGTGGACATGATCTCCATCACAGGCTCGACCCGCGCGGGGGTGCTGGTTGCTCAGGCGGCGGCGCCGACCGTCAAACGCGTTGCACAGGAGCTCGGAGGCAAATCGCCTAACGTGTTCTTGCCGGATGCGGACTTGGCGCGGGCCGTTCCCCTTGGCGTTGCAGCCGGCATGCGCAACGTCGGCCAGTCGTGCAGCGCTCCCACACGCATGATCGTCCCCCGCGAGCGGCTCCAGGAAGTCGAACGGCTCGCGGCGGAAACGGCGGCGAGTTTCGTGGTGGGCGATCCACGCTCCGCGCAGACCACGCATGGCCCGGTGGCCAATCGCGCCCAATTCAACCGGGTGCAGGAAATGATCGCGACAGGCATCGCCGAAGGCGCGCGGCTCGTTTGCGGAGGGGCCGGCCGCCCGGACGATCTGCGCCGCGGCTTTTACTGCCGGCCCACAGTGTTCTCCTCGGTCGGTGCCCAGATGCAGATCGCGCAGGAAGAAATATTCGGGCCAGTGCTTGTCGTGCTCCCTTACGACAGCGTCGACGAGGCCGTGGAGATCGCGAACTGCACCGTCTACGGCCTCGGCGCTCACGTGCAGGGCAAGGACATCGTGGCGGCACGCGCCGTGGCCCAGCGCATTCGTTCCGGCCAAGTGCACATCAACCATCCGGCCTGGAGCCCCCATGCGCCTTTCGGTGGCTACAAGCACTCCGGCAACGGACGCGAGTACGGCATCGAAGGCCTGGAGGAGTACCTCGAAACCAAGGCCATTCTCGGCTTTCACTAAAAACAGCGCACAACGCGCAGGAGCAATCAATGACCGTAGCCCTCGTGCTGCATCGCGCCAACGGCGCACCCGTTTCCACGTCGTTCCGACGGGCCGCCTTCGGCAAGGATGATCCCTTCACGCGCCATCGCGAGATCGCCTGGGAAGGACCCGACGCCATGGCCGTCGGTCGCACCAGCTTCATCGGCGAACTCGAGGTCGTCAGCTTTCCCCACGTCGAGACGCTAGTTGTCGTCGAGGGCGAACTGACGCTCACGGCAGCAGGTGCTGCGCCGCTGGTGCTCGGGCCCCACACGGGCGCAGTCATCGGATGCGGCACCTCGCTGCACATCCAAGCCAGCTCGCGGGTGCAGATGTCCTTCTGCGCGGCAGCCTGCGACAAACCGACGCGCAGCGGCATCGCGCGGCTACGCGCCGACGCCGATTTCAAACCGTCGCGATCGCTGCCACCGGAGGTACTGTTCGGCTCGGCGCCGGAATGCCGCAGCGACAACGTCTTCACCGAAGATGCTGCCCGATTCACGTCGGGCACCTGGGATTCCACGCCCTACCACCGCATCGTGCGACCGCACGGCTCCAACGAGTTCATGCACCTGGTGGCCGGCAGCGTGCGATTCGCAGCGCCGGATGGCAGCGTGCTGTCCCTCGCCACTGGCGACACGTTCTTCGTCCCCCTGGGCGCATCCATCGGCTGGGAAAGCCACGAGCGCGTGGCGAAGTTCTACGCCACCCAGACCCCTCAGGCCTGACCATCGTGCCGGCTTGATCATGTCCCCTCCCCTGCAATACATCGAGACGCCACAAACGCCGCCACTCTCGGCGGACGCCGTCGTCATCGGCGGCGGCATCGTCGGCGTTTTCGCGGCCTACTACCTGGCACAGCGCGGCTTTTCGGTGACCCTGGTCGAGAAAGGCCGTGTCGGCGCTGAGCAATCCAGCCGCAACTGGGGCTGGTGCCGCCAGCAGAACCGCGACGCACGCGAACTGCCGATGGCCAGCAAGAGCCTCGACCTCTGGGACCGATTCGCCGCCGAGACCGGCGAGGACACCGGCTTTCGCCGCTGCGGCCTGCTCTACCTCAGCAACGACGACGCGGAACTTGCGCATTGGGCGAGCTGGCGTGATTTCGCGAAGGGTGCGGGCGTCAACTCCATCATGCTCAATGGCCGGCAGGCCGCCCAGCGCGGACAAGCGACGGGACGCGAGTGGAAAGGCGGCGTCTTCTCTCCCAGCGATGGCACGGCCGATCCGGCCAAGGCGGCCCCCGCCGTGGCCCGGGCGTTCATGAAACTGGGCGGCAAGGTGCTCCAGCAGTGCGCCGCGCGCGGCATCGAGCTGGAGGGCGGCCGCGTCAGCGCCGTGGTGACCGAAGCCGGAGTGATCCGAACCCGAACGGTAGTGATGGCCGGCGGGGCCTGGGCTTCGTCGTTCTGCCGCCAACTCGGCATCCGTTTTCCGCAGGCTTCGGTCCGACAAACCATTCTCAGCGTGTCGCCAGTGGACGGCGCCTTGCCCGATGCCCTCTTCACCAAAGACGTGTCGGTGACGCGCCGCAACGACGGACGCTATGCGCTGGCCATCAGCGGCCGCGCGCGGGTGGACGTGACGCCGCAGTTCATGCGGTTCGCCACCCATTTCGTCCCGATGTTCGCCAAGCGCTGGCGCAGCATGATCCCCGGCGGCCTGGAAGGCATCCGCGGCGGGCACGAGACGCTCAAGCGGTGGCGTCTGGACGCACCCACCCCCATGGAGCGGGTGCGCATCCTCGACCCCAAACCCGATCTGCCCACCGTCAGGAAGACGCATCGCCGCGCGGTCGAACTGCTGCCGCAACTTCGGCCGGCCCAGGTCACGCACACGTGGGCAGGCTTCGTCGACTGCACGCCGGACGGCGTTCCGGCCATCGGCGAGGTAGCGTCCGTGCCGGGGTTCATCCTGGCTGCGGGTTTTTCCGGGCACGGCTTCGGCATCGGCCCAGGGGCGGGCCACCTGATCGCGGACCTGGCCACGGGCGCCGCGCCGATCGTTGATCCCCGTCCCTATCACCCCAGCCGGTTTAGCGACTCGTCCTGGGGCAAGGTCGCCGACTTCTAGGTGACGCACAACCACTGACCTGACATGAAAACACTGAACCACATCCATGGCCAATGGCAGCCTGCCACGAACGGCCGCGTGTTCGACGTGCGCAACCCGGCCGACGAGAGCCTCGTCGCGCAGGTGCCCGACAGCGGCGTGGAGGACGCCTCGCGCGCGGTCGATGCCGCTGTGGCTGCACTCGCGAGCTGGAAGTCGAAGGCTGCGCAGGAGCGTGCCCAAGTGCTGAAGCGCTGGCACGCACTCATCGTGCAGAACACAGAAGCCATTGCAGCCTTGATCTCGCGCGAGCAGGGCAAGCCGCTGGCGGAAGGCCGTGGTGAAGTCGCCTACAGCGCAGGTTACGTCGAGTGGTACGCCGAGGAAGCCGTGCGCGCCAATGGTGAGATGATCCCGGCCCCGGTGGCGAGCAAGCGCTTCTTCGTCCTGAAGGAAGCAGTCGGCGTGGTGGCCGTGGTGACGCCCTGGAACTTCCCGGCCGCCATGATCGCCCGCAAGATCGCGCCCGCGTTGGCCGCCGGCTGCACCGTCGTAGCCAAGCCTGCCGAGGACACGCCGCTCACATCGCTGCTGCTGGTCGAGCTGGCCGAACAGGCCGGTGTTCCGCCGGGCGTGCTCAACATCGTGACCGCTTCGCGCGAGCGCACCCCAGAAGTGGTGGGCGTATGGCTGGCCGACGGCCGCGTACGAAAGATCAGTTTCACCGGTAGCACGCAGGTGGGCAAGCTGCTGGCGCGCGAATCGGCGGGCACGCTCAAGAAGCTCTCGCTGGAGCTAGGCGGGAATGCGCCCTTCATCGTCTTTGAGGACGCCGACGTGGCTGCCGCTGTCGAAGGCGTGATGGCCGCGAAATTCCGCAACGGCGGGCAGACCTGCGTGAGCCCCAACCGCGTCTACGTGCACGACGCGGTGCACGATCGCTTCGTGGACAAGCTTGCCGCCCGCGTCGGCGCGCTCAAGGTGGGCCCCGCCACCTCGCCCGAGGCACAGATCGGCCCGATGATCAATGGCCGCGCGGTCGAGAAGATCGAGCGGCATGTAAAAGATGCCGTGGCCAAAGGCGCCAAGGCGGTGGTCGGCGGCCATCGCGTGCGCAGCGAGATCGCGCAGGGACCGAATTACTACGCGCCGACCGTGCTGATCGATGCCACGCGAGACATGGAACTGTCGTGCGAAGAGACGTTCGGCCCTGTGGTGCCTGTGTTCCGCTTCGGGAGCGAGGCCGAAGTGATTGCGCTGGCCAACGATACGCCGTTCGGCTTGGCGGGCTACTTCTATTCCAATGACGTGCGCCGCATCTGGCGCGTGGCGTCGGCACTGGAGACCGGCATCGTCGGCATCAACGAAGGCGCGATCTCGGCGCCGAGCGCTCCTTTCGGAGGTGTCAAGGAATCGGGTTACGGACGCGAAGGCTCCCATTGGGGCCTGGAAGACTACATGCACACCAAGTACCTGTGCCAAGGCAACCTGTGAACGCAGCAAGCTGAAATGGAATACACCCGCACTGATATGGCAGTAGCCACGTTGAACGATTTGCCGACGCCCTGCCTGGTGCTCGACGCGGACCGCATGGAGCGCAACATTGCCCGCTTGCGCCAGCGGCTGGATGGACTGGGCGTGGCGCTGCGCCCGCACCTGAAGACCGCCAAGTCGGTGGAGGTCGCGCGGCGCGTGATGAGATCGCCAGCGGGCCCGGCCACCGTGTCGACCCTCAAGGAAGTGGAGCAATTCGTGGCCGCCGGCGTGCGGGACATCATCTACGCAGTGAGCATCGTGCCCACGAAGCTCCCACAGGTGCTGGCGCTGCGCGCCAAGGGTGCCGACGTGGCTGTCGTGCTCGACACGGTGGAGCAGGCGCAAGCGGTGGCGCGGGCCTCGCGCGAGACGGGAGCACGCATACCCGCCCTCATCGAGATCGACTGCGATGGCCATCGCTCGGGTGTGCGTCCCGACGATAGGCAGCGCCTGATCGACATCGGACGCGCCCTGGCGGATGGCGCGGAACTGCGCGGCGTGCTGACCCATGCGGGCGGCAGCTATGCCGCGCGAGGCGCGGCCCTGCGGCAATGCGCGGAAGACGAGCGGCGCAGCGTGGTCGATGCAGCTGCGATCCTCCACGAAGCGGGCCTAGCCTGCCCCGTGCGCAGCGTGGGCTCGACACCGACCGCGCACAACGCGGCGGATCTCGCCGGCGTCACCGAGGTGCGGGCTGGCGTGTTTGTGTTCTTCGACCTGGTTATGGCGGGCGTGGGTGTCTGCGGCGTCGACGATATCGCCCTCTCGGTACTGGCGACCGTCATCGGCCACCAGCGCGAAAAGGGCTGGATTCTCACGGACGCCGGTTGGATGGCCATGTCGCAGGACCGGGGCACGCGCAAGCAGGAAATCGACCAGGGCTACGGCATCGTCTGCGACATCGCCGGCCAGCCGCATGCCGACTTGATCGTGGCCGATGCCAACCAGGAACACGGGATCATCACGGTGCGGCCCGGATCGGGCGGCGTGCTGCCCGACCTTGCCATCGGCGACCGCGTTCGTGTCCTGCCGAATCACGCCTGCGCCACAGCCGCGCAGCATGGGCACTATCACGTGGTACGGGGCAGTTCCAGCAAGGTGGAAGCACAGTGGCCGCGGTTTGGTGGCTGGCAATAGCGGCGGCGGGCGAGGATGAATTCCCATCCTTCCGAAGCGACCCTCCTCCTGCTGGACAAGGGCGCAGTTGAACAGCTGCTCACGCCCGCCGAGGTCACACAGGCGGTGCGTGAGGCCTTCGTGCTGCACGGGCGGCATGAAGGGCGCGTCTTTCCGCTGGTGCGCGAGAAGCTCTCCACCGGCGGCGTGTTTGGTATCAAATCCGGCGACGTGCCCTCGCAGGGCTTGCTCGGCTTCAAAGCTGCTGGTTTCTGGCCGCACAACCGCGAGCTGGGCGGCGAGCCGCACCAGGCGACCATTCTGCTGTTCGATCCGGCCACGGGCCGGCCTCGGTGCGTGATCGACGGCAATGCCATCACCACGGTACGTACCGGCGCAGCGGGCGGACTGGGGCTGGAACAACTCGCCCGCCAGGACAGCACGCGCCTCACGGTTTTCGGCACGGGGGTGCAGGCGCGCTCGCAATTGCGCTTCGCCTTGCGCGTACTGCCGCGCATTGCCACTGTTTGGTATGTGTCCGTCGACCGGAAGGCCGACCCCGCCTTCGAGGCCCTGTTCGCGGACCAGTGCGACATGCACTGCGCCCAAGATGCCGACCGTGCCGTGGCCGAGAGCGATGTCGTCATCACTGCAACGCCTGGCGGAGGGCCGCTTTTCGACGCCAGCGCGATGCGCCCAGGAACTCACCTGAACTGCGTAGGCGCCGATACTGCGGGCAAGCGCGAACTGCCGCCGGGCGTTCTGGAGCGCGCACGGCTGGTGGTCGATGACCGCGAGCAGGCATTGCAGCTGGGCGAGATGCAGTGGGCGCGTGAAACCGCCTGCGTGGAGCTTGGCTCCCTGCTGCTGAGCGAAACGCCGTTCTCGCGCGCGGCCAGTGACATCACGGTGTTCGACATGACGGGCCTGGCGCTACAGGATCTGACGGTGGCGCGCCTCATCTACGAGCGCGCGTGCACTCAGGCGCTGGGGCACCGGATCGTCTGGCCTTGGTGAATGCATGCGCGGCAGCTCGGGGCCGCCGCGCATGCTGCGTCACGCCGTGACGCCTTCCAGCTTCAGGATGTTCTCGATCTGCTGGGGAACAGGTTCGCGCAGGAAGTCTCCGTCGAAGACGGCGCTGCCCACGGTGAAGCCCCACACGCCGCAGCGACGCATGGTCTGCACGCGTTCGTTGCCGTCGATGCTGCCCGCCGCCAGGACCGGGACCTTGACCGATTGAACGACTCGCGCAGTCAACTGCTCCACATCGCCGGCAAAGCGGTAGGCCAGCAGGTCCAACCCATGCACGCCCGGCAGCGAAGCCAGGCGCTTGGCATCCTCCACGATCTCGTCGATCGTTCCTACCAGCCGCGTGGGATGGCCTTCGGTACGGCCCGCGAAGGGGAAGTACTGGATGTCGGTGCCCTGAAGGATGCGAACCGCTTCTTCCGCGTTGCGGCCGCCCAGCAGGTAGTCCACACCGATCTCCCGGGCTGCCTCCACGGAACGCATTTCCGCTTCGCGGCTGGTGCTCACAACTTCCAGCATCACCTTCTTGCCGTCCCGCTTCATGGCGGCGGCCAGGGACACCAGTTCCGCCACGGGCAGGCCGATGTCCTTGAATCCGACATAGCGAAGCGGAGTGCGCGCCAGGTCTGCGTAAATCTTGGCGGCGTCGGGGACCGTGCGGTCCTCCTTGGTGAGCATGAAGACGAAGTGGGACATGGTGATTTCCTTCAAATGGTTGCCGCAGAGGAACTGCGGGCGAGTTGGTGCGCGGTGGCAAGCGCGGTCTTGAGGCTGGATGGATCGGCGATGCCCTGGCCGGCGATGTCGAACGCGGTGCCGTGGTCCGGGCTGGTCCGCACGAAGGGAAGACCCACCGTGACGTTCACGCCGTCCTCCACGCCCAGAAGCTTCACGGGGATCAATCCCTGGTCGTGGTACTGAGCGACCACGATGTCGAAGCGGCCTTTGCGGGCCTGCATGAACACCGTGTCGCCGGGAAGCGGACCGACCGCGTTGATGCCTTCCTGGCGGGCCTGGGCCACCGCCGGCGCGATCAGCTCCATGTCTTCGCTGCCGAACAGCCCACCCTCGCCCGCATGGGGGTTCAGGCCGGCCACCGCAATGCGCGGTTGGGCGATGCCCATGCTCTGCAGGCTTCGATGGGCCAGACGGATGACCTGCAGTTCGCGCTCGACACTGAGCTTGCGAACCGCGTCCAGGATCGAGCAGTGCACCGTCACCAGCAGGGTGCGCAGGTATGGGTTGGCCAGCATCATTCCGTAGTCGCTGGTACCTGAGAGATCGGCCAGCATTTCGGTATGGCCGGGGTAAGGTACGCCTGCGGCAGCGAGCGCTTCCTTGTGAATCGGCGCCGTGCAGATGGCGCTCACGCGTCCGTCGTTGGCCCATTCGATGGACTGGCGGATAGCGCCAAAAGCTGCTGCCCCGGCCGCCGCGCTGATTTCGCCGTGTTGCAGGTCCGCGGGCAATCCACTCAGACTGACCACCTGCATTCGCCGGGCGGCGGGTGCGTATTCCTCAGGGGCGAAGATGGGCTCCACCACCAGCGAGGAACCCCAGCGCGCCGCGGCGCTCTTCATGATGCCCAGGTCTCCGACGACGAAGGCGGGATACTGTTCCATGAACTCGGTGTCGGCGAAGGTCTTGACGACGATCTCAGGGCCGATGCCCGCGGCGTCGCCGAAAGTGACCACGATGGGCTTCATCAGATTGCTCCTTCCAAAGATTTGAGGCAACGCTTGAAGACGTCGTCGTCCCCAAAACCTCCTGCCTTCGTGACCAACGGAAACTCCCCTTCGGGTGTCCGCATCAGGCACAAAGGAATACCCGGCTGCACTTCACGCAGCACCACGATCTCGAATGCTTGCAGACGGCGAGCGATGTGCTTGGCCGTTTCGCCTCCCGTGACGGCAAGGCCGTCGCAGCGACCAGCGAGCACCGCATCGCAGACCCTGTCAACGAGATCGGCCGTCAGCGCCGCTGACGCACCCCGCTCATCCGGGGTGGCCCAGACAAGGGCGCCGCAGGCTTCGGCGTGACGCAGCTGAGCGCGTGACCTGGGATTGAAGCTGCCAACCACGATGCCGGGGCACTGCGCGCCCTTCCAGGCCGGCGCGACCTGCTGCCGGTCGGGCAATGCAACGGCCAGTGCGCGCAGCAGTCCGGTTGAGCCGGCCCAAAGAAGATCTCTTCTTTGGCTGGTGGCAACAATCAGCTCTTCCAGATCGGCTTCGGTGGATGCGTCCACCACCACCGCATCGACCCTGTCCAGAAGGCTGATGGCCTCGGCCGCATCACGGGCAACGTGCAGTCGCTGACCTGCGGCAGCGAACAAGCCGGGCACGCTGCTGACTCGCACCGGTAACTGAGGGTCACGGGAAAAGTCAGTCTCCGCGACAGGAACCCCGTCGACCCACACCTCGCCGTTGACCGTGGTACGGCCGGCGGCAGGGAAAGCCGGCGCTACCAGCAGCTTCCCGCGCCCACTGGCCCGCCATGCGGCGATCACTTCGCAGGCAACGGGGCCCCTCAGCGTGGAATCGAACTGTTTGACCAGGATGTCCGCGTCACGCCACTGGCGCGCCCAGGCCGCGACCCGCCCCCCCGCGCTGGCGTCGTCCAGCGTACGACTGTCGGTGTCAGTGCTCCAGACCTCTGGAAGCACCGGAACGGCAAGCCGTTCTCCAAGTACCACGCGAGTGCGCCATCCCCGCTGCGCGAACGCGGGCAGCGCATCCGTTGCGCTGGTGAAATCATCGGCGATTACCCGGATTTGTCTTATCCCGGCGAGATGCTGCGCGTCAGGCATGGAAGAACCTCCGCACCGCCGCAATACAGCGGTCGATGCCTTGGGCATCGACACCGAGATGGGTGACGAAGCGCAAGCGATACAGCCCCCATGCCAGCACGCCTTCGCGCTTGAGCGCTTCCAGCAGTTCGTCCGACTTGTCGCGCGCCGGACCGTGAAGGTCGACGAATAGGATGTTCGTGTCAGGCTCCTCGACTTGCAGGCCCTCGATGCCACGCAAGCCTTCGGCCAGCCGCCTCGCGAGCGCGTGGTCCTCCGAGAGCCTGTCGATATGGTGGTCCAGTGCATGCGAAACCGCGGCCGCCAGGAAGCCCGCCTGTCGCATCGCGCCGCCCGCCATCTTGCGGGTGCGCCGTGCACGAGCGATCAGTTCCCGTGAACCACAGAGAGCCGAACCTACCGGCGCGCCCAGCCCCTTGCTGAAACACACCGAAACCGTGTCGAAGTACCGCGCAATCTTCCTGGCCTCCGCCTTGGCGTCACCGCCTGTGCGGCGCGCCTGCTCCACGGCCGCATTGAACAAGCGCGCGCCGTCGAGATGCGTCGCAAGTCCCTTGCTGCGCGCCAGGGCGGTGGCTTCCGCGATGTAGTCCAGCGGGATCACCTTTCCCATCATCGTGTTCTCGAGCGCCAGCAGCTTGCTGCGCGCGAAGTGCTGGTCGTCCGGCTTGACCGCCTCCGCGATGTCGGCCAGCGCGAGCGTCTTGTCAGGCTGGTGCGCAATTGGCTGGGGCTGCACGCCGCCAAACACGGCCGCATTGCCGCCCTCCCAGCGATAGCAGTGCTGTAGCTGGCCTGCGATGAATTCGTCGCCACGCTGGCAATGCGCCAGCACGGCGCACAGGTTGCTCTGCGTGCCGGTCGGCACGAAAAGCGCCGCCTCGAAACCGAGCAGTGAGGCGATTTTTTCCTGCAGCGCGTTCACGCTGGGGTCCTCGCCGAACACATCGTCACCCAGCGGTGCGGCCATCATCGCCTCGCGCATGGCATGCGTCGGTTGCGTAACGGTGTCGCTGCGGAGGTCTACTAAGGGGTTCATTTCGCCTGCTCCGAGAAGTTGCGCAGCATGGCGTTGCCACACTCCGTGGGGATGGATTCCAAATGCCTCATGCGTAGCCTTCTTCTTGGTTGCTCCGAGTCAGGTCCGCGACGGTCCGATCTGCATGCTCGAAAGTTTGCGTGCTCATTGGTTGCTTGTTAAGCTCCAATTTCTTCCTAAATTGAGCAACCAATTGATGCCGAACATCGCGGCTTCCGTGCTCCCGACACTGGAGATGTCCAACACATCCCAAGCTCGGAATACCCAATTGGCTTTGGCGCTTTCGCAAGCGATACGCGATGGGCGCCTGCCTCCCGGCTCTAGGCTGCCTCCGACGCGGGATGCCGCAAGTCAGCTTGGACTGGGTCGCAACACGGTGGTGGACGCTTACGCCGACCTCACGGCGGAGGGATTGCTCGAAAGCCGTGGACGGCTCGGCACCTTTGTGGCGCGGCAAGCCAAGGCTGTCCTGCAGCCAGCAACCTCGCTTCCTCGCATCGTGCGGCGCTTGCCCTCAACGTCCACCACGCCCGGTGCGGTGTCGCAGGACTGGCGATTGGGTCAGAGCGGCACTCAACTGCTCCCCTTGGATGTGTGGCGTTCAGCGTGCCGCGAGGCCGGGCGGAATCTTCCGCCGTCGGGGTATGGGGATCCTCAAGGTCTGTTCACACTGCGTGAAGCGATCGCTGCATGGCTGCGCAGGCACCGCGGTACGCGACACGAAGCGACGCAGATCGTGATCACTCAGGGCACTGGAAGCGCGGTGGAGTTGCTTGCGCGGACGCTCGTGCGGCCGGGAGACCTTTGCGCCGTGGAAAGCCCCGGCTATTCGCGCGCGCTGGACGCGTTTGAGTTAGCGGGCGGCACCATCGTGCGCGTGCCTATCGACGAGCAAGGCGCGATCGTCAAGGAGGCTTTCGCGAACACCGCTCCCAGCGTTTTTCATCTGACGCCCGCGAATCAATACCCGCTGGGCGGGCGCCTTTCAGGGTTGCGCCGCGCGGAGCTTGCAGCTCTTGCTTCGAAGGCGGGAACGCTTGTCATCGAGAACGAGTACGACCACGAATTCATCTACGAAGGACAGAACCACGCTCCGCTGGCCGCGACCCTTGCTGGTCAAACCGTTTTGGTCAGCACGTTCGCCAAATCCATCAGCCCAGCATTGAGGATCGGATTCATCGCCGCCCCACAGCGCGTGGCAGATGCGCTGGCGTCATCTATCGCCGCACAAGGCTTGCACGCGAGCTGGCCCGTGCAGGCGTCGCTGCAGTGGATGCTGGCCTCTGGAGAGCTTCAACGACATCTGCGCCGCGTCAGGCGTCACCACGCCACCCAACGTGATCGTCTACTTGCCGCCATTCGCCAATCATGTCCTGAACTGCAAGTGCGCGGCACTGAGGGCGGACTGCATTTCTTATTGACGCTCGGGCGTAAGGAGTTGGATCGGAAGCTAGCCAAGGAGCTGAAAGCGCGAGGGGTCGTGCTGCAAACAGTCACCGACTTCGGCGGCGAAACCGCCGAGGTCCTGATAGGCTACGGCCATATGGAAAGGACGGAGACTCAAGCGGCAGCCGATCTGCTTCGCGGTGCGTGCGCGGCCATCTGACGATAGTTGCCGAGCATTCGAACAGATCAACCTCCCATGGGTTCGGCTGGTCAGAGGGACTCATCGCATCGGTGCGAACCACCACAGGATCTAGCGCCGCCAAGCGGCGCTGTTGATGTGAATCTCCGGCACGTGGTCGGCGCGATGTCGCCGGGGATAAGTTTTGCTTCGTCGGGACGATCCGCCATTGCGGCTCCTGACTCGTTAAGCGACGCAGCATGCGGACCAGGTCGGTGCTTAAGCGGCCCGGTCCATGTACGGGTTCGTCGGCCGATGGCGGGATCTGAATCCCAGCTTCCGCCCGGCGTCATGCGCAGTGAACTCGGCGAAGCCGAGGAGATGAAGGAGCTCGCGGCTGGCTTCGGAATGGCGATGCTGACTGGCGTGCTGTGCATCTACATGGTTTGGCGCTGCTGCTCAAGGACTTTGTACAACCGGGAACGGTCCAGGCGGCTCTGGTGCTTTCCGTACCAGGAGCGATGCTCGCGCTATGGGTCACCGGCTCCGCGCTGTCAATGCCTTCCATGATCGGCCTGATCATGTTGACGGGGATCGCGACGAAGAACTCGATCCTGCTCGTGGACTACATCATCCTTGCACGACGTGACCGCGGCATGGATCGCACGGAGGCCATTCTCGATGCCTGCCGCAAGCGCTCGCGCCCCATCGTCATGACCACGACGGCCATGGGCGGCGGCATGATTCCGGTGGTCTTGGGACTGGGGGGTGATCAGAGCTTTCGCGTTCCCATGGCCGTCGTCGTCATCGGCGGGTTGATGACCTCGACCTTCCTGAGCCTGCTCGTGATTCCGGCCGTATATAGCTTCCTGGAAGATGACATGCAATGGTTGCGGCGGCGCTTCACGCCCGCTCAAAGGCGCTCGATTAGTTGGGGCAGGCTTCGCCATGAGAGCTCACGCTGCGGCCACTACGCCGACAGGCCGCAAAGCGCAGGCAGATCGCGCTCAATGCGCTGCCCGGATTTTCGCTGTCCTGTGGAAAACTTCCCCGCGGTGGCTTGCTCATCTGTCCAGCCTGACCACGATCGGAGACCAATCTCGCAGGGTTATGCAACAACGCCCCCATCGGCCCCAGGTTCAGGTGTGACTGCTGTCACACCCTTTCGCACTCAATCCCCGTGCGTGAACGCGATGCGCATCGTGTGCGCTGCATCGCCCTGTTCGCGCGTGTACGTCCATTGCTGCCGCTCGCAGAAGCGAGCAACGATCTGCAAGCCGTAGCCGGTGGACGACGGCACATCGCGATCGACATCGTTGAAGATCTCCAGCGCACCGTGCCGCAGCGATATCCGGATATGCGTCGCCGCATAGGCCACCGCATTGCGCAGCAGGTTGTCGACCAGCACGGTGAGCAGCTCGGGCGGCGCCGACACGGTCGCCTCGCCGTCCCCGTCGAGCGCCACCGTCAGCCGGCGTTGCCGGATCACCGGCGCGAGATACGCCAGCGCACGCTCGACGTCCGCCTGCAGCCGCAGCTGCCGGCTCTGGAGCGTGCCTTCCGACGCCTCGCGGCCGAGCGCGAGAAAGGTCGCGACCAGGGCCTCCATCTCTTCCGCGCTCTGCGCCATGCGCGACAGGGCCCGCTCGCGCACCGCCGGATCGCTGGTCACGCGCAGCAGCGAAAGGTTGTTCTTGAACACCGCCACCGGCGTGCGCAATTCATGGCTTGCGAAGCGCGTGAACTCCCGCTCGCGCTGCAGGAAGCCGCTGAGCCGGTCGACCAGGCCGGTAAAGCCGCGGCTCAGCGCACCGATCTCGTCCGCGCGCTGGATGCCCGAGAACACGGCAGGCCCTTCACCGTGCGCATCGATTTCCTCTGTCAGCGTGACCAGCGGCTGCGCCAGCTGGCGCGCCAGCACCTTGCCGGTGAACCCGCCCAGCGCCGTCACCGCGCCGCCGATCAGCAGCAGCGCGACGAGCAGGTACGGTTCGAGCTGGTCGATGTCGAGCAGGCCGTCGCCGTCGACGATGACGTAGAGCGCATCCTGGCCACCGTCCAGCGATGCGACGCCGACCATCGAGCCGTCGGCGTCGACGTCCAAGCGCCGGTGGATGCCCGGCGCATGGTCGCGCGCCCAGGCCGGCAGGTTAGGCGACGCGCGCACGTAGAGGCGGGCCACATCCTCGGCCAAGGTCGGGCGGGCCGTGCCGTGCGACTCCCTGGTGAGGACCTGCAGGCGCTCCAGGTTGCTCGCCCGCGGCAGGCCGGCCGCCGGCTGTTGCGCCAGATCCTTCATCGCCCACTCGAGGACCGCACCCACGTAGCGCCGCAACAGAAACTCTTCGGTTGCTTGCGCGACCACGTAAACCAGCAATCCGTAGAGCAGGCTCGTGACCGCGGCGAAACTCACGAAAACGCGCGAGAGCCGGCGTTGAAAATGCAGATTACGGGACAAACCGCCACCCCCTGCCATGCACGGTTTCGATCAACGGCTTCTCGCCAGGTGCAGACAGCGCGCTGCGCAGGCGATAGATGTGGGTGCGCAGCGGATCGCTGTCGGGCACGTCTTCACCCCATATTTCCTTCTCCAGCAAGCTGCGGTCCACCACGTCGGGCGCGCGCGCCACCAGGATCTTGAGCACCCGCAGCTGGAGCTCGTGCAGCTTGATGCGGCGTCCGTTGCGCGCGGCCGTGCCGGCGCCGTGGTCGATCACCAGGTCGCCGATCGTCTGCGTCGACACCTGCGGCCGCCGCCCGCGCGCGGTGACCGCCTGGATGCGACACAGCAGCTCTTCCATCTCGAAGGGCTTGACGAGGTAGTCGTCCCCGCCGCGCGCAAAGCCGGCCTTCTTGTCCTCCAGCGTATCGCGCGCTGTCAGGAAGATGACGGGCGTGTCGTCGCGGTGGCCACGGCGCAGTCGCTCGCACACCTGCAGGCCGTCGATGCCAGGCACCGCGACATCCAGGATGTAGGCATCGAAGGTCGCGGCCTGCGCGATGTCGAGGAAGGCCTGGCCGTGAAAGGCCAGGTCGACCTCGCAGCCCTGCACCTCCAGGTAGTCGGACAGGGTGCCCGCCAGGGCCGGGTTGTCTTCCAGCAAAAGAACTCTCATGAAACACTTTCCTCGGTGCGAATGCGCGATGCGCCCGGACTTTGCAGCCAATCGCAGCCCCTGGCAACGCAGACCCGACCGCACGGGAATGGGCCTGCACTGCGGCACCACGAGGTAGCTGGGCGGGCTGGGCCGGCGTGGCTCGTGACTTCGGCCGGCGCGCTGCCCCCGTTGGAGGCCGGTGCCACGCCGCCAGGCCTGCAGGGGCCCGCCGGAGCGTGCGTGAAATTCACCATGCCGGCCTGCTCGCTGCCCGCCGCTCGGTCATCGAACGCGGCATGTCGGGCCAGGACACCAGCAACATCGCAATCGCCGCATCGCGATTGGCCGCATCGCGATTCGCCGGATCGGCCAGCCGGCCGGCCGCGCGGCCATCACCTTGAACGCGGTGCCCGTCGCGCCGGGGCCCTTGAACACACCCGGCGCGAAGGGAACTACGGGGGCGATCACCGGTGCCGCAGGTGCGGGTGCAGCGGCCGGTGCGGGGACCGACGCAGGCGCGGTGACAGGAGCGAACGCCTGCGTGATGCCGCCGCCGGATCCGCAACCCGCCAGCAGCGCCGCCGCCAGGATGCCGGCGCATGGCTTGAACGACGACGGCATGTCGATCAGAACCTGTAGAGGTAGCCGAGCTTGACGCTGCTGGTGCTGGAGCGGTCGACCAGCGGGCTGTTCTTGATGCCCTTGCCGAGCGAGGTGACGCTCACGTCGAGGAAAACGCTCTGCGCCTTCGGCACGATGTCGTAGGTCATGCGCAGGCCGAGCTCGGCCTGTGTGACGGCGCTGCCGGCGTAGGCCGGCCGGTTGAACGCCGCTTCTTCGCGGCGCACGCCGTAGTAGTAGTCCACATACTTCTTGTCGTACCGCACCACGCCAGCGCGGGGCGTGAGGCTGAAGGTGCTGGTCACCGGGAAGTCGCGCTCGACGGACAGCTTGAGCGTCTGGCCCTTACTCTGGCTCGAGGCACGCAGCCATTCGGCCGAGAAGGTCGCGACGTCGGTGCGCCAGAGCGCGGCCACGCCCAGCCAACCGGAAGACTTTCTTTCCGCCATGCCCCGAAGGACCACGGCGTCCGTGGCCTTGTAGCCGTCCGAGACACCATAGGCCGCGCGCAACCGCAGCGACAGTCCGTTGACGGCATAGAGCTTGAGGTCGGCGCGCGGACCGGCGATGCTGAGCCAGTTGTTCTCGACCGCAAGGATCGGCAGCGCGCCGGTGTCGTTGCCGAACTTGGCATACGGCTTGGTGTTGGCCATGAAACCGAGACCGAGGCCGAACCGGGTTTCCTTCGGCCCTGTCTGCTCGCCCAGCAGGTCGGCCCATGCCGAGGGCAAGGCCATCAGTGATGCCAATGCAACCACGCCGTGAACGAGGCGCGGAACGGGCCGCAAGGCAACGGTGGAACTGAAAACGCTCATGAATACTCCGGTGGGTAAAAAAGAGGACGCCTCGTGGAATCGAACGTGGGCCCGAGGTGGCAGATCCGCGTCCAGGCATGGGTTGAAAGAATCAGGGGGTGCGTCGGCTCAACCCGGCCTGGGTTTCGTCGACGCGGGCAAGTGCCTGTGCGAGCGCAGGGCTGCCGGCCAGTGCCGCATCGACCAACGCATCGACGGCGGGATCCTGCAGGGCGCGCCACCTGTGTTCGTCGGGTGCATTGCCTGAGCCCTCGGCGGCCCCGATCGGCCAGGGAAACGGCGCGTTCAGTGCGGGTGGCGGATGCGCCGGCTGCGGCGCGCAGCCGATCGGCGCGAAGGTACTGGCGATGGGCAGGCGCCACCGGGTACGGGGAAGGTTCATGAGGTCAGGGCACGGCTTGGCAGTAGAAGGGGCCGCGATCGTAGGAAGCCTGGCGTGAAGCAAATGTCAACGCACAAACCCCCAGGGGCATCAGCGCGGCACGTTGATCTTTCGTTCACGACCGTATGCCTAGCATCCCGGCCACTTCCTCCTTCCACCCCCTTCCACCCCCTTCCAGCCTCTTCCAGCCCACGCCATGCCCCTTGCCGTCTTCATCGCCCGTCACCACAGCGCCATCTCGCGGCTCTTCTGGCTGCTCGCACTGGTGGCGTTGCTCCTGACCGAGCGCGTGTTCGCCGACCGGCTGATGGGCAACGTGCTGCTGACGATCGGCCTCATGCTGATCGGCTTCGCGATCGTCGGAAGACTCTGGTGCGCGCTCTACATCGGCGGCCGCAAGAACGACGAACTGGTGAGCGAAGGGCCCTACTCGATGACCCGCAACCCGCAGTATTTCTTTTCGCTGCTGGGCTTCCTGGGCCTGGGTCTGTCCACCCGCAGCGTGAGCTTCGCGCTGTCCGCGGGGCTGTTCTTTGCGGCGGTGTATCCCTGCGTGATCGCCAGCGAGGAAGCCTTTCTGCGCAACAAGTTCGGCGCCGCGTTCGAGGCATACTGCGAACGCACGCCCCGCTTCTTTCCCTCGATCGTTCTCTACCGTGAACCCGACGCCTGCGAGGTGCGGCCGCGGCATTTCCATCGCACGGCCGGCGATGTCGTCTGGTTCGTGTGGCTCGTGGGCGTGGTCGCGCTGGCCGATGCGCTGGGCACCCGCCTGGTGACGCCGATGTTCGTGCTCTTCTGAGACGTGCGCGGCGCCATGAGCATCCGTCCTCCGTCCCTCGCCCCGACCGGACAGCACGCCGGCCTGCAGCTGAACATCAGTGTCCCCCGCAACCTTCAAGAGCGGCTGCTGCACGCCTTGCATGCGCGAATCCACGCAGGGGTGAAGGCGCTGCCAATGGCATCAGAGCTGCGGTACGTCAACGACGGCAGCAGCGACGCGATGGTGCCGGGCGGGCATGGCCCGGGTCGTGCTGTTGCCTTCCATTGCGGCGCACTACCGTTGCGACGGCCCGCGGGACGAGCCGATGCTCAGGCTGCACGTCGCCAGCGAAGCCGTGCGGTTCAAAGCCGGCGATCGCGCCGACCATGCCTGCGGCCGCGAGACCATCGGGTTCGCGCAGACTTCGGCGAGCATCGACCATCCCGACGCATTCAGCCTCGCGCTGAACAGCCTCATGGCCATGGGGCTGGCGATGCTGCCACTGGTGCTTGCAATGGCGCGGCTGGTCGTGCCGATCGTGCCGATCCTGCGCGCGACCGTGGAGCACCGACGCACGGCGGCGCTGCGCCTGTCGCGATGCGCTGGAGGCGACTGCCACCGACCACGGCACCACCTTCCGCCAACTGAGAAGCGAGCGAACGACGCCGCGCGCGTCGCACCGGCTCGCTGCGCGATCCCGCACGACAACGCCATGGCCTCGTGACGCGTCCCGTCGCAGCCGCAGCCTGGCGGTCCTTCCTCATCGAAAGGTCTTGACCATGTCCAGTTCCCGCAGGTGCGCATGCCGCACCGGGTGCCCTCCTGCGCCCGTCTTTTCGTTCCTCCGTTGCGGAACAGCGCCATGGATGCGCTGAACCTCACGCTCTTTCACTGGCTCGCCGCCGGCAGCCGTCCCACGCCGTGGGTGCTTTCCATCGCCTCGGCCTTCGCGCTCTGGGCCAGCTGGCCGGGCGCACTCATCGTCGCGGTCGCGCTGTGGCGGCATCGCGGCGACCGCGCCTACCTGTGCATGGTGGCCGCTGCGGCAGGATTCACGTCGCTGTTGTCGCACGCCATCGCCGCGTCGCTCGATGTGCCCCGCCCCTTCGTGCTGGGGTTGGCGCCGGTCTACATCGCGCATTCCGCGCGCGGCTCGCTGCCGAGCACGCATGCGGCGGTGATGTTCATGGTGGCGTTTGGCTTCATGCTGAGCCCCAGCTTGCGCAAGCCCGGCGTGCCGCTTCTGGCGCTGGCGGCCATCACCGGATGGGCTCGCGTGTATGTCGGGGTTCATTTCCCGCTCGACATCGCCGCGGGTCTGGTGCTCGGCGCCGCGGTGGCCGGCATCGCTGCCGTCGGTCGCCGGCTCTTTCGCCTCCTCACGCTGCGGGCGGCCCCCGGTTCGCTCACGCATCAGGCGTCGGGTTCGTCATGGAGGCATTCATGATCTCGCCCACGAAGACCGAAGCCGCAGGCGTCGCGGCCGCCAGGGCCATCGGGGACACCGACGCCCCGAAGGCACCTTCGCAGGCACGGTCGCAGGCACGTGCGCCATTGGAGCTGCAGACGCCTGGCATCTCCTGCGTCATTCCCTGCTTCAATGAAGGCGCCAACCTTCGGCACCTGCTGCCCCGCCTCGAGGAAATCCTCTGGGCCACCAAGCTGCGCTGGGAAATCATCGTGGTGGACGACGGCAGCACCGACGACACCGCGGAGGTCGCACGCGCCTGGTGCGAGCTCTCGGGTTTTCGCTGCATCTCGCTGTCGCGCAACTTCGGCAAGGAAGCCGCGCTCACCGCAGGCCTGGCGGCCGCTGCCGGCGATGCGGTGGTGCTGCTCGACGGCGATCTGCAGCACTCGCCCGATCTCATCCACAAGATGATCGCCCAATGGACGGCAGGCGCCGAAGTGGTGTACGCGGTGCGACAGGAGCGCGGCGACGAAAGCCGCTTCAAGCAACTGGGCAGCAAGCTCTTCTATCGCCTCCTCGACACCTCGGACCGCTTTGCCGTTCCCAAGGACGCGGGCGACTTCCGCCTGATGGACCGCAAGGTGGTCGATGCGCTCCTGAGCCTGCCCGAGCGCAGCCGCTTCATGAAGGGCCTGTATGCCTGGGTTGGCTTTCGCGCGGTGGCGATGCCGTATACGCCAGCGCCGCGCGCGCAGGGCACGAGCACCTTCAACGCACAGCGCCTGGTGCGCCTGGCCATCGACGGCCTCACGGCCTTCACCACCTGGCCACTGCGCTTGGTCAGCGTGGTCGGATTGCTGTTTTCCTTGTCCGCCTTCTGCTACGGCCTCTACGTGAGCATCGACTACCTGCTGTTCGGCAACCCGGTCTCCGGCTGGACCACCATCGTCGTGAGCCTGATGTTCTTCATCGGCGTGCAGATGATCTCCACCGGCATCGTCGGCGAGTACATCGCGCGCATCTACGAGGAAGTCAAGGGCCGACCGCTGTACGTCGTGAGCCGCGAGCACGGGAGCGGCCTGCGCGCCGGCAAGCCATGAAGCGCGCGAGTTCCGCGAATTGGATGTCACCCCGGCCGCTGTGGCTCCTCCTCGCGCTCTTCGCATGGCTGCTGGCCACCGCGTGGGTGCGCCCCCTGATGGCACCCGATGAGGGCCGCTACGGCGGCGTTGCGCTGGCGATGCTGCGCTCCGGCGACTGGCTGGTGCCACGGCTGGACGGCCTGCCCTTCTTTCACAAGCCGCCGCTGTTCTACTGGATCGGCGCCGCTGCGATGTCGGTGACGGGGCCGGTGGAATGGGCGGCACGGTTGCCTTCGGTGTTGGGTGCAGTCGCCGGTGCAACGGCGCTGTACCTTTTCCTTCGCCGCTGGTCGGCGGCGCATGTCGCGCTGCTGTCCACCGTGGTGCTGGCGACCATGCCTTTTTTCTTCCTGGGCGCGCAGTTCGCCAACCTGGACATGCTGGTGGCCGGGTGTATCGCGTGCACGGTGCTGCTCGCGGCGGGCGCGGCATTGAGCAGGGAGCGCGAGGAACCATGGCGCATGCTGCTGGCGGGCGCCTATCTGTTCGCGGCGGCCGGCCTGCTGGCCAAGGGCCTCATCGGCCTGGTGTTGCCCGCGATGGTGATCGTGATCTGGAGCAGCGCGACACGCCGGCTGCCGCTGGCACTGCGGCTCGCGTTGTGGCTGCCCGGCTGGGCCGTGCTGCTCGCCGTGGCCGGCCCCTGGTTCCTGACCATGCAGATGAAGTACCCCGATTTCTTCGACTACTTCGTCATCAAGCAGCATTTCCGGCGCTTTGCGTCGTCGGGCTTCAACAACGAAAACGGCTTCTGGTTCTACCTGCCGGTGCTGGCGGGGCTCACGCTGCCGTGGTTCGGCTGGCTGCTGGTGCCGCGCGGCAAGGACGACGATGCGCATTCCGGGAACAGCGACGTCGATCGGCTCATGTGGATCTGGCTCGCGGTGATCGTCGTGTTCTTCTCGATGCCGCGCTCCAAGCTCGTGGGCTACGTGCTGCCGGCGCTGCCGCCGCTCGCGTACCTGATCACGCGGCGCGTGTCCGCCGGCCGCTCGCCCGATGCGTTGCGGACCCCGCTGCGCGCGACCGCGCTCGCGTCCGCCGCGGTGTGCGTGACCTGCGTGGTGGCCATGGCCATCTATTCCGTGCCGCCGGGCACACGGCTGCGGCTGCCGACCGGCATGTCGATCGCGCCCGGAGAGCGGGTGCTGATGCTCGAGCGCTACTTCTACGAGATTCCCTTCTACTGGAACTTGCGCGAACCGGTGCTCGTGTCCGACGACTGGCAGGCCGCGGCCCGCGACACGCGCGACAACTGGCGCAAGGAGTTCTCCGACGCGGGCCGCTTCGAGCCCGCGCGCACGGCGGCAACGTTGTTGGATCGAAGCAGGCTCTCCCCCTGGCTCTGCGTGCCGCGCCCCACCTGGATCGTCGGGCCGAACACCGCGCATCTCACGAATGCCTGGCTGGCTCGCGCCCAGCTGGTGACGGTCAACGATGCCATCGCCGCATGGCGCTTCGCGGGCAGTGCCACCAGCGATCCCCATTGCCTGGGCTCCTCGTCCGCGGCAACGGCTTCCGCAGCCATCGGCAATGACTGAGGCCACGGAGGTTGCGGCGACCGTCATGCAGGAAATCTGCATCTGCGCGGACGATTTCGGCCTGAGCGCCGGCGTCAATGCGGCAGTCGTCGACCTGGCCCAGCGCGGCAAGATTTCCGCCACCAGCGCCATGGTGCGCCGCAGCGCCTGGCTGAGCGGTGCGCGGACGCTGCGCTCGCTCACCCCGGCACGGCTGGACGTCGGGCTGCACCTGGATCTCACGCGTCCGGCGAGCGCCGATGGGCCCGAGCCCGGCCTCGCGCGCCTGCTCGCGCAGGCCTACACGCGAACGCTGTTCGCTGCGGGACTGCGGGCCGACATCCGCGACCAGCTGACGCGCTTCGAGGACGCCATGGGACGCCAGCCCGCCTTCATCGACGGTCACCGGCATGTCCATCAATTCCCGGTGGTGCGCGAGTTGCTGCTCGAGGAAATTTCCAGGCGCTATTCGACCTCGCTGCCCTGGCTTCGCAGCACCGCGCCGGGCGGCGCCTTGCGCAGGGAGGGCCTGAAGGCCCGGGTGATCCACGCGCTCGGTGGGCCAGCCCTCCAGAGAAGAGCGTGCGCTCGCGGCATTCCCCACAGCCGCGGACTGCTGGGCGTGTACGACTTCGGCGGCAATGCCGACGCCTACCGCGCGCGGCTGTATGGCTGGCTGCGCACCGCACGCACTGGCGATGTGCTGATGTGTCACCCCTCCGCGGCCTTGCTCGCAGACCCGCACGCGCATGCCCGCATGCGAGAGTACGCAGTGCTGCGCGCCATCGACTTCCCCTGGCACGGCGATGCCTGCCACGTTTGCCCAGTACCGCTGACGGAGTTGCTGCAGCGCGGTGCAGGTGTGCCGTGGCGGAGTCCGGGGCCGAGCCAGCCAGGCAGGCCCTGAACGACCTCGGTAAGGCCGTCATTCATATCCATCCCTTCTGTCCCGCGCCTGCCCGCACGCATCGAAACCGAGTTCTCAATCCTTCATCGGGAACGAGACCAGAACCGTCTTTACCGCCAATTCATCGTTGTAGTCCACCTTGACCTGCCGGCCATCCTTCATCCAGATATCCCAATAGACGTCGCCGTCTTCTTCCTCGGTTTCCTGCGGTTCCCCGAAAGCCGCGAGCGCCTCCTCCCGGCTCCCGACCGAACCCGTGGCGAACGGAATGGATCCCAGGTATGCGGACACCTTGGCTGCTCCATTCGGGTAATAGAACACGCCACTCATCGCATACGGACCAGACCCCATCGGATCTCGATAGTTTCGAGAGAAGAATTCCTTTGGCGTGAATGCGAGCACAACACCCAGATCATTCAGCTGGACGAAGTCGATCGTCAACTCCTTGAGCTTCTTCGGAGAAAGCGCATCGATGGACCCCCCATTGACCTTGATCGCATCGATCACGTCATTGTCTGTATCGGTCATTCCAACCAGCGTAAACAGTCGATCTGCATTCATGCCTTACCTGCCTTCTCTATGGTTCCGGATCATCATCTTCTCGAGCCGCTCGTACCAATCGTCATTTCTCATTGCGGACAGTGTCTTCGCGGCGTCACTGCGTGGCAAAACAGTTCCAACGACTCATCGCAACCTCGCTCGATTCGTTCGCCGGGCTTATTCATATTCTGTGGCTCCCAACCGAACCAGACGCTGACACCTCGGACCCGAAGAACCATCACCTTCTTCCAATTCGTACTCGCGCTCGCGGCGCAGTAGCTCGCGCGCTGGCGCCGGTAACCGACGAAGCAGGGGCACGCGAGATAGCAACGCACGAACCTGGGCTGGCGTAAGCGTCTCCAGCAGCGCCTTGGCTGCGGTACAGGCCACGTCGGGCGCAGGGTCCGACAAGCTCCCGGTCAATACCGGCATCACACGCGTTGAGGTGAAGAAACTCAACGCCCACACGATGCGTCGACGCACGTAAGGCTCACGTCTGTCCAAAGTGCGGATCAGCGGCTCGATGGCTTCGCCATCGCCAATCGCAGCCAGCAGCGGAAGCGAAGCAGCGCCAGGCTGCTCGTCGAACAGAGGGGCTAGCGAGCGGACGGCCCGCTCACGGACTTCCCCATCGGTATCCGCCAGCATCAACGAAACGAGTTCAAGCCGATGCGCCTCAGGCAGCGAGCGTGAATCGCCAAGCGCCATTGCAGCGGCCAACCGGAGCCTCAAGTCCTCGGCGCGAGCAGCCAAGCGGAGCACATCCAATGCCTGGGTCCCATCCAGGTAAGCCAGTGCATGGAGCGCATTCTCTCGAACCTCCAAGTCGAGATCGTGGTGGAAAACGCGGATCAATGCCTCGAAGATGGACGGGACGGGCAGGTCGAAGTCCTTGAGAGCGATCACGACGTTGCTGCGCACATCGGCCTCCGTATCGCGCAGTGCGACCAGCAGCGGTTCGATCGCAGCGGGGTCGCTGAAACGCAGACCTTGAGCGGCGGCGGCGCGCACGCAGGCATCCACGTCCCGCAAGCCCGCCGTCAACGCCTCGAATGCCGCCGTGCCGACGCCCCTGTCCTCCTCGTCGCCGAACCACCACATGGCTTGACATCTCGCGGCTGGAAGGGGATCGCAGGCGGCTTCGACGAACACCTTCGTCACTGCATCCCCTCTTGATCGAGAATCTGCCAAGGCAGACAAGGCGGCACTGCGCGTTTCTTCATCCCCGTCGGCCCACAGCGGCAACCAGGGGGCAAGTCGCCCGGCGATGTCAGTCGCTTGTTCGGCCTCTTTTTCCGCGGCCTCTACACGTGCTTGGTCCAGCATTCCATAGCTCATTTTTGTGAGGCTGGCGCGGCCGAGCGAATTTCTTCGCTGCCGACCAAGGTTCCCACGGTATTCGATGGGGCCGAGAGAGATTTCGATCCGCTTCTGGTTGCACCCACGGATGCAGGAACCCACCGCTTCCATGAATTCCTCAACGGTGGTGCTCGCCCAGTACCGAGGATAAAACAGTTCGGTCTGAGGTCGACCGAAGAGCCTTCGCGGGCCGCGTTGTCAGGCGAGCAGGCTTTGCAAGGCGTCGAGCGAGTGAGATGCGCGTCGCTCATTCTTGTTAGCCAGCCTGGCCAGCGTAGTGGTCACCACGATCGCGGTGCGCCACGGGCCAGTCGGTGGTTTCGGCCACGGTCTCAATGGCAGCATCCAGCATCTTCGTGCTGGGCGTACATGCTTGAAGTAAAAGAATTTTCACTCGCGAAAATCCGAAGTACTCAGAATTTCCGAAGATGCCACCGCGAGTGTCGACATCGTCCAACTGGCGTGGCGGCGCTCAGCGGTCCAGCATCGCATGCGGCCAGCGTCCCGAATCCACGCGCTCCTGCACCACGGCCCGCAGGATGTCGATGAGCACTTCGGTCGCGCGCGATGGCGGCCGGTCGGAAGCGCGAGCCAGCACGCGCCGCAAGCGCAGCCCCTCGATGGGAATCGCGACCAGGCGTCCGGCCTCGATCTCGTCCTGCACGACCGCGGCGAAGTGAACCGTGAGGCCCAGGCCTTCTTCCACCAGGCGAGCCGCCACGCTCAAGGTCTCGACCTCGACCACAGGGTTCAGCACCACGCCCGCGCGCGCCGCTGCCGCTTCCAACTCGAGCCGCACGCCCGACTTGGACACGCCCGTCATCACCAGAGGCAGGCCGGCCAGCCGGGGCAGCTTGATCTTCGTCATGCGCATCAGCCGCGCGTCATCGGTGCGCCCGATGAGGCACAGCGCTTCGGTCATGAGTGGCGTCGCCAGCACGTTGGTCAACTGCATCGGCCCGTTGAGGATCGCGATGTCGACCGCCCCCTGCTCCAGCATGCCCAGCAGAGACTGCGAGAAGCCTTCGACGATGCGCAGCCGCACATCGGGAAACTGCTCGCGCACCGCGCGCGCAACTGGCACGGCGAGCAGCAGCGCGAGAGCGGGCGACAAGCCGATGGCCGCCGGGCCGCTCGGGTCGCGTTGACGCGCCGTCATGTCCTGCTTCATCTGCTCGGCATAGCGCAGCAGGAACGATGCGCGCTCCATGAGGAACACAGCCTCTTCGGTCGGTGTCGCGCCGCGCGCGTGCCGCTCGAAGAGGCGCACGCCCAGTTCTTCCTCGAGCAGGCGGATCTGCCGGCTCAGCGCTGGCTGCGCGACGTGCAGCACGGCAGAGGCGCGGCCGTAGTGCTGCTGCGTGGCGAGTACCACGAAATACCGAAGCTGTCTGAGGTCCATGCAGGGGGTCCAAGTCGTTGCAGCAAGAGTGGTCGATGGGCATCGCACTCCCCATACCGAAATGTTATCGAGCCGCTCGAAAAATGGTAATGGACGCACGAATGACCGTTGCCTACAGTGGGCCTCGCAGAACGTAATCCGCTGCTTTTTCAACGAATCCGAACATCATCGCATCAAGGAATAGACATGGACCCCACCCTCCAGGAAATGGAATCCACCCGCATCGCCCGCTGGGGCAAGGTCACGCCCTACGGCGAGACCTTCATCGAGAGCCGGCTGCCGGGCATGAAGAAAAACATCTACAAGATCATGAACCGCGGCGTCCTGGAGAACAAAGGTGTCCAGCCGGCGATTCCAGGCAACCACCGCTTCGGTGTGACCTTCATCGAAATCCCGGTGGGCCAGGGTGCCAGCCTTCACGCACACAAGACCGAGGAAGTCTTCTGTCCGCTGAACGGGCAGATGGAGGTCATCTGGGGCGAGAAGGGCCAGTACTCCGTGATGCTCAACCAGTGGGACGTGATCTCGTGCCCCATCGGCGTGATGCGCGGTTTCCGCAATCCGAACGATCACGCGCTGGTGGTGTATTCGGTCGTCGGTGGAACCGACGAAGAATGCGGGCGCATCGCCTGGCACGAGGATGTCGTCAGGGCTGCAGAGGCCACCGGCCTGGTCTACGGAACCGACGGCTATATCAAAGAGACGGCGCCAGAAAGCAAGTAGTCGCCGCGCCGACCGCCCGAACTGCGCAAGGCTCATAGGCACCGCCCGAGGAGACAAAAAAATGACGATCCCCCAGGACTTCCAGGCCGCATGCCGCATGCCGACGTGCGGCGTGGCACACGGCATGAACCGGCGACACGCCATCGCCGCTGCACTCGCGGCGCTGGGCGCCGGCCTTGTTCGCGCCCAGCCGACCTGGAGCCCCAAAGGCCCTGTGCGCATCGTCGTTCCGTTCGCCGCCGGCGGCACCTCGGACATCATCGCGCGCATCGTGGGCGTGCGGCTCGCCGAAGCACTGGGTCAGCCGGTGCTCGTCGACAACCGCGTGGGCGCCGGCGGCAACATCGGCATCGCGTCGGTGGCACGCGCCGCACTCGACGGCCAGACGCTGCTGCTGGTCTCGTCCGCGTTCGTGACCAATCCGGCCTTGTTTGCCGACAAGCCTCTTTATGACCCGCTGCGCCAGTTCGCACCGGTGTCGCTCGCCGTCAGCTCACCCGACGTGATCGTGGTGTCGGCGACGAGCCCACTTACCAGCCTGTCGGCGCTGATCGACACCGCTAAACGCCGACCAGGCGCGCTCACCTACTCGACGCCCGGCAAGGGCAACAGCGTGCACCTGGGCGGCGAGCTGCTGTGGCAGCGCGCCGGCATCGAGCTGCTGCACGTGCCTTACAACGGCGCGGCCCCTGCCGTGCAGGCCGTGCTCGGCGGACAGGTCGATTGCGCGCTGACCGCACTGCCGGCTGCCAAGGCCCACATCGCGGCGGGCACGCTGCGGGTGCTGGCCGTCGGCAGCCGCGCGCGCTGGGCCGAGCTGCCGCAGGTGCCGACGGTGGCGGAGTCGGGCTTTGCCGGCTACCGCTCCGAAACCATGCAGGCGCTGTTCGCGCCGGCGGGCACGCCTGTCGCCGCCATCGAGCGACTGCACACCGAGGTGCGGCGCATCCTGGCGCTCGACGACGTGCAGCGCCAGACCCGAGAACTCGGCTTCGAGACGGTCGCAAGCCTGCCCGCCGACCTCGCTGCGCGCGTCGCCGAAGACGTGCCGCGCTGGACCGCCGTCGCCACCCGCGCGCGCATCCGCGCCGACTAGCGGCCCCACGCCCCTTCAGCCACAGCGGTGCGCCGATGCGCGCCGGCGGCGTCGTGCCGATTTCATTTTCTTCACTCTCCAGGACTTCCCATGATTTCTGCCACCGAGACGCCCACGGATACCGAGGCACCGCCTGCGCAGCGCTCGATTCCCGCCAACGCCCAGGCGCTGCTGCAGGCCGTGCTGGACGCCAACCAGGGCACGCGCGACGCGCGCACCCGCACCGTGCTCGACGCGATGATCCGCCACCTGCACGCCTTCGCCTCGGAGGTGACGCTGACCTATGAAGAGCTCTTCAAGGGCCTGGACTTCATGGTGCGCATCGGCCAGGCCACCGGCCCGAGCAAGCACGAAGGCATCCTGCTTGCCGACATCCTCGGCCTCGCCACGCTGGTGCTGCTCATGGACGCAAAGGCCGTGCTCGCCGCGGGCGGCACCGAGCCGGCGCTCATCGGCCCCTTCTGGCGCGCGAACCAGCCGGTGAGGCCCAACGGCGTGCGCATCGCGACCGACGACACGGCCGGCGAGACGCTGCATGTACGCGGCCGTGTGCTGTCGCTGGACGGCACGCCCCTCGCGGGTGCCCGCATCGAAACCTGGCAGGCCGCGCCCAGTGGACTGTACGAAAACCAGGACCCGGAGCAGGAAGACATGAACCTGCGCGCAGTCTTCGAGACCGACGCCGACGGCCGCTTCTGGTTCGAGAGCGTGCAGCCCTCGGGCTATGGCGTGCCCACCGACGGACCTTGCGGCGAGCTGCTGGCGCTGCAGAACCGCAGCCACATGCGCCCGGCGCACCTGCACTTCATCGCCATCGCGCCGGGCCACAAGGTGCTGACGACGCAGATCTTCGATGCGCGCGATCCGTACGCCTACAGCGACGCGGCCTTCGGCGCGGTGGGCTCGCTGCTGCGCGACTTCGAACCCGACAGCGCGGGCCACTTCCACCTCGACTTCGAACTGCGGCTGGAGCCCGGCGAAACGTGCCTGCCCACGCCACCGCTGCCCTGAACGCACACACATTTTCTTCACTTCACTCCGTACCACGAGACATAGCACCATGAGGACACCACCGCGCGCCCTTCGCCTCAGCGCCAGGGCCCCGAGCTCCGATGCACTGAACCCCGACCTGGTTGACATCGCACAGCCCGAGACACCGGCCGGCTGCGCCATCGTCGAAGTCCTTGCCGCGGCGATCAACCCCAGCGACGTCAAGGCGGCACTGGGCTTGATGCCGTATGCCATCTGGCCCCGCACGCCGGGCCGCGACTACGCCGGGCGCGTCGTCGCCGGTCCGTCGGAATGGATCGGCCGCGCCGTGTGGGGCACCGGCGGCGACCTCGGCATCACGCGCGACGGCACGCACGCGCGCTACCTCGTGCTGCCCGTGGCAGCGCTCGTCGCCAAGCCCGAGCGCATCGCCATGGCTTCGGCCGCCACGGTGGGCGTGCCCTTCGTGACGGCATATGAAGGCCTGCGCCGCGCCCACCTCGCGGGCCCCGGCCAGACCGTGCTGGTGCTCGGCTCGAACGGCAAGGTCGGCCAGGCCACCGTGCAGTTGGCCACGCGCGCCGGCGCGCGCGTGATCGGCGTCGAGCGCGGCGCCACCCGGTACACGGGCCACGCGAGCGCGCAGGTCGAGGTGATCGATGGCACGCGCGACGACATCGCACAGGCAGTCCTGTCGATGACCGATGGCAAAGGCGTCGACATTGCCTACAACACCGTCGGCTCGCCGTACTTCGCCGCCGCGCTCGCATCGCTCAAGGTCGGCGGCACGCAGATCCTGATCTCCACGCCCGACCGCAACGTGTCCTTCGACATCATGGCCTTCTACCGCCGCGACTTGCACATGCTTGGCGTGGACAGCCTGAAGCTCACGGCCAGCCAGTGCGCGGACGTGTTCCGCACGCTGCTGCCGGGCTTCGAAGACGGCAGCCTGCAGGGCTTCGACGTGAGCGACGGCTCGGTGCTGCCGCTGGACCGTGCGCGCCAGGCCTACCTGCAGGTGCTCGAAGGCTCGATGGAGCGGCTGGTTTTGGCGCCCTGAACGTTCCCGGGGCGCAGCCCCGTTCATCACTTCGAGGCCTGCCCGGCAGGTAGACCCTCCCCCACGCACAACAAGGAGACAACGATGGACATCCATCGCAGGACATTGCTTCGCCTCACAGCATCTGCAGGCGGCATCGCCGGCCTTCCCACCACGCTCTTCGCGCAGCCCGCCTACCCGAACCAGCCCGTGAAGCTGGTCATTCCCTTCACCGCCGGATCGACCACCGACGTGGTAGGCCGCATCGTCGGCGAACGTCTGCAGCAGTACCTCGGCCAGCCTTGCGTGGTCGACAACCGGCCCGGCGCGGGCGGCACGCTCGGCGCCAGCGCGGTGGTCAACGCCGCAGCCGACGGTCACACGGTGCTGATCCACTCGACCGGCCACGTCGCCAACGCTGCGCTCTACCCCGGGCTCAAGTACGACACGCTGAACGACTTCACGCCGGTCACCATGCTGGCGTCGATGCCCAATGTGCTGGTGGTGCCGCCCGACCGCGGCTTCACTTCGCTGCAGGACCTCGTGCGCAAGGTGAAGGCAGGCCCGCAGAAGTTCGTGTACGGCTCTTCGGGCAACGGCAGCGCCTCGCACATCGCGGGCGAGAAGTTCCGCATCGCCACCGGCATCGAGGCCGCGCACATCCCCTACCGGGGCACGCCGCAGGCGCTCACCGACCTCATGGGCGGGCGGCTTGACTGGTTCCTGGCGCCGCTGGCGCTGGCCGCCCCACTGGTCCAAGGCGGCAAGCTCGCCGCGCTGGCCATCGGCGCGCCGCGGCGTTCGCCACTGCTGCCGCAGGTGCCGACCACCGCCGAAAGCGGTGTCGGTGACGCGGACCACCTGTTCTGGGTCGGCATGTTCGTGGCCGCCAGGACACCGGAGCGCACCGTGGCGCATCTGCATGCCGAGACCGTGCGCGCCCTGAAGACCAGCGAGGTGCGCGCGCGCCTGGACAAGCTCGGCGCCGACGCCGCACCGATGCCGCAGCAGGCCTTTGCGCAGCAGGTGCGCGAAGAGGTCCTGTCGACCACCGCGCTCATCCGGCGCGCCGGCATCCGCATCGACAGCTGATCACCCCTCGACCGCTGCGCTTCGAAAGAAAGACATGAGACAACAACTCAAACTTCTGCTTGCCCTTGCGGCCATGGGCGCGTTCGGCGCCGCCCAGGGCCAATCGTCCGTGACGGTGTTCGGCAGCATCGACCTGAACTTCACCTACTCGAAAGCCGGCCACGCCTCGACCAAGGCCATGGACCAGGGCGGCTACCTGCTGCCCAGCCGCCTTGGCTTTCGCGGCGTGGAAGACCTGGGCGGCGGACTCGCGGCCGGCTTCTGGCTCGAGACCGCCGTGCTGCCCGACACCGGCGTGACGCAAGGCGGCTTCGGCCGGCGCTCCACCGTGAGCCTGATGACCAAGGACCTCGGCGAGCTGCGGCTGGGCCGTGACTACACGCCCACGTTCTGGAACGTGTCGAGCTTTTCGCCCTTCGGCACGGTCGGCGTGGGCGGCAGCAGCAACATCGTCGAAGGCTGGCCGCTCGGCCTGGGCCGTGCACGCACGCAGGCCCGCGCCAGCAACTCGGCTGGCTACATCCTGCCGCGCGGCCTCGGCGGCCTGTACGGGCAGTTCATGTTCGCGGCGGCCGAAGGCGCCCAGGGCGCCGGCTACCGCGGCGGCCGGCTGGGCTACGAGTCGGGCCCGCTCAACGTAGCGGCCGCCTACGGGCAGACCGCTGTGGGCGTCGACGACTACCGTACCGTGACCGTCGGCGGCAGCTATGACTTCGGCGCGGTCAAGGCCTATGCCAACCACCTGCGCCATCGGCTGGGACGCGAGCGGCAGACGAACGCGCTGATCGGTGCGTCGGTTCCCGTGGGCGCGGGGCAGATCCGGGTATCGTTCGCACGCTCCGAACGCTCCGGCCCGGGCCCCGGCACCGGCGGCACCGCCCGCCAGTTCGCCATCGGCTACGCACATAACCTGAGCAAGCGCACCACGCTGTACAGCGCCTACTCACGCATCAGCAACCGCGGTAATGCTGCCTACGTGGTAGCCGACTCGTCGCCCGCCGGTGTGGCGGGCCGCCGCTCGTCGGGCCTGCAGCTCGGCGTGAACCACGCCTTCTGAACGCAGCCCATGAACCGACCGATACGATGTCTCGAGCGAAAGCACGGTGCAGACAAATGCTCACCGAGATGATCCACCACGGCATGGCGAAGACCGCGCAGCTCGCTGTGTCCCGCGGCCCGGCGGAATCGCTCGCTGGTACGAACATCACGGTGAACAGCGTACTTCCGGGCCCGACGAAATCGCGCGGCGTCGGTGACTTCGTGGAAGGCATGGCGCGCTCGAGCGACAAGAGCTTCGAGCAGGTCGAGGCGGAGTTCTTTGACCACATCCGCCCGACCTCGCTGACCAAGCGCTTCGCATCGCCACAGGAAGTGGCCTCCCTCGTGGTCCACGTGGCAAGTCCACTCGCTTCGGCGACCATGGGGGTGGCCCTTCGCGTCGACTGCAGCATCGTCAAGAGCGCCTTCTGAAGGCTTGCCTGGACCATCGGTCAGGTCACTTCTTCGAACGCGGGCCTTCGAATTCGTGCGGTATTCCCAGCGCTGCCTTCGAGCTGCTCGCCCCGCTCATATGAAAAAACGACATCCACCAGGAGCGAGGCAGACCATCCGCGCTTGCCTACATCCTCGTTCTCACCGCCATGCTGGGCGCGCCGGTGGCTCTGATCGCGCCGCCGCGCGAGTCGTCCATCGTCGTCGGCGCTTTCCTCGCGTGCTGGCTCTTCCGCGAGGACCATCTCGCGCGCCGCATGGCCGGGGAGTGATCGTGCTGGCCGGGATCGCGGCGATCAGTCTTTGATGTTTGGTCTGGAGGGTGGCCTCGCAACCAGCGCACGCCATGGGCGCGTTGCACGCAACGAGCCAACGGGAATGCCAAGGCATTCTTGCTGAAGAATGGCCAAAATGGCTGATCACTCTCACCCGAGTCCCATCATGCAGGCCAACGCCACCGATGCCAAGAACCGCTTCGGCGACTGCCTCGGTCAGGCCGAGCGCGAGCCCGTGCAGGTCATGAAGAACGACCGCGTCGCGGTTGTGATGGTCTCGGCTGCCCGTTACGCCGAACTCGAGGCGCTCGAACGGACGAAGACGCCCGGCCAGCGCAAGCGCGAATTCAACGAGACCTATGCCGAGTGGATTGCCGCCCAGAACGGACTGGTCGAACGCGTGGGTGTTTTCGGCGAGGTCTACCGTCCTTGGTGATTGCAGGATGGCCCAGTTCGACGTTTACGCCAACCCCTCCAAGGCCCAGCGCGGCGAGATCCCCTGGATGGTGGAGATCCAGAGCGAGATCCTGGACAAGCTCCCGACCCGCCTCGTGATGCCGTTGGCACCGCGTACCCACATGGCGGCGATGCCGCGCCCCCTCTGTCCGACCATTGGCTGGAACGGTAGCCGCACTGGATGCAGTGATCAGCGGAACCTGAGTCGAACCTCCGACGCGACGCTTCCAGCGCGCCGCACCCGCGCCAAAGCGAACAGCGCGCGATCTCGGCGAACGCCCAAACGACCGGCAGCCACCACGGCCCCACCGGCCGACACCGAGCCAGGTGCTTCAAAGAAGGCATGCCGTGCCCCGCTCACCATTCGATTGCCAGCCAGCAGTTCAAGTACCGACAGCCGATCCTTGGTGAAATCCAAACAGTTCCAGTCGCACTGCACTTGCAGTTCTCGAGGCTGGAACATCAATCCCGCAATACCTCTTATGGACCATGGGAGGCGCAATATTTTTGCGGGTGACGACCGTTTGACGAATCTGTCGCGTCGCCGCTAAAGTTTGCGCCGCCAGCACTTCAAAGCACGGGAGGGACTTTCGTGATTCAGCGAGGCGACATCATCTTTCGGCAAGGGGCGTTCCACCACACGATGTTGGTAACTGACCCCAAGAACTTCATCAGTCTGGACAGCATATTGCCGGGCGATGCATCTCAAGAAATTGAGGTCATTCATGCTGCTTCCAGGGATACGGCCGTCTATCGAGAAATCATCGACATCGACAAGAGTGAAGCCAGCGGAAATTGGTTCACCGTCTATCGCCCGGCGCCTCATTCCGTCGAGCTGTCAAACGGATTGCCCTTTGCCAGGCTTTGGGCCCACCTCAGGACCGCGACGCAAAAGCAGACAAAACAAGGGCCTCTGACAACCTACAGCATCAAGAAAGACGGCGCCCGGGGCAAACTGACCCCGTATTCTTATGGATTGTCCGAGTCAGGCATCGACATAAGCCGCTATTACGGGGTTCAGAATTCCCTGCGAACAGACATCAATCCGCCATTTGGATTCGATGCACTATATCGAGCTTTCAAGTGGGCTGCCCGCCAGCGAGCGGGTTTTAGTGAGAATCGCGGAACCACCTGCTGCGCTTTCGTCACCGCATGCTTCCAGGCATCTTCGGTTGATTTTCATATGGGCGGTGATCACAAGAAAGTTTCCAAAGGCCTCATGCTGCTCACGGAGCTTCGTGGAGAGAAGCTTCCCAGACCCGCCCGCTACGAAGCTTTTGTCGAAGTCGGAAGAGAGAAAAAGAAGGTGGCGCTCGCCACATATCAAGCATCGAATCCAGGAGGTTTTCACAAGGCATTCGGCGTGAACGACTACTGCAAGTTTGTCACCAAGGAAGTATTGGGCAGAGAGATGACGATTGAAGATTTGTTCCCGCCCGCTCTTCTGGTCGACGCGAAATACAACTACAGCAGGAATTTCGAGCGAATGGTGAAAGCACCGGGCAGTGGCTTCGTCAAGGTCCTGTAGCGCCGGCCCTATGCAACTTCAGAATTAAAAGCCCAGCAGCGCGGCAGCGCATGCCGGCGACTGCCTACCGTCGCCGGCACCAGAAACTGCGCGAGCGGCATGGCGCTGATCGGTGCGGCCAACGGTATGGAATGGCCGCTCGTGGCGGCCGGGGCGCTGTACCTGCAAGGCCTCGTAGTCTGGGCGGCGGTGCCACCGGACGCCAGCCGGCCCAGGGGCAGCCCCCGCCGGTGAATCCGGTCGCGCCAGGGCTGTAGCCGTGGAGGGTGGCAAGCCTGATGTCGTGGATCGCCATCGTCACCATCCAGATCATCGCGGGCTTCTACTTCCAGGACACCGGCTCGGCCTCGAGACGGCGCAGGTCGGCCCGAGGCTGGCCATGGCGCTCACGATGACGGGGCTGGCCCTGTTCGGCACGCAGATGCTACGAGCCAGGTTCCTCGGATGGTCGGCGCATCATTGGCCGTGCCATCCGAGCGGCAAGGTGCCATCGCGGGCCTGATCGCCGCGATGCAGGGCGTGGCGCTGGTGGTGACGCCGGCCGTCGGCGCCGCGCTGTACGGCATCGACCGATCGCTGCCGTTCGCGTGCCTCGCGGCCGTGCTGTGCCTGCTGGCCGTTTTCTTCGCGCTGCCTTCGTTCCTCGTGGCACGGCGCGACTGGCACTGAGCAGGCCCGTCCGGGTCGCGGCCGCGCGGCACAATGCCTCGCACGCAGCGAGGAGAAGCCCCCCATGAAAAAACGCATCCTGATCGCGGCGGTGGCCGCCTGCGCCCTCGCCCTGGCGGGCTGGAACTACGTCGCGGCGCACCGGCCTGTCAGCGAGCGGCTCGCGCAGGACGCGCGCAACCAGAAGATCTCGCTCTGGGCATACCACCGGTACGGCGTCATGCCGTCCGTGCTGGTCATCGACCTGCGCAGGGTCGACGCCGACGCAGCGACGGTGGATGTGCTGAGAGCACTTTTCCAGAGCGCGGAGTCGCACAAGGCTAGGCGCTTTGACAAGGTCCTCCTTGCGCACAAGGGCACGCCGAAGTTCTCCCTCGACGGCGCGTACTACGCACAACTCGGCCAGGAATTCGGCGAACAGAATCCGGTGTACACGATCCGCACGTTCCCGCAGAACGTGCGCAAGCTCGACGGCACGCCCGCCTACGAGACCTGGACCGGAGGCATGCTGGGGGTCCTGAGCAGGCAGATGGAGGACGTCAACCAGTTCGCCAGGGACTGGTTCATCGCCGACCTCGCGAAACAGGAAGGCGCGCAGCGCTGACAGTCCAGGCGGGCGGCACGCCGCCCTACTCCCTCAGCGTGAAAACCGCCGACAGGTACGACACCGGTCCCGAATGGATGGCCTCGATACCGTGCAGCACCGTCGCATCGAACAGCAGCGTGTCCCCTGCCCCCACCTCCATCGCCTTCGCGCCATAGCGGTACGTGACCGACCCTGACAAAAAGTACAGGAACTTGAGCCCCGGGTGCTGGAAGGTCACGTAGGGCCCGGCCTCCGGCAGCAGCGTCACCAAGTAGGGCTCCACGAACAGGTTGCCCGACAGCGAATGTCCTAGTGTCCTGTCCCGCTGATACGTGAGCAAAGTCGATGCAGCTTTTCAAGGATCGAGTCGGCGGTGGCGGTCCACTTGAAGGGCTGGCAATCGGCGTTGTAGGCGGTGACGAAGCGATCGATGCGTTGCACGAGTTGCCTGACGCTGGAGAATGAGCCGCGGCGGATGGTCTTGTCGGTGATGAGGGCGAAGAAGCGTTCGACCTGATTGAGCCAGGAGCTGTAGGTCGGAATGAAGTGCATGTGCCAGCGCGGCCGAGTCGCCAACCACGCCTTGATCTTCGGATGGCTGTGGGTGGCGTAGTTGTCGACGATACAGTGGATGCCCAACTCAGGCGGCACGGCCTTGTCGATCTCGCGCAGGAACGACAGGAACTCCTGGTGCCGATGGCGCGGCTTGCACGCCGCAAGCACCGCACCGTTGAGCACGTTCAACGCCGCGAACAGCGTGGTCGTTCCATGGCGCTTGTAGTCGTGGGTGAAGCCCTCGACATAGCCGAACCCCATGGGCAGCATTGGCTGCGTGCGCTCCAGCGCCTGGCACTGACTCTTCTCGTCCACGCAGATGACCAGCGCGTTGTCCGGTGGGCTCAGATACAGGCCGACCACATCGCGCAGCTTCTCGATGAAGAACGGGTCGTTGGACAGCTTGAAGCTATCGGTGCGGTGCGGCTGTAGGCCAAAGAGTTGGAAGTAGCGCTGCACACTGGTCTTGGAGATGCCTGTCTCGGCGGCCACCGTGCGTACGCTCCAGTGCGTCGAGCCGTTGGCTGGCTTGGTGTGCAGAGTCGTCTTGATCAGGTGCGCCACTCGCTCGTCATTGATCGTGCGAGGCTTGCCCGGGCGCACGTCGTCGTACAGGCCTGCGATGCGCCGCTCGATGAACCGTGCCCGCCACTTGCCTACCGTCTGCTTGGTCATCTTCAGCCGTGCGGCGATCGCGTTGTTCGGCTCGCCGGCTGCGCTGGCCAGTACGAGGCCCGCGCGATTGCACAGCGCGGCGGGCAGCGAGCGGCTGCGCACGAACGACTGCAACTGCGCTCGCTCGTCGTCACTCAACACCAGCTCTGCCTTCGGCCTTCCTGTTCTCATCGCGGTATCTCCGACTCCAAGATACCGCATCGACATGCAGAATTAATGCCAGTTATTTGCGGGACGGGACACTAGCAGCTCGTAGCGATAGTCCGCCACAGCCCCCACCCGATCAACAACAAGCCCCTGCCCTGCCCTCACATGACAGAAGTCCGTGCGCCGGGCTTGGTCGCCAAAGAAGCGCGACACCGGCACGTGCAGCCCCTGCGCGAGCCGCTCCAAGGTCTCCACCGAGGGTGAAACCAAGCCCCGCTCTATGCGCGAGAGCATCGAGGCAGAAATCCCCGAAGCCAACGCGAGTTGACCGGCCGACAGTCCGGCCGCCATCCGCAGCGCCCTAACTTGCACGCCGATGCGCGACGCGGACGAACTGCGAGCGACGGGTGCCGGTCGCCGAGGCCGGACGCGCGTTACCGAGGCTGGCAGACGCAGCGGACGTGCCGTAGGCAGGGGTGAGGCGATGTGGCGACGCGTCATTTGGATTTCGTGCCCGCAAGGGAGGCCTGAATGGGAGAGTTCGGGCCGAGTTCTCCGACGCCCCCTGCGATCCAAATTCGATACGGAGGGCGCCGCGCCCTCATTTTGTACCATACAAGCGGGTGCATAAAGAAGACCGTGCGATGAGAGTCATCGCATGCGATCGACGCAGGATCCCGCACTGCTGAAAGCCTTTGCGGCCGAGCTGAAAGCTCGGCGGGCAGTGCGCGGCTTCAATCAGGAGGAGCTTGGATTTGCGTCGGGACTCAATCGCACGTTCATCGCCAAGCTCGAGACCGGCACCTCGAGTCCTTCGCTGACCAGCCTCGTTCTTCTGTGCAACGGGCTCGAAACAGATCCGGCAGAGCTCATGCACTCCCTCATGAAGCGCTACCGGAAGGAACTCCGAGCCAAGCCGACGACCGGCTAGGGCCTTCAGAAGACCTCCATTCCCACGATCAGGCAGGGCAGGACAAACGGACGCGGATTCCCGCGCGCAGTCCCCTGATGTTCGGCATGCCGAACATCAGGGAAGGAAGAGAAAGGGATGCATCGCGCTGCCGATGCAACAGCGAGCTATCGACCGGACCACGCGCAACGGCACCCGGGGACGCTGGCCTTCTTTCAGGCCAGCCGTGCTGCTGACCGCCCCTCAAGCGAGGTACGCGGTCAGCATGGAACAGGCGCGCGCAGCCTTCCGGCGCCAGCCGCCTTGGTCACGCCCTTTGACGGAGCGCCTTTTCGATCTTCTTGTCGGTCTTGTACTGGCCCAGCCCGTACACAGCCCAGATCGTCGCCGGCAACCAGCCAATGATCGTGAGCTGGAGAATGAGGCAGATCACACCGGCAATCGGCCTGCCGATGGTGAAGAATGTCAGCCAGGGCAGGATCAAAGCAATCAGCAGGCGCACTTTTTCTCTCCTAGATCGTCGGACAGTCATTCAACCCGTTGGGATCTCAAGCCCCGTGCGACCAGCTTGACGCCGAGCCACGCGCCCATGACTTTCAAGCAATGATGAGACCTGTTCGTCCGAACCCGAGACCAATGACCCGAAGCATGATCACACCACATTGATGAGAATCAATGTAGAGGTGGGGCCAACTTTGCGTCACTCGCGCAACGTGGACACCACCGAGAGGTACGACACCGGCCCCGAATGAATCACCTCGATGCCGTGCAGCGCCGTCGCATCGAACAGCAATGTATCCCCTGCCCCCACCTCCACCGCCTTCGCGCCGTAGCGGTAGGTGACCGACCCTGACAGAAAGTACAGGAACTTGAGCCCCGGGTGCTGGAAGGTCACGTACGGCCCCGCCTCCGGCAGCAGCGTCACCAAGTAGGGCTCCACGAACAGGTTGCCCGACAGCGAGTGCCCCAGCAGCTCGTACCGGTAGTCCGCCACAGCCCCGATGCGGTCGACCACAAGCCCTTGCCCCGCACGGACATGGCAGAAGTCCGTGCGCCGGGCCTGGTCGCCGAAAAAGCGCGACACCGGCACGTGCAGCCCCTGCGCCAGCCGCTCCAAGGTCTCCACCGAGGGCGAGACCAGCCCACGCTCGATCCGCGAGAGCATCGAGGCGGAGATCCCTGAACCCAAAGCCAACCGACCGGCAGACATCCCCACCGCCATGCGCAGCGCCCTCACCTGAGCTCCGACGCGCGACACCGACGGGTTACGTGCCACAGGTGCTGGACGCCGCGGTTGCCCACGCGTCACTGACGCGGGCAAGCGCAGCGGGCGCTCCGTCGGAAAAGGAGAGGCAAGCGTTCGATGGGACATCGAGTGGCAATCAGGCGAGGCAAGGTTTGCCCCTCGATTCTACGTTAAACGTAGAGACGGGTGAAGCTGAACTTACGAGTATCGTAGAGTGAGTTCCGTCCCATCTCCCTCCCGCTCTGTCTTTGGCGCGCGCCTGCGACTCGCGAGGCTGGCTGCGGGCTTACCACAAGACAAGCTCGGCGTGAAAGCGGGATTGGATGAAGGGACTGCAAGTGCCCGCATCTCTCGTTACGAAAGCGGTATTCACGAGCCGAACGCGTCATTTGCAAGTAGGCTTGCAGACGAGCTTGGCGTGCCGCTCGCCTATTTCTACGCGGCAGACGATGAATTGGCGAGGCTCATCCTCTGGTTCGGCCAACTGAACACGAAGCAGCGAAAGTCGCTCCTCGAGTTCGCCAGTCAGCTTAAGCCGTCCCCTTAAAGTTCTGAGCGCGGTCGAGGGTTCGCAGGTGCCCGGTCTCATGAGCACTCGCAAAGCCGGACCAAGCAGACCAAACTTGGCGTTCGCAACACACTCAAAGCGCATAGCGAACATCCGGGCTTCTGCATGCAGGGACATTATCCCGTTGCGGTAGTCAGTTCCTTCTGCATGACCAAACTCGCACACAAGGAATCTTCGCATCCAAGCATCGCGGGCAGTGCTTCAAAGTCTGCTTCGCAGCGGTTGCTGACGTTCGAACCAAACTTGCGAACGACCCATCTCGGCGGCGCACCCGTCATTGACGGTTGGCCTATCGCTGCGTCGGAGTTCCCAGGCGCTGCAAGCGGTGACGCATTCGTCGTTCACTCCGTGCCCCTGGTCCATCTCCCAAGCTTCACTCGGACTTTGCCTTGCGTCGTTCCGTCTGCAAGCGGGGCCGCAGATTGAGCACCTTGACCGTCAGTCGCAGCGACATGCCCATCTCCTGCTCGATGCGGGACGCTTCGGCCTTGAGCATTTCCTCCAGGCCTACGATGTCGAGGCTCTTGCCGGTGTCGGGATGATCCCATGTGCGGTCCTTGGAGACGGTCACCAGCAGGCAGCCCGAGCGTGTGATCTCGGAAGCCATGTATTTCTTCACCAACTGCTGGCTGAGCGTATCGCGAAGGTCGCGTCCGGGGCGTCCGTCGCCAAGCTTCAGCTCGATCACTGCCTGCTGTTCGGACAGCTTGGCACGCAGCCGAATGTCGGTTTCCTTTTCGTCGGCCGTCGCTCCTTCCTGATCGACGATGTAGAGGTCGTTGGCCGAGCGGTCGAGCTCGGCGGCAATGGCCCGGCGCATGACCCGCTCGTCGGTGATACCGGCCCACATCTCGCGAGGAGAGAAGTCGCGCAGCAGATATTCATCAAGGTCGTCGAGGCGGTCGACGAGGACGGCGAACATCTCGTCCCTCGTCGTGGCGGTAATTTCATGCGCGCGGTCGAAGGCCTTGGCCTGCTCCTCGGTCAGCATTGCACCATCTGCCTCCGTGGCCGCCTTCTCGAGCGCCAACGCAAGCGCGCGGTCGCGGAAATGTGAGAACAATGGGTCGGCGGCCATTTCGAGCTTCGCCTCCCATCCCGCCTGGCCCCTGGCTTCCAGAAGAGCATTCATCAAGGCACTGCGAGCCTCCTCCGCATGGTCCCTGGGGCCGGGGGAGTAGGCCCCATCGTGCTGAATGTCATCTTGCGGGCGCACGTGTTGGTACGCGAGACGCACGAGTCTCAGCAGTGCATCGGGCGCAAAGTCGGTCGCGCCGAGATCAACGGCGGCCTTGCGACTGCGCCCCGCGAACAGGTAGCCGATCCAATCCACGCCCGGCCCGAGGTGCGCGGGGGCGTGGGGCTGGAGAATCTGTTCGAGTTGTTTGACGCCTGCTTCGGGCGCCTGTTGCATGACGATGGCCAGCCAGACCTGGGCGCCCCCCACGGCCGGAGCTCCCTGGAGTTCCCGCCCGGCAATGTCCTGCACCGCTTCTCGCACAGAATCCGTGCCATGGGCCAGCAGGAGGTTTGAGACCCGCTGCAGACGATCGGCCGCCGTGTGCTCGTTCTCGCCATCGCGCACGCGGTGGCCATCTCCTTGCAGCCAAGCGAGAAGCCGCGGCAGGAACAGGGCGACGAGGGGACGCGAGGCACTCTCGAGGTCCTGCAGCAACACCGGGTGCCACTTCGGCATTGCCAGTTCGTGCAATTCCGCCGTCAATTCCGCGCCAAGCACGGCATCCACGGCATTCGGGTGTGCCTGGGCAAGGCTCTCGAGCCAGGAGGGGAACCCATTGATCGCGAGCGGCGCATAGCGTGCCGCCAGTTCGGCTTCCTGTACGGACAGAGCTTGGGCCCAATCCGGGTCTTCAGCTTCCGCCGCGATCCCGCTCAGTCCGATCTGCCAGCGCCGCTCGTATTCGGCCTTTCTATCGTCAGGGCGTTCCGATCTCAGCGTGGGCCGTCCGTTTCGCCAGATCGGCTTCATGGCGAGGCGCATGCGATCGGCCACGTCCTTGCTGAAATAGCGTTCGATGAAGCGCCGGTTCCAGCCCGAGGCTCGGCTTTCATCGCCGGAGCGAGCCATGGCCTGCCACAGGTTGAAGACTGTCTGCTCAGACTGCTCGGCCCCGAAGACCGTCTGCGGCGTGTCGGCGATCCGTTGCCAAAAGGTCATCCAGTTCGCGTGCTGCGCCTGTCGGCGAGTTTGTGCCTCCTGCGCTTGCTCCTGCTGCCGGGCTTGCATGCGCACAAGGTCTTCGCTCACCGGCCTCGGCTCGAGGGACTTCGCGAGCCGATTGGCCAATACGGGGTCGTCCGCCACAAGAGGGCCGAGCCCGCGCAAAAACTCGTGCCGCTCTCCTTGCTCGTCCCAGGCGCTTTGCATGACCGCTTCGAGCGCCACGGTCCTCTCAGCTTGCGGCCGCTGCGTGTCCGCGAGACCCGCAAGCAGCCATGCGGCGTCCTGGCGCGCGTTCAGCTGGATGGTGCCTTCGTGGTGGACCTCATAGACGCGACGCCACGGTTCATCCTGAGGATTCAAGGATTCGGCGAAGGCATCGTCCGCCCAGAACAAGCCTTCCCTGTCGCGCGCCGGAAGCGGAGCAAGCAATTCGCGCAGACGGTCGCCAGCGGCGTTATGGCCATACTCATCCCGCCCAAGCCTGATGGCAACGACGATCGAGTGAGCAAGCTCCCTCGAGAAGGCCGCCTCCTTCAGCTGCCGAACACAGGCCACAGCCAGCGGCTCGCACAGATAGGGCCGAGGCGACTTTGCATGAGGCCACTCCCGGTCCCACGTCGCGCCTTGCGCGACCAGGGCGGTCAGTCCGGTGCGCAGTGCGTCGAGGTAGCCCGTGGTCATTTCCGAGTTCTCGATCAAGGGGAGCCATCGCCAGCTGAGGCTGTCGACAGCCCTTTTCACATTGAGTTCCCGCGAGAGGATGCGGCAAAGTTGCTCGACTTCGATGTGGGCAGGGAACAGCGTCGGAAGGGCCATCTTCACGAGAGTCTCCGGCCATGTGCCGGGATCGTTGTCCATCGATTCGGTGACCTGGTCGAGCCGAGGGTCGGCGAGCTTGACCAGAACCTCGATGGCGGCGATGCGTTCGGCATCGTCGGCGTCGCTGCGCATCGCAACCGAAAATGCAATGTCGGCGCCTTCGCGCAGGGGCACCGCAGCAACGAGTTCCAGCAGAAGCTGCCGCACCTCCAGGTTTTCGATGCCGTTGTGCCATAGCGAGACGATTTGCCCGGCAAGATCGGGGGTCGCGAAGCGATGCACCTGGATGTCGGCCACATGCATCCCGCGCCATCCTCCACGGCCGTAGCGCTCGACGTAGTCTTGTAGCACCCTCGCTCGTTGCGGTGGTGTCAGCGATTCGGGGTCCGCATGGCCGAACAGGACACCGGGTTCGCGTGCACACACTTCCTCGAAAATGGCTGGGTGGCCTGCCGCCAGCCAGGCTGCGACCGGTCGCATGGTGGGCCGCACGACCTTCTGCCTCTGAGGCGTCTCGGCGAACAGCAATCGCTTGGCAGCCTTTTGCGACATCCCGTTCGCCAGGAGATGTGCGACCCGGTGCGCCGCCAGGTACTCGATGACGGAGCGGTGATGGAATCGCACGCGCCCCATTCCGGCGGGACCGAACAAGGGTCGCTCCAGAAGCGTCCGTCTTTCGTTCGCCGCCCAGTCGGAGAGAATCGCCGCCGGATCCAGCGCGGTGCCGGGTTCGCCGCTGCGGTCGGCTTCCGCGCTGTGGCGGATCGTGAGCCTGCGGGTCAGCAGCGCGGCCAACGCCAGCCGACTGGCACCCTCCATGGCTCTGTCCTCTGACAGGGGCGCTTTTTCCCTCTCGTCCTCACGCGGCTTCAGCTTGACCGAAATGTTGTTCGCGACCTGCTCCCTGTGCCTGCGGATCCGGCGGTGCTCGCGCCAGTCGGCACACAGCTCGATGAGATCCTGCGGCCGGCTGGCAAATTCCTGGGCCTTGCGCTTGTGGATGTCTTGCAAAAGCGCATCCGCATCGATGATGCCCTCGCCGGCGGCCACGACCCGGATCTGGTCGTCGGACAGCGGCATTAATGCCACCGTCCGCCACGCAGGCGGTGCGTCGCCCTTCTCCTGATTGGACGAGGGACGTCCGTTGCTGGTCACGAGGTCCGCGAACGCGGCGGCACCGGTAGGCGCCGGTGCCGGCTCGGGAATTGCCAGAAGTCTGCGGATGATCTGGTGCTCGAAAGGGACCGGCCGTGTCGTGATGACGATCCGCGCACGCCCGAGTTGCCCCGCGAGGGCCTTGGAAAGCTGCTTCAGGGCAAGCTCGAACGATCCCAGGGTCAGCTTCAACTCGTCGATGGAGTCGAGAAAAATCGTGACCCGATCGGTTTGAGATGTCAGCCAGGCAGTGAATCGCTCTTCCTCTTCAAAATCGAGGAGATTGCGCAAGGGCGAGCGCGAAAGTTGCGCAAGCTCGACGAAGAAAGCAGGTTCGCCCGCTGCCCAGAGGGCATCCCGTTGCGCCTTGCATTCGAAGGTCTTGCCGGTGCCGGCCTCCGAAACGATGAGGATGCGCTGCGACTTGAGGAGTTCCTCCCAGCCAAATACGCCCGTGCGGGCATTGCGGTATCTCCGCGTCTCTTGGCCGAGGTCCTCGGAGAGGTCGCGAAAGCTTCGCTGAACAGAGTTCGGAGCAGGGGCTGGTGCGGGCATGAACCAGTATATGAATCGGGCGGCGCCCCTCGAGGCGCCGCCGATGCCTCAGGGCGCAGATTCCCCTCTGTCCCATACTGTGCTTGGATCGCGCGAATGGCACCCTGTACGTGCCAACGCGACAGGCTTGTGCCCACCGTGTGCATCGAGCGGCTCCTGCCCCGACGCATGGCTACGTACCGTGTCCCCATCGGCGCGGTACGTCGGTGTCTCAGCCATCAGCAGACTAGTCACCATAGCAGTCACTCGGCAACTGCGTCAATGTGACCTGCCCAGTCGCTTACAGTCTGAGTCATCCAATCGCCATGGGCCGATCTTTCTGGATCAACATGCCATCGATCAATAGTAACGATATTCCAGATCTCGTATTCAGCCCCTGGAGACACTGAAAAGGTCGGCCTCGTCCCTCGAAGCAGCTCGATGTTCCGGTCGATTGGGGGCTCCTTGGCCTTTACTTGCTCGCAAGTGAGGATGCTCTCGTTGCGCTTGATCAGCCGGGGCACAAACGACACGTGGCGAGCCAGATTCTCTATATTGGCATGTCGCGACATGTCGATCGGCGCTTGGAAAAACACCACTCCGGCGTCAGGCGCTACAAAGAACGTTACGGCGACGTCGATGGTGCGAAGCACGTGTTCAGCATGTGGCAAAGCTCGTGGTCGAACACGGTCGAAAATTCGGTGCACGACGCTGCATTGGCAATGTACGAACGCATTTTGCTTTGGGAGTTCGCCAAAGCGAACGGCCGATTGCCTACCCTGAATCGCTGCTGAAGGAGAGTCGGCGAAGCGAACAGTTTCTTTGCTGAACACCGCAATATGCCATCGCCTTCACGAGGTGCTTACTCGCGGTGAAGTTAGGCACTGGATCGAGGTCACAGACGCAGTTCAGAATCGGCTTGAGATCGTGCACTACAAGGTGGCCGGACGAAGGCTGAGTAGCGCGACGAACGGCTGCTTCAGAGTATCTCGAACTTCCGCTTTGAGCCCATCGCGAGGCCAGAGCTAACGGTTAAAGTCGGCCACAACCACACCTTCGCCATGAAGCCAGAAAATTGCGCGGGACCTGCAACAGTGGACTATGTCGAAGTCGGTCGCGAGTCGCACGAACTAGCGCTCCGTCACGGACAGGATGCACACAGGTATGCGCTGCGCCTGTCTGAGCAAGCCAAGGACGCTGGCGATGCCGGGGCAGCCGCATTTTGGTACGCGGTCAACCGAGCGCTAGAGCCGAGGACGTAGCGGGTCGCTTGCAAGGCTGGCTTTCAGCCCCGCGACGGCAGCATGACCGGCTAGAGTCGGCTAAAACCAGACATTCCCAATGACCATCCAGTTGCCCGCTGTCTACCGCGTTTTCATCGACACGAACGGTCTGTTTGAGGGCTTCGCCGACTTGTCGGGTGACGAACACTACGTGATCCTCTGGGGCGAAGATGAGGTTGCTACCGCCAATTCAGAAATGGACGTGGATGTGTATGCGCCAGGTTTCGTGGCCTTCGTGACCTGCCCCCTTCCGCCGTGCCATTCATAACGAGGAAGTCCGGGGTTTCAAGATTAATTGATCTCGGTAGTGGTGTTTGAGCTGGGCCGAGCAGCATCGCCAGCGCGCTGGCGATGCTGCTCGGCGAACTTCGCCGGTGGCATTCGCCCACAGCTGCTGTGCGGCCTGACCTCGTTGTAGTCTTGCCGCCAGGCGGAGATGGCCGACCTGGCCTGCATCAGCGTCTCGAACCACTGCTCGTTGAGGCACTCGTCCCTGAACTTTCCATTGAAGCTCTCGATGTAGCCGTTCTGCATGGGTCGCCCAGGCTCGATCAGGATGTGGTGGATGCCGTGGGTCTGCGCCCAACCCATGAACGCCCTGCTGGTGAACTCCGGGCCGTTGTCCGTGCGCACGGCCAGTGGGTAGCCCCTGAAGACCGCCGCCCGGTCCAGCAGCCGCGTCACGTACTGCCCCGAGATGCCCCAGTCCACCGAGATGCTCACGCACTCGTGGCTGAAGTCGTCGGCCACCGTCAGGCACTTGATGCGCCGCCCGGTGCTCAGGCTGTCACTGACGAAGTCCATGCTCCAGACCTCATTGACCGTGCTGGCCAGTTGCAGCGGCACACGCTCGCTGACGGGCCGCTTGGCCTTCCTGCGCTTGCGCACGGCCAGGTTGGCCGCGCTGTAGAGCCGGTAGACCTTCTTGTGGTTCACGCCAGGGAAGTGCGGGCGCAGCATGTCGTGGATGCGCCGATAGCCAAAGCGCCGGCGCACGTGCGCGATCTCCACGATCTTGCTGCTGAGCTCCTGGTGACCTGCCCGGTTTCTCCGAGACATTGATTTCTAGGAAGATGGCTCCCGCCCGAAGAGGAGCCCATGAAGAAGAGTCGATTCAGCGAAGAGCAAATGGTCACGATCCTGCGCGAAGCAGATCGCACGACGGTGGCCGAGGCTGCCAAGAAGCACAAGGTCAGCGACGCCACCATCTATGCCTGGCGCAAACACTTCGGCCAGATGGAAGCGGCCGACGTCAAGCGTCTGAAGGCCCTGGAGCTTGAGAACAGCCGGCTGAAGAAGCTCCTTGCCGAGCGAGATCTGGACCTCGAGATCCTCAAGGAGATCAACGCAAAAAAATGGTGAGCCCGCTGGCTCGGCGTGAGCAACTGGCCTTCGTGCGCGCACGGGGCTTGAGTCTGCGCCGCGCCTGCGGGCTCATCGGCATGTCACGCGCCACGCCCAGCTACGAGCTGCGCCTGCCCGCCAAGGATGCGCCGGTGCTCGCGGCGATGAAGGCACTGTCGGCCCAGTATCCGCGCTACGGCTATCGCCGAATTCGCGTGTTCCTGCGTCGCAGCGGCTTCGAGCTGAGTTGGTCACGCACACATCGCCTGTGGCGCCAGGCAGGCCTGCTGGTGCCCCACAAGCGGCCACGCAAGCGCATCGCCTCGGTGCGCCCGCGCATCCACACGCCGTTCAAGGCCAACATGGTCTGGGCCTACGACTTCGTCTTCGACACCACGGCCAGTGGTCAGCAGATCAAATGCCTGACCGTGGTGGACGAATACACCCGCGAGTGCTTGGCCATCGATGTGGCCGGGGCCATTCGCTCCAAGCGCGTCATCGAGGTGTTGTCGCGCCTGGTGAGCCTGCATGGGGCGCCGCTGTTCATGCGCTCGGACAACGGGCCGGAGTTTGTCAGCCAAGCCATCCTGGAGTGGATCTCAGGCTCGGGCATTGCCACCGTGCTCAACGATCCCGGCAAGCCTTGGCAGAACGGCACCGACGAGAGCTTCAACGGCAAGTTCCGCGACGAGTGCCTGTCCATCGAGTGGTTCCGTTCGCGCCGCGAAGCCGCTGTCCTGATCGAAGCCTGGCGCAATCACTACAACGAGGTACGTCCCCACAGCAGCCTGCAATACTTGACCCCGGCGGAGTTCAAACTCGAACTCCGCAAAGAACTGCAACCCGCCGTCTTCTAGGAAAAACTGTCTCGATTAAACCGAGCAGGTCACTGGGTCATGGCATCGATCTCGGGTGGGTTGCGCCAGCTGTCGCGTGAGAGCCCCACAAGCCTGCATGCCCGCCGCTCCCTCAGACCGCATTGCTCGATCATGGTGGCGATGGCGGCACGCTTGGCCTGTGGGGCTAACGCTTTACCCCGAAGGCGGTATTCAGCGCGTGGATGTCCAAGTGGGCTTCGGCCAACAGCTTCTTCAGCTTGTTGTTCTCCGCCTCCAGCTCACGCAGGCGCCTCGCATCGGGCACCTCCATGCCACCGTACTTGGCACGCCACTTGTAGAAGGTGGCGTCGCTGAAGCCGCCCTTGCGGCACAGCTCCTTGATCGGCAGGCCGGCCTCGGCCTGCTTGATGAAACCGATGATCTGCTCCTCGGTGTATCTGCTCTTTCTCATGTCCGTCATTCTCCAAGTTGACGGACTTCGCTGCCATTACGCTGGTACGCTTGGAAGGGGGCAGGTCATTCGCTGGGAATGGCGGTGGTGAAATCTATGCCTTCGACACGGGCGGCGCTGTCTTCGTGCTTCCGATGATCGGCATGGAACCAGAAGCAGCAACCAAGGTGGCTGACGACTTTCTCGAGTTTGCAAGGAGTTTTCAGCGGGCAGTGTCGTCGGGAAAGTGACCCGTGAGCGCTGCGTACGGCCAACTTCGGACATTCAACGGCGGCGCCTAGTTTCGAGCCTTGAGGACGCGGCCAAAGCCAAAGGAGTCAGAATGCTGACACCAACAGCTCGGAGAACGGCACTTGCAACAAGACATCACTCTGAATATCCCATACGACCTGTCCGAGCAAGAGTGGTTGAAGGTTTCGGCTGTATATGAGTCGTTGGATGGTTGGCTAGGCGATAAGAATGGGCCAGCTTGGTACGGCCAGGAGGGCGATGCACGAAACATCTGGGCCTCAGTCGAACCCAGCGGCATCCAGTTCTGCGGCGAAGTCGAGACGCCAATTTGGATAGCTTGGCTCACGGTGTTGATTTCCATGGAATCCTGACCCACGATTTCCATCGAATATTGACCCACCCTCTTTGCGAGCCAGTTGGCTCACGATGTGGATAAGTTTTTGGGTTTCTCCTTCTTTGGTTGGACTGCCTGAAC
>Ga0102588_1000273_pt1 | contig 64828 bp, 50 predicted proteins | sample AraplaMF_Col_mMS_FD_76854 | JGI IMG/M metagenome (GOLD analysis project Ga0102588, IMG submission 76854) | Arabidopsis root microbial communities from the University of North Carolina, USA - plate scrape MF_Col_mMS (SPADES assembly) (version 2) | ecosystem: Host-associated > Plants > Roots >...
GGCGGGCCCCCTGGGTCGGTGGGAGCCGGTCCAGGGGGGAGGGTTTGCCGGTGTCGATCTGGCAGAAGTCGCAGCGGCGGGTGCATTCGGAGCCGCCGATCAGGAAGGTCGCTTCCCGGTCTTCCCAGCATTCGAAGATGTTCGGGCAGCCGGCTTCCTCGCACACGGTGTGCAGGCCTTCCTGCTTCACGAGGTTCTTCAAGCCCACGAACTCGGGCCCCATCTGGACCTTGGCCTTGATCCACTCGGGCTTGCGTTCGACCGGAACCGCTTTGTTGCGCTGCTCAACACGCAGCAACTTACGGCCTTCAGGTGCCAGGGTCACTGGATAGCTCCTTCGGGGCTGAGGACGAGTGCTTCTTCGTGCTTGCGGAATTCTTCCACGAAGCGGTCGACGATGTCCGCGGGGTTGATGGTGCGGCCCGTCTCCAGGGACATGGTGGTGACCCCGGCGTCTGTGATGCCGCAGGCGATGATCTGCGCATAGGGCGCGAGGTCATTGCTGCAGTTGATGGCGACGCCATGCATGGTCACGCCGTCGAGGACACGGATGCCGATCGCGGCGATCTTCCGGTCGGGGCCTTTGCTGTCGGCTTTGATCCAGACCCCGGCGCGGCCCTTGATGCGTTCTGCCTTGATGCCGTAGTCGGTCATGATGGCGATCATGGTGGCTTCCAGCCGTTCAACGTAATCGCGGATGCCGGCCCGGTTCTTCAGCTTGATGATCGGATACGCGATCAACTGGCCCGGACCGTGCCAAGTGAGTTTGCCGCCGCGGTCGACGGGAACCACAGGGGTTCCGTCGAAGGGGCGCTCGTGGTCTTCCGTCAGCTTGCCTGCCGTGTAGACGGCGGCGTGCTCGAGGAGCAAGACGGTATTTGGTCCCTCGCCGGCAACAACTTTGTTGTGGATTTCGCGCTGCACGTCCCAGCCGTGCATGTAATCAACGAAATCGGGGGCAAGACCCAGTTGTGAAAACTCAAGAGTCATGCGTTCAAGCTTAGACCTCGTGCGTCCCACACCATGATTTTGTGGCCAAGCTCTCAGTCATTACCGGTGAATTGGCTGCCTGTGGATAACTTCTGCAAGGATTCCGGGTTTCGGGTAATCCTTGAAGCATGGAAACTCCCGATGCCCCGTTGATTCCCGGCCACGAGGCGGTCCGCGAACTGGGGCGCGGCGCCAGCGCCTCGGTGTGGCTTGCCACCAACGAGGGCGATGGCCGCCAGGTGGCGGTCAAATGCTTCACGGGAGCGGCTCCGCTGTCCGACCCGCAGACCATGGCCGGCCTACAGCGGGAAGTCAGGATCCTTAGCCGCCTGCAGCACGAACACCTGCTGAAGCTGCACGACGTTGTACTGCTCGGCGGCGGGTACGACGGCCTTCCCGGACTGGTCATGGACTATGCAGCCGGAGGTTCCCTGGGGCACCTGCTCGGCACGCGAAAAAGGCTCAGCGTGGGCGAGACGGTCACCGTCATCACTCCGCTGGCACGCCTCCTGGCGTTCCTCCACCAGGAAGGAGTGGTGCACTCGGACGTGTCCCCGGGGAACGTCCTGTTCACCGCCCACGGCAAACCGCTCTTGGCGGACCTGGGCACCGCACGGATGCTCGGGGACCCAGGGGCGGCGCCGGGCGACGGGACGCCCGGATTCAGCGACCCGGCTGCCGACGGCGCGTCAGGTGTCCTCCGCCCCGAACGGGACTGCTTTTCCCTGGCCGCCCTTGCCTGGTACTGCCTCACGGGCACGCCCCCCGAGAACGCAGCAAGGCGCCCGCCCCTCACCCTGCTCGTGCCCGAGGTGCCTCCGGCCTTGGCCGCCGCGATCGAGGCAGGACTCCAGGAAGACGCCGCAGCCCGCCCGCCGGCGCTGGCCTTCGGTGCCGCCGTCTACCGGAGCGCCGCGCCGGCTCCCGTTGACCTCTCCGACGCCGTGGACAGCACTGTTGTCCCGGAACTGCTGACCCGGCGCCGGACCGCACCGGGCAAGGGCGCGCGTGCCCGGCGGCTGGCCGCCGGACTGGGCGGGTTTGCGCCCAGGCCTCCGCGCAGGCCCGTCGCCGGGAGCGGGCAGCCGCCCTCGGCGCGCGCCCGGCGGAGGATCCAGGGCGGGGTCCTTGGCGCCCTTGCCGTGACGCTCGTGGTTGCCGGTGGCATCTGGTGGTCCGCGACGCCACCCAAGCCCGGCACGGAAGCCCAGGTCACCGGCACGCCGGGACCCGCAAGTGCCCGGAACCCCCCAAGCGCCGCCGCGACCGCCACCGGAGTTCCGGCCGCCAACGCCAATCCGGCTGGCCCGGGGGACGGCATCAGCGAAGCGGTGCGTGCCCAATTGCGTTCCGAGCGGCCCGAAGAAGCCATCAAGGGCCTGTCCGCCCTCCGCGACTCCGCCCTGCGCACCGGAAGGTTTGAGCTCCTCGCCGAGGTGAACGCCCACCGTTCTCCTGCGGCCGCTGCCGACGCGAAGATCCGGGCCCAGATGGAAAAGGCGGGCGTCGTACTGGCAGGGTTCACCACTGTCCTGAAGGACATCCGGGTGTCCAGTCCTGCCCGCGACGGCGAAGCGGCCGTCACAGCCGTCGTCGAGACGTCCGGCTTCGAGGAACGCGGTGCGTCAGGAAAGCTGGTCCGCACCCGGGCGGCCGGGGCACCGCAGACGCTGCGGCTGGTGCTGTCGAAGGTCGACGGCGGGTGGCGGATTGCGGACATCCTCGCCGGAAGTACGTGAAGGGATACCTGAAACGGCCCACCGGGGACCGCCCGCGGCGGGTGCCGGGATCAGCGGAGCTCGGTCGCCAGCCACGCCGCGGCGTCGGAGAGGGCCGGGTGCTGCCATTCGAAACCGGCGTCGAGCAACCGCGCCGGCTCCATCCGCTGGCTCGCCAGGACCAGTTCATCCGCGAGCCGGCCCAGCACCAGGCGCAGCGCCGGGGCGGGAACCCTGAAGAACGCGGACCTGTGCACGGCCTGTGCGAGGGCGGCCACCAAGGCATTAACGTCCGCGCTCTCCGGTGCGCAGAGATTCACCGGTCCTTCGAGCGCGGAGCCGAGCAGGAACTCAAAGGCTGCAAGCTCGTCGGGGAGGGTGATCCACGGCCAGAACTGCCGCCCGTTGCCGAAGGGACCGCCCAGGCCCAGCTTCAGCAACGGGAGCAGAGGGCCGAGGGCGCCTCCTTTCGGGCTGAGCACTACCCCGGTCCGGGGCGTGACAACCCTGACCCCGGGCGGCGCCGTGTGTGCCGCGGCCTCCCACTCGACGCACAGCCTGGACAGTACGCCGGAACCGGGACCGGCATCCTCCCGGAGCACCCCGGAACGCGAGCCGTAGAAGCCGGAAGCGGACTGGCTCAGGAACACCTGCGGCGGAACCTCCACCCGGGACATCGCGGTCGCCAGGGTTTCGGTGGACTGCAGGCGCGACGCCGACAGCTCCCGCAACCGGGCCTTGGTCCAGCGCCGATCGCCGATACCGGCGCCTGAAAGGTTGATCACGGCACCGGCGCCGTCGAGGACCTTCCCGTCCAGGACCCCGGCCGCCGGATCCCAGGACCATTCGTCGGGAGCGGACGCCGGCCGCCGGACAAGCCGGACCACCTCGTGCCCCTTGCTGCGGAGGCTGTCCGCCAGCGCGGTACCGATCAAGCCCGATGCTCCGGAGATGACGATTCGCATGCCTTCATCACACCACGGCACGCCGTTTTCGGACTGCAATGACGCCGTCCGGAAGCGCAACGGCCGGTTGACTATGATCGAACAATGACCTCCTCGAGTTACTTCCGTTTTCCGCATCTGCACGGCGATCTGGTCACCTTCGTGGCCGAGGACGACGTCTGGATTGCGCCGCTCGCCGGCGGACGCGCCTGGCGGGTTTCGGCACAGCAGTTGCCTGCCCGCAGCCCCCGCTTTTCGCCGGACGGAAAGCGGCTTGTCTGGACCACGATCGTCGGCACCGCACCTGAGGTGGTCACGGCCGACGTCGACGGCGGGAACTACCGTCAGCTGAGCTACTTCGGACACAGCAGCACCCGGGTCCGGGGGTTCACCCCCTCGGGCGAGGTGCTCGTCACCAGCTCCTACCGGCAGTCCGAAAGCCGCCACAGCTATTCCTACGCGCTGCCCCTGGACGGTGGCTCCGCCGTCGAGCTTCCGTACGGGCCCGTGGAATGCGTGGCCTTCGGACCGGAGGTCGGGGATGAGCGGCCGGTGGTCCTGGCCACCGTGCTGTCCAGGGAACCCGCCTGGTGGAAGCGGTACCGGGGCGGAACCGCGGGCAAGCTGTGGATCGACCGCGACGGCAACGGCGAATTCGAGCGGCTGGTACCCGAACTCGACGGCAACCTCACCGACCCGCTGTGGATCGACGGGCGCATCGCCTTCCTGTCGGACCACGAGGGCCACGGCAACCTGTACTCGGTGCTCCCGGACGGCAGCGGCCTGCGCCGGCACACCGACCGCGAGGACTTCTACGTGCGCCACGCGGCGACGGACGGTACGCGCGTGGTTTTCGAGTCCGCCGGCGAACTGTGGGTGCTGCCCGGGCTGTCGGAGGACGCCGCGGCAGTGAAGCTGGACATCACCCTGGGCTCGGCCTCGCAGAACCGCCGCCCGGCCCCGCTGAAGGTCGGCACGCACTTGGGCGAAGTCTTCCCCAACGAAGCCGGCACCGCCAGCGCCGTCGAAAGCCACGGCACCATCCATTGGCTCCGCCACAAGGACGGCCCCTCGCGGGTCATCGAGGCCACCCCGGGCGTCCGCGCCCGGCTGCCCCGCCCGCTGGCCGGCGGAAAGATCGCCTACGTGGCGGACCACGGCGGCGTCGAAGCCATCTACATCAAGGACATTGCCGCCCCGCTTGCGATGCAGGCGGGCTCCCGGCCGGAAACCGCCGGCGGCGCCCCCTCCGCGCAGCCCGAAGCGCCGCAGTCCGATGCCCTGCCGCGGCCCGTATCCGCGGCTGCCGTCACCGGGAACAGCGCCGCTGACGGCGCGGCGGCCGAGGGTGAGGGTACAGCGGTCCAGCACGCCGACGCCGCGCAGCACCGTGACGGCGCAGCCGACGGCGGGACCTCCGCAGCGGAGACCGTTCCGGAAGCTGCCGACTCCGTCCGCCGTATCGACTTCCCGCGCCCTGCCCGGCCCAGCGCCCTGGAGGCAAGCCCTGACGGACACTGGCTCCCCCCCCCCACCCCCCTCGGGGCCGTCTTCCTGGCGGACACGCGCGACGGCTCCCTGGAACCCCTGGTAACGATCGGGGACGGCACCATCGACGCCCTTGCCTGGTCACCGGATTCGCAGTGGCTTGCCTGGTCCGAACCGGTCACGTCCTTCGGCTCGCGCAGCAAGCTCCGGATGGCAAAGGTGGACGGCAGCAGCGGCATCATCGACATCACGGACGGACGTTTCTGCGACGAATCGCCGGTATTCACACCGGACGGCAAGTTCCTCGCCTTCCTGTCCAACCGCAGCTTCGACCCCGTCTACGACGGACATGCCTTCGACCTCTCCTTCCCGAGCCCCATCAAGCCGTACCTGCTGGCCCTCGCCGCGGACACGCCGTCGCCCTTCGGACCCGCCATTGAGTCCCTGGAGACGGGCGCGGAACCGACCGCCCCTGCCAACGCCGTTCCCGAGGTGCGGGTCGACGTCGACGGACTGCCGTTCCGTGTGATCGGCGTGCCCGTCCCGCAGGGCAACTACTCCCAGCTTTCCGCTGCGGACGGCGCCCTCCTGTGGCTCGACACCCCGCTTTCCGGGGTCACCGGCGACGGTCGCGGCAGCCTGCAGGACAAGGCACCGGCACCGTCCCTGGTCCGCTACGAACTGGGCAAGCAGAAGCAGAGCACGCTGGTGCCGGCCCTGACGCGCTACCGGCTGTCCGCGGACGGCAAGAGGATCGTCTTCGTCCACGAGAAGCAGCTCAGCGCGGCACCCGCCGCCGCCAAGGCCGACGAGGAATCCGGCGAGCTCGTGAAGGTGGACCTGCAGCGCATCCGCGTCCTCCTTGAGCCGCTGGCCGTCTGGGGCCAGGCCTTCGACGAGGCGTGGCGGCTGCAGCGGGACTTCTTCTGGACCGAAGACATGGCCGGCCAGGACTGGGACGCCGTACACCGGCGGTACCGTCCCCTGGTGGAACGCCTCGGCTCGCACGACGACCTTGTGGACCTGCTGTGGGAACTGCACGGCGAACTGGGCACCTCGCACGCCTACGTGCGCCCGGCGGCCGTGACCGAGCCCGGCAGCAACGGCCAGGGCCGGCTCGGCGCCGATTTTGAGTACCGCGACGGCGGCTGGGAGATCACCCGGATCCTGTCCGGCGACTCCTCCGACCCGCTGGCCAACCCGCCGCTGAAGCGCCCCGGTGCCGACGCGAAGGAGGGAGACATCCTCCTGGCGATCGACGGCGTCGCGCTCTCTGCCGAGGCGACCCCGGCGAAACAGCTGCTCGGTGCAGCCGGGCGCGCCGTCGAACTGACCCTGCGCAACGGCCCGGGTCACGGCGCCGCGGCCGGACAGCAGCGCCGGATCGCCGTCGTCCCGCTCAAGGACGAGGAGCGGCTCCGCTACCAGGAATGGGTGCACGGCAACCGCCGCACGGTCCGGGAAGCATCCAACGGCACCTTCGGCTACCTCCACGTGCCGGACATGATGGCCAACGGCTGGGCACAGCTGCACCGGGACCTGGACACCGAAACCGCGCTGGACGGCCTGATCGTGGACGTGCGCCGGAACCGCGGCGGCCACACCTCGCAGCTCGTGGCGGAGCTGATTGGCCGGAAGGTGACCGGTTGGAGCATGCCGCGCGGCGAACGGCCCCGGACGTATCCGCACCACGCGCCGCGTGGCCCTGTGGTGATCCTGGCCGATGAGTTCGCTGGCTCCGACGGCGACATCATCACCCAGGTCTCGAAGCTGCGGGGGATCGGGCCGGTGATCGGCACCAGGACCTGGGGCGGCGTGGTCGGCATTGACAACCGTTTCACCCTGGCCGACGGGACCGGAGTCACCCAGCCCCGCTACGCCACCTGGTTCGGCGACGGCGTAGCCTGGGGTGTGGAAAACTTCGGCGTCGAACCGGACATCGAGGTGCTCTTCCCGCCGCACGCCTACGCCGCCGGCACCGACCCGCAACTGGAATACGGCATCGGTGCGCTCAAGGAGATGATCCAGGAGCTGCCCACGGACCGGCCGCCGCTGCGCGAGGGCTACCGCACGCTCCGTCCGGAACCGCTGCCGCCGCGCCCCTAAGGAATCCGGGGACGACTGAGGCCCTGCCCCTCCTTCCGGAGCGGCAGGGCCTCAGTGCTGTGCGCCTCAGTCTTGTGCGCTTCAGTCCTAGGCGTCCAGCGTGGCATCCAGGGTGATGTCGATGCTGGCAAGAGCGCCGGAAACGGGGCAGCCGGTCTTGGCTTCACCGGCGATCCGCTGGAAGTCCTCTTCGGTGATGCCGGGGATCTTCGCGGACATGGTGAGGTGGCTTCCAGTGATGCCGGTGCCTGGAACGAACGTGACGTCGGCCTTGGTCCGGACTTCCTCCGGGGCGTAGCCGGCTTTTGCCAGTTCGTTGCTGAAGGCCATGGAGAAGCACGCGGAGTGGGCCGCCGCGATGAGTTCCTCCGGGCTGGTCTTGCCGCCGGACTGCTCGGTACGTGCCTTCCAGGTGACGTCATAGGTGCCCAGGCCCGAGCTGTCGAAGCTGGTCTTGCCTGCGCCTTCGATCAGATTGCCGTTCCAAACGGTGTGTGCGGTGCGTGTTGCTGCCATGTCCACTCCTCAGCGTCGTCGCGAATCGGCCTCGGGCGGGCGCCGGAGGCCATCACGCTCAATCCTAGGGATTCCCTGCCCGCGCCGCACAGGCTGTCCGCTCCGGGTGGAATATGACTCCGCTCCCTAGACTGTGCGGCATGGAGAACCTCATGGAAACGTCCCCTCGCCCGCGGATCGCCTCGATCATGATCAACGCCGTTGACGCCGTCCGGCTGTCGGAATTCTGGTCCGGGCTGTTGGAATTGCCCGTGGCCTCCCGGCACCCGGAATTCATCTGGCTCGAAGCGCCGGCACCCGGTACGCCGCAGCTGGCATTCCAGCAGGTGGAAGCCCCGACGGAGGGGCGGCGCCGACTGCACCTGGACCTGCACCATCCGGAATCTGCGGTCTTCCGCCGCCGGGCGGAGTCCCTCGGGGCGCGGTTCGTGGAAGGACACGACATCGGCGATTTCCACTGGGACGTCATGGAGGACCCCGAAGGCAACGAGTTCTGCATCGCTGCCGACTGACGCCTTCCGGCTCATGGCCGAGTCGGCAGGTTAATGCTAAAGGCCACCCCGCCGCGGCGAGGTGGCCTTTACCGTCTCCTGGAGTTACTGCCAGATGGTCGCGATGGCGATGTTGACCAGCGCCAGCCCGCCCACACCGTGGGCCAGCCCCGTGGAGACAGGCTCGCCCTTCTTGACCTTGCGCGAGCCGATGACGGCCAGGACCGCCACGGCCACACCGATGGCGAACTTGATGCCTAGCTTGAAGTAGTTGGCGTGCATGTCCGGCATCAAGGGGATGAGCCCCATCATCGCGATGCCGGTGAGCAACTGGAGGAACGCACCGTCGCGCTGGCGCGGGTGGACGGTGGGCACCTTGATGGTGGCGATCCAGTAGCCCACAATCATGGCCGCGCCGACAATGTGCAAGAAGACCAGAATGCTGAAGAGAATACTCATGGCTACAGCTTAGCCAGCAGCTTCTACGTCCCGTAGCAAAGCCACGGCGTGAAATTGGGAACAGAAAAGCGGGGCGGGTCAGGTGGTTTCCCACCGGACCCGCCCCGCCGTCGCTTCCGCGGAAGGAGCTAGAGGCCCAGGTCCGCTTCGAAGGCACCTTCCTCAAGGCGGGCCTTGAGGGTCTGCAGGAAGCGTCCCGCGTCGGCACCGTCCACCAGGCGGTGGTCGTAGGTCAAGGACAGGTACATCATGGAGCGGATGGCGATCGAGTCGTCACCGTTTTCATCGGCAACCACCACGGCACGCTTGACGATGGCGCCGGTGCCGAGGATACCCACCTGCGGCTGGTTGATGATCGGGGTGTCGAACAGGGCGCCCACCGAACCGATGTTGGTGATGCTGAAGGTGCCTCCGGACAGTTCGTCCGGGCCGATCTTGCCATCACGGGTGCGGCCGGCGACGTCGGCGATCTTGCCGGCAAGGCCGGCAAGGTTCAGCTGGCCGGCGTCGGAGATGACCGGAACCAGCAGGCCCTTGTCGGTGTCGACGGCGATCGCCAGGTGTTCGGCGTTGTGGTAGGTGATTTCCTGCTTGTCCTCGTCGTACGCAGCGTTGAGCTTCGGGTGCTGCTTGAGGGCCTCGGCAACAGCCTTGGCGATGAAGGGCAGGAAGGTCAGCTTGACGCCGTTCGCGGCCTGGAAGGAGTTCTTGGCCTTGAGGCGCAGCTTGGCGATCTTGGTCATGTCGACCTCGTGCACCTGCGTCAGCTGGGTGGAAACTTCCAGGGATTCGCGCATGCGGCGGGCGATGACCTGGCGGATGCGCGGGGCCTTCTCCACGGTGCCCCGCAGCGAGGACGCCACGACGGGTGCGGCGGCCTTCGGTGCGGCGGCTGCGGCCGGGGCTGCAGCCGGAGCTGCGGCGTTCTTGGCTTCAGCGGCGGCGAGGACGTCCTGCTTGCGGATGCGGCCGCCGACGCCGGTGCCCGTGACGGTGGCGATGTCCACGCCGTTCTGGTTGGCGAGCTTGCGCACCAGCGGGGTGACGTAGGAGGAGGACTCCGACGATGCTGCGGCGGCGGGTGCCGGTGCTGCGGCGGCCGGAGCGGGAGCCGGGGCGGGTGCCGGTGCTGCGGGAGCCGGGGTGGCGGCTTCGGCGGCGGGAGCCGGAGCAGCGGCCGGGGCGGGGGCGGCGGCAGGTGCCGGCGTTGCCGGGGCGGGAGCGGCAGCCGGGGCGCCGGAACCGACGACGGCCAGCACGGAGCCGACCTCTGCGGTTTCGTCTTCGTTGACCCGGATCTCCAGCAGGGTGCCTGCGACGGGGGAGGGGATTTCGGTGTCGACCTTGTCGGTGGAGACCTCAAGCAGCGGCTCGTCGACCTCGATGGTGTCACCGACGGCCTTGAGCCAGCGGGTGACCGTGCCTTCGGTGACGCTTTCGCCCAGGGCCGGGAGGGTCACTTCGTGGCCTTCGGCCGCAGCAGGGGCCTCAGCGGCCGCAGCGGCGGGAGCCTCCTCTGCGGGAGCTTCTTCAGCAGCCGGAGCCTCTGCGGCCGGGGCAGGGGCTTCCTCGGCTGCGGGTGCAGGAGCGGCGGGGGCTTCGGCGGCCGGGGCGGCGCCGTTGCCGATCCGGACCAGGGGAGCGCCGACCTCTGCGGTCTCGTCCTCAGCGACGAGGATTTCCTCGATGATGCCTGCGATCGGAGAAGGGATTTCGGTGTCGACCTTGTCGGTGGAGACCTCGAGCAAGGGCTCGTCGACTTCCACGCGGTCACCGACCTGCTTGAGCCAGCGGGTGACGGTGCCTTCGGTGACGCTTTCACCGAGGGCGGGCAAGTTAACGGATTCAGACATGTCGTCCCCGTTCTCCTTATTGGTTTTTTGTGCGGATGGGTGTTGCCTGTTTTGCCCTGCGCCGGCAGTTCGTGCCGGCGCAGGGCGGCTGTCTGGTGGCTGCTAGCCGTGGAGCGGCTTGCCGGCGAGGGCCAGGTTCGCTTCGCCGAGGGTTTCGTTCTGCGTGGGGTGGGCGTGGATGAACTGGGCCACGTCCTCCGGGTAGGCCTCCCAGTTGACGATCAGCTGGGCTTCGCCGATCTGCTCTCCCATGCGGGAGCCGATCATGTGGATGCCGACCACGGGGCCGTCCTTCTGGCGGACCACCTTGACGATGCCGCCGGTGCCCAGGATGGAGCTCTTGCCGTTGCCGGCCAGGTTGTATTCCTGGGTCTGGACCTGGTCCTCGCCGAACTTCTCCTTGGCACCCTTTTCGGTGTAGCCGACCGTGGCGATTTCCGGTTCGCAGAAGGTCACCTTGGGGATGTTGATGTCTTCGACGACCACCGGGTTCAGGCCCGCGATTTCCTCGGCCACGAAGATGCCCTGCTGGTAGCCGCGGTGGGCGAGCTGGACGCCCGGGACGATGTCGCCGACGGCGTAGATGTTGCCGACGCCGGTGTGCAGGCGCTCGTTGGTGATCACGAAGCCTCGGTCGATGGTGATGCCGGCTTCTTCGTAGCCGAGGTTGGCGGTGACCGGGCCGCGGCCGACAGCTACGAGCAGCAGCTCCGCTTCGAAGGTCTGGCCGTCAACGAGGGAGACCTTGACGCCGTTCTCGTTCTGCTCGACGCCCTGGAAGAAGACGCCGGTGCTGAACTTGATGCCGCGCTTCTTGAAGGCACGCTCAAGGGTCTTGATGATCGCGGCGTCTTCGTTCGGCACCAGGGAGGGCAGGCCCTCGACGATCGTGACGTCGACGCCGAAGGACTTCCAGACGGATGCGAACTCGACGCCGATCACGCCGCCGCCGAGGACGATGGCGCTCTTGGGGATGTAGTTCAGGGTCAGCGCCTCGTCGGAGGTGATGACGCGGCCGCCGATTTCCAGGCCCGGGAGGGAGCGCGAGTAGGAACCGGTGGCCAGGACAATGTTCTTGCCCTTGTAGGCGGTGCCGTTCACCACGACGGTGTCGGTGCCCTGGAGCTTGCCTTCACCTTCGATGACGGTGATGCCCTTGGACTTGATGAGGCCCTGGAGGCCCTTGAACTTGCCTGCGACGATGCCGTCCTTGTAGGCGTTGACGGCGTCGATGTCGATGCTGTCCAGGGTGACGTTCACGCCGTACTTGGCGGCGTCACGGGCGTGGTCGGCGAGTTCAGCGGAGTGCAGCAGGGCCTTGGTGGGGATACAGCCATTGTGCAGGCAGGTGCCGCCGAGCTTGGCCTTCTCAACGAGGCCCACGGTGAAGCCAAGCTGAACGGCACGCAGGGCCGTGGCGTAGCCGCCGCTGCCGCCACCGAGTACCAGGATGTCGAATTCTTGCGCAGTTGCCTGATCGGCCACTATGACGCTCCCTCGCGTGAACGATGGCACGAGATAACGGGCCATCTGGTCTTGGAACAAGTTCTGCCGCGATTATGCCAGCACGAAAAGTTCTCTTGCATTTGTGACTACCGTGGTTCACCTTAGCGAACCACCTATTCATGCTCCACCCTCCGAAGCCGTTTTGGGTGGTGCTTGTGGCCAGTCTCACGTTCGGCCGTGGGGCCGGTCATGGACCGGCCCCACGGGGCTATGCCCCGGGCCCGGAGAGCAGGTCTTCGGCGTAGGCGACAAGGGTACGGACGGTGCATCCCGTGCCCTGCTTTGGGGTGTAGCCGTACGGGCTTCCGTTGTTGAAGGACGGGCCGGCGATGTCGATGTGGGCCCACGGGATCTGATCCCCCTGGGCGTCCTTGCCGACGAACTCCTTGAGGAAGGCGGCAGCGGTCATCATGCCGCCGTGCCGTTCGCCGATGTTGGCGATGTCAGCCACCTGGGAATCCAGGCTGGGGCGCAGTTCCTCAGGCAGCGGCATCGGCCAGACCAGTTCGCCGGCGCGGTCGGCGGCGGACTTGAGGGCGCCGGTGACGTCGTCGGATCCCATGACGCCGGCGGTGCGGTTGCCGAGGGCGATCAGCTGGGCACCCGTGAGGGTGGCGACGTCGATGATCGCGTCGGGCTGTTCCAGGCTCGCGGCAACCAGTCCGTCCGCCATCACCAGGCGGCCTTCGGCGTCGGTGTTCAGCACCTCCACGGTCTTGCCGCCGTAGACGGTCAGGACATCGGCGGGCCGCTGCGCGGCACCGGACGGCATGTTCTCGGCGATGCAGAGCCAGGCGGTCGCCTTGATCGGCAGGCCGAGGCCGGCGATCGCAAGCACAGTATTAAGGACGACGGCGGCGCCGGCCATATCGCTCTTCATGTCGCCCATGCCGAGGGCGGGCTTGATGGAGATGCCGCCGGTGTCGAAGGTGATGCCCTTGCCCACCAGGGCGATCTTCCGGGTGGCCTTCGCGGGGGCGTACTCGACCTTGACCAGGCGGGGTTGGCGGGTCGAGCCCTTGCCGACGCCCAGGATGCCGCCGAAGCCTTCCTTCTCCAGGCGCTTCTCGTCCCACACCGTCACTTTGACCGGCAGGCCCTTCGCGAGGTCCTTGGCGGCGTCGGCGAAGGACTCGGGGTACAAGTGGCTGGGCGGCTGGTTGACCAGGGTGCGGGTGGCGTTGACGGCGCGGCCCAGCAGTACCGCGCGGTCCAGCAGCGGCTGGGCTTCCTTGGCGTCCACCGACGTGTGGATCAAGACGGTGGGAACCGGGGCCTTGACACCGTTCAGGCTGGAACGGTGCTCCGTGTAGGAGTAGGAACCCAGCGCCGCACCTTCGGCGACGGCCGCGACGTCGGTGGCGTCCGCCGTCGGGAACGCGAGGGTGACGCTGCCAAGGCCGGCAAGCTGGCGGACCGCGGATCCGGCGGCCCGGCGGAGGCTCTCGCCGGAAGCGCGCCCGTTGCCGTCCGGCTTGCCGGTACCGGCGAGCACCAGGACCGCGGAGCCGGTCTCGGGAAGACCGGGCAGGCGGTGGACCTGGTCGGCGGCGCCGGTGACACCGAGCACGCCCAGGGAGCCGGCAAGGACTTCGGCGGCCTTGGCGCTCAACGGGTTGTCGAGCAGCACGGGGCCATCGGCTCCCTGTGCAACACCGATCACCAGTGCTTCACTGGGGGACTTCTTCAGGTCCTTGGCGATGATGCCAAGGGTGATGTCTGTAGTCTTCACCACGAGGATTTGTCCTCATCTCTCTTTGCATGGCTTGGCCGGGCAGCATGTCAGGCGCCCGGTTCCGGTCGCCCCCGGGACCGCCTCATGGGCTGGTCCGGTAGGGCCTGGAGCCGCCGTTGCGGCAGTTTTGATCGTAGCCGCTCAGGCGCGGCGGAAAGCAATCAGATGAGATCTGCGGCACACGCGCCGCAGGAATGCGCCGCCGGTCGCTGGTGTTGTACCGGAAGAAGTTGTATTGATTGAAAGGATCCCGCCGTGTTTGAAGGTATCTCCGGCTCATTCCTTGACCCCGAATCCCTCTATGCAGGCAACATCGGGCTCTTCCACAGCCCGGAACTCAAGGGCCTGAACATGTTGGTGGGTTTCACCGGTTTCGCCGACGCCGGGCACGTGGTTCAGCAGGTCAACGCCGAATTGCTTGACGCGCTCGACGCAGAGACGGTGGCGGTGTTCGACGCCGACCAGCTCATCGACTACCGCAGCCGCCGCCCCCAGATCACGTTCGTCGAGGACCACCTCGAGGACTACAAGGCGCCGGTCCTGGCCCTGTACCGCCTGCGCGACGGGCTCGGCCAGCCCTTCCTCCTGCTCGCCGGATTCGAGCCGGACCTGCAGTGGGAACGGTTCGCCCGTGCCGTCCTCGGCATCGTGGAAACCCTGCAGGTCAAGCTCGTCACGTGGATCCACTCCATTCCCATGCCCGTGCCGCATACCCGCCCCCTAGGCGTCACCGTGCACGGCAACCGGCCCGAACTCGTGGAGGGCATCTCCACCTGGAAGCCGACCGTCGATGTCCCCGCCGCCGTCGGGCATGTCCTGGAGTACCGGCTCAGCGAGGCGGGGCAGGCCGTTGCGGGTTACGTCATCCATGTCCCGCACTACCTGGCCGACGCCGAATACCCGCCGGCCGCCGTCGCCGGGCTTGAATACCTCGGCGCAGCCACCTCTCTCATGCTGCCCACGGACCGGCTCCGGGAAGCCGGGCGCGAGGTCGGCCGCCAGATCGCCGAACAGGTCGAGGCCTCCGAGGAAGTCAAGCAGGTGGTGGCGAACCTTGAGAGCCGCTATGACGACAAGGCCGAAGGCCAGGTGCGGCGCTCACTGCTCGCGGACGAGAACGACGAACTGCCCGACGCCGACGAGCTCGGCGCCGCCGTGGAGGCGTACCTCGCCCGCAAGGATGTCCGGCCCTGAGACTTCTTAAATCTGCTTTCTGCGCTTTTTTGGAGATAATCGAACGGTGAATGCACCCCGCGCCTGGCTCATCTGGTCGATCGGGGTGCTCGCCTATCTGGTGGCGGTGGCACAGCGCACCTCCTTCGGCGTCTCCGGCCTCGAAGCCACTGAACGCTTCCACGCCGGTGCGGCCGCGGTCTCCTTTTTCACTGTGCTCCAGCTCCTGGTGTACGCCGCCCTGCAGATTCCGGTGGGCATCCTGGTTGACCGCTTCGGCTCCCGGGTGATGATCGCCGGCGGTGCCGTCCTCATGGGCCTGGGCCAGCTGGAACTCGCCTTCGCCGATTCGATCAGCGCCGGCGTCTTCGGACGTGTCCTGGTGGGCGCGGGCGATGCCATGACCTTCATTTCCGTCATCCGGCTGATTCCCCTCTGGTTCGCCCCGCGCCGGGCACCCCTGGTCACCCAGCTGACCGGGATGAGCGGCCAGTTGGGCCAGGTGATCAGCGTGGTGCCGTTCGCGCTCGTGCTGCACTCCGCCGGCTGGACTCCCGCCTACCTGATGCTGGCCTCCTTCTCCGCGCTCGCCGTCGTCCTGGTGCTGGCGATGCTGCGGGACACCCCGCCCGGCCACCCGCCACGCGACGGCAGCCAGGGCCTGCGGGCCACCGGCGTCAGCCTGGCCCGCGCCTGGCGTCAGCCCGGCACCCGGCTCGGCCTGTGGAGCCACTTCACGGTGCAGTTCTGCGGCACGGTGTTCGCGATGTCCTGGGGGTACCCGTTCCTGGTCTCGGCGCAGGGCACCGGACCCGCGGTGGCCTCGTCCCTCATGGGCCTCTATGTGCTGGTGGGCATGGTCGCGGGGCCGTTCTTCGGCGGCTTCGTGGCCAAGCATCCCATGCGCCGCTCCGCCATGGTCCTGCTGATTTCCGCCGCCACGGCCTTGACCTGGGCCGGGGTTCTGCTGTGGCCCGGCAGGGCGCCGCTGTGGCTGCTGGCCCTGCTCGCTGCGGTGCTGGCCGTGGGCGGGCCGAGTTCAATGATCGGCTTCGACTTCGCCCGCACCTTCAACCCTTCCCACCGGATCGGCACGGCAACGGGGATCGTTAACGTGGGCGGATTCGTCGCCGCGCTCCTGACGATCTACCTCGTGGGCCTCGTCCTGGACCTCCTCCACGCTTCGGGATTCTCCCGCGGGGAACTCTACGGGCTGGACCCCTTCCGGATCGCCCTGAGCGTCCAGTTCGTGTTCCTGCTGCTCGGCGGTGTCCTGATCGTGATGGTGCGGCGCAAGGTGCGCCGCCAGATGGCGGAGCAGGGCGTCCACGTCCAGCCGCTGCCCAAGGTCATCGCCGCACGTTACCGGGAACGCCGCCGGCGCGGCGGTGACCTGGACGGAAAGCAGGACAGCACCGTCAGCTGACGGTGGCTTCCCGCTGTCCCGTGCTCGCATCGCGAGGCAGTGCTCCTCCACAAGGGCTCGATGGAGCGGCCTTTCCACATACGGGAGTCGCCCCCTGCCGCGATCCACGGCGGCTGCCGATGCTGGATCCATGGCAAACGAACGCATGACCGTCTCCCGTCCCGAGGACATTCTCGGCTACGTCCCCCATGCCCTCGGCCTGTGGCCCGAGGAAAGCCTGGTGGCCATGACCATGCATGGGAAGACGCTCGGGGCTACGCTCCGCGTCGACCTGCCCCCGGACTCCGGGCCGCCGCGCCTCGCCGTTTTCGCCGAAAAGATCGCGGAATACCTCGCCGCGGACCGGACCGCCGACGGCGTCCTGCTGGTTGTCTACTCGGGCGCCGGCTGGGATGACGGCACGGTCGCCGAGCGGTGCCGTCCGCTGTTGCAGGCGGTGGGTGGAACGCTCGACGCCGGCGGGCTGGCCCTGCGGGACGCCTGGTTGGTGGGTCCAGGCCACTGGCGCAGCGCGTTCTGCGAAGACTCCGGATGTTGCCCGTGGCCCGGACACCCCGTTGAACTGATCCACGACAGCCGGCTCAACGCAGAGATGGTGTTCCGCGGAAGCAACGTCCCCGCCCTCGCCGCCGGGCCCGGCGGCGAGGGCGGGGACGGGCCGTTCGCCGGGAAGGAAGAGCCGGGCTTCGCGGCGGAAGAGGCGGCAGCCCTGTCGCGCATAGGGGAAGTGTGGCGGGGCCGGGCGGCCCTCGGGGAGATGCTCGACGCCTGGTTCCGCGTGCTCGACAGCGACGGCGGTTCCCCGGTGTTGGCTACCGTTCCGGCCGCCTTCCTGCGGGCCTGCCTGCGCATCCCGGCCTGGCGCGACGCCGTCGCAGTTGCCGCGGCCGCCGGACGGGACACCGCGTGTGCCGGCGCGGACGCCTTCGGCTTCTTTCGCGGCGGCTCCCTCCCTGAGCTTCACCTGCCCGCCGAACTTGCCGGGCCAAGGGGGCCCAGGGCCAAGGCAGCACGGGTGCCCACCGGAGGGACGGCTCCGGTGAACCATCGGACGCGCAGCGACCCTGCGGCCCTGCTGCGCTACGGCGACGTCCTCCTCGGCCTCTACCCCGCCGTTCCTGACTGGAAGCGCCTCGATGCCTTGGACCGGCTGCTGGAGGACCTGGCCGCACGCGGCGGCGGGGAAGCCAGGGCCGCGGCGCTCACCCTGCGCGGCTGGATCCACTGGTGCCGGGGGAGCGGCTCCCTGGCGGACACACTGTTGCGCCAGGCTGACGCGGAAGAGCCCGGCTACCGGCTGGCTGGGCTCCTGGCCGAACTCGTGCACCGTGGAACGCTCTGCGGCTGGGCCGGGAAAAAGGGTGCTGCGTGGCGCCGCTTTGGCGGGGCGGCGGCCTGAATGGCGCCACAGTCCGGCAGTTCGCCCGCTGATAAGGAAAAGCGTGAGACAATGAAGGCCGAGACCCGGTTGGGTCCGTGTTTCAAGTGCACGAAGCGTTCCACATTTAGCGGGAACATTTCGGTGGCGTCGGCAGTTTTACTGAGTGACTCTGCAGCCGCCGCTCGCACTTGATGTTGATCGCGGACTTGACAGGGTCATAGTGGTGTTGCCCCTATGGTGATTCCACAGACCGCCGCTAGAAAGGTTTTCTGTGACCCCGTCTCCCGCCGAGAAGGAACCCGCCGCCCAGGCTGAACTGACCGCCGAAGAAACGAAGGTGGCCGCACCTGCCACGAGCGCGGCAACACGTGCTGGCAAGGCTTCAGACGCAGAGAAGCCCGCCCCCAAGAAGCGCGGGCCCAAGCCCGGAGCCAAGGCAGCTGCCAAGTCTTCCGAGGAATCCGAGGACTCTGAGGAAGGGACCGAGGAAGACTTCGACCCTGCCGCTCCCGAAGAAACAGAGCTCGGCGAGGAGGTGGAAGAAGACGAGAAGAAGCCCGCAGGCACCGGCTCCGGCTTTGTCTACTCGGACGCCGACGACGATGACGCCCCGGTCCAGCAGGTCATGTCCGCCGGCGCCACCGCCGACCCCGTCAAGGACTACCTGAAGCAGATCGGCAAGGTCGCACTGCTGAACGCCGAGCAGGAAGTAGACCTCGCGCTCCGCATCGAAGCAGGCCTGTTCGCCGAAGAGAAGATCAACGCCGACGACGGCTCGATGGATCCCAAGCTCAAGCGTGAGCTCGAGTTCATCATCCACGACGGCAAGCGTGCCAAGAACCATCTGCTCGAAGCCAACCTGCGCCTCGTCGTCTCTTTGGCCAAGCGCTACACCGGCCGTGGCATGCTCTTCCTGGACCTCATCCAGGAAGGCAACCTGGGCCTGATCCGTGCCGTCGAGAAGTTCGACTACACCAAGGGCTTCAAGTTCTCCACCTACGCCACGTGGTGGATCCGCCAGGCCATCACCCGTGCCATGGCCGACCAGGCACGCACCATCCGCATCCCGGTGCACATGGTGGAAGTCATCAATAAGCTCGCCCGTGTCCAGCGCCAGATGCTGCAGGACCTCGGCCGCGAGCCCACGCCCGAGGAACTCGCACTGGAACTGGACATGACCCCCGAAAAGGTCGTCGAAGTCCAGAAGTACGGCCGCGAACCGATCTCGCTGCACACCCCGCTGGGTGAAGACGGCGACTCCGAGTTCGGTGACCTCATCGAGGACTCCGAGGCCGTTGTCCCGGCAGACGCGGTGAGCTTCACCCTGCTGCAGGAGCAGTTGCACTCCGTTCTGGACACCCTGTCCGAGCGCGAAGCCGGCGTCGTTGCCATGCGCTTCGGCCTGACCGACGGCCAGCCGAAGACTTTAGACGAAATCGGCAAGGTCTACGGCGTGACCCGCGAACGCATCCGCCAGATCGAATCGAAGACGATGTCCAAGCTGCGCCACCCGTCGCGCTCCCAGGTCCTGCGCGACTACCTGGACTAGGACGTTGCCCGGGCCGCGAGGCCCGGGCAACAAAAACAGGGACAAAACAGGCGTGGCCCCCCCCGATGGAGGGGCCACGCCCGTGTTTTCTTTTCCCCCATGGGCCGCCCTCCCGCGGCCCGGGCCCGCAGCCCTTGTCGACCCGGACGGGTTCCTTCTCGTGCAGGCGGGACGTCTCGTCGTGCCATTCAGAGGTCTTGGGACGGAGAGTCGCTTCCACTGCGCGTGCGTGGTGCCCGCAGAAGAGCAGCTCGCCACCGGAGGTCTCGAGTACAACGCGGACGTACGCCTGGGCTCCGCAACGATCGCACCGGTCAGCAGCAGTAAGCGTGCGGTCTGCAACAGCTGTTGTCATTGTCGGCCTCCTTAGATAGTTCTGTAGAACCATATAAGCAGCCGAAGGTACCGATTTAGCTCAAGAAGGGCTCAACTTTCGCTCAGCGCGTATCACATGTGCGTAACACCACCCGTGAAGCCGCCCTTCGCGGGTGTGGCAAACGGCCTTGACGGGCGGAGGCGGCTAGCCTAGTAGAAGTCCTTTTTGCCGCCCAGCCCAAACCGAAGGAGCGCCCCGCCCGTGGCCCCGAGTTCTGAATACACCGCCCGGCACCTCTCGGTCCTCGAAGGACTCGAAGCGGTCCGCAAACGCCCGGGCATGTACATCGGTTCCACGGACTCCCGCGGCCTCATGCACTGCCTCTGGGAAATCATCGACAACTCCGTCGATGAGGCCCTCGCCGGCTTCGGCCACGACATCAGGGTCATCCTGCACGCGGACAACTCGGTGGAAATCCACGACGACGGCCGCGGCATCCCGGTGGACGTCGAACCCAAGACCGGGCTGAGCGGTGTCGAGGTCGTCTTCACCAAGCTGCACGCGGGCGGCAAGTTCGGCGGCGGCTCCTACACCGCCTCCGGCGGCCTGCACGGCGTGGGCGCGTCCGTGGTCAACGCCCTCTCCAGCCGCCTCGACGTCCAGGTGGACCGCGGCGGCAAGACTTACCAGATGTCCTTCCGCCGCGGCGAGCCGGGACGCTTCAAGGACGCCGGCACCAAGCTCAGCCCCACCGCCGCCTTCGAGCCGTTCGTCGACAACTCAGTGCTCGACGTCGTCGGGAAGGCCAAGCGCGGCGTCACCGGCACGCGCATCCGCTACTGGGCCGACCGCCAGATCTTCACCCCCGACGCCCGGTTCACCTACGAAGACCTGGCAGCCCGGGCCCGCCAGACCTCCTTCCTCATCCCGGGCTTGAAGCTCACGGTCCGCGACGAACGCGGACTGTCCGGCACCCCGGGCGAAAACGGACCGCACGAGGAGGTCTTCCACCACGACGGCGGCATCTCGGAGTTCGTCGACTTCCTCGCCGCCGACGCTCCGGTCACCGACGTTTGGCGCCTCCACGGCGCAGGCAAGTTCAAGGAGACCGTCCCGGTCCTGGACGACAACGGCCACAGCACCATCGCCGAGGTCGAACGCGACTGCGAAGTGGACGTCGCCCTGCGCTGGGGCATCGGCTACGACACCACCATGCGCAGCTTCGTGAACATCATTTCCACCCCCAAGGGCGGCACCCACCAGGCAGGCTTCGAGCAGGCCCTCGTGAAGACGTTCCGGAAGGCCGTCGAGACCAACGCCCGCAAGCTAAAGGCCGGCAACGACAAGATCGAAAAGGACGACATTCTCGCCGGCCTCACCGCCGTGCTGACCGTCCGCCTGGCCGAGCCGCAGTTCGAAGGCCAGACCAAGGAAATCCTCGGCACCTCCGCCGTGCGGGCCATCGTGGCCAGGGTGGTGGAGCAGGAAATCACGGCCAGGCTGAATTCCAGCAACCGCAACGACAAAGCCCAGTCCACGCTGCTGCTGGAAAAGATCGTCAGCGAGATGAAGTCGCGCATCTCCGCGCGCGTCCACAAGGAAACCCAGCGGCGCAAGAACGCCCTGGAAACCTCCTCGATGCCCACCAAGCTGGCAGACTGCCGCACGGACGACGTCGCACGCTCGGAACTGTTCATCGTCGAAGGTGACTCGGCCCTTGGCACCGCCAAGCTCGCCCGGTCCTCTGACTTCCAGGCGCTGCTGCCGATCCGCGGCAAGATCCTGAACGTCCAGAAGGCCTCGGTGGGAGACATGCTTTCCAACGCCGAATGCGCCGCTCTCATCCAGGTGGTGGGCGCCGGGTCCGGCCGCAGCTTCGACATCGACGCCGCCCGGTACGGCAAGGTGATCCTGATGACCGACGCCGACGTCGACGGCGCCCACATCCGCACGTTGCTGCTCACGCTGTTCTTCCGGTACATGCGCCCCATGGTTGAAGCCGGGCGCGTCTTCGCCGCCGTGCCGCCGCTGCACCGGGTGGAGGTCATCAACCCCGGCCAGAAGGCCAACGAGATGATCTACACCTATTCCGAGGCGGAGCTGCACGTGCTGCTGGCCAGGCTCGCCAAGGAAGGCAAGCGGTACAAGGAACCGATCCAGCGGTACAAGGGCCTCGGCGAAATGGATGCCCAGCAGCTGGCCGAGACCACCATGGACCCACGGCACCGCACTCTGCGGAAAGTCGGAATCGAACACCTGGAACAGGCCGAGCACGTCTTCGACCTCCTGATGGGCTCGGACGTCGCCCCGCGCAAGGAATTCATCATCGACGGCGCCGCCCGCCTGGACCGCGAACGCATCGACGCCTGAGCACATTGACGCCTGAGCACATTGACGTCTGAGCACATTGACGCCTGAACGCATCGACGCCTGAACCAGCGGACACGTCCGGCGGTGGTCAGCCGAGCAGGCCCGGCACGATGAGCAGCGCCGTCGGGGCCGCCAGCAGCAGGGCTGACGCCCCCAGCACGAGGGCGCGGTAGGCGGGCTTGAGCGGCGGCTCGGGGGAGAGCAGGCGGCTGACGCGGGACGCCGTGGTCCGCGGTGAGTCCGCGCCGCCGGTCGCACTGAAGCTGCCCGCACCGAGGCTCCCGGCTTCCGCGGGAGCGGCAAGGGCCGGCCGGCTGCCGCCGGAGCCGGATGCGCCGCCGGCCACGAGGGCGATGGCCTTGATCAGCGTCGCCTTGCTCTCGCTGCGCAGCGCGACGTCGTCGGCCAGCATTTCGATGAGGGAGTTCACTGCGAGCTGGGCGTAGCGGGTGGTGGGGAACCAGGGGAGCGCCTGGCGCCAGGCGGCGAAGGCCCAGAGCAGCAGGTCGTGGCGCTGGCTCAAGTGGGCGTTTTCGTGGATCAGCACGGCGCGCAGTTCGGCCGGCTCAAGCCGGGCCATGAGGCCGTCCGAGAGGACCGTCACCGAGCGGGCGCCGCCGGGAAGGCAGTAGGCCACGGGGGAGTCGTGGTTGATGACCACCGTGCCTGGCCCGTCCGCGGACGGCGAGGCCAGGAGGGCCAGCAGTTCGCGGTGCCGCCTGCGCTGGCGTTCGATCTTGACGTAGGTCAGCAGCAGGGTGAAGACGAGGTGGGCGCTGAGCAGGGCCGCGGCCGAGAGGGCGAACAGGTGCCAGAAGCCAAGCGCCGTGGTGGGTTCGTTGTGGAAGACCATGCCGGCGAGGGCGCGCAGGCCCGCGATCAGGTTGTCGCCGATCGGTTCGAGCCCGTAGACCAGCATGGCGCCGATCATCGAGAGGCCACCGGCCAGGGCGATGGCCTGCCAGAGGACCATCGCAGTGAAAGGGGCCCGGGCCGGCCACGTGGCGCGGGAAAGGAAGAGCGGTACCGGCCATGCCAGTACCAGAGCAAGGACCGCCAGAAAGTATGAGGTCCAGAACATCGGAGCTAGTGTTCGCCGAGCAGTTTGCGCAGCGTGGCGGCTTCACTTTCGGTGACGGAGCCGATGAAACGGGCGAGCACGGCCTCGCGGTCCGGGGCAGACCCCAGGACCTCGTGCATGAGCTCAGCGGTGTGGTCTTCCCTGCTGGAGACGGCCTGGTAGCGGTGCGGGCGGAGGCCGCGCTCGCGCTCCACAAGGCCCTTCTTTTCCAGTCGGGACAGGACGGTCAGGACGGTGGTGACTGCGAGGTCCTTGCCCTGGTGGCCGGCGCTTCCGCCTTCGGCCTCCGAGTCGCGGGCCAGCAGGTCACGCAGCGTATTGGCGGTTGCCGCCTCCTGGCCTGCCCAGAGCAGGTCCATGACTGCCCGTTCGAGTTCGCCAAGACTTGCCATCGATACATCCCTGCTTTCCGCACCCAACAGCCGATCGGGCCATGCGGGGTGCGATGATCCAACATTCCAGTATCAAATCTAGCGCTTTTCGGGCCGTAGTTCTACGTGAGGTAGAACCCGCGGCGTGTCGGACCCTTGCGGGGCTCCGGTGCCGCTGGAAAAGTGTGAGCAGGGGAGGCCGGTTTGTTCTGCACAGATTTGTTCTACACTGTGTAGAACAAATGGTTTTCTACGAAATGTAGAAGAAGTAGGCCGCACTACGGGCAGCCGGACAAAGGACAGCCATGGACGCCTTGGAAATCGCACGCTGGCAATTCGGGATCACCACCGTCTACCACTTCATGATGGTTCCCCTGACGATCGGCCTCGGGCTCGTCGTCGCCATCATCCAGACCCTCTGGTACCGCACGGGCAAGCCCGAATACCTGCGGATGACCAAGTTCTGGGGCAAGCTCTTCCTGATCAACTTCATCATGGGCGTGGCCACCGGCATCGTCCAGGAATTCCAGTTCGGCATGGCCTGGAGCGAGTACAGCCGCTTCGTCGGTGACGTCTTCGGCGCCCCGCTCGCCCTGGAGGCCCTGCTGGCGTTCTTCGTGGAGTCCACGTTCCTGGGTCTCTGGATCTTCGGCTGGAAGCAGCTCAAGCGTGGCGTCCACCTCGCCTGCCTGTGGATCGCGGTGGTCGGCTCGCTCTTCTCCGCCTACTTCATCATCGTGGCCAACTCCTGGATGCAGCACCCGGTGGGCGTGGAGATGATCAACGGCCGGCCCGTCATGACCGACGCTTGGGCCGTCTTCACCAACAACACCGCCCTCGTGGCCGTTCCCCACACGCTCTTCGGCGCCCTCGGCGTGGCCGGCGCCTTCCTGCTCGGCATCGCCTGGTACCACCTGTGGCGCCGCCGCCATGACGGCATCGATACCGTGGGCAAGGACGGCCGCCTCATTCCCGGCAGTGCCGCCATCCCCGGCCGCGACAAGGCCGACTACAACGTGTGGATCCGTTCGCTGCGGATCGGCGCCGTCGTCGCGATGATCTCCTTCGCCGGCACCGCGTTCACCGGCGACCTGCAGGGCAAGCTCATGTTCCAGCAGCAGCCCATGAAGATGGCGGCCGCCGAGGCCGCCTGCCACGACGGCACCGGCTTCTCCGTGCTCAGCGTCGGCAACATCGGCGGCCGGAACTGCGACGACGTGGTGGCCGTGATCGAGGTCCCGGGCATCCTGTCCTTCCTGGCCAAGGGCGACTTCACCACCGAGGTCAAGGGCGTGAACAGCCTCCTGCCCGAATACCAAGAGAAGTACGGCACCCACCTGCCGGACAACCCGCTCTACGGTGACCGCGCCGGCAAGGAAATCCAGTACGTTCCCGTCATGGAGGTGACCTACTGGGGCTTCCGGATGATGATCGGCTTCGGCGGCATCGCCGCCTTCGCTGCGCTGCTCGCACTCTGGGTCACGCGTAAGGGCGCCGTGCCGCAGGCCCGATGGCTGATGCGCCTGGCCGTGTTCGGCATCCTCGCACCCTTCGGGGCCAACGCCGCCGGCTGGATCTTTACCGAGATGGGCCGCCAGCCCTTCGTGGTGGCACCGAACCCGGACATGAACGGCATCGACCAGGTGTTCATGTTCACCGCCGCCGCCGTGTCCCCGGGGGTTTCCGCCGGGGAAATCATCACTTCCCTGGTGGTCCTGTCCGGAATCTACGCCGTGCTGCTCGTGGTCGAGGTGCGGCTCCTGGTCAAGTACGTGCGCGGCGGCGTGGCCTCGGCCATGCCGGAACTCGCGCACGCCGCCACGGACAAGGACCGGGACACGACGGACGACGGCGGGACCCCGCCGTCCGCGGGCGCCGACGACGTGCTGGCCTTCGCCTACTAGGAACTGCAGAGGACTTACGGACATGGAACTGTTGCCCACCATCTGGTTCATCGCGATCGCCGTCCTGTGGACCGGCTACCTCTTCCTGGAAGGTTTCGACCTCGGCGTCGGCATGCTCATGAAGCTGTTCGCCCGCAACGACGCCGAGCGCCGGGTACTGCTCAACACCATCGGCCCGGTCTGGGACGGCAACGAGGTCTGGCTGCTCACCGCCGGTGGCGCCACCTTCGCTGCCTTCCCGCTCTGGTACGCCTCCTTGTTCTCGGCCCTGTACCTGCCCCTGCTGCTGGTCCTGGTGGCCCTGATCTTCCGCGCCGTGGCCTTCGAATACCGCGGCAAGGTGGATTCCGAACGCTGGCGGACCGGCTGGGACTGGGCCATCGCGCTTGGCTCCTTCTTCGCCGCTTTCGGCGTCGGCGCAGCCCTGGCACTCACCACCACCGGACTGCCGCTGGACGCCAACGGCGACCGCGACGGCGGCCCCTTCGCCTGGTTCAACGGTTACGCGGTGCTCGGCGGACTCGCCGTCGTCGCCTTCGCCTTGGTGCACGCGCTCGCCTTCCTTGCCCTGAAGAGCGACGGCGAGGTGCGGCACCGCGCCCGCCGCACCTTCGTACGCTGGGTTCCGCTCGCGGCACTGCCGATGCTCGCCTGGTCCGTGGCCGTGCAGTTCCTCTCCGGCAAGCCGTGGACCTGGGCACTCACCGCCGTCGCCCTGTGCGCTGCTGCCGCCGCCTGGTGGCTCGCGTCCAAGGGCCGCGAAGGCCGGCCGTTCATGGCGCTTGCCCTGTTCATCGCCGCGTCCGCGGCCTCGATCTTCGGTGCGGCCTACCCGGTGGTGCTGCCGTCCACCCTGAACCCCGCCTTCGATCTCACCGTGGCGAACGCCTCGTCCTCGGACTACACGCTGGGCCTGATGAGCATCGTGGCAGCCTTCGGCTTGCCACTGGTGATCGCCTACCAGGCCTGGACCTACTGGGTGTTCCGGCGCCGGGTCAGCGTCAATCACATCCCCGCCGCCCACGGCTTCCTTCCGGCCATCGCCTCCAAAGTGCTCGCCGGTGCGGACGGCGGCGCGGCCGGCGCCGGGAAAGCCGGCCGGTAACGGATGAAGCCCGCACTGCCCTCCGGCCCGGCCACCCGCTCCGCGCTCTACCTGCTGGGCCTGCTCGCGGCGCTCAAGGCGTTGTCCCTGGTGCTGCTGGCCCAGGCCGTCGCCTCGCTCCTGGCCGGTCTCGCCGGCGGGACCGGGGACTGGCGCGAGCAGCTCGTGTGGGGTGCCGCCGGCGCCGTCCTGCGGGCCGCCGCCACCTGGGGTCAGGGCGTCGCCGCGCGCCGCGCCGCGCTGGGCGTCAAGGAGGAACTGCGGGCCAGGCTCCTGGAGCACGCCCTAGGCGGGGGAGCGAGTGCGGGCGCGCCGCACAGCTCTGCCGGGCCGCTTAGTGACGGGGGACTGGCAATCCTGGCCACCCGCGGCCTGGACGCCCTGGACAACTACTACACGCAGTTCCTGCCCGCCCTGGTCAACTGTGCCGCCATCCCGCTGCTGCTGGGCGCCCGGATCCTGTTTGCGGACTGGCTGAGCGCCGTGGTGATCGTGCTGACCCTGCCGCTGGTCCCGCTGTTCATGGTGCTGATCGGCAGGCACACCGAAGACCGGGTCCGTGACGCCCAGGCGACCCTCCGCCGCCTGTCCAACCACATCCTGGAACTGGCCAAGGGCCTGCCCGTGCTGGTGGGCCTGGGCCGGGCCAGCGAACAGCGGGCAGCCCTCGAAGACCTCTCCATGGAATACCGGTCCCGCACCATGGGAACCCTGCGCACAGCGTTCCTGTCCGCACTGGCCCTGGAGCTGATCGCCACGATCTCCGTGGCCGTCGTGGCGGTGTTCATCGGCGTCCGGCTGGTGGCGGGCGATATGGGCCTCGAAGCGGGACTGGTCGCCCTGATCCTCGCCCCGGACTGCTACCTGCCGCTGCGCGAACTCGGCACCGCACACCACGCCAGCGAGGAAGGACGCGACGCGCTCGCCACCGCCGGCGCGGCCCTGGACGCCCCGGCGGGACGCCGCTTCGGTTCCGAAGGGGCAGGAACCGCGGAAGGCCCCGCAGCGCTTGCTGTCCGCGGACTCGCGGTAGAGGGACTCACGGTGCGCTACGCCGGGCGCCTGCACGACGCCGTCGGGCCCCTCGACTTCGAGGCACCCGCCGGGCGGATCACGGCGCTCGCGGGCCCCAGCGGCAGCGGCAAGAGCACCGTGCTCGGCGTCCTGGCCGGGACGGTTTGGGACAGTGCGGCCGACGGCGGGAACGGCACCTCGGTGCGCGGCACCTTCAGCGGGCCCGACGCCGGAAGGCTGGCCTGGGTGCCGCAGCACCCGGCGATGGTGGCCGACACCGTCCTGGCAGAGGTGCGCTTGTATCTGGGAGAAAGCCTGCTAGAAGGTGGCCTCGGGGAAGGCAGGAACGATGCGGCCCTGGACTGCCTCGCCCAAGTGGCCGCAGGCCACCTGGCCCCCAAGCACCCCGCCGAACTCAGCCCGGGCGAACTCCGGCGGGTGGCGGTGGCCCGCGGCCTCGCACGGCTCAAGGCGGGCGCCACCGTGCTGCTGCTCGATGAACCCACCGCGCACCTCGACTCCGGCACTGCAGACGCCGTGCGCGCCGCGATCACCGGCCTGCGCGGCACAGCAACGGTGATCCTCGTGGCCCACGACGCCGCGACCCGCGGGCTCGCGGACCACATCGTGGAGCTGCAGCCTGCCGGTGCCGCTGCAGGAGTGCCGGAAGCCCCAATGACGGTGCCGACAGCAATGACGACGCCCGCAACGGTGGCACCTGCAAGCGAGGCACGATGGCAGGCCGCTGCACCGGAGGGCCTCGCACCATGTGAGCCGGACCCGCTTGCTGCCACTCCCGGCGCGTTGAAGACGTTGGCCCGGATCCTCGCCCCGCTGGGCTTCCGCTTCACCGGAGCCGTGCTCCTGGCCGCGCTTGCTGCGCTGTTCGCCGTGGCGTTGTCCGGCCTGTCCGGCTGGCTCATCATTCGCGCCAGCGAACAGCCGCCCATCCTCTACCTCCTGGGCGCGATCGTCGGGGTCAGGTTCTTCGGCATCGGCCGGGCAGTGCTGCGGTACAGCGAACGCCTCGTGGTCCACGACCTCGTCTTCGACGCCATGACCCGGCTGCGCGGCGCGCTCTGGGCCGCGCTCAGCCAGAGAGCCTTGTCCCTGCGCCGGCTCCTGCGCGGCGGCAACGTCCTGGGGACCGTGGTGGACGACGTCGACACCCTCCGCGACCTCATCCCGCGCGTCGTCCTTCCGCCGCTCTCGGCACTCGCCGTCGCAGCCGCGGCGATCAGCGCGACGGCGATGCTGCTCCCGGCGGCCCTGCCCGCCGTCGTCGTGACCGCAGCGGCCGCCCTGTTGCTCGCCCCGCTCGCGGCACTTCTTGCCGACCGCAATGCCGCCCGCGCCGAACAGCTGCTGCGCTCCCTGGTGCTGCGCGACGTAGCCTCGGCGCTGGATGCCCGCGCCGAACTTGGCGCCAACGGGGTGGCCGGAACCGTGCTGGCCTCCCTCGCCGCCCGGGACCGCGCAGCCACCGCGGCCGCCCGCCGTGCCGCCTGGGCCGAGGGCCTCGGGCAGGGGATCGGCGTCCTGGCATGCACCCTGGGCACCCTCGCCGCTGGCGTGGCAGGTGCCGGGCAAGTGCAGGCCGGAAGCGCCGGGGCTGCCGTGCTGGCCGTGATCATGCTGATGCAGCTGGCCTTGGCCGAGCCCTTCGGCGCCGTGGTTCCAGCGGTCCGCCAGGCGCCGGCGCTGGCCGCGGTGTTGCGGCGCATCGCGGCAACGGGAGTGCTGGAGGCGGGCAAGGACCCCGGACCCACGCCTGTCCCGGAGCTGCCGGGCCACCGGGCCGGCCTCGAACTGCGCGGACTGGAAGCCCGCTGGCCGGGCGGCGAGCCGGTGTTCAGCGGGATCGACGCCGACGCCGGACCCGGCCGTTGGCTCGCCGTCACCGGGCCGTCCGGCGCGGGCAAGTCCACCCTCCTGTCGGTGTTGCTGGGTTTCCTGCCGCCGTCGGCGGGCACGGTGCGGCTGGGCGGCAAGGCGGCCTGGTGCCCGCAGGAGGCCCACCTTTTCGACTCGACGATGCGCGGCAACCTGCTACTGGCCCGCCCGGCCGGGAAGAAACCGGACGAAAGGCAGATGCGCCAGGCGCTGGCCGCCGTCGGGCTGTCCACGCTGGTGGCCGCCCTGCCCGAGGGGCTGGACAGCAGGATCGGGCCGTCCGGTTCGTTCCTGAGCGGCGGCGAACGCCAGCGCCTGGCCATGGCACGCACGCTCCTCAGCGGTGCGGACGTGCTGCTGCTCGACGAACCCACCGCCCACCTCGACGCCGGAACCGCCGCCGTCATGATGGCCGAACTGCGGGCCGGCCTGCAGGACCACACGGTGGTGCTGGTGACCCACAATCCCGCCGACATCGGCCCCGGCGACGACCGCCTGGACCTCGCTGCCGGCAGCATGCTGGTGAAGCCTGCTACCGCTCAGTAGCCTAGGGGGATGACCAAGCTTCCCGAGCACCTTACCGACGCCGTTCCGCTGCCCGATCCGCAAGCCACCGGCCTGTACTGGCGTCCCGCGGGAACCGACGACATTGAGGAGTGGGCCGCCCTCATCGCCCGCACGGCCGCAGTGGAGCAACCCGTCTGGTATGAGAAGCCCGCGGACCTGGACCACATCCTGCAGTCCAGCAAAAACGATCCCGCGGTGGACACCGTGCTGGGCTTCGACCCCGACGGCGTGGCCCGCGCCTACGGCCGGGTGGACAAGAATCCCGACGGCGAGAAGGCCTTCGGCTACGCGTGCGTGGACCCGGCGTGGCAGCGGAGGGGGATCGGCACCGCGATCCTCGCCTGGCAGGAAGGGCGCACCCGGCGCCGTTTCGCCGACGGCGCCGGGCAACGCAGCACGCCGGGGGAGGCACCTGTGCCGCGGCTGCGCCTGTTCATGGAAGAGAAGATGCAGCACCAGTCCGCCCTGTTCGGGGCCAGGGGTTTCGACGTGGTGCGCTGGTACAACGAAATGCACCGGCCCCTCGACGGCGGCCTGCCGGACGTTTCGCTGGCGCCCGGCCTTGAGTTGCTCACCCTCGAGCCCGGCCTGCACGAGGCCGCGCGGCTGGCCCACAACGACGCCTTCCGGGACCACTGGGGCAGCGAGCCGCGCGACGAGGAAGCCTGGCGCTTCATCATGGAGGACCCGCTCCACCGGGCGGACCTCAGCACCGTGATCCGGGACACCGCGAGCGGGGACATCGCCGGCTACCAGATCGCCCTCTTCGACCCTGATGCCGCAGCAGCCCGCGGCTACAAGGAGGGCTACACCGAACTGTTGGGCGTGCGACGGCAGTACCGCGGCCGGGGCGTGGCGAGCAGCCTCCTGGCCGACGCGATGCACCGCTTCGTCGCCGCAGGCCTGGACGTCGCCTCGCTCGATGTGGACTCGGAGAACCCCACCGGCGCCCTCGCCCTGTACCTGAAAATGGGCTATACCGCGGTCAACCGCAGCATGGCATGGGACAAGGTCCTCTAGAAGGTCGCGGTCAGCTGCGCCCGAGCCGCCCGAGCGCCTCATCGGCCCCCGCGATGATCTGCTCCACCAAGCGCCCGGCGTCGTACTCTTTGGCGGCACCGATCAGGGGGCTCGCCTGGCCCGCCCACAAGGACATTAGCCCGGTGTTGCCGAGCTTGCCGGCCTCCGGCCGGAACTTCCCGGTCAGCCAGTTCTGCACCGGGAACGGGGCGTGGGCCGCCGGGTCCGGCAGTTCCCTGATGATGCGGTTGGGAACGCCGCGGGCGAGCCTGCCGCTCAGGGCCCGGGTGAGGACGGTGTGCTTGGTGTCCGGGCCGCGCAGCACCTCCCGGTAGGCGGGCACGGCGGCGGACTGCTCCGTGGCGAGGAAGGCCGAGCCGATCTGCACGGCATCCGCGCCGAGGCACAGCGCGGCGGCCAGGCCACGCCCGTCGGCGATTCCGCCGGCGGCGATGACCGGAACGGAGACGGCATCGGCCATCTGCGGTACCAGCGCCATCGTCCCCACGAGGGACTCCTCGGCCGGGCGCAGGAAGGACACCCGGTGCCCGCCCGCCTCCATGCCGGTGGCCACCACCGCGTCCACTCCGCCGTCGGCCAGTGCCACTGCTTCCTCCGCAGTGGTGGCGGTCCCGACGACGGCGATGCCGCTGCGGTGGGCGGCTTCCACGACGGCGGGAGACGGCACGCCGAAGACGAAGCTGAGCACCGCAGGCTTCGCCTCGATGGCCGTGGCGATCTGTTCCTCCACGTCGGGCATCCACGAGGTGGGCATCTCCGGAAGGTCAAGCCCCAGCTCGTCGAAATACGGGCGCAGCACTTCCCGCCAGGCCGCGAACTGTGCGGCATCCGGCCGGGGTTCCTCCTCGCCGGGAACCGGGAGCCACAGGTTCAGGGCGAAGGGTCCCGGCGTGGCCGCCCTGAGGGCCTCGGCCGTGGCCCTGATCCGGGCAGGCTCGTAGCCGTACAGGCCGAACGATCCCAGCCCGCCGGCGTTGCTGACGGCGGCGGCGAGCTCCACCGAGGAGACGCCGCCGAACGGTCCCAGGACGATCGGCAGCCGGGTGCCGAACAGCCGGGTCGCGCGGGTGTCTGTCCAGGCCATTGCTTCGTTTTCTGCCATTCCGCTCAGCCGTTCACATCGTGCAGGTGGTGGACGACGTCGTGCATGAAGTAGCGCGAGAAGGTGAGCACCGTGAATTCGGAGCCGTTGCTGCGGGTACCCGTGCGGGGCCACTGCCCCTCCGTGACGGCCGCGAAGGACGCCGCCACGCGCCGGCCCTCGAGCTCGAGTTCGCCGGCCACGGTGCCCGGATCGGCGGTGGCATAGCCGCCGTCGATCGCCGCCTGGTCCTGGTCCCAATTCGCGAAGCGGGCGCCGTCATCCTCCAGCATGAGGTGCAGCCGCTCGTCGAAGAGGCTGAAGACGTCCCGCACGTGGCAGGCGTACTCCAACGGGGACCAGGTGCTGCTGTCCGGGCGGACCGCCGCATCGGGGCGCTCCAGCACGGACCGCCAGCGGGGCAGCATGTCCAGCACCTCGCCGGGCACCGTTGCGGGGTTCACCGTGGCGGGCTCGAAACCGCACTCGGGGCAGGGCTTGTGGAGGACCCAGGTCCAGTCTTTGTCATCGGGAATGATCGGCATCCGGCCAGTCTAAGGCCCTTCGCGCAGCAGCCGGCGGCAGCCTCCGGAAGCCGCTCCGGAAGGAGCCCCGGAGCCCCTTCCATCCGGCCGCGCCAGGAGTAGAGTGGCCCCGGGGGTGGGCTTGGAAAGGAACTGCCATGCTAAAGAATCTCAGCGTCGCGGCCGTGCTTCCCGCCAGCGACATCAGCCGGGCCCGTGAGTTCTACCGCGACAAGCTCGGGCTCGAACCGGACAACCCGGATGCCGAAGACAACCTCATGTACAAGTGCGGCAACGGCACCGCCTTCTTGCTGTACCAGACACCTAATGCCGGCTCGGCGAAGAACACGCAGATCGGCTGGGCCACGGACGATCTCGACGGCGAAATGGCCGATTTGCGGTCGCGTGGCGTGGTCTTCGAGGACTACGACTTCCCGGGCCTGAAGACCGAGAACGGCGTCGCCACGATGCCGACTGGCGAACGGGGCGCCTGGTTCCTCGACACCGAAGGGAACATCCTCAGCATCAACCAGATGTGACCCGTACCGCGCCGGTACCCCTGTCAGCCAGCTCCGTTGTCCTCCGCCCACGCCATGCTGGCGCCGATCGCGTCCACCGGCTGGGACAGGGGGACACCGGAGCCGTCGCGCCTGCCGTGTTCCTGCGGCAGAGCGCGTGCCACGCCGGCCGCGGAGGATGCCTTCGCCGGTCCGTGACCGGCCCAGGCGAGCAGCAGGGTGTCTTCGCCCTTGAGGAAACGGTGGGCGCGCACGCCACCCGTCGCCCTGCCCTTCGCCGGGTACTCCTCGAACGCGGTCACCTTCGCCGTTCCCGGGGCCGTGCCCGGCAGGGCGTCGGTGCTTCCGGCGATCGTGACGACGACGGCGGCGGGGTCGTCCGGGCGGACCGTGCCGAAGTGGATCACTTCGTCGCCGGCGGCCAGTTTGATGCCGGCCATCCCGCCCGCGGTGCGGCCCTGCGGGCGCACTGCTGAGGCGGGGAAGCGCAGCAGCTGGGCCTGCCGGGTCAGGAACACCAGTTCGGTGGTGTCCTCGGCTGCGGCAACGGCTGCGATCACGCGGTCCTTGTCCTTGAGCGCGATGATGTCGAAGTCTTCACGGTTCAGCGGGTACTCCGGCTGAACGCGCTTCACCACGCCCTGCGCGGTGCCGAGAGCCAGCACGGTGTCCAGGGGCACGAACGCCACCAGGGTCTCGCCCTTGAGCAGGGTGATGAAGTCCTTGGCCGGCACGCCGCCGGCCAGGTTCGGCAACCCTGCCACCGGCGGCAGCACCGGCATGTCCATGACCTGGACCCGGAGCATGCGGCCCTGCGAGGTGACAGCGCCGATTTCACCGCGGGCCGTCGTCTTCACCACGGAACGGAACACGTCGTGCTTGTTGCGCGGTCCTGCCTCGGCGAGGGGTTCCTGATGGGCGGTGCGCGCGATCTGCCCGGACGCCGTCAGGATCGCCCAGCAGGGGTCGTCCGCGATTTCCAGCGGCAGGGCCGCGGCCTTGCCCTTCGGCCCCGGGGTCGAGGCGGCAAGGGCGGCGGCGACCGTCGGGGAAACGGCCTCGGATTCGAGCAGCACCGTGCGGCGCGGGGTGCCGTATTTTTCGGCGATCCCGGCGAGTTCGCCGGAGACGAGCTCGCGCAGGAGGGTGTCCGAACCGAGGATCGCCTCCAGTTCGGCGATCTCGCGCTGCAGCTCTTCCTGCTCTTTTTCGAGTTCGATCCGGGAGTACTTGGTGAGCTGGCGCAGGCGCAGCTCCAGGATGTAGTTCGCCTGGATCTCGGAGAGGTCGTAGATGGACATCAGGCGGTCGCGGGCTGCGGCGGCTTCGTCCGAGGAACGGATGATCTGGATGACCTCGTCGATGTCCACGATCGCGATGAGGAGGCCCTCCACCAGGTGCAGGCGGTCCTTCTTCTTGCCCAGGCGGAAGGCGGTGCGGCGGCGCACCACCGAGAGCCGGTGGTCTACGTAGACGTGCAGCAGCGGGAGCAGGCCGAGGGTCTGCGGCTGCCCCTCCACGAGTGCCACGTTGTTGATGCCGAAGGAGTCTTCCATCGGGGTGAAGCGGTAGAGCTGCTGGAGGACGGCGTTCGGGTTGAAGCCGTTCTTGAGCTCGATGACCAAGCGCAGGCCGTGCTGGCGGTCGGTGAGGTCCACAACGTCGCTGATGCCCGTGAGCTTCTTGCCGTTGACGGCGTCCTTGATCTTCTCGATGACCTTTTCCGGCCCCACCATGTACGGCAGCTCGGTCACCACCAGGCCGGTGCGGCGGGCGGTCAGCTGCTCGACCTCCACCTTGGCACGGGTCTTGAAGGAACCGCGGCCCGTCGCGTAGGCGTCGCGGATGCCGTCCAGGCCCACGATCCGTCCGCCCGTGGGCAGGTCCGGGCCGGGGACGAACTGCATGATGTCCTCAAGGGTGGCCTCCGGGTTGGCGATCAGGTGCCGGGCGGCGGCGATCACTTCGACCAGGTTGTGCGGGGCCATGTTGGTGGCCATGCCGACGGCGATGCCCGTGGTGCCGTTGACCAGCAGGTTGGGGAACGCGGCAGGCAGGACATCCGGCTGGGTCAGCTGGTTGTCGTAGTTGGGGATGAAGTCCACCACGTCTTCGTCGAGGTGGTCCGTCATGGTCAGGGCCGCCGCGGCGAGCCTGGCCTCGGTGTACCGCGGGGCGGCCGGGCCGTCGTCGAGCGAGCCGAAGTTGCCGTGCCCGTCGATCAGCGGCAGGCGCAGCGAGAAGTCCTGGGCCATGCGCACCATGGCGTCGTAGATGGCGGCGTCGCCGTGTGGGTGCAGCTTGCCCATCACCTCGCCCACCACGCGGGCGCTCTTGACGTGGCCGCGGTCCGGGCGCAGGCCCATGTCGCTCATCATGTAGAGGATGCGGCGCTGGACGGGCTTGAGGCCGTCCCGGGCGTCGGGCAGGGCCCGGGAATAGATCACCGAATAGGCGTACTCCAGGAAGGAGCCTTCCATTTCAGACGTGACGTCGATGTCGATGATGTTTTCGGTGTAGTCACCGCTGTCCGCAGCTGCTGCTGCTTTGGCGCGGGAAGGACTTTGGCTGCGTGCCATGGAGTCGGCGGATCCTTAAGGGTGTACTGCGGGAGATTAGCTACGCTAAGCCTATGGTGGATGAGCCCGGCACCGGCACATATCCGGAATATTGGGAGGCCGATGTCGTCCTGCGCGACGGCGGAATAGCGCACCTGAGGCCTATCTCGCCTGCCGATGCGGACGCCGTCCAGGCCTTCCACGTCGGCCAGTCGCAGGCCTCCATCTACATGCGCTTCTTCAGCTACAAGGCCAGGCTCTCCAGCAAGGAACTGCGCCGCTTCACCGAGGTGGACCACGTGGACCGGGTGGCTTTCGTGATCACCATCGGCGGCGCGATCGTAGGCATCGGCCGCTACGACCGGCTCGACGACCCGGCCGAGGCGGAAGTCGCGTTCAACATCTCGGATTCCCAGCAGGGCCGGGGCATCGGTTCCATCCTGCTCGAACACCTCGCGGCCGCGGCCCGCGAAAACGGGATCCACCGCTTCACTGCCGAAGTCCTGCCGGAGAACAGCAAGATGCTGCGCGTCTTCGCCGACGCCGGGTACGGACTGTCCCGGCATTTCGACGACGGCGTCGTCAGCGTCGCGTTCAACATCGACCCCACACGCGAATCCCTCGCCGTAATGGAGTCGCGCGAGCACCGCGCCGAGGCGCGCAGCGTCCGGGACCTGCTGGCGCCGTCGTCGATTGCTGTCATCGGGGCCAGCCGCAAGTGGGGGAGCATCGGCTACCAGCTGCTCGAACACATCATCGAGGGCGGGTTCAGCGGGCCTGTGTTCGCGGTGAACCCCGAAGCCTTCGAACTCTCGGGCATGAAGTCCTACGCCCGGATCGCCGACCTCCCTCACCCCGTGCAACTGGCCGTCATCGCCGTACCGGTCGAGGAGGTGCCGAAGGTGGTGGACGAATGCGCGGCCGCCGGGGTCACCGGGCTCGTGGTGGCCACCGCCGGGTATGCCGACGACGGCGAACGCGGCCTGCAGCGGCAGCAGGCCCTCGTGCGCCAGGCCCGCTCGCATGGGATGCGGGTGATCGGCCCCGAATCCCTTGGCATCATCAACACACACCCGTCGGTCTCCCTGAACGCCTCGATGGCGCCGGTGATGCCGCGGCCCGGCAGGCTCGGCCTGTTCACCCAGTCGGCGGCGATCGGCGTCTCCGTGTACGCCGCCGCGGTCCGCCGGGGCCTGGGCCTGTCTTCCTTCCTCTCGGCCGGCAACCGGGCGGACGTCTCCGGCAACGACGTCATGCAGTTCTGGGAAGACGATCCCGACACGTCCGCGGTCGGCCTCTACCTGGAATCCATGGGCAACCCGCGCAAGTTCTCCCGGCTGGCCCGGCGCCTGGCCCGTAGCAAGGCCGTGATTGTTGCCAAGTCGGACCTCACCGGGCTCAGCCTGCCGCCGGGCCACATCGGCCGGACCACCATGGCCCCGCCGTCCGCGCTCGATGCCATGATGCGCCAGTCCGGGGTGATCTCCGTGGAGACGGTCGAACAGCTCATGGACGTGGCCCAGATCGTGTCCAGCCAGCCCCTCCCGCAGGGCCCCGGGCTCGCCGTGGTCAGCAACTCCGCCGCCCTGGGCAAGGTGGTGGCCGACGCCGCCGGCCACCACGGGCTCCGCGTTGAGCGACTCCTGAGCGGCATCGACCTGGACTCCGGGGCCTCAGCCGGCCTTGGCGGACTGCACGGCCAGCTCCAGGAAACATTGGCCGACGACGCCGTCCACGCCCTCGTGGTGGCGATGATCCCGGCGCGCGTGTCTATGGAGGAGATCGCGAAAGTGCTGGCCGAATGCGCCGCCGGGACCGGCAAGCCCGTGGTCGCGGCGTTCGGCGGCGTGCTGGATCCGGCAGCGCGGCTGGACGGCCTGCTGCCCGCGGACGCCGCCGACGCCAGCGTCCCGTGCTACTCCAGCCCCGGCAACGCCGTGGCGGCGCTGGCCGCCGTCGTCGGCTATTCCGCCTGGCTCGGCAGGGAACACGGCCTCCTCGTCGAACCGGAAGGCTGCGATCCGGAGGGCACCCGGGAGGACCTGGAACGCCTGCTGGCGCCGGTACACGGCGAGCAACTGTTGCGCCTGGAACCGGAGGATGCCGCTTCGCTGCTGGCCCGCTACGGCATGGCGGTGGAACCGTCGGCGGTGTTCGAGCACGACGACGACGCCGTCGCCGCCGCCGGGCGGCTGGGCTGGCCGGTGGTGCTGAAAACCACGGAGCCGGCGCTGCGCCACCGCATCGACCTCGGCGGGGTCCGTCTGGACATCGAGGACGCCGACTCGCTGCGCCGCAACATCGCCCAGATGCGCCGGGCCCTTGCGCCGTTCGGTTCCCCGGCCCTCGAGGTCCAGGCAATGGCCCCGGTGGGCCAGGCCTGCACGCTTCGCGCCATCGAGGATCCCCTGCTGGGGCCCGTGGTCTCCTTCGGGCTTGCAGGCGACGCCGTGAACCTCCTCGACGACTGGGCCCACCGGGTGCCGCCGCTGTCCGCCACGGACGTCCACGACTTCATCCGCTCGCCGCGCGCCTCCCTGAAACTGTTCGGCTACCAGGGGCTGCCCGCCGTCGACGTCGCCGCCCTGGAGGACCTCGCTGCCCGGCTGGCGCTGCTGAAGGACGAACACCCGGAGATCGCCCTGGTGGAATTCAACCCGGTGCTCGCCGGCCCGGAAGGAGCCCGGATCCTGGCGGCGGAAGTATGGATCGGCAACGCCGCGCAGCGCACGGACAGCGCCCGACGCGCCATGCGCCGCTGACCTCCCTTGCGGTCAGGCCCGCGGGCCGCCAAGCGGCTGTGTGACCCGGCGACGGCGGCCGGGCAGTTAGGAAGTCCCGCAGGGGATCTGTGAAAATAGGGTCATGAGCTCGAAGTCCCCGATGTCCTCTTCCGGCCCGGCCGCGGCCGGGCATAATGCGGCACACAACCACAGCACGCAGGGGCAGAGCCTGGAACAGGCCCTCCAGCGGGCCGGTTTCTACCCCGTGCTGGTGGCCGACGTCGTGGACGACGCCCTGGACGGCCGCGACTGCCTCGCCCACCTCGTCCACCTCGAAACCCACTTCGACCGGGCCGAGGTCCGCCGGCACATCACCGTGCTGGTCCTTACCGAAGACATGCTGGTCATCACCCACGTGGACGACCAGCAGCTCGATGACGCCGGCGAACAGATCGTCGCCCAGATCTCCACCGAGTCCGTCCCCGTGGCGCAGATCCGTTCGGTGGTGCTGAGCTACATGTACGCCCAGCCCCAGAACTACAAGCCCAGCGATCCCGTGCGCGAGCTCACCCTGTCCATCGCCTGGTCCGGCGGCCAGCGGCTCGACGTCGGCCCTGCCAGCTGCGGCGACCCGAACTGCGAAGCAGACCACGGCTACACCGGCACCATCAGCCAGGAAGACATCGTCCTGCGGATCAGCTCCGAAGCCGACGGCCCCCGCGCCGTGCATGACGCCAAGGTGTTCGCCCGGGCGCTGCGCGCCGTCAACACCGGAACCCCCGCCCCGCCGGCCCACGCTCCCATCCCGGCGCCCCGGACCCGTTCGGGTGTCTTCGGCAACCGCCTGAGCCGCGGACACCAGCGCTGAGCATGGAACTCGCAGAGCAGCCGGCAGGGACCGGACATTCCGCGGTGCCCCTCGCGTCGAACGAACAGACCCTTTCCCCGGATGACGTCCCCGCGGCGCCCCTCTACGGCAGGCAGTCCATCGCCGAGGTGTTCACCAGCGCCGCCGCGAGCCTGGGCCTGCCCGGCTTCGAGAACACCCTGCACCTGCCCCCGGCGCAGCGCGTCTGCGTGGTCCTCGCCGACGGCCTGGGCCGCAACCTGCTGAAGAAGAAGGCGGCACACACCCCCTTCCTGCGCTCCGCGGCCGCCGCAGGCCAGGGCCGCGTCCCCGTGTGGCTCGACGCCGCGTTCCCGTCCACCACGGCCTCCTCCTTGGCCAGCCTCGGCACGGGGCGCACCCCGGGCGAACACGGCATGGTGGGCTACGACGTCCTGGACCCCGCGCAGGACAAGGTGGTCAACCTGCTCGGCAACTGGGACGCCAAGGTGGATCCCCTGCAATGGCAGCCGTTCCCGTCGGTGTTCGAACGGGCCGCCGAGGAGCTCGACGTCGTCACCGTCAGCCTCCCGCAGTTCGGACAGTCGCCCATGACCCGGGCGGCCCTGCGCGGCAGCCGCTTCATCGGCGGCACCTCCCTGCACGCCCGCACCGCGCTCGCCGCCGAGGCCATGGCCACCGGAACCCGTTCGCTGATGTACTTCTACGTCAACGAGCTGGACAAAGCCGGCCACCGCTACGGCTCCGCCTCCGAACGCTGGGAGCACCAGCTCGAGGAACTCGACTCGACCGTCAAGCGGCTCGCGGCCACCCTGCCCGCCGGAACCACCATCCTCCTGACCGGCGACCACGGCATGGTGGACGTGCCCGAATCCCAGCGCCTCGACTACTCGGCCGAGCCCGCGCTGGTGGCCGGGGTGCGGCACACTGCCGGCGAGCCACGCATGGTGCACCTCTACCTCGAACCCGACGCCGGCGAAGCTGCCCGGGACGCGCTCCTGGACGCCTGGCGCCGCCGTTTCGGCGAACGGATCTGGGCGTTCACCCGCGAGCAGGGCCTCGCCGCAGGGCTGTTCGGCAGCCTCCGCCCCGAGGTGGCGCCGCGGATCGGCGATGTGATGATCGCCGCCCGCGACACCCTGGCCCTCTACGACACCCGCCGGGTGCGCCCGCAGGCCCTCGAAGTGGTGGGGCAGCACGGTTCGCTGACCAAGCCCGAACGCGAAGTGCCGCTGCTCTGCTTCCCGGCAGCCGGATCGAAGCGCCGGCGTGGCTGAACTGGTCTTTTTCTCCGGAACCATGGACTGCGGCAAGTCCACCCTCGCCCTGCAAATGGACCACAACCACCGGGCCCGCGGCCGCGGCGGCATCCGCTTCAGCCGCAACGACCGCGCCGGGGAGTCCGTCATCTCCAGCCGCCTCGGCCTGCGCAGTGACGCCGTCGAGGTCACCGACGACACGGACTTCTGGGAGGAAACCGCACGACGCCGGACCGGCGGGCTGCGCGTCGACTACCTGATCTGCGACGAAGCGCAGTTCTACTCGCCAGCGCAGGTGGAGCAGCTGGCCCGCCTGGTGGACGAAATGGACGTGGACGTGTTTGCCTTCGGCATCACCACGGACTTCCGCGCCCGGCTCTTTCCCGGTTCGCAGCGCCTTGTGGAATTGGCGGACAGGATCGAGGTACTGCAGGTCCAAGCCCTGTGCTGGTGCGGCCGTCGCGCGACCCACAACGCCCGCACAGTGGACGGGATCATGGTGGTCACCGGCGAGCAGGTGGTGGTGGGCGACGTCGCTCCCGACGACGGCGGAGCCGACGGGAACGGAAACCCGGTGGTCGGCTATGAGACCCTGTGCCGCCGCCACTACATGCGCCGCGTCACCGCGCACGGCGCGGACCTCATGGCCGGACGCGAGGAATCACTGCCGTTCGAACTGGACGCGTGCCTCTGGCGGGGTTCCAGCGGGCAGGGTTCCAGCGGGCAGGCCCAGTAGCGGCGCAGGGAAACCAGGGGGAGAGACGTCGCGGGGTGCTAGTCGCCGCGGGTGCCGAAGACGATGTCGTCCCAGCTCGGCACGCTTGAACGCTTCGGCCGGCTGTGCTGCCGTTCGGCCGGCTGGGCGTCTTTTTCTTCGTCCTTCGCCGCCGAGCTGTCAGGCTTGCTGCCGCCGGCATCCGGGGAGGGCTGGCGGTTCCACGGGCTCAGCGGGGTCCGGCGGCGCCGGGGTTCCTCGCTCTGCCGCCGGGACGCGCCGCCCAGCAGTTCATCGAGCCCGGCACGGTGCCTGCTTTCGCTTCGTTCTTCCCTGATGAACTCGTCCGCTGCCTCGGCGGACGCCTCGGCGACGCCGGAATCTTCGGCCGCATCATCGTCGTCCTTGGCTTCGTCCCGCGTGTTCCCGAGCGCCCGCAGCTGGGCCGGGACCACGGTGATCTCGCGGGTATCGGTGCTGACGCCGTCGTGCAGGTGCAGGGAATCGTCGTCCGCGTGCTCGGGCCGGTCCGCGTGGGCGGGTTTCGGTGATGCCGGCTTGAAGGAAGCAAGGCTCAGCCGGGCCACCGGGCGGCTCGTGTCCTCCTCGTCGGCTGATGAGTCTTCCGTGTCGTCGGTATCTGCGGTTTCCTCTTCGACCCGCGGGTGTGCGGCCGGGACGCCACCGCTCAACAGCAGTGCGAGGGCGTCGTCGCCGTCCTCGTCGATGCCCAGGCGCTGGCCGCGGCGCAGGCGCAGCATGTCCAGCAGGCCGTCGGCATCCGGGCCGGAGGAACCGGCGCCGTCGTCCGAGTCCGCCTCGAAGTCAAAAGGCCGGTCGGCAACGGCGGACAGGCGGCGGGCGGGCAGCGGGCCGTCCAGCGGCTCAAGTTCGCTGAGCTGCTGGGCCCAGCGGTTGGCGTTCTGCAGGGTCTTCCGGCCCGGCGTGAAGGTCCACATCGCCGGGGGCTCTTCGCCGATGCTCGCGGGTGCGCCGGGGTTGGGTTCGAAGCGGGCCACCACGGTCCACGTTCCGTCGGTGCGGCGCCAGGAATCCCACTCAACGGTGGAGGGATCGATGCCGTGGGCGGAGAGCCGGTGCGAAACCATGTCGTCCAGGCTCGCGGCGGCGTCGCCGAACGCGGCACGGTAAGGATCGTGTCCGGGGGTAGGGGAGGCAACCTCCACTTTGCGGGCCTGTTGGGCGATGTATTCGCGCTCGGCCAGCACCGGGCCTTCGTAGCGCTGGACGTTGGCCAGGGGGAGACCCGAAAGTTCTGCGATCTCGGCGGCACTCGATCCAGAACGGATGCGGGCCTGGATGTCGCGGGGGGACATGGCCACGGGGGCGATGGACGCACGTGCGGCCACCTGGGCAGGGGTACGGCTGGCGGCTGCGCGCAGGGCCTCGTCGATGGGCAGGCGGAATGTCTCGCCGCCGCTTCCGCTCAGCAGGAGATGTCCGCCGTCGTCATGGACGCCAACAAGCCGTAGTTCCCGCATCAAATCCTCCACCATGGCCTCTTCCGACAGTCGAAACTCTGCCACCAGCACGGGGCAATTCCTACTAGGACAAAGGGCGTGCCGCGATTTTCAGTGAATTCCGGGCCCCGGCGGGACGGCGGGCACAAAAGCACACGCAGTTGCGTTACATATCTAGGCCAGGGGAGCAGCCCCTGGCCGGATGCGCTAGGCAGCAAAGAAGGGACCATGGCAACGGACTACGATGCCCCTCGGAAGGTCGACGACGAAGCGGGCGAGGACTCCATCGAAGAGCTCAAGACCCGCCGGACGGAGAAGTCATCGTCCGCGGCGGTCGACCTCGACGAAAGCGACCTGGCGGACGCTTTCGAACTACCCGGCGCCGATCTGTCGAACGAGGAACTGCAGGTCCAGGTCCTCCCCGCCCAAGCCGACGAGTTCACCTGCGCCAACTGTTTCCTCGTGAAGCACCGCTCCCAGATTGCCCGGGAAAGGGACGGAAAGCTGTACTGCATGGAGTGCGAAGGCTGACGGGCGGCCCGGGCGAAGGACCCCCGGACAAGCACTGGCTTATGAAGCCAGGGCCCTCAGCAACTCTTCCGGGCGGCGGGTCGAGGTGAGCCAATAGGGAGTGCGGTCCTGCGGGTCGGTGACGGGAATCCGCACCACCGGATCGATCCAGCCGCGGATGCAAAGGAACGCCAGGCCGTTCAGCCGGGTGCCGCGCTCAGCCGTGGCCTCATCCTTGCGGAAAGCCTCCGCCGGGCCGAGCAGGCTGCGCGGGATACTCGCCCGGCCAACCTGCAGGGTGTCCCTGCGGACCACGATGCTCGGCGTGGACAGCAGCAGCAGGACAACCATGACAGCGGCCAGCACGATCGCCGCGATGATTCCCGCCAGGATGCTGATCGGGGCAAAGACGAGGATGCCGGCCCCCGACAGTCCAAGGACGATCAGCCAGATCCACACCGAGGGCCACAGCTTTTCCGTGAACAGGACGTCCGGTCCGTTCTGGGGGAGGCCGGGCACGGGGGAGGACGGAGTCGCTTCAGGCATGGCTCCAGCTTATCCTTCCGTCCACGCCCCGCCGGACGCGGGCGCGGGAGCCCTGCCGCGGAGGCTAGAATGAGGCATTGTGAGCCAGGAGTCCGCAGTCATCAGTCCAGCAGAAGCTTCCGCCGAGTACGGCGCCCCGACCCTCCGCGTCGAGCTGAAAATGCTCGACGCCGGACTGGAAGTACCGTCCTACGCCCACCCTGGCGACGCCGGGGCGGACCTGCGGGCCCGTGAAGACGTCACCCTGGCACCCGGGGAACGCAAACTCGTGCCGACCGGTGTCTCCATCGGCATGCCGAACGGCTACGTCGCCCTGATCCACCCGCGGTCCGGGCTCGCCACCAAGCACGGGCTCACCGTTGTCAACGCACCCGGAACCGTCGACGCCGGATACCGCGGCGAAATCGCCGTGACCCTGCTGAACACGGACCTGGTGCATCCGATCGAACTCAAGCGCGGCGACCGGATCGCCCAGATGGTGATCCAGCGCGTCGAATACGCCGGCTTCGTCCAGGTGGACGAGCTTTCCGAGACCGTGCGCGGTGAAGGCGGCTTCGGTTCCACCGGCGGCTTCTCGACCGCCACTGCCTGATACCTGCAAGCGTGGCGCCATTCCGCCGCATCCGGCAGCCCGGGTGATCCGGAGCAGGACATCCCGCGACCATCCGGGCGGTTTACCGGGGGATAGACCACAACGAAGGAGAGAACCCAATGCTTTTTGGGCGCGGTAAGAAGTCCAAGGCCGTCCAGCCGGAGGTTGAGGAGCGGGACACGGTGGACGCCGGGCCTGCCGACGGCGACGCCGCGGAAGGTACAAGGTCGAAGGGCGATTTCCGGGTTGCCAAGGGGCCCTGGGACGTGTCCGAAATCGACAGCCAGGACGGCTACCTCGATCTTGGCGCGCTCCTGATCCAGCCTGTTGAAGGTCTCCAGCTTCGCCTGGAGGTCGAAGAGGCGAGCCAGCGGGTGGTCGCCGTGACCATGGACCTGGAAGGCTCCAGCCTGCAGCTGCAGGCCTTTGCCGCTCCGCGTTCCGAGGGCCTGTGGGACGAGATCCGCGAACAGATCGCCGAATCCGTCGCCAGCCAGGGCGGGGAGACCGAGGAGATTCCCGGAACCTTCGGTCCCGAACTCGTCGCGAAGCTGCCCAGCGAAACCGCGCAGGGCCTGCAGGGTTTCCGCGCCGCACGCTTCATGGGCGTGGACGGTCCGCGCTGGTTCCTCCGCGGAGTCATCGGCGGGCCTGCCGCGCTGGAACGGGACGCCGCAGCCGGGCTCGAAGAGCTCTTCCGCCGGGTCGTCGTCGTCCGCGGCGAGAACCCCATGCCGCCGCGCGAGCTGCTGCAGCTCCGCCTGCCCAAGGACGCCACTCCCGCCGGCCAGGACGGCGCCCCCGCGCCCGGGCTGGCCCGGCCCGAACGCGGCCCGGAGATCACCGAGATTGGTTGACGGACAAGTCCGGGGCAGCCTCCCCGGCGAACCGCACGACATCAGCGACCTCCCGGGCCGCGGGCGCGTCAGTTGCACCGGATTCATCGAATCGGTGACCTACCCGCCCGCCAGCGAACGGGCCCGGTTCTCAGCGATTGTGGTCGAAAACATCATCCACGGCGCGGTTCCTGCATCGCCGGCCCGCATGCGGGTCGTCTGGCTCGGCCGCCGCAAGGTGCCGGGCCTCGAACCGGGCGCCAAACTCCACTTTGAAGGCATGATCATGGAGCACGACGGACTGCCCACCATGTTCAATCCACGCTACGAAATCCTCACCCGGCAGGAGCGCTGATGACCGCCGCTAACGGCACCGACCCGGACAAGAACGGTAACCCCGAAGCCGGAACCGGAGTGGAGTCCGCAACGGGCACGAACGCCGTGCCGGGGAAGGACGCCGAGCCCGGCATCGCCGCCCTGGCGGCGGGCTATGCGGAGAAAGCCGGGCTGCAGCGGAACAAGCACGGCCACATTGATCTGCTCAAGTCCGCGGGCGGCGTCCAAGGCATTGCAGAGAGCGTCCTACCCGGCCTGGTCTTCCTGGTCGCCTTCACCGTCAGCCGCGATCTCACCGTTTCGCTGGTTGCCGCCCTTGCGGCAGCCGCGGTCTTCACCGTGGCGCGGCTGGTGCAGAAGCGTCCCCTGACCCAGGCACTGGCCGGAATTGCCGGCGTCGCGATTTCCGCCTGGCTGGCCAACACCACCGGCAAGGCGGAGGACTTCTACGTCCTGGGCTTCTACACCAACGCCGCCTACATCGCGGGCATGCTGCTCTCGATCGTGCTGAAGTGGCCGATCGCCGGGCTGCTGTTCGGCCTGGTGCGGAGCGAAGGCCTGGAATGGCGCAAGGATCCCGAACGGCTGCGCGCCTACAACATTGCCACCTGGGTGGTCATCGGCGTCCTGGCGCTCCGCCTGGTGGTCCAGGTGCCGCTCTACCTGCAGGGCGAATCGGGCCTGGCCGCACTGGCCACGATGCGCCTCATCATGGGCGCGCCGCTGTACATCCTCGGCCTGTGGGTGGCCTGGCTGCTGAGCCGGCCCGCGGTAAGCCGGCCGGCCCAGTAGCCGGTTCAGCCGGCTGAGCCGGACTGCCTAGCCGTCGAAGCCGTCGTCGTCGCCCTGGTCCGGAAGTTCCTCTTCCGCCCCCTCCTCGTCGTCCGCGGACGGCGACAGGAGGGCGCGCAGCCCGTCCTCGGCGGCGATGGTGGTGACGAAGAACAGCTCGTCGCCGCCGTCGATCACGTCATCCCGGCTCGGGGTGATGGGAGCGTGGTCGCGCAGGATCGCCACGAGCGTGGCATCGTCCGGCCAGTCGATGCCGCCGACGGTGCTGCCGATGATGTGCGAATCGTGCGGCACCGTGAACTCGACCAGCGAGGACACCCCGGTCTGCAGGGTCAGAAGGCGCACCAGGTCGCCGATCTCCACGGCCTCTTCCACCAGCGCAGTCATGAGCTGCGGGGTGTTCACGGCAACGTCCACGCCCCATGAGTCGTTGAACATCCAGTCGTTCTTCGGGTTGTTCACCCGGCCCACGGTGCGGCCGACGCCGAATTCGGTCTTGGCGAGCAGGGAAACCACCAGGTTGACCTTGTCGTCACCGCTGGCAGAAACCACGACGTCGGCCTCCTCGAGTTTCGCTTCCTGCAGCGTGCTCAGTTCGCAGGCGTCGCCCACGAGCCAGCGCGCGCCGCGCAGGCCGCTGCGGCCGATGACCTCGGGCTTGAGGTCGATCAGCAGGATTTCGTGGTTGTGGGCCAGCAGTTCGCGGGCGATGGACGATCCCACGCTGCCTGCGCCGACAATGACGACTTTCACTCGGACTCCTTTGCGGGATCGCTGGCCAGGATGCGCTGCACTTCGTCGCTGCGCGCGATGTCGAGCATCGCGTGCACGGTGTCACCTTCCTGGTACGAGGTGCCGGGCCCGGGCAGGATGCCTTCGCCGAAGCGGGTCAGGAAGGCCACGCGGGTGCCGGAGGCGGCTTCGATGGCGCTGACCTGGTGCCCGATCCATTTCTCGTTCAGGTCCACCTCGGCCAGGACCAGGCGCCCCGATGGCTCCCGGTAGTCGCCGGCAAGGTGCTGTTCGGGCAGGATGCGGCGCAGCACCTGGTCCGCGCTCCAGCGCACGGCGGCCACCGTGGGGATGCCGAGGCGCTGGTAGATTTCGGCCCGGCCGGGATCGTAGATACGGGCAACAACATGGGCCACATGGAAGGTTTCCCGGGCCACGCGGGTGGCCAGGATGTTCGAGTTGTCACCGCTGGAGACGGCGGCGAAAGCATAGGCCTCATCGCAGCCGGCCTGCTTCAGGGTGTCCCGGTCGAAGCCGACGCCGGTGACCTTCCGGCCGGTGAATCCGCTGCGGAGGCGCCGGAATGCCCGGTCGTCCTGGTCGATGATGGCCACCGAGTGGCCGGAGTCCTCAAGGGTGTGGGCCAAGGTGGCCCCGACCCTTCCGCAACCCATGATCACGAAGTGAGCCACGCTCTCTCCTTCAACTTGTGCCTGTCGCTGCGTAAGACTCTACCGGGGCGATGTCGTGTGCCATGACATCGCCTGTGAATGCGGGTAACGTGGCCGGGTGCTGACTATTTTCAACGCGGTCAAACGGGTTCTGGTGGGCCGGCCCTTCCGGAACGACCGCTTGTCCCACACCCTGCTGCCGAAGCGCATCGCGCTGCCGATCTTCGCCTCCGACGCCTTGTCCTCCGTGGCCTATGCACCGGACGAAATCCTCCTCACCCTGGCCCTGGCCGGCGTGAGCGCGGTGTCCATCTCGCCGCTCGTTGGCTTGGCCGTCATGGTGGTGTTGCTCACAGTCGTCGCGTCCTACCGGCAGAACGTCCACGCCTACCCGTCCGGCGGCGGCGACTACGAGATCGCCAACGTCAACCTCGGCAAGTATGCAGGCCTCACCGTCGCCTCGGCACTGCTGGTGGACTATGTCCTCACCGTGGCCGTGTCGATGTCCTCGGCCGCGACCTACCTGACCACGGCGGTGCCTTCCCTGCACGGCCAGCAGGCCCTGATCGCCACGGTCGGCGTCATCATCCTGGCGCTGGTCAACCTGCGCGGTATCAAGGAGGCCGGCACGGTCTTCGCGGTCCCCACCTACATCTTCATGTTCTCCATCCTGGGCATGACCGCCGTCGGCATCTTCCAGGCCGCCACGGGGCAGCTGGGCCAGGCACCCTCGGCAGCCTTTACCATCGTCCCGGAGCCCGGTTTCGACGAAGGCCTGGTGGGCCTGGCCGGCGCCTTCTTGCTGCTGCGGGCCTTCTCCTCTGGCGCCGCGGCCCTCACCGGTGTGGAAGCGATCAGCAATGGCGTGCCCAACTTCCAGAAGCCCAAGAGCAGGAACGCCGCCACTACCTTGCTGATGCTCGGCGTGATCGCCTCTGCCATGCTGGCCGGCATCATCTACCTGGCCAACGCCACCGAGGTGCATATCGTCCTGGACCCGGCCACGGAGTTCCTGCTGAACGGTCAGCCCCTCCCGGACGATTACATCCAGAACCCGGCGATCAGCCAGATCGCCCAGACCATCTTCGGTCCGGGCTCCATCCCCTTCTACATCGTGGTGGCCGCCACCGGCATCATCCTCGTGTTCGCCTCCAACACGGCGTTCAACGGGTTCCCCGTGCTCGGCTCCATCCTTGCCCAGGACGGTTACCTGCCGCGCCAGCTCCGCACCCGAGGCGACCGCCTGGCGTACAGCAACGGCGTGCTCGCCCTGGCCGCCGGGGCGCTCGTGCTCATCCTGTCCTTCAACGCCGACGTCACGCGCCTGATCCAGCTCTACATCGTGGGCGTGTTCATCTCGTTCACCATGAGCCAGCTGGGCATGATCCGGCACTGGGGCCGGGAACTGAAACTCGCCCGCGACAAGGCCGTGCGCCGCCGGGTGCTCAAGTCGCGCACCATCAATATGGTTGGTTTCGGGATGACGGCCCTGGTGCTGACGATCGTGCTCGTCACCAAGTTCGAGCAGGGCGCCTGGCTGGCGCTGCTGGCCATGTTCGTGCTGTTCCTGATCATGTGGAGCATCCGCGCCCACTACGACAACGTGGCCAAGGAACTGGCCGTGGACGAGGACTCCTCGCCGCGCGCCCTGCCCACCCGGGTGCACGCGATCCTGCTGGTTTCGCATGTCCGCAAGCCGGTGCTGCGGGCCCTGGCCTACGCCCGGGCCTCCCGGCCCTCGCGGCTGGACGCCATCATCGTGGACATCGATTCGGAGGAGACGGCGCACACCGTAGCCGCCTGGGACAAGCTGGACATTCCGGTGCCGCTGACGGTGCTCGCCAGCCCGTACCGCGAAACCGTGACGCCCATCCTCTCCTATGTGAAGAACATGCGCCGGGATTCCCCGCGGGACCTGATCGTGGTCTACATTCCCGAGTACGTGGTGGGTAAATGGTGGGAGCAGCTGGTGCACAACCAGACGGCGCTGCGCATCAAGGCGCGGCTCCACTTCGAACCCGGCGTCATGGTGGCCAGCGTGCCGTGGCAGCTCAAATCCTCCGAAGAAGCAAAGGCACTGCAGGACACCCTATGACGCAACACCAGCTTTCCCGTCCCGGCCGCCCCAGCGACGCGGCCCCGCGCGAACTGCTGCTCGACGTCGGGCCCGTCGCCCACGGCGGACACTTCGTCGCCCGCCACGAAGGCCGGGTGGTCTTCGTCCGGCACGGCATCCCGGGGGAGAAGGTCCGGGTGCGCCTCACGGACGCCGAGGACGGCTCGAGTTTCTGGCGTGCCGACGTCGTCGAAGTCCTGGAAGCCTCCGAGGACCGGCGGCGGCATTTCTGGCAGCCTGCCGATTCCGCGGCCGCGTGGCGCAAGGGCGGTCCTCCGGTAGGCGGCGCCGAGTTCGGGCACATCAGCCTGGAACGCCAGCGCCAGCTCAAGTCCGAGGTCCTGGCCGAGCAGCTGAAGCGGCTCGCCGGCCTGGACCTGCAGGTCGAGGTGGAGGCCGCCGGTTCCGCGGCAGGCGAGGAGTCCGGCCAGCACGACGGCGGCGGGCTGGCCTGGCGCACCCGCACCGGCTTCGCCGTCACCCCCGACGGCCGGCTGGGCATGCACGCCCACCGCTCCGACGTCGTGGTCCCCGTCCACGAGATGCCGCTCGCCGTCCAAGCGATCAATGACCTCAAACTGTGGGAGCTCGACCTGCGCGGCATTGCCCGGGTCGAGGTCGCCGCGCCGGCCAACGGCTCCCGGCCGCTGGTGCTGCTCGCGCCCGAGGACGACGCCGACCCCAAGCGGCTTGGCAGGATCCTCGCCCGCCTGCCCCAGGACGTTTCGGTGGCCCGCTTCGATCCGGCCAAGGGTGAGGTGCTGCAGCTGCGCGGCCGCACCTGGGTCCAGGAAACCGCTGCCGGGCACGAATACCGGGTCACCGGCGAGGGCTTCTGGCAGATCCACAAGGACGCCCCGGATACCCTCGTGGACGCTGTCCGCGGGTTCCTGCACGACGGCGGTTACCTCCTTCCGGGCTCCGCGGTCGCGGACCTTTACGCCGGGGCGGGGCTGTTCACTGCCCCGCTGGCGGACGCCGTCGGTATCACCGGATCGGTGCTGTCCGTGGAAGGCTCCCCGGGCACCAGCAGGGATGCCCGCAAGAACCTGCATGGCGAAAGCCATGTGGAGATCGTGCAGGGCCGCGTGGAGCGCGTGCTGCGCAGCCGGCCCCGCCGCTTCGACTCGCTTATCATCGATCCGCCGCGGGCCGGTGCGGGCAAGGCCGTGGTCCGGCAGCTCATGGATTCGGGGCCGCGGGCCATCGCCTACGTGTCCTGCGATCCGGCGTCGTTCGCCCGGGACCTGGGCTACTTCCACGCCGGCGGCTGGAAGCTCGGGGGACTGCGGGCCTTCGACCTGTACCCGCACACCCACCACCTGGAAACGGTGGCATTGCTGGTGCCCGGCGCCTAGGCGACATTACGATGGGGCCATAGTCGTCCCATGTCGCGTCCTTGGCCATGGCAGGCCTCGATGCCCGGCGTTTGAATTAGGTTTACCTAACTAGATAGCGCTGACCCGCGCGACAAAGATGAAAGCTGTTGCGAGAGGAGTCCTGCCATGAGCACTGTGGACAGCTTCGGTTCCAAAGGCGTACTTAATGTAGCCGGCACCGATTATGAAATTTTCCGGTTGAACTCCGTTGAAGGCGCAGACAGCCTTCCGTTCAGCCTCAAGGTATTGCTTGAAAACCTCCTGCGGACCGAGGATGGCGCCAATATTACGGCCGACCACGTCCGCGCCCTGGCCGGCTGGGACCCCAATGCGGAGCCCGACACCGAGATCCAGTTCACCCCTGCCCGCGTCATCATGCAGGACTTCACCGGCGTCCCCTGTGTCGTGGACCTGGCCACCATGCGTGAAGCCGTCAAGGACCTCGGCGGCGACCCCAAGCGCGTGAACCCGCTGGCTCCGGCCGAAATGGTCATCGACCACTCCGTCCAGATCGATGTCTTCGGCAACGCCGGCGCCCTCGAGCGCAACATGGAAATCGAATACCAGCGCAACGGTGAGCGCTACCAGTTCCTGCGCTGGGGCCAGACCGCGTTCGACGACTTCAAGGTCGTCCCGCCGGGCACCGGCATCGTGCACCAGGTCAACATCGAATACCTGGCACGCACCATCATGACCCGGGAAATCAACGGCGTGCTGCGCGCCTACCCGGACACCTGCGTCGGCACCGACTCGCACACCACCATGGTCAACGGCCTGGGCGTGCTGGGCTGGGGCGTCGGCGGCATCGAAGCCGAAGCCGCCATGCTCGGCCAGCCGGTCTCCATGCTCATCCCGCGCGTCGTAGGCTTCAAGCTCAACGGCAGCATCCCGGCCGGCGCCACCGCCACCGACGTCGTGCTGACCATCACCGAAATGCTGCGCAAGCACGGCGTGGTGGGCAAGTTCGTCGAGTTCTACGGCGAAGGCGTTGCCGCAGTGCCGCTGGCGAACCGCGCCACCATCGGCAACATGAGCCCGGAATTCGGTTCCACCGCCGCCATGTTCCCGATCGACGACGTCACCCTGGACTACCTGCGCCTCACCGGCCGCTCCGAGGAGAACGTCGCCCTGGTTGAGGCGTACACCAAGGAACAGGGCCTCTGGCACGATCCTTCCCGCGAACTGCGCTTCTCCGAATACCTCGAGCTGGACCTGTCCACCGTGGTGCCGTCCATCTCCGGCCCGAAGCGTCCCCAGGACCGCATCGAGCTCTCGGACGCCAAGGAGCAGTTCCGCAAGGACATCCACAACTACGTCGCCATCGAAGACGGCAGCGTGGACGAGTCCCTCGACGAGTCCTTCCCGGCCTCGGACGCCCCGTCCTTCACGCACGCAGACTCCCACACCACGGAAACCGCCCGTGTGGAGTCCGCAGCCAACGGTTCGCACGGCCGCCCGTCCTCGCCGGTGCACGTCGTGACCGCCGACGGCCGCGAGTTCGAGCTGGACCACGGTGCCGTGTCGATCGCCTCGATCACGTCCTGCACCAACACCTCCAACCCTTCGGTGATGCTCGCCGCAGCCCTGCTGGCACGCAACGCCGTGAACAAGGGCCTGGCCGCCAAGCCGTGGGTCAAGACCTCTGTCGCCCCGGGCTCGAAGGTCGTCACCGACTACTACGAGAAGTCCGGCCTCACCCCGTACCTGGAGAAGCTCGGCTTCTACATCGTGGGCTACGGCTGCGCCACCTGCATCGGCAACTCCGGCCCGCTGGAGCCCGAGATCTCCGAGGCCATCCAGGCCAACGACCTCTCCGTCACGGCTGTCCTCTCGGGCAACCGCAACTTCGAAGGCCGCATCAACCCGGACGTCAAGATGAACTACTTGGCTTCCCCGCCGCTGGTCATCGCCTACGCCCTGGCCGGCTCCATGGACTTCGACTTCGACACCGATCCCCTGGGCACCGACTCCGAGGGCAACGAGGTCTTCCTCAAGGACATCTGGCCGAACCCCACCGAGGTCCAGGAAGTCATCGACTCCTCGATTGACGAAGGCATGTTCGCCAAGGGCTATGAAGGCGTCTTCGACGGCGACGAGCGCTGGAAGGCGCTCGACACCCCGGCCGGTGACACCTTCGCCTGGGCAGAGGACTCCACCTACGTCCGCAAGCCCCCGTACTTCGAAGGCATGAAGGCGCAGCCGGACCCCGTCCAGGACATCGAAGGCGCACGCGTGCTCCTGAAGCTGGGCGACTCCGTCACCACCGACCACATCTCCCCGGCCGGTTCCTTCAAGTCGGACACCCCGGCGGGCCAGTACCTGCTGGCCAACGGCGTGGATCGCAAGGACTTCAACTCCTACGGTTCCCGCCGTGGCAACCACGAAGTCATGATCCGCGGCACCTTTGCGAACATCCGCATCAAGAACCAGCTGCTCGACGGCGTCGAGGGCGGTTTCACGAAGGACTTCACCCAGGAAGGCGCCCCGCAGGCCTACGTCTACGACGCCGCCCAGAACTACCAGAAGGCCGGCATCCCGCTGGTCGTCCTGGCAGGCAAGGAATACGGCTCCGGCTCCTCCCGTGACTGGGCAGCCAAGGGCACCGCGCTCCTGGGCGTCAAGGCCGTCGTCGCCGAAAGCTACGAGCGCATCCACCGCTCCAACCTGATCGGCATGGGCGTCCTGCCGCTGCAGTTCCCGGCCGGCGAATCCGCCGCGACCCTGGGCCTGAGCGGCAACGAAACCTTCTCCGTGGCAGGCGTCACCGAGCTGAACAACGGCACCACGCCCAAGACGCTCAAGGTGACCGCAACGGCCGAAGACGGCAGCTCCAAGTCGTTCGACGCTGTGCTCCGCATCGACACCCCCGGTGAGGCGGACTACTACCGCAACGGCGGCATCCTGCAGTACGTGCTTCGGCAAATCAGCGGTTCTTGAGCTGATCGGCTCGGATACCGGAGGATCTGGTCGCTGACTCGCTTCACAGGCGGTCACACTAGAGTCTCGCACAAGTGCCCCGTCAGGCTTCGGCCTGGCGGGGCACTTGTTGTTTCATGCTGATCGAGTCCCTGATGGCACCGGAGTGGTTTGTCGTCACGGGCGATGAGGCACTTCGAGACAAGGCGGAGGAGTTCGGGCTGAAGGTGCTCAGTAACTCCCAGTTCGCCGCGCTCATCGACGGAGCCGGGTCAGAACAGCCAGGATCGCACGGCAGTGCGTGAGCGATGCCCGCCGAGCCCAGTCCGCCTTCAGCTGTTCCTCCGGGACATCCGCCACGTCTTCCTGGGTCGCAGCCGCGAGGTCCCGGCGAGCAGGGCAGTCTGCTGGGTGGGATGGTGCTGGGGGACCGGTCCCGCAACTTGCCACTGTTCAACTCGGTCATGACCACCCCTCCCTGACACACCAGACATCCGTCTCCGGGAAGATTAATTCAAGAAATATATGGGTCTAGATTGGTCCAGTTTCACGTATTTCTGCAGGTCAAAGCAGTTCTGAGTACCCATCTACGCTTAATAGTTAGTGGCCCACCAAAGTTGAGCCTAGATGTGCTCGATGTGAGAACAGCTGAGACTTCACTCGGCGCGAAATCGAGAATTGCACCACGAGTCAAGGAGGTCGCACCCCGGCCGCGGCATTCCTAAGTAAAGCGGCTATTCAGAGAGGGGCTTTCGCCACCCACTCCGGAATTAGGAGTTGGTGCGAACTGCGATGATCTTCAGCTCATGCCTTGCAGGCCGGGGGAGAGGGGCTGAAGTCACCGGGGGGCGTCCCTGCCCGCGGTCACTGTTTCAAGTCATTGCTGAGCTTCCTTCTCGGGCCCGTCCCTTGGGAGGTTTCTGTATTCCTCCTCGGCAACGGGCTCGAGCCATTCGTTGCTGACTTCCGCCCCTGGGGTGATGAAGGCGAGGTGGGAGAACGACGAGTCGGCCTTCGCACCGTGCTAGTGCTTCGTCCCTGCGGGCAGCCGGACAACCGGTGCGGGTTCCTGCTGGCAGGGTCCTCGCCTTCTGCCTGGCACCAGCCGCTGCCGGCCGTGCACAGCAGGATCTGGTCGCCTCCTCCGCCGCTGCCGTGATGAATGTGCCAGTTTGTTGCGGCAGCCAGGTTCGAAGGTGACGTTGTTGACCGGGACGCTCCCGCCCGTCAGTGGGGCTAGGTGACTCTGCCCGATGAAGTTCCGGCTGACTTTGGGCAGAGAGACCGCAACCGCTTCAACGTCGGCGGCCTCGGCTCCTCTTCTCGCGGCCGGCTGAAGATCGCACTTGATGAACAGTTGGGCCGCTCAACCTCTTCCGTGGTGAAGCAGTTGGCAGAAACGAAGATACCGCCGCCCACATACGTCCCACTTCTACCTCATTCGCCGACTGATCGATTTGTGGGGCTGCGCGGTCCCTGTGTCAGCAACCGCAAGATCGTCGGATGACAAGATCGGTGGGGAAGAGTTGAATCCTGCCGTCTGGGTTGTCATTGGAGAGAGCCGCTTCAAGGACTGCTTCGGCGATTTGGGTGATCGGCTGCCTCACTGTGGTGAGCTGGGGCCAGCTGAATTCGGATTCGGAGGTTCCGTCGAAGGAGACAACGGCAATGTCACTAGGTACGGACAAGTTGGCTTCGTGGATGGCGCGCAGGGCTCCGACGGCCAACAGGTCAGAGCTGGCGAAGATGGCGGTCGGCGGCTTCGGCAGGTCCAGCAGCTTGCGGGTGGCTTCGTAGCCGCCTTGTCTGGTGAAGTCGGTGAATTCCGCGGGCCCCTCGGGCAGACCAGCCTCCCGGAGCGCCTTCTTCCAGCCGCTATGCCTTGGGTCCGTGCGGGAAGGGTCGATGTCCTTGCCGACCAGAATGGCAATGTCCTGGTGGCCGTGGCCGATAAGGTGCTGCACACCCATTGCGGCTCCCTGTTCAAAATCGGTGCTGATCGTCGGGACGCCGTGCACGGCACTGGACTGGTCGATGAGCACCCGGGGAATTCCCTGAACCGGCATTGCGGCAACTTCGCTTGGAGTGAGCACCGTGGCCAGGATGATCGCGTCGACTTGGCGTGATACGAGATTGAAGGTGTTTTGCCGCTCGGTGTCGGCGTCCGTGCGGGAGTTCGCGGCGAGAAGTGCGTACCCGCGTGAGGCCGCCGCCTGCGCGATGGTATCCGTGAGCTCCGCGAAATAGGGGTTGGTGCTGTCGGGAACAATCATCCCCAGTAGACGCGTGGAGCCAAGCGACAGGGCCCGGGCTGTTGCATTGGGCTGGTACTGGAGCACTTTGATGGCTTCGCGCACCCGTGCCGCAGTCGCTGCCGCGACCGGTTTGGGACCCCCGTTGATGACATAGCTGACAACTGCCGTACTCACCCCCGCATAGCGGGCGACGTCGGTCCGCGTCACCTTTCCGGATCCGGCCTGCGCCTGCAGACTTGCCATAAAGACCACCTCTATACGCCGTTGTTTCTCATAGTCTACCCGCGTTGACTATCAGTTTGTCGACGGCTCGCCGTGCATTGCCAACGGTTGAAAAGGGTGCTTGCACCGTCTAGTCTACCCGCGTAGACTCGATCTCGAGCCCCTGGGTAGTGATCCTCCTCACGCTTCGCCTGACGATGTCGACGGCATTCTGAATGCTTTTCCTAAAATTTCACATTCTCCGAAGGGATCAATGATGACCATTCCGAAATCCACGAGCGGGGCGCGGATCCTCACTGCTGCCGCCGCGGTATCCATCGCAGCCATGGCACTAACTGCCTGCGGCGGTCCGGGAACCGGTAGTGCCGGCCCCTCCGTTGAAGCAGGCTCCGGCGAGGGCACAATTAATGTTTGGGCCGTCGATGGACAGGCTGCCGAGAACGATGCTTTGAAGAAGATCATCTCGAGCTTCGAAAGCTCCCAGAGCAAGATCAAGGTGAACCTGAAGCTTTTCCCTTCCGACCAGTACACAAAGGCCGTGAACTCCGCCGCCCCGGAGGACTTGCCCGATGTCCTGGACTTTGATGGACCGACACTGGCCAGCTTCGTTTACAACGGCAAGATGGCCCCGCTGAAGGGCTCCGTCTCTGAAGAAACCCTGGCCAACCAGACTGATTCCATCAAGGCGCAGAACACTGTCGATAATGCCGTGTACGGCGTGGGCATGATGAACGCCGGACTGGCGCTATGGGGCAACAAGAAGCTCCTAGATGCCGCAGGCGTTACCTACCCGACCACACCGGAAAAGGCCTGGACGGCCGAGGAATTCACCGGGATCCTGGGCAAGCTCGCAGCCGTGGTTCCGGGAGGAAAGCCCTTGGATCTTTCAGAACAGTACGGTTTTGCCAACGAATGGGGAACCTGCTGCTCGGCGGGACCGGTCATCTGGTCCGGCGGCGGCACCATGCTCAAGGACAACAAGGCGTCCGGCGCGCTGGACTCGGACGCCAACGTGAAATCCCTGACGACCTTCGCCAGTTGGAAGAAGTACACCGATCCGAACGCTGACGGTCTGGCCTTCACCAACGGACGAGTCGCGTTGAGCTGGGTCGGACACTGGACCTACCCGACGTACAAGGCCTTGGGCAAGGAGCTGGTCTCCATCCCCCTGCCGAACTTCGGCAAGGGCACCAAGACGGCTTCCGGAACCTTCGCCTGGGGCATGGGCGCGACCACCAAGAACGGTACCGCGGCCGGCAAGTTCCTGGACTTCCTGATGTCCGACCAGAGTGTCCGCACCTACACCGACGCCAACGGTGCCCCGCCCGCCACCAAGACTGCATTGGCCGTGTCCGCGCTCTACGGCCCCGGTAAACAGCTGCAGCTCCTGGGAGACCAGCTGAGCAAGGCCTGCGGCACCGAAGACCAGATCAACGACTCCTGCGTCAGCGTGACACGGCCGGTGACCGCCGGATACCCGATCGTCACCGACCAGGTGGGCAAGGCTGAGGCCGCGATCTACGCAGGCAAGGACGCCAAGGAAGCCCTGAGCGCAGCTGCCCGCGCCATCGATCAGGATTTCGCCGACAACGACGGATACAAGAAGTAGCCTCTGGCAGACGTCCGGCCGCCGCAACCATAGCGGCCGGCCGGACCTCTCCGGGCCCGCTCCTAGCGAAAGCCTCTATCATGACCACTCAAACGCAACAGATCCAGGCCCCCACGGTGCCGGCAAGGCGACGGTCCTCCGCCAGCCTTACCGGGCATCGCTTCGCAGGCCCGCTTTTCGCCAGCCCGGCTCTGCTCGGCCTCGCAATCTTCCTGGTCGCACCGTTCGTCCTGGCGCTCGTGCTGTCCTTCTACCGGGTGCAGCTCAACAGCCCGCGGCCCGCCCGCTTCATCGGCTTCGAACAATACACGCGACTGTTCACTGATCCCGACTTGTCTGCGGCCTTCGGGCACGCACTGCTGAACAACTTCACCTTTGCCCTCATCGTCGTGCCCGTGCAGACGGTCTTGGCCTTGGCCCTGGCCGTACTCGTCAACCGCAAGCTGCGCGGCATGGTGATCTTCCGGACGTTCATCTTCATGCCCCTGGTGTTCCCGCTGGCCCTGACGGCCGTAATCTGGCGGCTCATCTACTCCCGCGGCGATGAAGGACTCCTGAACGCCATTCTCGGTCTGTCCAGCGGTGGTGCACTGCAGAGCCATGACTGGCTCGGCGACCCCTCCACTGCGCTCGGATCCATCATTGTCATGTCGATCTGGCAAAGCGTGAGCTTCCAGATGATCATCGTTCTCGCAGCGCTGCAGAGCGTACCTGCAGAGCTTTACGAGGCGGCATCATTGGACCGTGCGAACAAATGGGCGCAATTCATCAACGTCACCGTGCCGGGCATCAGAAACACCTTGATCTTTGTCGCCCTCATCACGACCATCTTCTCGTTCCGGCTCTTCGACCAGGTATATCTGCTCAGCCGTTCGGGGAGCGTTGACCGCGGCTCGACCGAGACTGTGATGACGCAGATCATCAACACCGGGTTCGACAACAACAACGTGGGTCAGGCCGCCGCCATGACCGTCATCTTCATGCTGATCATTACCGTGATCGCAATCATTCAACGCGCCGCGGCGCGCCAGCGAGGGGGCGTCTGATGGCGATGTCAAAGACCTTGAAACCAGGAAAGCAGAGCGGAAGTATGAAACGCACACGTCGCTGGCAAACCGCCCTCCATTACCTGATCCTGACTGCGGTCTCGCTGTTCTTCTTCCTGCCCGTCTACTACCTGATTGTCGGAAGCTTCCGCCCCTCAGCCGAGGTCCTCAGCGGGCTGAGCGGCTTCGTTCCGACGAATCTGTCCTTCGACAACTACACCGGCGTCTTCAGCCATCTCAGCTCGGATGCGACCGGATACTTCGGGCAATTCGCTGCCGTTTCAATCATCGTCACCACTGGAGTGGTTGCCGGCAGCCTGGTCGTGAATTCCATGGCGGCCTACTCTTTCGCCCGGATGCAATGGCGGGGCAGGAAGGTCCTCTTCCTGCTGGTGATTGTCCTGACGATCATCCCGTTCGAGGCTGTTGCGCTGCCGCTTTACTACATGTTCTCCGGGCAGCGGGACACCATCGTCATCCAGGCGATCCCGTTTATTGCCAACGCGTTCTCGATCTTCCTGTTCTACACTTTCTTCCTCGACGTCCCGGGCGAGATCGAAGAGGCGGCACGCCTTGACGGGGCCGGGCCCTTCAGGACGTTTTTCCAGGTGGTGGTGCCTATCACCAGGCCGGCATTCGCCACGGTGGCAATTCTTACATTCCTTGCGCAGTGGGGATCGTACCTGTGGCCGGTGCTCATGGTCTCGGACCCCACCGTTCGCCCGCTCCCGCTGGCCATCAGCATCTTCCAGAACCAGCAACCACCGGAATGGGGACAGGTACTGGCTTTCGGAACGATGTTCATTGTTCCGGTGCTGGCAGTCTTCCTGATCTTCCAGCGCTGGTTCGTCGCCAGCATCAGCAGTTCCGCGGTCAAGGGCTAGCACTAACCCCCGGCCGTCCAGCCCGGCCGCATGGCCACCATCAGAAGAGGTAAAGAATTGGTTTTCAGTCTCAAGGACTCATGGGTTTGGGACTTCTGGCTCGCCGACGACGGCACCACCTTCCACATGTACTACCTCCACGCTCCGAAGAGCCTGGGTGACCCAGCGCTGAGGCACCGGAACGCCCGGATCGGGCATGCCACGTCGCAGGACCTGCGCGCCTGGGTCTCGCACGGAGTGGTCCTTCAGCCCGATGATCCGGATGCCTTCGACGCTACCTCCACCTGGACCGGAAGCGTTGTCCAGGGCCCGGATGGACTTTGGCGGATGTTCTACACCGGTGCCCGGTTCTACCAAAAGCACAATATCGAGGCCATCGGTGTTGCCACCTCTGCCGACCTTCACACGTGGACGAAAAAGTCGACTGTGGTGATTGAAGCCGACAGGCGGTGGTACGAGAAATACGGCGATTCAAGCTGGCCGGAAGAAGCATGGAGGGACCCTTGGGTGTTCGCCGACCCGGCGGGCGACGGGTGGCACATGCTCATCACAGCGCGGGCCAACACCGGGGATGTCGACGATCGCGGGGTCATCGGCCACGCCGTCTCGCCGGACCTTGAAACCTGGGAGGTCAGGCCTCCCTTGAGCGCGCCTGGTGCCGGTTTCGGACACCTCGAAGTCCCACAGACCGGAGTCGCTGGCGAACGCAGTGTCCTGTTGTTCTCGTGTGGAGTGGACACGCTCGCGGCCAGGAAGGCTGAAGGATTCGGGGGCGGAGGAATCTGGAGCCTTGAAACGGAAAGGGCCGCAGGACCCTACGACGTGGCTTCTGCCACTGTTGTCACTACGGCCCCGCTCTACAGCGGACGCCTCATCCAGAACCGGAACGGCCAATGGGTGATGATGGCTTGCCATGACGCCAATAGCGACGGCACTTTCGACGGCGTGGTCTCGGACCCGATGCTGGTCCACTGGGACCCCGAGCGCGACTGCCTGACCCTTAGCGAACCACGTAACAACGTATGAGGAACTCTATGCCCAACGATTGCCCTGACGTGATTCTCCAGCTGACCGCCGACGGAGTATCCGTTGTCGTAGACGCCACGAACGGCCAGTTGCCCGCTATCGTCCACTGGGGCCCCTCGCTACCGGCGTTGACCGCGGAGCAGGCGCAGGTCCTGGTCGCCGCCAGCGTTCCCGTGACCGGTTCCAGCTCTGCGGCTCTGCCGCCCCGTCCGGGCCTTCTGCCAGGACAATACAACGGGTGGACGGGCCGCCCCGGCTTGCGCGGTTCCTTCGACGGCGTCGGCTGGTCACCCAAATTCCGTACTTCCTCGCTCAACCTGAATGGCACGCCCCTGGCAGGGTTCACGGCCTCCGGAACAGGTGTTCTCGAAGTCAGCGCCATCGACGACGCCGAGCGGCTGCGCCTTGACCTGACGCTGGAGCTGCTGCCGGGTGGTCTGCTGCGAAGCCGGGCACGCTTGACGAACCTGTCCGACGGAAAATACGCGCTCGAAGACCTCGCTCTGGCGTTCCCTATTCCTGCCGAAGCCACGGAATTGCTGGACTTCGCCGGTAACCACTCAAACGAACGATTGCCACAGAGAGGCACACTGCGGACAGGAACGCATATGCGCGAGAACCGCAAGGGCCGTACCGGATTCGACAGCGCCTACATCCTGCACGCGGGAACCCCCGGATTCGGATTCGGCAACGGAGACGTCTGGGCCGTCCACACGGCCTGGAGCGGCAACCATCAGCACTACGCCGAGAGGGTTTTCAGCGGCGAGCAGCTGCTCGGCGGTGGGGAACTGCTCTTGCCAGGTGAGGTGCGGCTTGGCCGTGATGAAAGCTATGAGAGTCCTTGGATCTATGCCTCCTACGGGGCGGGACTCGACGAGCTCGCGGGCCGTTTCCACACCCACGTGCGCAGCCGCACCCGTCGGCTCTCCGCGGACCGGCCCGTGACCATCAACGTCTGGGAAGCCGTCTATTTCAACCACGACGCAGGAAAGCTCCTCGACCTGGCAGAGCGGGCCGCCGTCCTCGGCATCGAACGCTACGTGCTCGATGACGGGTGGTTCGGTTCACGCCGCGACGATACCTCCGGTCTAGGCGACTGGGTGGTGTCCCCGGATGTGTGGCCGGTTGGACTGCATCCGTTGGTGGACCGTGTTCATGAACTCGGCATGGAGTTCGGCCTGTGGTTTGAACCCGAGATGGTCAACCCCGACAGCGATGTTGCCCGTGCGCATCCCGAGTGGATTATGGCGGCGCGCCCCGAATGGCCAGTGCAGTCACGCCACCAACAAGTACTCAATCTCTGCATTCCCGAGGCCTACGAACACATCAAGAAGCAGATACTCGCGATTCTTGCGGAGTACCGCATCGACTACATCAAATGGGATCACAATCGTGACCTCATCGAGGCCGGAAACCAGCTCGACGGCGGACGGGCCAACGTACACGGACAGACTCTCGCTGTCTACGCCCTCATTGAGGAAATCCGGTCGATGCACCCGGAGTTGGAGATCGAATCCTGCTCCTCGGGCGGTGCTCGCATTGACCTGGGTGTCCTGGAACACACGGACCGGGTCTGGGTATCGGACAACATCGACCCACATGATCGGCAGGGGATGTTGCGCTGGACCACCCAACTGCTGCCGCCCGAATATCTGGGCTCCCACATTGCTTCGGGTCGTTCCCACACGACGGGCCGGCACCACGACCTCGAGTTCCGGGCCGGCACCGCCGTCTTCGGACATCTCGGCGTCGAGTGGGACTTGGCCGCCGCCAGCCGGCAAGAACTCGCGAGTCTGCGTGAATGGATTGCTTTCTACAAGATGGAACGGGGTCTCCTGCTTGCGGGCGACGTCGTCCGGATGGACGGCCCCGATCCAAACGTCCTGGTCCATGGCGTCGTTAGCAAGGACCAGTCCAGCGCGGTCTTCGCAGCCGCGGCACTCGACAGCCTATATCCGGACCCTGCGGCGCGCTTGAAGTTGCGCGGAATTGCCCCGGAGGCAAATTACAAGGTGGAACCGCTCTTCCTCGGAGCCACGCCTTCCGGGCTGGTCCCGCCGGCGTGGTGGGGCCAGCCGACAGCCGATGGCATCGTGATTGAACCATCTTCTTTGCGCGTAGCCAGCCGGCATCGTGTGGTCTTCCCCGGGGCGGTCTTCCCGGGTGATGTCCTCGCGAAAGTCGGAGTTGCATCCCCCAGGATTCACCCCGATCAGGTGGTGCTTTACCGCATCACCAAAGCCAGCTGAACCTATTACCAGTCGGTATCGGCAGGGCCACGTGCCCTGCCGATACGGACATCACCACGCCGACACCCCGAATTCGAGCGCGCTGAAGAGTCCTTGAGCGGCAAGGAGCACCGTGATGATCACCCCGATCGAATCAGGAGAAGTCCTGCACGTCACCGGAAACAGCACAAGCCACATCGAGGATGAACTGAGCACTGCGGTCGTGCTCGTGCGCCAACGAGCCCAAGAAGTCCAACAAGGCATTCTCGTCACCCGGCTGGGGCCCGCCTCGTATTCGGTCGCCCTCGATGAGGGTATCCCGTACGGCGTGACGGATGAACGAGACGAGTGGACTTCGCACGGTCTTTCGGTTGACCCCGGACACGGAAATATACAGCTCGATAAGGAGCGCGTCCGCCGCGCTGTTCCGTGAACGATAAAACGGAGCCTTCTTATCCAAACCCCTCTGGACGACACGGCCCGTTTTCGAGGCTGGTAGGTTCCAGTCGAATGCCTGCCTGAAAGCAACTCAGAGATCTCTTCAAAGTTCCGTGTAGTCATGGCTCCAGAGGGATATGGTTGGCCAGCCCATCGAGGACGTTGAGGGCCTGCTCCAAATCCTCCCTGTCATAGGTTGTTCCGATAGAAAGCGCCCATTCAGAGAGGGCCTTCGCCACCCACCCATCCTGGAATTAAGAGTTGGTGCGGACTGCGATGATCTTGACTCGTGCCTATGCAGCTCGGGGGAGGTGGGTTCGCGACTCCGAACCCACCTTGGTCGCGAATGTCATAAAGGCGGCGACGTTCTTGGCCCAGTAACCGCTCAATGCCGGTCGTTGCCAGATCTGGCCGCACCAGCAGCCACCGTCCTTGGGCTCATGGATGACCAGGGCACGTTCCTCGCCGCGCAAGATGATCTCTTCCTAGATGAGCATGGGTTCAGTGCAGCATCAGCGACCGGCTGTCGGCAGAGGTGTCGCTATCGGGAGTACATCTACCCGCTGGACTGCAGCCATCGCGCCAGGCGGAGCGTGGGTGGAGAACCACTAACGGAGCACGTTGACTGCCTATGCCGAGCATGTCGACGTCCTACGATAACGGTAGGCATCCACGACCCAATATGTTCACCGCACCAAGGAACTTTGGGCATTGTGTCGTCCTGACACGAACATCTCTGCTCAAATCGCCCATGTCCCCGGAATCCGCCAAAACCTACCGCAACGGCGGCATCCTGCAGTACGTGCTGCGCCAGATCTCGGCGAACTAGCACGCAAAGCACGACGACGGCGGCCCCGGCTGGTCTGAACTGCTCCCCGAAAGTTGGACTGAGAAATTCAGTTCCGACTTCCGGGGAGCAGTTTTATGTATGCGAGCAGTTTGTTGTCAGAGGATCAGCGCGCGGCCGCTGTAGCGTGGTTTGAGAAGGGCA